>Ga0265318_10000023_pt1 | contig 160826 bp, 142 predicted proteins | sample 4821metaG_FD_192431 | JGI IMG/M metagenome (GOLD analysis project Ga0265318, IMG submission 192431) | Rhizosphere microbial communities from Carex aquatilis grown in University of Washington, Seatle, WA, United States - 4-8-21 metaG | ecosystem: Host-associated > Plants > Roots > Rhizosphere...
CCGAGATCTAATCCGATGGTGAGTTTGTTCGTGTTCATAAGGCGGAGAATATAACCTGCGCACTCACGTGCGAGGCTCTCTACGCCTTCTCATTCCTACTGGTTCGGCTCTTTCGTCATCGACTGAAAAATCCGGCTGCGAGCCACACCAAGCCAGTCGCCCAGGCTGCATACTTCCAGATGACCAGCGTGCGATCATGAAATGGATTCAGATACCAATGGCGCGCTTGATTCGCGCGGGCTTTCAACTCGGCCACGTTCTTCACAGGCCGTGAGCTCGACATCTCGCCGAGAACCCAAGTGAGTCCAAGCACTACCCAAACGCAGTGCACGGCCGCGAACGGCGCGAGGATCCAAAAATGCGGAGGGAGTGTCATCTTTTGCCGAACGTCAGCAGTCAGCCACGCGCGAAGCGCGTTGCGCTGTGATGCTCTGGATAGGCTGTGTCATTTCTTCTGCTCCATCTTCTGAGTCTCCTCGATGATCCGCGTTCGAAGGTAGGCGCTGTAGTAAACAACAGACACAAAAAGCACGATGGGCAGGATCATACCAACTAATCCCTTCCAGAGTAGCTTTCTTCGGCCGTAGCGGGGAATACCGCACAACGCGATGACGCCTGCCGGAATCGCGGAGATGATCGCAATGGTCGGGATAAATCCGAGCAACCTTGCTGCATCTGGAGGAAGTTGCAGCCAAATCTTTCCATAGACGAACTGGAGCACGAAAGACGCAACGATCGCGTAAATGGCAAAGCTCGCGGCCTTATGAAAAAGCGAATCTAACTTTTCTTCGGACTCTTGAGGTGTGGCGTTCATTAGCAGGAGTATTGCCTATCGTCAAAGATGAGCCGCGCCTGTGTCCGGCGCGATCGGTGCGTCAGCAGCGGTCGTGACGGACACAGGCGTTGGCTCTGGCGCCTTGTTAGGCGTATTTTTGAACGACGAAAGTACGGAGAGAAATTCTGCCAGGACTTCCTGAACTGTGCCGTAGTGCTCTTCCCTCGCGAGAAAGAACGAATCCTCGAAACGCGTGAAGAATCTGAGATCTCGAGGAAGCTCGCTGCCAACGAACGATGACGCCATCCAGAGATTCCCAGCGATCTTTTCGGCGGTATCGGGCCGCGCCTTCACAAAATCATGCACGTCGGCGAGAGCTTCCCGAACTGCTGGCCAACCATCGTCTCCACCTTTCATGAGCGACAGCAACTCGATGAAGTGGTCGATGCGGTCAATCGACGCGGTAGAAAGCTCAATAAGCGCAAAAGATGGCTTATCTTCTCGTGCGATAGCAGAATCAGCCCAGGCAACTATATCGGATGGCGTGCGCACTCCGAGGTGAAGTAGGAACAACTCCCGAGTAGCTTCTTGTGCGAGCGAAAGCATCATTCTTTGCCTAACTTTGATTATGCGACTGGCAGTCGGATAATCAAATTTGTAGAGGGTTGGAGGTCAGGGGTTAGATGAAAATCAACCCCTGTGAAAAACGGGACCTGCGTCGGAAAACTGATTATCCGACTGCCGGTTGGCTCAATCAAAATCATGATTTGTTGCAGGGGATGGGGTTGGAGAAAATCAACCCAGCGGGAAAGCAAAGTGATTATGCGACCGACATTGTATCCTATTTGGCCCAAATCAATCCAATCTTGTTGGGGGCCGCCGGCCAGGGTTTTACTTTATCCTATATTCAGCAATACAACGGACCAAATTAACCACGGATTCCCCGGATCGCCACGGATACAGAAATGATTCAGGAAAAAAAATCAGCGCCAAACCCGATCATCTGCGAGGTGATGGACCAAGAATTTGTCTTTGATTGGTAATCCGTTTTCATCCGGGAAATCCGTGGTTTCAATTGCGTTTTCTAGGATCAATTCGGCTTTCACCTGCTGGGTGAAAGCCAGAAATTTTCTATGGGACTGATCATCCGTGGACTTCCGTGAAATCTGTGGTTACCACTGCGCTTTTTAGGTTTATGCGGAATTCGGTAGAGGTCACACGTTGAAGAAAAACAGTCTGCCGAAATGCCTTCGGTCTGAATCGGGCGATGTTCAGAAAGTCAGCCAGTAGTTTTTGCCTGTGAGCCGACCGTTTCAGGACTGACTACAGGACTTCCAGATCGGCGCGGGTGGCGGCTTTGAGGCGGTTCAGACACGCGAGCACGATGGCATCGGTGGGACCTTCCACGAGCAGGCGGAGTTTGGGCTCGGTGCCGGAATAGCGCACGAGCACGCGGCCTTTCGTCCCGAGTTCGGCCTCGATCGCCTTGATCTCGGCCGGCAGCGTTTTGAGCGAGTCGAATGGTTTTTTCTCCCGGACAGTGAGCGCAGCGGAAAGCTGGGGGAATTTCCTCAACCCGCGGCGCAGTTCCGACAACGGCCTGCCGGTCGCAAGCATGACTTCGATCACCTTCAGCGCCGCGACGAGTCCATCCCCGGTCGGGGAGACATCCGCGCAAATCACATGCCCGGAGGATTCCCCGCCCAAAGTGGCGCCGTCGGCAAGCATCTGCTCGATCACGTAGCGGTCGCCGACCTGGGTGCGGACCACCCGGCCGCCGGCCGCCTGGATCGCGGCATCCACGCCAAGATTGCTCTGCACAGTCACGACCAGCGTGCGTTTCGCGAGCAAGTCTTCATTCAAGGCATGAAGCGCGAGCAGGGTGAGGATTTCATCGCCATCGAGGATTTCGCCGCGTTCGTCGCACAGGATGCAGCGATCGGCGTCACCATCGTGGGCGATGCCGAGTCGTGCCCCGCCGGCCTTCACCGCCGCGGCCATTTTTTCGGGATGCTGGCTGCCGACCCCGGCATTGATATTGGCGCCGTCGGGCTGATTCCCGATCAGGGTGAGCTCCGCCCCGAGTTGGGTGAGCACATCGCGGCTGGTGGCGCACGCCGCGCCGTTGGCGGTATCAAGGACGATCTTCCAGCCCTTCAGCGTGATCATCGGCAGGAGGGAAGTGACCGTCTTTTTGTACAGGGACGATGCGTCCAGAAAAGCCGTGGCGGGCATTTTTTTCGCACCGTTGGCCGGAGCGGCCGGAGGCAAAAGCTGTTCGATCCGCAATTCGTCCTCGTCGGTCAGCTTGATGCCGGAAGAGCCAAAAAATTTGATGCCGTTGTCCGCCGCCGGATTATGCGAGGCGGTGATCACCACCCCAAGAACGGCCTGTTCCAACCGCACGGCCAGGCTCACGGCGGGCGTCGGCACGATGCCGGTGCTGACGGGCTTGAGTCCGACCGAAGCCAGACCGGCGGCGAGCGCGTGTTCAAGGCTTTCGCCCGAAGCCCGGGTGTCGCGCCCAATAATCACGGTGGCACCGGCCGGGGCGCCTTGGGCCAGAACAAACCGGGCGGCGGCGGCACCGAGCCGCCACGCAAATGATTCGTTCATGATGTCGCTGCCGTAGGGGCCGCGAACGCCGTCAGTGCCAAAATATTTTCTGCTCATGACATAAGGTGCGGTTGTCTGTTCTGGACAGGGAAAATCCCGAAAAGATCAGCGGATGCGGTAAAATTCCTTGGTGGCCGCGATTTTTTTTGCGACCGCCCCGCCGAGCAACAGTTCGCGGGCCGGAGCGAGACCGGCTTTGAGATTCTCCGTTCTCCCGGTGATCCACAGTCCGGCGGCGGCGTTGAGCACGATGGTATCAACCAACCCCGCCGGACCACGCCCGGCGAGAACAGCCTCAGTGATGGCCAGATTGGCCGGGAGGTCGCCGCCCACCAGATCGTCGAAACGGGCGACCGGCAGACCGAAATCGCCCGCGCTCCACCGGCCCGAATGAGGGCGCAAACGACCAATCCCTTGCACCTGATTTTCGGTGGCGGTGGTCATCTCGTCGATCCCGCGGTCAGGGGTGATCACGCCGTGTGCCACAAGACCGGCGGCACAGCCGAGTGTCGCCAAAGCGTCGGCTATCTTGGGGACGATGGTCGGGGAATAAACGCCAACGAGGGCTTGCGCCGGACGCCCCGGATTGATCAGCGGAGCAAGCAAATTGAAAACCGTGCGCTGGCCGCGCAGAGCGAGCGCCTTCCGGGCAGGAGCGACGTTTTTGAAAGCGGGATGATAAGCCGGGGCGAAAAAGAAACAGTAACTCAGTTCGGCCAGGGCGCGACGGCTTTTTTCCGGCGTGGCCTCCAGATCCACGCCCAGTCCGGCAAGCAGATCGGCGCTGCCACATTTGGAGGTGATGCCGCGATTGCCGTGTTTCATCACGGGGACACCGGCACTGGCGAGGGTGAGCGTGACCAGGCTGGAGATATTAAAACCGCCGGCATGATCTCCGCCGGTGCCGACCACATCCACTGCGCGCGGAGCCCACTCCTCCACCCCGGGATTGCGGGCGATGCCGCGGTAGGCGGCGGCGAAAGCGGCGATCTCGGCGGGCGTTTCGCCTTTCGTCGCGAAGGCCGCGAGAAAATCAATCTTGGCCTCGTCAGCGAAACCTTCCGCCGCAGCCAAGGCGAGCGCGGCGGCAGAAGCCTCCTCGGCGGCGAGGTCTTGGCGGGCAGCGAGTTTTTTCGTCAGGAGCGCAAGCATGGGCGCGAGCAGAAAAGAGCGTATTGACCGGCGCGCAAAGCCTAAAAACTCGACAGGGCAAAAACGATATGGGAACACGCTGCGGTGAATCCAACACCACAGGTCCGCCTTGGCTTTTCCGCACTGTTCCTGCTGCTGGCTCCTCTGGCCGGACGCAGCGCCGAACCTGCACCTGAGCCGGTCGCGGAACTGACTTTGAGCGACGCCGTGATACTGGGCGTGGTGGAGGGCGTGACGGAATTTTTGCCCATCTCCTCCACGGGGCATCTCATAATCGCCAACAAGGTGCTGGGCCTCGAATCCGACAAGCAACTGACGAATGCCAAAGGCGGACCGCTCTGGTACAAGCCGGTATCCCCGAAAAATCCTGCCGGCGTGCCCCTCACGCTCAAACTCGCGGCCGACACCTACACCGTAGTCATCCAAGTGGGAGCAATCGCCGCTGTTGCCCTGCTCTATTGGCGGCAATTATTGAATATCTTCGTGGGATTACTCGGTCGCAGCAGCAGCGGGGTGAAATTACTCCGCAACATCCTGCTGGCCTTTTTTCCCGTCGTCATCGTTGGCCTGTTGCTCCACGATTGGATCGACCAGCATCTGTTCTCCGTCGGGGCGGTAGTCTGGGCCTTGGTGTTCGGCGCCCTCCTGATGTTGTGGGCGGAGCGCTGGCGCAAAGCCAACTCCGGCATCGGCTATTCGCGCAATGATCCCTCCGATCTGAGCGTGGGGAACGCGGCTGGCATCGGCTTGTTTCAATGTCTCGCCCTGTGGCCGGGCACGAGCCGTTCGATGGTGACCATTGTCGGCGGTTATCTGGCCGGTTTGAAACCGGTGAAGGCGGCAGAATTCAGCTTTCTGGTTGGCCTGCCGACACTGGCCGGAGCCGCCGTTTACAAGGGCTGGAAAAGCGGACCGGCGATGATTGAAGTCTTTGGCTGGGGCAATGTCGTAGTGGGCACGGTGGTTGCGGCCATTACGGCTGCCATTGCGGTCAAGTTTCTGGTGAAATTTCTCACGAGCCACGGCCTGGCGGTATTTGCTTATTACAGGCTCGCATTGGCTGTGGTGCTGATCTTTTTTTATCTCCAATAAGGCCAGATTTCAGGACTGTGGTTAAACGGCTTGACGGCCCCAAGCGCCAACCTTACCAACCTCACCTTTACAACACTACCCGTCGACCGCTTGAACCAGCCATCGGCACAAAAAAATAATTTATGGCAAATCCGAAACGTAAACAATCCAAGCGTCGCAGCGCCAATCGTCGCGCCGCCAATGCCTTCCTGGCCCCTGAGTTCGCCAAGGACACCACTGATGGCGGCGCTGTCCGTCCGCACCGCGTCAATCCCAAGACCGGCATGTATCGCGGACGCCAAGTCCTCGATGTGACCGTCTGATTCACTCCGGCCGGTTTCCCGCCATACACCCAGAGACCGCCAATCCCGTGTCGATGCCTGCCCGTATAGCCATCGATGCCATGGGAGGCGACCTTGGCCCCTGCGAAGTGGTCGAGGCCGTAAGGCTTGTGCTGACTTCAGGGGAAGTCATTGCGCCCATTTTGTTGATCGGACAGCAGGAGATCCTGAAGCCCTTGGTTGCCCAAGCGGGTCTGCAGGAGCATCCCAAGCTCACCATCGTGCACGCCTCTGAAGTGATCACGATGGAAGACAAACCGCTCAAAGCGCTGAAGACCAAGAAAGACGCTTCCATGCTCCGGGCCATCGAGCTGGTCAAGTCGGGCGAAGCCCGCGTCGCGGTCAGTTGTGGCAATACCGGCGCACTCATGGCGGGCGCGACCTTGCGGCTGCGCACCATGAATGGCGTCAGCCGTCCCGCCCTCGGGGCGGTAATCCCGCGCGAAGGCGGTCATTTCATTCTTATCGATGTCGGGGCCAACCCGGATGCCCGCCCCGAGCACATCGTGCACAATGCCATTTTGGGCGCCAACTATGCCCGCGTCATTCTCGGCTTGCCGTCGCCCCGCGTGGGTTTGCTGACAATCGGGACCGAAGAGGGCAAAGGCAACGGGCTCATTGCCGAGACGCATGAACAACTGAGAAAAATCGGTGCTGTGATCAATTACCATGGTCCGCTGGAGGGCTTTCAGGTTTTCCGCGACGAAGTTGATGTCGTGGTTTGCGACGGATTTGTCGGCAACACCCTGCTCAAGACTTGGGAATCACTCGCCAAATTCATCACCGGCATGCTGCGCACGGAGTTGAAGAAGACTCCGATCCGCATGCTGGGTGCGAAGCTGGCCGAAGGAGCCTTTGACGCCCTGAAAGACCGGATGAATCCCGACCGTTATGCCGGAGCCCCGTTGCTGGGCGTGCGGGGGAATATCCTGAAAACCCACGGCTCCAGCACCCGGCACGCCTGGGCCAACGCGATTCGCGCCGCGGAAAAAATCATCCGGCAGGATCTGTATCAACGCATGGAACAGGACATCGCCAAGGCCAACGAGCTGATGCAGATCACACCGCAGGCGACCGCCACGCCCTTGGCGCCAACCGAGGTATCATCATAATTTATGGCATCTGTGATCATCGAAGGTGTCGGCTCCTATGTCCCCGAGCGCATCCTCACCAACGAAGAACTCTCAAAGATGGTGAACACCTCGGACGAATGGATTCGCACCCGTTCGGGCATTGGCGAGCGCAGGATCGCGGCGGAGAATGAGAGCTGTTCCGACATGGCTGTCAAAGCGGCCGTCGCGGCTTTGGCCGATGCCAAGATGACCCCCGGCGACATCGACCTTCTGATTGTCGCCACCTGCACGCCGGATACGCCGCTGCCTTCCACCGCCTGCATCGTGCAGCACAAACTCGGCGTTCCCGCCCACACCACTTGTTTCGACATTTCGGCCGCCTGCTCCGGTTTTCTCTACGCCATGGAGATTGCGTACGGCCAGTTGCTGACCAACCGCTACAAGCGGGCGCTCATCATCGGAGCCGAGAAGCTCTCCACCATCGTCGATTGGTCCGACCGGACCACCTGCGTGCTTTTCGGCGATGCCGCCGGCGCCGCCGTGCTCACGAAAGTCGATCAGCCCGGCATCGGCATCATCGGCTCCGATCTCGGGGCTGACGGTGAATTTGCCGACAAACTGATGATCCCGGCGGGGGGAAGCAGTTGCCCCGCCAGCGCCCAAACGGTGGAAGGCCGGCTGCACTTCATCCGCATGAACGGAAAGGAAGTCTTCAAGAGCGCGGTGCGAGTCATGGAAACCGTCTGCCGGGAGATGATGGAACAACACCAGCTCACGCCTGACCAAATCAATCTTGTGGTTCCCCACCAGGCCAACATCCGCATCATCGAAGCCCTGGCGGGCAACCTCAAGCTGCCGCTGGAGAAATTCTTCATCAACCTGGATCGTTACGGCAACACCTCCTCCGCGACAATTCCGCTCGCACTCGACGAGGCCCGCCGCTCCGGCCGGGTCAAACCCGGCGATCTCACTCTCCTTGTTGCCTTCGGAGCCGGCTTGACCTATGGCGCCGCACTCGTTCGATGGTAACACCCCTTTAATCATGCGTCGTTTCATTCCTGTCCTCCTTCTCGCCCTCTTCACCGCTTCCCTTGCGCCCCGGCTCGCCGCTGATCTGGTGTGGCAACCGGGTACAGGCTGGCGTGTGGAGGGAGGCGTGCTCGGCCTGCTCTCCACCGAGGATGGCCGCAATGCGCTCGATATTATGAACAAGGCCCGCAACGCCGAGGAAGCAGGCCAGATGAGCAGCGCGTTGAATAGCTACCGGCGGGTCGTGAAACGCTACGGCAGTTCGGTCTATGCCTCCGAGGCGCTTTTCCGCATCGGCAATATTCTCCAGAAAAGGCGCCAATATTACAAGGCCTTCGATTCCTACCAAAGTCTGCTGACGCTCTACCCGAACAGCGACAAATTCAATCAGGTGGTCGCCGAACAGTATCGCATCGCCTCCCTGCTGCAGGAAGGCAAACGCCCCTACTATTGGGGCATCATCCCGGGTTTTAGAAACCGCGAGCGGGCCCTGCAATACATGGAGCAGATCGTGGCCAATGCCCCCTACAGCGACTACGCCCCGCTCTCCCTGATGAATGCCGCCCGCGGCTATCAAAAGATCGGCGAAACCGAAGTGGCGATCGACGCCCTTGATCGCATGATCAACAATTACGCCAAAAGTGTGCTCACCCCCGACGCCTACCTGAAAATCGCCGAAACCCACGCTTCGCTGGTCGAAGGCCCGTATTACGACCAAGCCTCGACCAAGGAAGCCATCACCTATTACGAGGATTATCTCATTTTGTTCCCGGGTGACAGCGGTGCCGCTGCGGCGGAAAAAGGCCTGGCCAAGATGAAAACCGTGCTCGCCCAGAGCAAAATGATTTTGGCCGACTACAACTTCAAATACCGGAAAAACTACCAGGCCGCAAAAATTTTCTACAACGAAGCCATCACCACTTATCCCGACTCGGAAGTAGCCGCCACGGCTCGCGCCAAGCTGGTCAAGGTTGAAGCCCTCCTCGCCGCCCAGCCGAAACCCGGTGCGGCCAGCTCGGGAACAGCCCCGGCCCCCGCCCCGGTCCAGAAAAAGAAACGCTTCTGGTTGTTCTAACTCACGCTGCTCACCGCAGCCGGCCGTAATTTCCCCTGCCGGCCGATGCTGAATCCGGCAAAGCCAGATCAATCCGGTGACAATTACCACGACTTCAGCTCACTCAGGATGTCCCGACTCACCCATTTTTTCTGCCTGATTTTCGCCGGCCTCGGCCTGGCCGGTTGTGCCAATTATCACCTGGGCAATGGAGCTGCCCCGCAGTTTTCCCGTCTGTACATCGCCCCGATCACGAGCGAAGCGCTCATTCCCCAGGCCCAGGCCTTGATCACCACGCAACTCCGGGAAGCCTTTATCAAGGACGGTCGGGTCACACTCGCCGAATCACCCGATGCCGCGGATGCCGTGCTCAGCATCACTTTGACAGGCTACCAACGCGATGTGGCGGTGTCGCGGCCCGACGACACCAAGCTAGCGCGGCGTTTCGATATTACGCTTCGCGCGAAAGCCACGCTGACCATCGGAACCGGCCAGAAAAACGCCTTTGCCAACCGGCCGCTGATCGCCAACCGCGGCATCTTCAACGATAGCGGCCAACAGCAGGCCGAATACCAGGTACTGCCGTTGCTGGCGGAGAAATTGGCGCAAGAAGCCCTGCATGCCACTCTGGATACCTGGTAGGAAGATCGACTCGCTTGGCATCCAGGGATCGGCTTGGAACGACACGCTCGACAAAACGGCGTTAGTCGGCAGATATTGGCGGCATCGCGATGCATGCTCCTCTTCTCGCCCCGTCCCTGCTGGCCGGTGATCATGCCAATCTCGCCACAAGCGCCCGCCTGGTGAGCGATATCGGCCTGCAATGGCTCCATGTCGATATCATGGACGGACACTTCGTCCCCAATCTCTCCTTCAGTCCCGAGACCCTGCATGCCTTGCGTCGCGCCGGTTCCAAGCTTTTTTTCGACACCCATCTGATGATTTCCGAACCGGCCAGATACATCGAGGCCTTCGCCAAGGCCGGTGCCAACCAGATCAGCATCCACATCGAGCCGGCCTGCGATCACGCCGCCATCCTGGCCCGCATCCGCGCTCTAGGCTGTCAGAATGGGATTGTGCTCAACCCCGGCACACCCACTGGCGCGGTGGAGCATCTCCTCGCTCAAGTCGATCTCGTGCTGGTCATGACCGTGCAACCCGGCTTTGGCGGCCAGCCCTTTCGCCACGACATGCTCCTGAAGCTGACGGAACTTGATCGTATCCGTCGGCAGCGCGGCCTGAAATTTCGTCTGGAAGTTGACGGCGGCATCGATCTCGCCAATGCCGCCGAATGCCGCGCCGTCGGGGCCGACACCTTTGTCGCGGGCACGTCATTTTTTCGCGCCACGAACAAAGCGGCTTTCGCCGCCACGATCGCCAACCTGTAGGATCGCAGCGCGCCGCCGCCATGGAGAAAAAATCACCCACGTCCATTGAGCACCGCCATGGGAAGTATTTGATTTCCGACGATCCTGCGCGTCTCGACCCGGTCGCCATCCACGCCTATCTCAGCCGTTCCTATTGGGCGGAAAATATCCCGCTGGAAACGATGGAACGCGCCTTGCACGGTTCACTTTGCATCGGAGCCTATGACACGGATCTCGCCCAAATCGGCCTGGCGCGATTCATCTCCGACTTCGCCACGTTCTGTTATGTGTGCGATGTCTATGTTCTGGAGGAACACCGCCGCCACGGCCTGGCCCATGCCATGATGGAAATGGCCGTCCATCATCCCAAGCTTCAAGGCCTGCGCCGGTGGAATCTGGTAACTCGTGATGCCCACAACCTCTACGGTAAACATGGATTTGGTCCGATCAAACATCCCGAACGCTACATGGAACGGCTCGACCCCGACGTCTACAAACGTCTCGTGGAATCAGCCGACGAATGATTGAGCGGAAATCTTGGATGACATGCTGCGGTGGCTGGCAGCGAAAATGCAGGGCTGAGCGACGGAGACAAAACAGATTTTTTGACCCGGCCCGTTGCTGAGCGCTTCTTCGGCTAATCAGCGCAGGCACGCCAGTTAGCACGGACCACGCTGCCCATACTAGCCGATCGGCTAAGGCTGGTGGGTAATTCCCCCTTGTGGCGGTCGATTTTTAGCTAAAATAATGATTAGCCTACTGGCCAATATCACAAATGATTAACTCCTGATATCTTAGCGGCTCAATTTGATCACCCACATGTCACCCCAATCCGAACAATCTCCCAATTCAGACCAGACCGGTCTTGCCGCAGATCATCTGCCCATGTGGAAGCGTAGCATCGATATCGCCTGCTGCCTCATGGCCCTGCCTTTGTTCGCCGTCCTCGCGCTGATCATGACGCTTGTCACCAAGCTGGTCGCCCCCGGTCCGGTTCTGTTCCGCCAGGAACGGGTGGGTTGCATGGGACGTCGTTTTTGGATCTATAAATTTCGCAGCATGTATGTGAATGCCGATACGAACGGCCACCAAAACTATTTCAAGGATCTCATCCACACCAACGCTCCCATGGCCAAGTTGGATGCGAAAGGCGACACCCGTCTGATTCCCGGGAGCTGGTTGCTGCGCGCTTCCGGTTTGGATGAGCTGCCCCAGATCATCAATGTGCTGCGCGGAGAAATGAGCATCGTCGGTCCCCGCCCCTGCATCCCGACCGAATACGAAGCCTATCTGCCTTGGCAGCGACAACGCTGCATGGCCATGCCCGGTCTGACCGGTCTGTGGCAGGTTTCCGGGAAAAACCGCACGACTTTTGAAGAGATGGTCCGTCTCGATATCCGTTATGGCCAGATAAAATCGTTCTGGTTGGACGTTAAGATCATTCTGCTCACTGTTCCCGCTCTTATGATTCAGATTGCCGACACTCGCCTCGGACGGAAGTCAGCAACCGCGATGAAGGCCCCTTCGACCCTTCCTTCCTACTCCACCACCCGGGCTTCGTGATTTGCCTGGCAAGTCGGTGGGCGAGTCCCTTTCAGGCCGGCCATTCGCCGGCTTTTTTGTTTTTCTGCATAGCGTGAATTGTTGCTGCAAAATCAGAATTCCCGTATGAGTGGATAATCAAACCATCCATTCATGGCCGCCCACTCATTCCCACCCCTCCTTTACGCCGACACCCATTCCAGTTCCGACATGCTGTATTTTGGCGGCGTGGACGTGCATGATCCGTTCATCGCCTTCAGTACCGGCCGGAAAAAAATCACGGTGCAAAGCGCCCTCGAGCTGGGCCGGGTGAAACGCACCAGCCGCTTCGACCAGGTTTTGTCGCTCGAAACCTGGCGGGATCACGCTCGCCAGACCTATGGGCCAAAAGCCGGAGTCGCAGAAATCATCGTCTGCCTCGCCCGCCGGCACGGGCTCAAGGCCTTTCGCATTCCCGACGATTTTCCTGCCGGCCTCTACCACAAACTGGGCAAACTGGGCCTGAAGCTTGAATTGGCCGGCGGCATGCTCTTTCCCGAGCGGGAAATCAAATCCCCGCAGGAAGCCGGCGCCATTCGCGAAGGCAACCGGCTGGCCGCGGTCGGTTATGTGACCGCCGAAGAAATCCTGCGCAATGCGCGGATCAAGGGCCGCAGTCTGATCCATCAAGGCCGCCCGCTTACCTCGGAACAACTCCGTTTCGCCATCGAAGTTGCGATCAAGGAACGGGGTGGCGACGCCCGCGACACCATCGTGGCCGGCGGCGACCAGGCCTGCGATCCCCACGAACGTGGCAGCGGCCCACTGCGCCCGCATGAACTGATCATCGTGGATATTTTTCCGCGCGTGCTGAAAACCGGTTATCACGGAGACATGACCCGCACTTACCTCAAAGGCCGGTCCTCCGACGCCCAGCGCAAGCTGGTCGCCACGGTGCGCAACGCGCAGCGGGCGGCCCTGCGCATGATCCGCGCTGGCGTGGACGGCTGCGACGTCCACGACCTGGTCAATTTCATTTTCACCCGCGCCGGTTTTGCGACCCGCCATGAAAAATCCGGCTCGATCGGATTCTTTCACGGTACCGGCCACGGACTCGGCCTGGCCGTGCATGAACCCCCTCGCGTCTCGACCGTATCGTATAAGCTCAAGGCCGGCTCCGTGGTCACCGTCGAACCCGGTCTCTATTATCCCGGCCTGGGCGGCTGCCGCTGGGAAGATGTGGTGCAGGTCACGAAGGGTCCGGCTAAACTGCTCTCGAAACATCCGTACAACTGGGAGATTCGTTGACACCTCTTTTGTAGGAACCCAATGCCCGAACTGGCTGAAGTTGAGTTTTTCCGCAAACGCTGGAGCGCGGGACATGGCGAAAAAATCCTAGCGGTGCGTTTGCACGCTGGGAAAAAAGTTTTCCGCGGCGGTGATACCGCCCTGCTGATCGAAAAGCTCACCGGCGCAACCCTGCTTGATTCCGCAGCATCGGCGAAGCAGATGCTGTTTCGTTTCAGCGGCAACAACTGGCTCGGCCTTCACCTCGGTATGAGCGGCGAGTTGCGGGTTGAACCGCCCGCCTATTCCCCCGCCAAGCACGATCACCTCGTTCTCGTGCAAAGAAAACGTCAGCTCGTTTTTAACGATCCGCGCATGTTCGGCGGCGTGCTCTTTCATCATGGGAAAAGCCGGCCCGGGTGGTGGACGAAGATCGCCCCGGCAATCCTGTCCCCTGATTTCACCGTCGAAGCGGTCGCGGCCTTTCTCCGGCGCCGCGCCCGCGCCCCGATCAAGGCGGTGCTCCTGATGCAGGAAAAATTTCCCGGGATCGGCAATTGGATGGCCGATGAAATTCTCTGGCGCGCCGCGATCCATCCCCGGCGCCTGGCCGGATCGCTCACCACCGCCGAAATCAAAATGCTGCACCGCGAATGCCGCCATGTCAGTCGCCTTGCCCTCGACACCATCGCCGGCAAAGGCCGATACCTGCCGCCGGATTTAAACGCCCACATCCCCAAGTCCTGGCTCTTCTGGCACCGCTGGGAAGATGGCGGCTGTTGCCCCAGAACGAAAAAACCGCTCCGCCGCGAGCAAATCGGCGGCCGCACCACCTGCTGGTCACCCGCCCGGCAGAAACTACGCTGATTCCATGCCCGCCAAATTCCGACTCGATGAACTGCTCGTGGCCCGCGGACTGTGCGAATCCCGTTCCCAGGCCAAGGCGCTCATCATGTCCGGTCGCGTGCGCCATCACACCGAACGTCTCTCCAAACCCGGCAAGACCTACCCCGCCGACTTTGAGATGAGCCTCGACGAGTTGCCCCGTTTCGTCAGCCGCGGCGGTGAAAAACTCACCGCCTACCTGGAACGATTTCCCCTCGATCTCGCCGGCGCGCATCTGCTCGATGTCGGCGCTTCCACCGGCGGTTTCACCGATTGTGCCCTGCAAGCCGGCGCGGTTTCTGCTACCTGCGTCGATGTCGGCACGGCCCAGCTCCACGACAAGATCCGTCGCGATCCCCGCGTAACCAATCTGGAGAAAACCAACGCGCGCCACCTCATGCCCGGCGCTTTGCCGCGCCCGGCCTACGACGTCGTCGTGATGGACCTTTCGTTTATTTCCCTGAAAAGTGTGCTGCCCGCCGTCTGGCCGTTCCTGCGTTCCGGCGGCACGCTGATCGCCCTCGTGAAACCCCAGTTCGAGGCCGGCAAGGCCGAGGTGGATCGCGGCCGGGGCGTGATTCGCGATGATGAGGTGCGGGAACGGGTATTCGGTGACGTGCGCGATTTTGCCCTGCGCGAATTGTCCGGTGCCGCGCTCCACGGCGCAATGGAATGTCCGGTGCATGGAGCCGATGGCAACCGCGAGTATCTGCTGGGTTTGCGCAAACAGCTTCCGACCTGATAAAATGATGTTCCAATAGGCGCGATTATCAGCGTAATCAGAGGAAAATCAGTCATGCCGCCGTTCCAAAAAATCGCCTTTGTCGTCAATCAGCAGAAAAATGGGGCCACCCAGCTCGCCCGTGAACTGATGGCTCTTGCCCGAACCGCCGGAGCCACGCGGATCAAATCCGTCAGCTCCCGTCAAATCCCCGCCGGCTACTTTAAAGGCTGCGATGCCTGCTGTGTGATCGGCGGTGACGGCACTTTGCTCGGTGCCGTGCGCGAAACCACCCGGGCCGGTATTCCCATTATCGGCGTCAATCAGGGCAGCTTGGGGTTCCTGACCACTTTTTCGCCGGAGGAAGCGCGCGCGAACTTCAGCGAACTCGTTCAGGGCAGCTATCAGATCGCATCCCGCACCCTCCTCGATTGTCAGACCGGAGCCCGGCGCCGCGACATTGCCCTGAACGACGTGCTCATCAAGGCCGAGGTCAATTCCCGGCTTGTGCGCCTCGAAGTGCATGCCGATGGCGAGCTCGTGACTGACTACCTCTGCGACGGTCTCGTCTTTTCCACCCCCACCGGTTCCACCGCCTACAATCTCTCCGCCGGCGGCCCTATCGTGCATCCGGCCGGACGCGTCATCGCCATGACGCCCATCTGTCCGCACACGCTCAGCAACCGCACCATCGTTTTCCCCGACAGCGTGCATTTGAAAATTTTCAACCGTTCAGGCGGATCACGTCTCTTGGTTGCGATGGACGGCCAGCGCAACCGCGTGGTCACCGAAGGTTCGCCCATCGCGGTCACCGTCGCCGACCGCCAGCTCGCCTTGGTCCAACGCCCCGACTACTCCCACTTCGGCGTCATGCGGACCAAGCTCAAGTGGAGCGGCGGCCTGACGGATAAAAAATAGCCGCCTGCCGGCGAGTGCGGGAGGGCAAGCAACTTGCCAAGAGTCATGACCTGAGCCCGTCCGCCTTATCGTGGCTCGTGGCTTTGACTCCAGCTTCTTGGGACCGTTCGCGTGCGCCCGGTCTTGTCGGCTCGCCTCGGAGCCCCGCCAAGTCTCGCGGCTGCGCCGTTGCTTTTGTCCAATGCTTTTGTTTTCACTTTGTCATCTTGCATCGATGACTTCCACCCCGTCGGTTCACTCCCGTGCCGGGCACACACCAGACGACCAGAGAACAACGCTACGCCGTAACATAAATCGTATGCCCATTGTCCGATCAACATTTTCGTTTTCAAAAGGCTCACGCCACGCTCGCCCGCGCGTCTCTCATCCGTGGTGTTGGCAAAAAACCATGTCACGCCGTCACGTTCTGATAGTTTCAGTCGTCCTTCCGTGTATCTTCGCCATTCGACGCGCCATCGGAATACCGAGCCCATTTGCTGTCGCAGCTTCTGGGTCTTTAGGTGATGCCGCATGGCTCGGCAGAATTGTTGGCGCGATTGTGAGTGTGATTTTCTGGTTCGGCTTGGCTTACGCGCAGTGGAAGACGAATGGTCGTTGGGGATCGGCGTGTTTCTCGTCGTTACCCTAGCGATTCAGTCGTTCCTTCTTTATCTCGCTGTTCATAACGGCCGCGTACCGTGGTGGAACTATTCTTGCGAAGTATTCGACCTTGGGCGTCCTGCCTGTCATTGTTGAGGCAATTTCCAGCTTTTACCTCTATGCCACGCGTCACAAAAAAGACCGCCCAATCGTTTAGCGGGGAGTGATTAGCCCCCGGCCCCACGCCACCTCAGCTTTTGACGTACGGGTTCGGCCTGCGCCAAGGCTATGGCACGAGGCAGCCATACCGGGCGGTTCCGATCTGGTTACCGTGACGCGCTTATGATTTCGCCGCCGCTGGAATCCTGCCCCTGCGGAGGACTGGGGAGGGCTTCACGCAGCACGCGGAAAAATTCATGGATGTCGTAGGGTTTTGAAATCACCGCACAGAATCCGTGTTCGCGGTAGTTGGCCAGCACCGGATCGCTCGAATAGCCGCTGGAGACAATCGCCCTCACTTGAGGATCGAGTTCCTTGAGCTTCGCCAGCGCGGGCAGCCCGCCCATGCCGCCCGGCACGGTAAGATCCATCACCACGAGGGAAAATGGCCGGCCTTCGTCCCTCGCCGCCCGGTATTTTTCCACCACGATCGCCCCATCCGCAGTGCACTCCACCTCGAGACCGAAACGCTGCAGGAGCTTTGTGGCCATGACACGGATGATCTCGTCGTCGTCCATGAACAGCACCCGGCCGTTCATTGTCGATGAGGCCATCGGCGGTCGTGTCGTCGTGGGCTGGGCCTTTTCGTGCAGGGCGGGCAGCCAGATGCGAAAAGTAGTCCCCCGTCCCACCTGCGACTCCACCTCGACATGGCCGCGATGCTTTTTAATGATCGAGTAAACCGCCGCCAGGCCGAGACCGCTGCCGGTTTTTTTGGTGGTGAAGTAAGGATCGAAAATGCGCGAAAGGTTTTCCAGAGAAATGCCTTCCCCGGTGTCGGTGATCGTGATCAGGACATAGTCGCCCGGATCCAGACCGGGATGGGCCAGACCCCTGACCCGATCGTTGCCGGCCTTCACGAACAAGGTGCCGCCGCCCGGCATGGCTTGCACGGAATTGATCGCCAGATTCTGGATCACGCGTCCGATCTGGCCCTTGTCGGCATCGGCGGGCCAGAGATTCGGCGGGAAATCATAGACCGCCTTCACCTGGGAGCCGTGCAGGGAAAACGTCGTCATCTCGCGCACAATGGCGTCGAGCTGCACGGCGGCCCGCACCGGTTCTCCGCCCTTGGCAAAAGTGAGCAATTGCTGGGTCAGATCCCGCGCCCGGATGGTTGCCTTTTCCGCCGCCCGCAGGCTGACACCGGTGGGAGAGTCGGCCGGCACATCCAGCAGAGCCAGGGCAATGTTACCCATCACCGCGGTCAGGATATTGTTGAAATCATGGGCAATGCCTCCCGCCAGCACGCCGACCGATTCAAGGCGGGTGGCGCGCACGAGTTCTTCTTCCAGCCGCTCATGCTCGGTCACGTCACGGAACACCAGGACGGTACCGATCACAGCACTGGCGGCCGAGTGAATCGGCGCGCAGCAGCCCTCGACCAGGCGGTACGAGCCACTCGGCGTCGCGAGCCGGGTCCGCTCCGGCAGATTGACCACCGTGTCTCCCTGGGCCACGCGGGAGATCGGAACTTCCACGGCCGTGCCGTCGCGATTATTTTGGAATACGCACACTTCAGTCAGCAGCCGCCCGGTGGCCGAAGCTGCCTCCACCTGGGTCAATGTCGCCGCCGCAGGATTGATGAACAAGATCCGCCCGGCCAGATCCGTGGTGATCACACCCTCGGTCATTGCGCGCAAGGTGACGGCCAGGCGTTCCTTTTCCTCCGCCAACTCGGCCTCCGTTTTTTTCAATTCCGTCAGATCTATGAAGACCATGACGGTTTGCGTCAGATCGACGGTCGACTCGTTGCGGCCGATCCACCACCGCATGTTCATGTGGCGTTCGCCGCCCGCGACATCGTGCATCTGCAACTCGGCTTCCAATTCGGTGCGCCCTTCCCAGAGGGCGACAAAGGCCGAACGGATGACACCCAAGGCATCGGGAGTTTCCAACAGGTGGCGACGGCGGCGGAAAGCATCCAGGGAAGTGGCGCGCAGCAAAGTGAGGGCCGTCCTGTTGATATTGGTGATCTGCACCAGAGCGGCCCCCTGCCGCACCCGGGTCGCATCGGCATCGAGCCATGCCGGGAAATTTTCCACCCCGTTCCGGCGCAAGTCGTCCAACCAAGTCCCCACTTGGGTGAAATCCGCCTCGATGATAGCCACGGGGGTGTGTTGAAACAAAGTACGGTAGCGTTGCTCCGAGACGCGCATTGCTTCCTCCGCCGTCCGCCGGGCGCTAACATCAGTGACCACCCCCACCATCCGCAACTGGCCGGAAGGCTCGCGCTTGATGGTGACGTCTTCGCGCAGCCAGATGACGCCGTCGGGAAGAATGACGTGGAAATCATTCACATAACCGGGGGCCTGCGCCTTCACCGCCGCCCGTACCCGCGCATTCATTTCCTCCAGCTCCGGCACATTCTTGGTGTGCCACAGCAACCTGGTTTCGGGAGTATCGCCAAATATTCTGCGATAGAGGGCTGAGCGCGGCATGAAGTGACTCCAAGTCAAGGAGCCATCGGGCAAGACGCCCACCTCGGCATCCCAGACCATGCAATTCGCCACATTCAGCAATTGCTCGAGCTGGGCATTGCTGGCCAACTGGGCTTCCACCGCGCGGCGATTGGCGGTGATATCGATGCAGACGCCTTCGAGTTTCCAGTGATTGTCGGTCAGATGGGCGATCGTGACCTGTTCATGAATCCACAGGATCTCGGTTCCCACGCGCACCCTGAATTCCTGCTCGTAGCCGGGCAGATGGTGGTTCATGGCGTAGTGGCTGTTCTCCTCCATCTGGGCAAACTCCGGCACGTTCAAGTTTGCCCAAGGCATGTAGGGTTTGATGTTCTGATCTTCGCCGACGATCCGACGGAAGAGTTCCGACGCGGGCACAAACCATGCCCAATCGTATTTGCCTGATTCATCCCGGGTGACATCGGCCTGCCAGAGCATGCAGTTGGCATGCCCCATCAATTGCCGCAATTGTTCCTCGCCCGCCCGCCGGGCTATTTCCGCCGTCCGCTGGGCGGTGATATCGGTCGCCAGGCCCACGAGCGTAAAACGGTTTTGTCCGAGCGGTCTGATCGTGACACTCTCCTGAATCCAGATGACGGAGCCATCCTCTTTCACGATTTGAAAGATCTGTCCATAACCCGGCGAACCCGAGGTCAGCGCGGCACGGGCACGCTGGTTCATTTCCTGCCACTCCGGAATTTTGAAGCCGCCCCACAAACCCACTTGGGGCGGCGGTTGGGCGGCGTTAAACAGTTTCTGGCTGAGCCCGGAATCCTGGACGCTGAATTCCCATTTCCAGCCGTCCGCGATCAGTTCCACCGTGGCCTCCCAGAGCAGGCAATTGGCATGACTCAACAGCTCGCGCAATCGCCCTTCGGTTTTCTGCTGGGCAGCCTCCGCTTCGCGGCGGGCGGAAATATCCGTGATGATGCCGACCAAATCCCACTTGTCGGGTCCGGCGGGCTTGATGCTCACATGCTCGCTCAGCCAGATGTCACCTTCAGCTTTGGGCACATGGAATACCTGGCGGTAACCCGAAGCACCCCCCGCCACCGCCTTCATCCAGCGCAATGCCATCTCCTCCTCCTCCGGCACGCCTATCTCGCGCCAATAAAACCAGCCCGGAGGATCCGGATCTTTGTTGAAAATTTTCCGGTAAAGCCGGGCCGGAGGAACAAAGGTTGCGGCCCAGATCAATTCTCCCTGTGGCGAGCGCACCACCTGACTCTGCCAGATCAGGCTGTCTGTTCGTTCCAGCATTTGGGTCAGACGGGTCTCGCTATGGATCCTGGCTTCCTCCGCCAGGTGCTGGGCGGTGACATCCGTCACCAAACCCACCAGCCAGAATTCATTTTTCCCGGTCAGGGTGACGGAAACCTTCTCCTGCAACCAGACACTGCGTCCGTTCAAATTCCCATGGATCACCTGTTCATAGGCGGAACGGCCCTGGCGCAGTGTTTCCCGGGTCCGATGATCCAGTATCTCGCGTTCGGATTTTTGCATGTCATACCAGATCCTCATTTTCTCTGTCGCCGTGCTTTCGCCAAAAATCCGCCGGGCCAGGGATGTGGGGTGAAAGGTCATGACCCATTTCCAAGTATCAAGTTCGACCCGTGCTTCCCAGAGGATGCAATCCGCATGCTCAATCAGTGAAGTCACCTGCTGGAGCGAATGCGTGACCTTGCGTTCCAGCCGCGAGCGAATATTGCGGTAGATCAGCGCGAAAATCACTCCGGTCACCAGCGCCCCAAGCGCCAACCCCCACCCGACCGACATGCCGGGCGTTTGAATTTGCGGGTCCGCTCTCGCCGTCAAAGGATACAGCATACCCCAGGCGAGGACAGAAATCAGGCCGGCTCGGCCCTGTTGTGCATCCGGTCTCAAGGTGGTGGGGTCATCCCATGCCAGTGAAACACCGACACCGACGCAGTGATGATGGCAAAGGAGATCATGCAGTAATCGGCTTTCGCACTCTTCAGTTAAGCAGAGAAGCACTATCTGCCGAGTAAATATTGGCTTTATTCTGACGCAAATCCCGCGTTTTCGGCCAACCGAGCAGACCCCCTCTCCGATCCGCATTCCCTGCATCACCTCATTTGACTTTCCTCCGTATCCTCCGCTGTAATCAACCTCATGTCCAAACGCGCTGTTCTGCTCCTGAACCTTGGTTCACCTGATTCCACTTCAGTCCCTGACGTGAAGCGTTATCTCCGTGAATTCCTGGGCGACGAACGCGTGATTGATCGGCCGGCTTCCGCCATCCTGCGCAGCCTTTTGGTCAACCAGATCATCATTCCCCGTCGGGCCGCCAATTCCGCCCACGCCTACGCGAGCATCTGGACCAAGGAGGGTTCGCCCCTGATCGCCACCAGCCGTCAAACCCAAACCGCACTGCAAAAGCGAAGCAGCCTGCCCATCGCGCTGGCGATGAATTATGGCAGTCCTTCCATCCCCGACGTGTTGCGCCAACTGGCGGCCGACCACGTCGATCAGCTCCTGCTCTTCCTCCAATATCCCCATTATGCCATGTCGAGTTGGGAAACAGCCGTGGCCAAGGTCCGGCGTGAAGCCGCGATCATCGCTCCCGCCATGCGAATCGAATGCGTCCAACCCTACTATGGCGATGCCGACTACATCGACGCCCTCGTGGCCAGTGCGCGTCCCTATCTCGCCCAACCGCACGACCATTTGCTTTTCAGTTATCACGGCATCCCGGTCCGTCACATGCGCAAGGCGGACAGCTCCTGCGCCCACTGTATGATCGTGCCCGATTGCTGCAACACTCCCTCACCCGCCCACGCCACCTGCTACAAAGCACAGATCACCCGCACCACCCGCTTGTTTGCCCAGAAAGCCGGTCTCGATCCGGCCAAATGGTCCATTTCCTTCCAATCGCGCATCGCCGGTGAACCTTGGCTGACTCCCTACACTGACTTCGAGTTCAAGCGACTTGTGCAGGAAGGAAAAAAGAACCTGCTCGTGATCACCCCGGCATTCGTAACCGACTGTTTGGAGACGCTGGAGGAAATCCGCGTGCAAGGTTGCGCAGATTTTAAGGCCGCCGGGGGCAAGTGGTTCCAACATATCCCTTGCCTGAATGATCAGCCTGTTTGGATCGATTTTCTGGACCGGCGGGTCCAGCGCTGGGACAAGACCGGCACCATCTAGATCCCCGGAAATCAGAAAAAATTCCTCCACGGCGTAAAACGATTTTCAAAGACGCCAGGATCGGCGTTCCGGGCATTTCTGCGCTCGGTTTCCGGCGGAAGTTAACTACGCCTGATGCACACCCTTCACGTCACGTGCCATCCGTTACCCCCAAGCCCGCCACCGCCACTTCAACCCCGCTCGCGACCAGCTCGCGAGGTAACAGCACCAAGCTCAGCACGGCTTCGCTCCCGCCAATACCACGCCCCCAAGGCTCCCTAGCCTCCGCCCCGCCCGCTGCCGTAACCAGCGGCCGGGTGCTCTTCATGGATGATGACCCTCATATTTCCTATCTCACCGGAACCATGTTGCAAACCCTGGGCTATGAATACGACCTCGTGAAGAACGGCGCGGAAGCCATCAAGTTTTTCGAAAGCTCGCTCAACCTGGGGCGCCTCTACGATCTCGTCATTCTGGACCTCACCATCATCGACGGCATGGGCGGCGAAGAAGCCTTCAAGCTCATCCGCGAACTCTCGCCCAAGGTAAAAGCGGTCATTGTCAGCGGCTACGACAATGACGAGCGTGCCCAGCAATTTATCATCAACAAAGGTTTTTGCGGCTACCTGACCAAGCCTTACCGCGTGGATGACTTGGGCGCGGCAATCACCCAAGCTTTGGGACGCTGATCGCGCCCGCCCGCCCCCAATATCGCTCCCGTATTTTTGCCGTTTACAAAGGCCCGGCCCCATCCGACTTTCAAAAGGCCACCATTCGCGAAAGGAAAAATAAACGAAGCGGCGTGCGACTAATCGCCGCCATTAAATTCCAAGACCGTTCTCAATGAAATCAGCGGGAACCCTCTTCGATGGATTTGGTCTGGTGGAGTGTTCCTTGGCTCGCCATCGCTTTCACGCGGACTGCAGCTTCGTTCCGGACATTCCGTTCGAGCCAGATCATGCTTTGTCGGCAATTTCCGGAGGCTTTGTCCCCGATAGCCGATGAGCATTCTAAACCACAATCAAAGAGTGCCTCAACTTTCGCCCCATCCTACTGGCAGAAACCTGACCTTGGGTGACAGCGTGGTCCTCTTGCTCGACACCGACGGTCGCATCCAGGTTGCCAGTGTTGCCGCGCATTCACTCTGGCAGGCCTCCAGCACGGAACTAACGAATGATTTCTTCCCCAATCTTTTCACCTTTGACGTGGTATCGCGGGACTCAGGCTGGGTCCAATCCCAGTGGGAAGTCCTGCTCGCAATCGCCCAGGAGCAGCCGGTCGCCCTGAAGTTGCAGCCCAAGGAATCCGCAGCGATCGACGCCTTGGTTCGCATCGAGAAGGCCGGCGACGAACCTGCCCGCTACTTCGCTTTTGTCAGCCTGCCCGCTCCGCCCGTTTCGCCTCCGGTCGCGTCCGCTTCACCTTTCGCCACCCCGGCCACGACCGACGACAATTTTCTGATCCAACTCTACGAATGGAGCCCGCTCGGTTTCTTTGAGCTGAATTTGCAAAAAAACGAAGTCTACTATTCGCCGGCTTGGAAACGCATGCTGGGTTATGCCGACACCGCTCTGCCCAACACCTACGATAGCTGGCTGGCCCTCATTCATCCCGACGATTCGACCGCCGCGCCCGATCGGCAGGGCCGTGGCGGCGCCATCGGCACCCGGCAATTCTCGATCGAATTCCGCATGAAGCACGCCAAGGGCCACTACGTCTGGGTGCAGAGTGTCGGTCTCCAGCTCTACGCTCCCAACGGCGTACTGCAACGGGTCATCGGCGCCCACCTCGACATCGCCGACCGCAAGGAATTCGAGGAAACCAGTCTCCGCGCCGAGGAGCGGCTGCTCCAGCTTACTGAGCGCGGACGCGCCGGAGCGTTTGACCTCAATTTCTCCGACGGGCACTGCTGGCTTTCGCCGGGATTCAAGTCACTGCTTGGTTATGAGGAAAGCGACCAGCCTGACACGTTCGATGTTTTTGCCCGTGTGTTGCCGAAGGATGAAACCGCCGGCGGAACGCAGGCCTATTTTTTGGCCAAGCATCCCAATCAGGTTTTCTATTTCGATACGCTGCGGCTGTGTCACCGGGAAGGGCACGAAGTGCTGGTTCACGCCGGCATCGTCCGGCAGATTTCCCGGCGCAAGGGATTGCAACGGGTGCTCGGCTTCACCGTGCCGCCGCCGAATGAGCCGGCCACGGTCGCGGGTGAATCCAATCTCCTGATGCCGGCCGCCCATCTGGCCGCTCTGCTGGCGGAAATTCACGAGGCGGTGCTGATCGCCGACGCCAGCAGCCAGATTATTTATCTCAACGCCAGGGCCGAGCAGTTGCTCATGCGCACCACCGAGGAATGCCGCCACCAGCGCGCGTCCGAGATTTTCCGTCTGGTCCATCGCACCAGCGGCCAGCCGGGAGAAAATCCCATCGACAAATCCCTCATCACGGGCGACGTCACCCCGTTGAATACGGAATTTGCCCTCGACGTCGGCGGCGCGCATCCCATCCCGATTGCGTTCAGCGCACGCGTCCTGCGCGATACCGCCGGCAAGGCAAACGGGGCCGTCGTGGTGTTCCGTAATCCGGAAGAAATGCGCCTCACCCCGGAGGAGCTGGTACGCGCCAACCGGTTTGAAGTCCTCGGTCAGCTCGCCGGCGGCATCGCCCACGATTTCAACAATCTGCTCACCACCATTCTGGGCGGCATCTCCCTGGCGAAGGACACCCTGAACTCTTCCGGCCTCGCGAACAGCGAACGCGCCTGCCTCGCCGCGAAAGGACTCAGCAAACAATTGCTGACCTACTCGAAAGGCGGCCCGTCCGTCCGGCAGGTCGTCAAGCCGGCGGAAATACTGGCCGACGCGATCCGCCTGGCCGCCGCCGGTTCGGCCGTGAAGTTCGAACTGAACGTCGCGCCCGAAACTTTCACCGTCTGTGTTGACCGCGCGCAAATCCTCCAGGTCTTTCAAAATCTCATCATCAACGCCATTCAGGCCATGCCCGCCGGACAGGGCAACATCTGGATCACCGCCGGCAACGTGGCGCAGAAAGACACCGAATTGCTCGCGACCCTCCCCGCCGGCAACTACGTCAGCATCGAGGTGCGTGACGACGGCTCCGGCATCGAGCCCGAGCATCTGGGTAAAATTTTTGCGCCCTTCTTCACCACCAAGAAAAACGGCACCGGACTCGGTCTTGCCACGGTGCTCTCCATCGTCAAGCAGCACAGTGGCCAGATGGGCATCGCGTCCAAGGTCGGGATCGGCACCGCCTTCACGGTTTGCCTCCCGCAGGCCGACAAGCCGGCGGAAACCGAGGCAAAGCGCGCTCCCAGCATTGGCTACGGCACCGGCCGCATCCTCTTCATGGACGACGACGAAAACATCTCTCTTCTGACGGGCGGGATGCTCGACAGCCTCGGCTACAAATTCGATCTCGCCCGGAACGGAGAAGAGGCCGTCAAACTCTACAAGCGCTATCTTACGCTCAGCCGTCCTTACGACGCCGTCATCATGGACCTCACCATTATTGGTGGCATGGGCGGCGAGGAGACTTTCAAAATTCTGCGTCAACTCGATCCCGACGTGCGCGCCATTATCGCCAGCGGCTACGACGTCGACGAGATGGCCGCCCAATATCTCAAACTGGGCTTCTGCGGTTACCTCACCAAGCCGTACCGTGTCGGTGACCTCGGCAAAATTATCCGCACCGTGCTTGGCAAGTAATTCGTGCGTGGTCGGCCGGTCGGAAAAACCGCACACAGGTGTTGAATGCGCGGTTTGATTGTCCTAACTTGCGGTCGAATCGTCGCCCAAGCCCAATGAAAACACCTGATCTCTCGCGCTACTGGCCTCTGCCATCGGCGAGATTTCAACCACGCCTTCTCGCAACGCTGCGCCAAGGTTACTCCGGACATCAGGCGATGACCGATGCCCTGGCCGGAGTTACGGTGGGACTGATCGCGTTACCGCTGGCCCTGGCCCTGGGCGTGGCGAGCGTTCCCATCGGAAGCACCACGCCGTTTCCAGCTCCTGCCATAGGGATCTTCACCGCCATCATCGGAGGTTTTATTGTCTCCCTGCTCGGTGGCAGCCGGGTGCAAATCTCCGGGCCGACCGCCGCGTTCGTTACTGTCGTCATTTTGATCGTGAAAACCCACGGTTACGACGGGCTTCTCCTCGCCACGATCATGGCGGGAATCATCCTCGTCCTCATGGGGCTGAGCGGCATGGGTACGCTCATCAAGTTCATTCCCTATCCGGTGACGAGCGGCTTTACCACCGGCATCGCCATCACCCTCATCGCCGGCCAGGCGGATAAATTTCTCGGCCTGCCCCTCTCTCCTCCCGCTCCCAGCGAATTCACCGCGAAAATCCCGTGGCTGATTTCGCATCTTCCCCAACTGAACTGGCCCACGTTGCTGATCGCAGTCTCGTCCGCGCTGTTCATTCACCTCTGGCCAAAATACCGCGCCAAGCTCCGGGCCGAACGAATTCCCGGCGCTATCATTGCCATGATAGTCTCCGCCATCATCGTGTCCTGGCTCGACCGCGACAAAACGCTTGGCGTGGCCACCGTCGGCTCCCAATTCGGCCCCAACGCGATTCCACACGGCATGCCGCCCTTGGTCTGGCCGGTCGTTTCCCTCGAACGCATCCGCGTTCTGCTCGGCCCCGCGACCACCATCGCTATTCTTGGCGCCATTGAATCCCTCATGTCCGCCGTGGTCGCCGACGGCCTGATCAACGACCGGCACGATTCAAACACAGAATTGATCGCCCAAGGAGTGGCCAATATCGCGTCTCCGCTCTTCTGCGGCATGCCCGTCACGGGGGCGATTGCCCGCACCTCGGCCAACGTGAAAGCCGGCGGACGCACCCCGGTCGCGGGCATCGTGCACGCCATCACGCTGCTGCTCATCGTCCTGTTTTTCTCCCGTTTCGCCCAGTATGTGCCGATGGCCGCCATCGCCGCCGTGCTGATCGTGGTCGCCTTTCGCATGGGGGAATGGCACGAGCTCGCCCGCCTGCGCAAGATGCCCCGCAGCGATTCGGTGGTGCTGCTCACCACCTGCAGCCTCACGGTGATCTTCGACCTCGTGGTCGCGGTCGAGGTCGGGGTGATTCTTGCCGCAATTCTGTTCATCAAGCGCATGGCGGACACGACCGAGATCACCGAGGTGACCGCACGCGACGAACTCGAGACGCCCGAGCAACTGGCCCACGGCAAAGACATTCCCGCCGGCGTGGTGGTGTACCGCATTTTCGGTCCGTTCTTTTTCGGCGCCGCGGAAAAAATGGAAGACGCGCTGCAGCGGGCCGGGATCATGCCCAAGGTTCTCATTCTCCGCATGCAACTCGTCCCGGCCATGGACGCCACCGCGCTCAACGCCCTCGAAAGCATTGTTGAGCGCATGCAGGCCGGCGGCGGCACCGTGATCCTGAGCGGACCGCACCGCCAACCCCTCGACATGATGGTGAAAGCAGGATTCATCGAACGGCTGGGCCGGCCTAATATCCGCGCCCATTTCGACGACGCGCTCGCCCGCGCCCGCGAAATCCTGCAAACGGGCAAGCCTCCTGCTGAATCGGTTTCGAAACCAACATGATTCGTCATACCGCAACTCCCGGCTGGGTCTATTTCGGCGGCCTGACCCTTGCCACCACCGCCGGGGCCATCAACGCTGTCGGATTCCTTGGGCAACACCATCAGGCGCTCAGCCACATGACCGGTTCGGTCACGGTATTGGGCATGGAATTGGCCCGCGCCAACTACGGCGTTGCTTTCCATGCCTTCGCGATTCTCGCCGCCTTTTTCCTGGGTTGCTTGGTCAGCGGGGCCCTCATCAGCAAAAGCACCCTGCGCCTTGGCCGCCGTTACGGGGTGGCCCTTTCGCTCGAATCGGCCTCACTTTTTCTGGCCGTCTATTTTTTGCGCCGCGGCGCGAGCATGGGTGACTACCTGGCGGCCATGGCCTGCGGATTGCAAAACGCCATGGTCACGACCTACAGCGGCTCGACCATGCGCACCACCCACATCACCGGCATGGTGACGGATCTCGGCATCGCCTGCGGACATTTTTTGCGCGGAGCAGAAGTCGACTGGTTTCGCTTCCGAATCTACGGCGTGCTGTTTCTGGGCTTCTTTGGCGGCGGACTGATCGGCACCTTCGGGTACGGCCAATTCGGTTACGACACTTTGATTTTCCCAGCGGTCATAAGCGGCATCACCGGTGTCGGCTATACTATCTATAAACATCGCCAGCATCTGAACGGATAGCGTTCGTGCTTTTGCTCAACCACGCCAGGTATACGCATGGCACAGCGCCACGCCGGCCGCATCGGCCTCGTCGAACGCCAACGTCCGGCCATGGCCGAGCAGGCCCATCACCGTGCGGGCCATCTGCTCCTTGCTCGCGCGGCCCGCGCCCACCACCGCCTGCTTCACGCGCAACGGCGGATATTCATGAACCTCTTTCCCGAGCAACGCCACCGCCGCGATCGCCGCGCCGCGCGCAGCGCCAAGAATCTGCGCCGTCTGGATATTTTGCACAAAAATCGTCTGCTCCAGCGCGACATGACTCGGATTAAAATCCACCGTGAAAGCGGTCACCGCCTTGTGGATCTCCGCGAGACAATGGGCCATCGAACGTCCGGGATGTACTTTCACGGTCTGGCAACGGAGCAACACCGGCTGCCGACCGGCGGCGAACTCAATCAGCGCCAGTCCGGTCCCGCGCAGACTCGGATCAATGCCCAACACCAGCCCGACAAAAGCCGGTCGGCTCAAGCTCGGCGCCACCGGCCATGAGGGTGCCTTGATTTTGCCTTCGATTTTTGCTTTCCAAAGCTGCCGGCTGGACATTCGCGCCATAAATTGCCGTCAGGAATAGCTATTCTCCGCCAAAGAAGAAGCGGAATTGTCTAGATTTATTTTCCCGTCGATTCCTAACACTAAAGAACAACCGCTTACGTTAGTTAGTCGCCATCCCACCGCTTCTTGATGGCAACCAAGTGGCAACGGTGGAAAGATTCAAAGGCAATATCCCGTGTGCGCTACCCCTTTTTTGTTGGTGTGTGGTGGCGAATTTTTTTCCCGTCGCAAAATCTGCGCCTCCCCCCCCTTTTTAGCCAGTTGCGAAGTCCGCAGGGTCCGCGATCACGACTTCACAAACGAGCGCCCGAATATCCATGTTACTAAAAAGGGCTAGAAAAACCCCTATAAAACATCGGGCCGGTGTAGGTGAGCAACCAAAGCGCAACCATGGTTGTATTTTTTCGCTCTCTCGAAAGCTCGGGAAGTCGCAATTACCTGTGCGCGGGCGATGGCTGGGAAGGACCCGTGAAATTTTATACATGGGTTTTTGCGGTTGGTGGAGCTGCACGGAATGAGAGATCGCCGACCCTGGCTTGTAGTTCGCTCTGTAGGTCTTCGAGGTATTGCTTTGTGACGCAGAAATCCTTGGCCGCACGCGCTAACGACACGCCACCAGACAGGCCAAGAGCACGACGTAGGGCACAGCCCGCTATACTGTCCTTATCCACCCGGAGGAAGATGACGTGCAGGAGCTGGGCCGCTTGGCTCCGTGCTTCGTTAGCATTGCGATCGTTGATTAGGTCAACGATAAAGGTGACATCTTCACTGCTGAATCCATGGTCGGTGAGCGCTTGTTCGATGTCGGTCATTGCTGGCTTTGGGGTAATTTGCGACGGCAGCGACGGCACGATTTTGAATGATGGATCGGATTTAGATGATCGTTTCTCCTCTCAAAATGCAACTACTGCGACGGCACGACGGTATAATCATTATATTACGCGCAAGAGGATATAGACACTCGCGCGCGCGCGTGCGTAATCTGGCGTTTATACCGTCATGCCGTCGCGCGCATCCCGTTTCCCCTCTGTAGCGAACGGTATTGAATGAAAATTCTCTGCCGTCGCTTGCCGTCGCTGCCGTCGCTTGCCGTCGCTGCCGTCGCTTGCCGTCGCTGCCGTCGCGTTTTGGGTGAAAAAGGTCATTTGGGCTCCGATTTGTCCTGTGGACGTGGGTGCAAGACCCACATTTTCTGAAGGTGCTGTCGTTCCAGCTTGCAAAACGCCTCACCCAGGTGGCGTTGACACAGCACCAGACGCCTGCCGAGCCAGTTTGCTGCCTTGATCTCCTGTTTTTCACTCGCAGACAGCTTTGATTGGAACGGATCATGCAACAGACTTATAAGTTCGCTGGCAGATCCGCGCCACTCACCGCTTTTTTCCTCGATGAACACGCATCGACTGCGCACGATCAAATCCCACAATCGGGTGTGCGGGCCGTTTTCTGTCAACTTGGACACGACCGGAAAATCATGCTGGTTGCGTATGACGAACTGACCGCAGGGGACTGGTGGTGACGGCAGTTCAAATTTTTTAAACAACCACCAAAGAAAGGCCGCGGCCTTGGCCCGAACCTTTTCTCGGTAAGGTCTATCCGCACTCTGGATGTGGTCAGGGCGGTCCAGCAACCCGCTGTAGACGTCACCACGGCCCGTGGTGAGCGAATCATCCAGGGTAATTTCGAGTAGAATTTTGTGCTGCATAAAATGAGGGGTCGAACCCGGATTTAGGGTGTGCGGCGCATGGATATCAAACACCGCACACCCCGACCCCGGACCTTGGCGGCAACAAGCCGCCGGCGTTTCCACGCGCCCTCAGCGCCGGGAAAATCGTGAATTAGGCAGGTGATTGGATTTTTGTTAAAAACACAGAGAGCGCATCGTCGGCTTTCAATTTCTCGGCCTCTAAAGCCGGCAGGCCAACTTTCTTGATCCAGTTGATTGCTTCTATGCAGCCAAAACGCTGGGCAAACTGCGCCACAAAAACGTGCTGATTTTGAGAAGTATCAGTGAGACTGCTTTGGAGGAATGATTCAACCTGGGGCAAAAGATCGTTTTCAAGAATCCCGAGACGCTCTTTTGCGTCTCTTATTTTTTGCGTTTTTGACGCCACACCCTGTCGCAAGCTGGCAAGGAGCGCGCCTTGATTGATGGCGTCGCCACGCACGACTTCGTATTCATTCTGCGCCGTCAGAAGCCGATCAAATCTTTCCATCCAAGCGCGAATCGACGGAATCATGGGTGACCCGGCCTGGCTGTCGGCGATCAAATCGATAAATTGTTTGGCTTCGCCTTCACTGGCGAAAAACTTTGTGGGGAAGAGCTCGGTCACCGCGCGTTTGTGTCGCAAGGTCTGGTCGGCGAGTTCTGAAGCAGTTAGGACAATTTTCATAGGAGCGATTGGTTTTGTTTTCTATTGTGGGGGAAATTCGAGTTTTTCAGTCCACGGCTAGCCGGCCCGGGCGATTAAAATCGCCCTGTTCTTTCAACTTCTGAGCCAGGCACGCCTCTGCTGCAGAAATTCCGGAGAGCGTGCCTTTGCCCGGATATTCAATCGGTCTCGCTGAATGCGCCGCTTCAGTCGCTAGCTTTCTGGTCAGTGCAGCCTCGTATGACTCAGGCTTACCCAATCCTTTTTGCGCGGTACGCACCCCGGTGGAAAAAAGTCCCGAGTTGGCCGCGGGCTGATCAACAAAATCACATGAGTAGACCTCGAGCGCACGAACCGATGGCATTGCTCGCAACGCATCGGCCGGCATTGGCGGAACAAAGAGATTGGCGCCGGTTATGGAAAATGTCCGATCGGTAGGCACATCAGCGCCGGCACGACAGACCCAGGCCAGAGTGAAGCGGAATGAGAGCGATGCGCCAAATTCGTCGGGCAACTTCGCAGCGAGTTCGAAGAGTGTCGCGAACTCGTCAGGCTGAAATTTGCGCCAGGCATCGAGTGCGGTGAAATCGGCGCGAAGCTGGTTGCCGTCGATGCGCGGATTTTCCCAGAACCCGACTTCCTCCAATGTGCCGTCGATGCCGGAATCGTGCGTTGCGTAGGCTTTGAGACGCCGACCCTGTAGCAGAGTCTGAAACGTGGCCAGGGTGGTTTGATCGATCCAAATGCCATAGCCGGTGGCTTCCCGACCGGCGGTGAGCAAAGAGATGCCTTTGATGGTGCCCTCCTGGGCATTTATTGCGGCGGTCGGAAGCGCGGCCGGAGCTGCGCGCAAATGGATTCTGTCGGGATCGAGAGTTTTCATAAAAGCGTGGGTGTGGTGACGTGGATCATCAATTATCGAGCGAGATGGTGCCAACCTTGGCTTTGCCGGTGTCAAATTTCTGGTTGAGCTGGGTCAGGAGCTCGTTGGTTTTATCCAGCTTGGTCTGATCCTGGGTGTACTTCTGGAAGAACGCATCGAACTGCAACGGGTCGCCCGTGAATTTCTGGCGGGCCAGATCCTCGCCACCAAATGCGGTAGCCCGCTGCACGCTGTCGCGAATACTCAGCTGGTACAAAGCGCGCTGAATATCGGTTTGCTCCCGGGCGATGGCAGACTCCTGCACAATATATCCGGTAGCGGCATCGACGCCGGCCGTGGGACCGGTCCCCTCGGAGTCTTTGATGGTTCGGACTTCTATTCTGGCCCGGCGGATCAGCTCCTGAAGTTCTTTGGTGCTGGCATTCGCGATCTGCTCGGGATTCCGAGCCGCACCGTAAGATTTACCTCCGATGATCAATTCATCCGTCTGGGCCAGATCCATCAGCTCCTTCCGACCGGACACCTGGGCATTGATGAGTGCTGTCTGCTTCGCTATTTCGGCAGTAAGGGCCTCTTCGCTGGCACCCTCTTCCTTCATCAGGGCGATGATGGCATTTGATTTCTGAATCTGTCGATCTAGTGAATCATTAACATCCTGATTCGCGGCGGCTACGTTCGCTTCGTGCTTCTGGACCGTGACCATGTGGTCTTTGATCTCGCGCTCCTTATCGGCGATCAATTTGACCACAGCGGCCCTGTTTTTTTCGAGTTCCAGCTGATCCGCGGTACGCTGTTCTTGCGTCGTTTTGGTATCGGCGATCTCCTGCTCAAGAAATGCGATCACATTGGCATATTGAGCGAGCTGCTGATCAATCGGCATCTGGTCGAATTTCAATTTATCAATAGCCTCGGCGGCAGCGATTGATTGTTTGTCGTATTCAGCCTGCTTTTTGGCGTTTTCCTCCGCCGTCTTAAACCAGTTCTCGTCGACCGCGTGCTGCGTGGCCTTGAGATTATTGACCAATATCTGTTTCTCGACGCCTTCGCCCTGAAAATTATCAACGGCCAGTTGGAGATCATATTCGCGCTGGGCGAGAGCGAGGATTTTTTCCTTTGCCGGCAGGAGCCGGAGCGCGGATTCAAACTGCCTCTGCTCCTGAACCCCAATCTGCTCTTTTATTTTCAGATCGGCCGCATCGAGCGCGGCTTGATTCGCCTGCATGTTATTATGGATCTCGTCCAGACGCGCCCTCTCTTCCGCGTTGGCCACCGCAATCCGCTGGGTTTTCTGCATTTCCTCGCCGCGATTTTCCGCCTTGAAAGCCTTGGCTGCTTCCGCCTCCGCATCATCCATCCTTTTTTGGCGCGCAGCGATACCATCATAGACCGCCTGTTGCTGGATGAGCAGATCATTCTTGTCCTTGACCAATGCCTCCATTTTTTGCTCATCGTTGCGGCGATCAGCCAGCATCTTGGCCGTGATTGCTGCGGTCTCATCGCTGATTTCCCCGGCTTTTTTCATCGCCTCCTCGGTCTCCTTGGACATGTCAGTGAAAATCCGCGCTACCTGCTCGCCAATCTTGTCCAGATTCAATCCCAGCGCGGTGGCCAGCGCGCCGGCGAGATGCCGGGCACCAAAGAGGCGGTGTTCGATCTTATCGCCGATATCGCCGGCAAGGCCTTCGGCTTCGATTCCCGCTTGGCGGAGTGGGCCGAGATCGGCACCAACGGTGGCTCTGATAGCAGCGTCATTCATGGGCAGGATTGGTTTTCGTTTTCGGAGTCGTTGAGCGTCCAGATGCCGAGCGTTTTGCGGCGTTCAATTTCGGCCAGGGCCGCCGCCAATTGCGCTTCAAGGCGGGCGAGTTCCCGAGCACGCTTCCGTGCAGTCCACCAAATGCAGCAACGCCGCATCAGCACCCGGGGCGTAACCACAACATACAGGACCCAGAGCCCAAGATAGAGCCAGGCCACCTTAAGATAAAGCCGCGTCCGGTCGCGCCAGAATAATGGATTGGAAACGATCACGACGCCAACCCCGCTGGCCGCTGTTCGGTCGCCTTCGCCTGATCTTCGGCCGCCCTCAAAAGCCATGAGTGAAGATCGGACAAAAGAACCATGCGGCTGCCCCGTTTCTTTCCCCCGAGGCTGAAAGTCCGGACATTGCGCCCGCACTGCCGCAAAAGTTCATAAAATGAACCGTGACTCAAGCCGGTATACGGGCAGCGGGTTCCGGATGAAGGTGGACGAATCCAAATAACTGGAGCAGGCGATGTGGTGATTTCCGCCGCGGGCAAAACTTCGGTAATGGTTGGTTGAGTATTCATGGCTGGTTACCAATAGCCACCACCGTCAACCAAGGGCGTCACAATCGCTTGTTCTTCGTATAGATGCACGTCGTGAATCGACGTCTACAGATCAGCCATTCCGGCATTGACTTTTATGCATCTATCTTATATCCATATAGATAGTGTTTTACATATTAAGTATTTCCCTACGGGGAATACCTGATCCCACGGGATCAGGTCAATAAAACTGGCACCACGGTGCCAGTTTTCGCCCCACACACGCCACAGCATCGGAAATAGAAACTGGACACGCGTGTCCAGTTTCGCCGCGTCGTTAAAATCGCATTTATTAATTTGTTTATTATTTAATAACCAAATGTTTAAGTTTTCACACTTACAGCCGTAAGTGGGAATTCGCCGGCACCGCCCGCGCTTTCCGTGTTGGGGTGTCTACGGGCCCGCGAGCCTATCACGCCCGAGGATGCGCCCGCTTATACGATTCGTTGATTCGGGCCATGCTAACGTGACAATAAATCGCCGTAGTCTCAACACTCGCATGCCCCAGCAGGTCTCGGATCACAATCAAGTCGGCACCCGAGTTCAGCATATGGGTGGCGAAAGAGTGCCGCAAAGTGTGGGGAGTGTAGTCCAGGGGCAGTCCGGCCAGGCGGAGATAATCTTTCATATACAACTCAACCGAGCGCTTTTTGATCCTGAGCCGCCACCGGTCTCGCCCCGAGCGCTCCTGTACGATAACCGGGTCTGCCGGAGTCACCGCCTGGGCGTATCGATCTCGCCACTCGCGAAGGACACTCATCGCCACAGTTCCCACCGGGCAAATGCGCTGCTTATTGCCCTTGCCAGTCACCAGCACGAAGCCCTGTTCCCAGTTCACGGCGCCGTAGTCCAAGCCGATAAGTTCACTGATCCGCAAACCGCCACCGTACAGCAGCTCAAATATGAGCTGATCACGGCAGCAGGTAGGTTTGTCGATTTCGCCAGCCCGGCAGCGAATTCCGGGGCCTTCGAGAAATTTCTCAACCTCGGATTCAGCCAGAACCTTCGGCAGGCGGTGCGGCAGTTTGGGCAGGGTCACTCCTTCGAATGGATTATGCTTCAGCAGGCCCATGATCTGCCAATAGCGGAAAAACATTCTCAACCCAGAGACATGCATATGTAGCGTCCGCCGGCCGATGATTCGGAGCCCGCCAATGCCCCGCTGTCGTTCGATAATATAGTCCCGGGCATCGCGGAAAGCGAATTCCTCGACGGGCTGGACCGTCCGGTCGGTCGAATCGCGCCAACGGTTGAAATCATCGAGTGCGTGCTGATAATTACGCACCGTGCACATAGAATACCGGCGTTCTTTTTGCACGTAGTCGAGAAATGGCCGACACCAGCCCGACCAGTCGCTTGGGGTTCGAGTAATATTTGCCTGAAAAGGGTTGTGCGCCTCTTCTCGCAAAACAGAAACGGGACACGCAGGTCTTGCGTGTCTCGTTTCGCCACCCAGCGCGCTCTGGGTGTTGAGGGAATGATTTTGCATCGGAGTATCGCCGTCAAAAACCAGCCGCGTGAAATGAATAATAGCCCAGCCCCTTCGGATCGTTGAGTTTGTTTCCCACGATGATGTGATCAAAAAAACTGATGCCAAGAATCTGAGCAGCCTTTCGAATCTCCCGCGTGACACTAATGTCGGCACCACTGGGTGCAGGATCGCCGCTTGGGTGATTGTGCATCAAGACTATCGCCGTAGCACTGGCCACGATTGCCGGCCTGAACACTTCGCGCGGCGCGCTCAAGACGTTGGTTGCTGTGCCTAGGCCGACCAGGTTCCAGCATTTGAGTCTGTTTTTTCTACCCAGACAGAAGACGATCATGCATTCCTTCTCTGGGTCCCACCAGGCCGCTTTGGTGACGTGGCGCTTGAAAAAATCCACGAACGCCACCGCTTTGCTGAAGTCCTGATCGTCTGAAGGCTCGACTGGATCTTCACAGAGCAGCCAGACCTTTATTTCAGCGCCACGCCTGGTGCGCAGCGCCCTTGGATTTATGAGTAGTTTATCCATGGGTGTTGGCCTGTTGAGGTGTGGGCGTGGATTGAGAGTCGGCGTCGGAAATGGAAACGCTTACCGCGGTAAGCGTTTCGGCCGCGACGGCGGAGATATTTCCACTTACCGCGGTAAGTGGAACTTCGCCCGCACCGCTCGCGCTTTCGGTGTTCGTGCGTGCCGGCGCTCGCACGCCGGCCACAGTCGGACCGGGACTCAACGCCGGCAGCTGCAGGACCGCGCCGCGGAGCGTTTCAAGGGCCAGATGGGTATAACCGTTGTGGATCTGCTCGGTTGTGTGCCCGACCAGCTTCATTCTCAGCTCACGGCTCACGCCGGCGTTGGCCAGTCGACTCGCGAACGAAAACCGAAAACTGTGGAAGCTGTAGCGCGGTGTTTTGTGGCGTCCACGGCTGGTAGTGTTCAAATCAGCGCTTTCGGCCGGCGGTTCCGTCTCGATGCCAGCCCGCTGGAGAAGGTCCTTAAAATGCTTACAAAGGGTGCCTGTGCAGCCTACGGAGTGGTTCGCCAGGCTGGGACACAGAAACTCGTCTGGCGGTTGCGATAGATGGGTCCGCAAGACCACCAGGTGTGCAGCCAAAGCCGGATGCAACGGGATTACGACCTCGTCCCCGGTGCGTTGGGTCTTGTGCGGCAGGTAGCGCAAAACCCCGTTTTCAAGGTCCACCGAGGTCCAACGCATATTGACCGCGTCCGATAATCGAGCGCCGGTGAATGCCCCGATCATCGACGCCGTGAACCAATCCCCAGTGGCAACGCTCAGGATCTGCGCAATCTGCTTTTCGCTGAACGGCCGTCGAGTAGTACGGCGCTTATATTTTGGCAGCTCAGCCAAAGCCACGGGATTGATTGAGATCAGCCCCTGCTTCAGCGCATTGCTGAACGGAATGCCCAGCGCACCGCGCTCGATCGTTACACTGCCGATTCGTTTCCCCGTAGCCAACTCGGCATCGAGCCAAGTCTGAACGTCCCGAATCGTGACCTCTGCCAGTGCGACGTTGCGCCGGGTCCCAAGCGATTTTAGAAAGCTCCCCGTGATAGCAGCGTATCGCTTGTACGTCCCCTCAGCCTTGTGAAGCTTGGCCCGGTCCAACCATTCGTTCATAAAAGTCTCCACCGGGGTGGATAACCGGTTACGCTTCCCCACCCTCGCAAAGAGTGCGTTCAGCGTACTGCGAATTTGCATCTCGCTCGGGTCGCCAAGCATCAATGATTCGAGGTTCTGCGCGATGTCCTTGGCTTGCCTCCTGGCATCGGCTCGCTCGGCCGGTGTTCCAATGTCCTTCTTTTTAGTCGAGACCTGTGTGCGTTTCCCGCCTGGCAGTGCTATGCACGCATACCACGTCTGATTTTTAATTCTGATCGAAGCCATGTTGATTTTGGTGGTTATTTTTGGCAACCAAGTGGCAACGGAGGGCAAAACTGTCGCCTTGGTTTATGTTGTTCGAGGAAGTCCCCCCGCTCTAGGCGAGAGCGTCAACCTACCCCCCAAAAGCATCGTGCAAAATTGAAGCGGAATGTTTGGGCGGTCCGTTGATCGGATCACTGCTTCCAGCTTGTGAAACAGCTCAAATACGGGCCAAACTCAGTCGCTAACCAACCAGAGGATGAATTCAAAACGCCCCGATAAAAATCTTCCTGCCGATCGGACAGTGGCGCCTTTTCCCAACCGGTGGCGCCAGTGGTGGGGGCGGCTCGCCGCGTTCGACTTGCGCGATCGCTGGTGGCGTTTTCTGGATGTCTTGGAAACACGTCATGCTTTGCGCCGATCGCTTTATGGCCTGCTGGCCTTGATCGTGGGATTGGCGGCATTGTGGCACTGGGGCTCGCCTTGGTGGTACAAACGCACCGCGCTGAGCGTGACCCGGCAATGGCTGGACGCCGGCCGGCTCGATAACGCCGCAGAATCCTTGCAACGGGCCGTGTCACTCGCGCCGGAAAGGCCCGAGACCTGGCAATTGGCCGCCGAACTCGCCCGTCTCCGCGGCCGGAAAGCCGAAGCCGTGCAACACGCAGGCAAGGCCGCGATGCTTGATCCGGGAAATCCAGATCGAACGATTGCGTGGGCGGTCGAAGCCATGCGGGCCGAAATGACCGAGGATGCCACCGCCGCTTTGGCCAGACTTTCGCCCGAACAATTGTCCCGCTCACCCCATGCGCAGCGCATCCTTGGGGAAATTGCCCGGCGCGCCCTGCGGCTGACGGAAGCCAAAACCCATTTTGAAAATGCGCTTCGCCTCGACGGTTCCGTCGCCATCGACGAAGTGCCGCTCGGATTGATCTTGCTGAACGCCACCGATCCGGCCGAACGGCAGCGCGGGTTGGATTTCCTCGCCAAATGGGCCGCCGACAAGGAATGGGGCGCCGTGGCATTGCGCACTTTGCTCGGCGATGCCCAGAACCGACAAGAGCACCCGGCCATGTTGAAATGGGCCGCAGCGTTGCAGGCCCATCCCGGTTGCACACTCGCGGACATGCCGAATTGTCTGCTGGCTCTTTCCCAGGCCGACGAAACTCGATTTGCCGATGCCGTTGCGGATTTGGAGAAAAACCATTCGGTCACCCCGCAAGCCGCCGCACAACTGATCGGCTGGCTGAATCAGATCGGCCGCAGTGCGGAAGCCGTGCGCTGGATGAAAACCCTGCCGCCAACCGGCCTGCAAATTCCGCCGGTTGCCGTGGTCGGAGCGGAAGCCCTGCGCGCTGTTGCGGATTGGCCGGGCCTGCGGGAATTGACCGCAAATAAAAATTGGGGAAGTGATGTCGAATTTCTCCGCTGGATGTACGGCATGGAAGCGGCACGCGCGCTGGGCGATGACGCCACGGCCAAGGAACTCTGGCAAACCCTCTACAGCCACGCGCAGATAAATGGCGTCCATGCGCTTTTTGCCGGCTCGACCCTTTTTGCCTGGGGACGAACCGAGCAGGCCGAAGCGCTCTGGTGGCGCGCCGCCGAGCACGAAGGCCCGAATGCCATCGAGGCCTTTGGTTCGCTCGCCCGTTATTATCAGACGCAACGCGATGCCGAGGGACAATACCGGGTCTTTCGCCGCCTGCATTCGTTGCGGCCGCAGGATGCGGCCATCGGCAACAACTTCGCCTTTTTCGCCGCCCTCACCCGGCACGAGGAACGGCTCGCCGAGAAAGTGGCCCGGGAAAATCTGGCGCAGGAGTCTTCAAACCGGATCTATCTGGGAACCCTGGCCTTCACGCTTGTGGCGCAGAACCGGTCGGAAGAAGCGCTGACCTTGCTCAAACCAGCCGTCGCCGAAGCAGAAAAATTACCCGCCCTCACCTTCGCCTACGGACTCGCTTTGGCCGGCACCGGCAAAAAGGCCGAAGCCAGAGTGCTCCTCGCCAAACTGCCAGCCGACACGCTGACAACCCGAGCCGAGGAAGTGATCAAAACCGCGCTGGGTGATTAAGCGACCGGGGCCGAACGCAGGAAATAACGCTGGCGAACAAACAAACCAAGCGCGAGCACCACAGGCAGCCAGGTGCCAACTTCCGGAACGACCGGGTTGCCGTCAATGGTCATGGCAGTGCCGATCTGGTACACGAGCAGTCCGCTCGGATTGAGGGTGTTGGCGGCTTGCGTACCCGTGTTGCTCAGGGTGTTCGCCACGACCACATAGAGGTAGTTTGTGCCGATCACAAAGCGCGCGTTGTTCGCCCCGCCCCCTCCGAAATTCTGCATCGTCAGAGAATTGGTGTTGTCCCATGCGGTCGTGACCCATCCGGACGAGGCGGCTGTGCCGCCGGCGCTAATCACTCCTGAATTATTCACTGTGGGAGCGCTCGCAGGATTCATGTAAACCGCGTACTGATTATCTGCCGCGATGGTCAGATTGATGGCCACTTGATTGGTCACCGTCGTCCCCGCTGAGCCCGAACCGGTGATCGTGAACGCAAGTTTGTAGACGTAATAGGCGCTGTTGGTGCCGGTGGTTCCATTACCCGGGAGATAATCACCACCTGTATTCGTCGTCCCACCAGTCGCGGCCGTGCTGGCCCCGGGAGCCGTGATCCACTGCGCCGCAGTGGTGTTAGGCACCCAACCTGGATAGACATTTCCGCTGCTTACGACATACGCCGCCCCTTGGTAGGTGGCATTTCCCGAAACGCCGGCAACCCGCGCATAGGAGACCGACCAATGCGAATCCTGTGAGCCGCCGGCCAGAAGCGCGCCACTGTTGTTGGCCCCGGTATAATACAACCCGTTTATGCCATCGGCTAACTGGCCATAGGCCAAACCACCGATGCCGAGGAAAAATGCGGCTGTGATGAACAGTTCTTTCAGTGGCCGGTTAATTCTCACGAGATTATTTTATGAAGCCTCGTTCGTTCTGTATTCGCTGAACCGAGCAAATGAATGCGAAGCAATTATGCGGTAGATGCAAACTCTCGAAAAAAACGTTTTCTGAAGAACAAACCGAGCGCGAGTACAACCGGCAGCCATGTCCCCGCCTCTGGAACAACCACGCCGTTGATCGTCATCGCAGAACCAACTTGATAAACGAGGAGTCCGCTGGCGTTGCGCGCCGTGGCCGTTGAAGGGGCATTTAGTCCATTGGTGTTGTCGACTTCAATGGTGATGGTGTTCACGCCGATTTTGAAAACGGAGTTATTCGTGCCATTCGCATCGGCAAAGTTCTGCAGATGCACGGCTTGGGTGTTGCCCCACGCCGCCTGACCGGAACCGCCCAATGTGCTGGCACCGGTGTTGATGCTGCCGTTGCCATTGAGCGTCGGATTGACGTAAACGGAATATTGATCATCCGCCGCGATCGTCAGCGTGATGGCAATATTGCTGGTAGAAACCGTTCCAGCAGCGCCAGAGCCCGTGATATTAAAAGACAGCGTATAAATATAGATGCCTTCCTGATTGCCACCTGTGGTCGACGTCCCATTGCCTGGAAGTTGATCGCCGCCAAGATTTGCCGTAGTGCCATTACCACCTGAAGTCGTTCGCGCCCCGGGAGCAGTTATCCATTGCGCTGTGGCAGTATTGCCGATCCAACCGCTGTCGATATAGTTGTTGGAGCTGTTCGCCGAGGTACTCACCACATAGGCGGCTCCTTGGTAGGTGGCATTCCCCGAAATCCCATTCACATTCGCATAAGTTACAGACCAGTGTGGGTCGGTAGTTCCACCCGCGAGCAACCCGCCACTATTATTATCACCTGTGTAATACAGACTGTTGATACCAGTCGCCGCTTGCCCATAAGCCGAAACGCCAAACCGGAGGAGAAATACGGCGAGGACAAAGAGTGCTTTATTTGGCAGGTTCAATTTCACGGAGAAACTATCTAGGGCCTATTACCTATTTTCAAGTGAATGTTGTAAATCGCTCAGAGTATCCGGCCGGTTTTGATTTCATAAATAATCACCCCTATATTGCCTCAGTGCAGTATTTTGGAAACCCTGGAACTGTCATGCGACTGCCGCAGCACCACTTAACAGGTGAGATATTCATCCTTGGTTTACGACCCATTCGGGATCTCACTTCAGCTTTGTATTTTGATTAGGAGATTTTTCCCGCCTCAACCAGCAATACCTGCCATCGATAGTCGCCTTCAGGCGGTATCGTCCCCGTCGCAATCACCTGCGGCTCGCCTTCCATCGACGCCCAGAAGCGCATTCGGCGCGACGGATCGAGCTCCCCGAGTATATCGTCGCACAGCAGCACCGGTTCGATAACGCCCTTCGCCCGAAAATACGCCGCCTGCGCCAGCCGCAATGCGATGACGAGACAGCGCTGCTGCCCTTCCGAAGCGAACATCCGCGCAGGCCGGCCGCTGAGCAAAAACTCCACATCATCCCGGTGCGGTCCCCGCTCGGTGGATTTCAAGAGCGTGTCGCGCGGACGATTCTTCACCAACAATGCGGCGAACTCCTCCTGCGTCGCCGCCGCCGTATCGGGCGAATAAGTCAGCCCGGCCATCTCCGTCCTCGCTTCCGGGACCAGCCGGCCATGGGCCAGATGAAAATATCCGCTCAGCTCCGTCACTCCCGCGACGCGTGCCGCGATGACCTTGACCGCGTGACCCGCTGCTTCGTTTTCAAACGCCTCCAGTTGTCCCGCATCGCGGCCACCTTGCTTGAGCAGCATATTCCGCTCCGTCACGGCACGCGTGTAATCTTGCAGTGCCCGCAAGTATCCCACGTCCATGGCGGCCAGCGTGAGATCGAGCCAGCGGCGACGCAGCGCCGGCGTGCCGCGCAACAACTGTCCGTCTTGCGACGAGAACACCACAGTCGGAAATTTCCCGATGAAATCGGCGAGCCGCGTGACCCTGCCGTGCTCCCATTCCACGGTTCGGCCTTCTGCTCCGAGCGTGATGGTGATCTGGCTGTCCCCGAAGCGCTCATGCGCGATGCCGAATCCGAGTCCGGCCTCCGTCTCTCCCAGAGTCACCAGCGCACGCGGTTCGGCCCCGCGGAAGGAACGCAGCGCCGTCACATAGCCCAAGGCTTCGAGAAAATTTGTTTTCCCCTGGCCATTGGCTCCCACCAGAAACGTTCGCCGGCCCTCCAGTTTCACCTGCACGAGCGGCAGATTGCGGAAATTTTGCAGGGTGGCGGAGGTGAAACGCATGCGGCGAAGGCTGATGAATTGCTTCCTCGGGTTGTTCCGGCAATGCCAAACCAACTGAACGGGCGATCAAACCGCTGCCCGTCAGATCGGCGCAGCCCAAGCCATCCCGCGCCGGCCAATGACCGGCGCGGCGGGGCTCATGCCCCAGACTCCGCAAAAATCAAAGCACCTCCGCCACCTCTTCCACGTTAAGCAAAGGCATCTTCTCCCGGTAACGCAGTTGGACGCGCCCTCCTTCCCGGTGGCGTCGTCGGACGATTTCCTCGGCGGCCAGCCAGTGGTCCAGCGCCCGGCCGGAGGGACAGTATTCCTGTTGCCAGAGAGCATACGCCTGGGTGCGGATTTGCTCGTTGAGATCTTGTTGTACCAGAGTTTGTCGATGATCGCGGGTCTTCATGCATTACCTCCTTGGTTGGACCGTCACTATACACCCGTCCGGCCAAACTGCCCCGGTTTTCTTTGTAATTCTCTTCCCGGCCGTTTTTGGTTCTTGCCGCCCGGCACTTGGCGCGGCTTCTTGCCATTCCCATGAGCAAAGACACCACCTCCGCCAACGAAGTTGCCGTACTCAAAACCAGCTACGGCGAAATCACCATCGCCTTCTGGCCCGACGTCGCCCCGAAGACCGTCGAAAATTTCAAGAAGCTTGCCCGCGCGGGCTTCTATGATGGCACGGCCTTCCACCGCATCATCAAGGGTTTTATGATCCAAGGTGGTTGCCCGAACACCAAGGAGGGAGAGACCGGCATGCCCGGCACCGGCGGCCCCGGCTGGAAAGTGAAAGCCGAGTTCAATGAAAAGGCCCATGTCCGCGGTGTCATCTCCATGGCCCGCTCCCAGCATCCTGACAGCGCCGGCTCGCAATTTTTTCTTTGCCACGGCGAAGCCAAATTTCTGGACCGCCAGTACACCGCCTTTGGCCAGCTCACGGCCGGCGACGACGTGTTGGAACGCATCGCGAACGTCCCCACCAAATCCGGGGGCGGCGGCGAAAAAAGCACGCCGATTGAGCGTGTGGCGCTGGAGAGTGTGAAGATTATAACGCAGTCGTAAGAATTCACCTCTGCCCCCCGATCCAGCCCGAGCCCAAAGCCCGGGCTTTTCCTTGTCCACCTGCCTCGATTCCTCGCGCCCGCGGCCGTATCATTGCGGAGGCCTGGGCGGCGTCACCATTGGGTGCCGGACCGCGGTTCCGCCCGGAATCAACCGTTGGGGACTCCGTCCTTCGATCTTGGCCCGCAGTGTTTCGGCACCGTATTGCACCCACTCATCGGGTTCCATTTTGGCGAGCGCGTCCAAAATCGAAATGGCGGCGGGCAAATCATCCTTGCGCCAGCGCACAAAGGCGAGCGCCAGCAAGGACCGTTTTTTTTCGGTCAACTCCGGGAAGTGCTGCTGGACCAGATTGACGTTGGCTATTTGGGGTTCTTTGGCCGTGGCTTCCACCCAGGCGAGCATTTCATAGGCTGAACTCTGGTGCGGCGCCACTTTGATGGAGCGATGCAGCAGATCACGCAGATGCGTGGCCAGCTCGTCCGGCAGGCGGAAATACAGGTCGAACCGGCTGAACCATTGCCGGCTCTCCAACTGGCCCAATTCATGAATGACGGCGGGATTTTCCGAACCGAGTGCGACCGCCCTGGTCCAGATTTCCCGCGCCCGCACATCATCCCCTTCCATCAGAGCCTGTGCACCCAGAACCTCATGCGGGCGTGGGTCGGCGGATTTCCGCTCCGCCTGTTGCAGCAAGGCCAGGCGCGCCTGAGCCGAGGTATTGACCCGGAAATCCAGCTCCGCCAGCCGGTCATGAATTTCTTCCGCCCGCACCGCCCGCATGGCGTAGCTTTGGGCCGCCGCCACGGGAGGCTGCGGAAACTTTCGGTAGCTGTACTGTCCGGTATGCACATATCTGATCAGTTCCTGGTTGAGCTTCGGATAATCCATTCCCAGCAATTCCCGGCAAATCTCCCGGACCTTATCCGGATCGATATACTGCGGTGACCGGGCCATCCGGAGGAACAGTTCGAATTTCTCGTGCGGTATGCCGGAGTCTCCGAAATAACAAAAATGCAGCAATGCCCAGGACTGCGCATAAAAAATCCCGGTATGCTTGCCCTGGGTGAATATCGTCGAAGCCTGGGTGGTGGCGAAGATCTGCTCCAAGGGCAGCAGATTCTCCCGTTGCAATTCATAGACCCGGCCCACCGGGGGATGACCCAGCTCCACCTGCCCATGATCCAGTTTGATCGTCGAGTAGATTTCCGCCGTCCCTTCATTGTACCACGCCGGTGGATTCTGCTCCGTGACCCGCATCAGATGATGGATGTACTCATGAAAAATCACCTGCTGCGCCAGATCCTCGTCATCCGCCGGGGCCATCAAAATCACCGCCCGATCCGGCCGGGCCAGATAGAAGCCGGCAAAGCTGTCATTCTTCTTGTAGATTTCCGGCGTGTAGCCGCGAAACATCTTTTCCGAACGAAAATAATACACGGTCACGGGCAGCGGACGTTTTTCCTGCAGTTTGAACCGATCGAGAAAGATCGCCCGCAGCACCTCCATTTTGAGCAGCAGGTCCCGTGATTCACTTTCGCTGTTGCTACTGTAGAGTTCGAAGTTCGGCGATTGATAGTAGTCCCACTTGGCGGATTCACCGGGAAACTGTTCCTTGGACGTCGCCATCCCCGGCGTGCGCCCAAGCCACAAAAACAGGCAGCCGCCGATCCATAGCCGGCAGACGAAGGAAGAATAATATTTCAGCATTGGGTTGGGTCGGCCCGACCAGCCGAAACTGCGCCGTTGCCCCGTGCCCGGCAAATCAAAATCTCCCGATGCTTGAAAAATCTCACTGGAGCAAACCGGGCAGATCCATTCGCAATCGCAGATGCGGCGGCGGGCTTGCCACCGGCGGATTGATTTTTCTTGGCGCGCGGTCTTCCAGTTTGGCGCGGACGGTTTCCGCCGCGCTGGCCACCCAGTATTCGGGATTCATCCGGTCCAACTCGTCGAGCAGCTTGCCGGCCTCCGCCCGTTCATCCATCCGCACGCGCACCAGAGCAAGGGCCAGCACGGTGCGGGTCTTCTGCCGCACTTTGGGAAAGCGCTGTTCGACGAGCTTGATGTTGGCAAGATCCGGTTTGACCACGCTGGCCTCGACCCAGGCCAGCATTTCATAGGCATCGCTTTGCTCGGGCGCACAGGCGATCGAACGCCGCAACAATGTCCGCAACTGCTGCGCGCGTCCCTCCGGGAGCCGGAAATTAAAATCGAAATTGGCAAACCAGCGCCGGCTTTCTCTCTGGCTCAATTCGTGGATGATCGCCGGGTTGTCCGAGCCTTCATCCAAGGCCCTTTGCCAACGCTCCGCCATCACCTCAAGGTCGTCGCTGTACCACGCATCGGCACCCAGGGCTTCCCAATAGCGGGGATTGGCCGGATTTTTTTCGCTGGCCTCCAGCAGACACAGCCTGGCGTTCGCCGACTGGTTTACCCGCAGGCTCAACTCAGCCAGGCCAACGCGGATTTCCTGCTTCGGCATCGCCCGCCGCTGATAACTCTTCATGTCCGGCACCGGCGGCAGCTTCGCCTTATAAGAGTAGAAAGTCCCTTTCTGCGCATATTCCATCAGCCGGGCTTCCATCTCCTCATAATCCATTCCGATTGTCTCCTCGAAAACTTGCCGGCGCACGACCGGATCCTCCTCCGGCGTCGCATTCATGACATGATTCAGGAGCTGTTCGATCTTGTCCTTGTCCAGATTGGTTTCTCCATACCGCAGGTAATGGAGCAAGGCCCAGGACTCCGCGTAAAACTGGCCGCTGTGTTTGCCATTGTTATAGATGGGCGAATCAGAACGGACCGCAAACAGGGTTTCCAACGGCAGCCATCGCCTTGCCCGCAGACTGTCGACGTGCCAGGGCAGATGTTTTCCCAGGACCACCCCGTCCGGCTTGAATTCAACCGTCGAAAATAATTCCGCGACACCTTCGTTGTACCACAGCGGCGGGGTCAGCCCGATGGCACGGTTGAGATGGTGGATATATTCGTGAAAAATAATGTGCAGAGGAAACTCTTCACTCCAAACCGGGGAAATCGCGATCACCGCCCGGTCCGGGCGATAGAGGTAATATCCGCCCAAAGTCTGCTGCTGGCCCTCGGGCGCATAGGCTTTGAAGTCTTTGGGACTGGCAAAATAATAGACCGTCACCGGCAGAGGCTGGGACTCCTTGAGCTTGAACGTGTCGAAAAACAGCGCCCGCAGAAGCTCGAGCTGATGCAACAGCTCGCGCGACTGGCGGTCTTTCACGGCGCTGAACAGCTCAAAATTCGGCGATTGATACCGATACCATCGGGCCGATTCCCCGGGGAATTCCTGTTTGTCGCCCGCCAAACAGAACCCCACGAGCAAATAAAAAAACATCAATCCGGCCATCATCAGCCGCGCGGACAGGGGAAGGGGAAAGATGCGTTTCAGCACAATTGAGTCTTGGTTGGGCCCGTCGCTGGAGCCTGCGCAACCGCGCCTGCGCCGCAAACCCAAAGAATCGGAACGGACGCCATCGTGAAAACCTGCTTGGGATCGTCGGCCTAAACGTGATCGAAGCCAACCGCTTGAACCACGGCCTCGCACGCGATTCGCCCGCCACGCGTGTTCACCCCTTTGGCCAGACCCGGGTACTCGCTCAAGGCTCGTTCAATTCCCTTCTGCACCATCATCGCCACAAACGGCTCGGTCGCCTGCGTGAGTCCCAGGGTCGACGTCCGGCCCACGAGCGCCGGCATGTTCGGCACCGCATAATGAACGACGCCGTGCTCGTGGTAAGTCGGCTTTTCGTGCGACGTCGGCCGAATCGTCTCGACGCACCCGCCCTGGTCTATGGCGATATCAACGATGACGCTGCCCGGACGCATCTGTGCGACCATCCTTTTTGAAACGACCGTCGGGGCTTTGGCGGCAGGAATCAACACCGCCCCGATCAACAGATCCGCATCCGCAACCGCCTGTTCGAGATTCGCCGGGTTCGACATCAGCGTGACGATGCGCCCGCGATACTCGATGTCGAGTGCCTCCAACTTGCGCGCATCGAGATCGAGCACCGTTACGCGCGCGCCCATGCCGACCGCCATTTGCACGGCATGCGCCCCGGAATTGCCGGCCCCGACCACGACGACATGGCCGGGCATCGTCCCCGGAATGCCGCCCAACAGCACCCCCGAACCGCCATGCTGCGACTGGAGAAAATAGGCGCCGATCTGAATGGAAAGCCGGCCGGCAACCTGCGACATGGGTTTTAACAGGGGAAAAGAGCCGTCGCCGCCTTCAACAGTTTCGTAAGCGATGCCGAGAATCTTTTTTCGACAAAATTCCCGCGCCAGTTTCACTCCGGCCGCGAGATGGAGGTACGTGAAAATTGCCTGTCCGGTCTGCATGAAGGCGTATTCCTCGGGCAGCGGCTCCTTCACCTTCAGAATCAGGTCGGCGTCCTTCCACACTTTCGCGGCGGAAGCCGTGAGCGTCGCGCCCGCCGTTCTATATTCCTCGTCGCGAAACCCGGCCTTGAGACCGGCGCCTTTCTCCAAGAGCACCCGGCCGCCAAGAGCAACGACACGCCGGCATAGACTCGGCGTAAGGGCAACGCGGGTTTCACCGATTTTAATTTCTCTGGGCACTCCGAGCAGCATGCCTCGTTTGATATCCAGTGATCCGCATAAGACAAGCCGTTGGTGTGCCCAAGGCGCCGTCTGTTGACTGCCCGCAGGCCACCAGGAGACAGGCCTTCCAAGAAACAAGCGTCCACCGAATGATCCTGGCCGGTCCGTGGCTGAATCTTCAATCGCTGCTCTTGTCGCCATGCTTGACCACCGGCGTCTTGATTGAGCAGAAACCCTGATGCAAAATCCCGTCACGCTCATTGTCGCCTGCGCCGAAAATCGCGTCATCGGGCGCGATGGAAAGCTCCCCTTCGATATTCCCGAGGACAAAGCCTGGTTTCACGCCCAGACGGCCGGGCGGACCGTGCTGCTGGGTCGCGTCTGCTTCAAAACCTGGCCGAAGGTTCTCGCTGATGGACGCCGCCCCGTGGTCATCAGCCGCGATCGCTCTCTCGCCTCCGATCGCGTGCGCGTGGCCGGAAATATTACCGACGGACTCGCTGTTGCCCGCACGCTTCCGGGAGAAATCATGGTCTGCGGGGGCCAGCGGATCTATGAGGAGACCCTGCCGCTTGCCGACCGCATTTTGCTCACCCTCGTCCATGCCGAGGTGTCCGGCGACACCTGGTTCCCCGAGTGGCGTCACCTGCCATGGCGCGAAACTTGGCGCAAGGAAAGCGCCGGCGCAAACTACCACTACACATTCAGCGAGCTTCAACGCGTGCGCTGACAGTTTTGCTCAGGCTCACTGTTCCTTCGGGTGAAAAGTGCTGATGTGCGGCCAATGGTAAAGCGGGCAGACTTTGGTGTAAGCCGTCAGCAGTGGAAAAATCCGGGCACGCCCCAGTCGCTTTTCAACCCGAAGTCCACACTCAGAATAATCAGCCCGATCCCGGCACGGATCAAACAATCCAGATTGCTCATATTGGTTTTCATGACGCCCTCTTTTGCATCTAACGCACCCCGCAGTCATGGCAAACACTCCGCAGATATTGCGGAGAGATGCCCCGCCGCCGCATTCCTGCCGCACGCATGTGAATACCGCATGGCGACGGTCGTTTCCCTGTGCAGAAAACGCGTCCGGGCCGACACCCCAAGACCCGGCAAGGCAGGCAAGTCGGTCGATTGGAAGCTGGCGGCGGCGCTGAAGGCCCGGACGACAGCAACCAATCGCTCGCTGGGCGCGGAGCTGCGCCTGGACAACCTGCATGAAGCCAGCCGCAAAGTAGCAATCTGGATCCGCCAGTCTGACGCGACCCTGACAAGAAAGCCCTCTCTTAAACCCCAAGGTTCGACCCCCTTGGGTTGTGCCGGTCTCGCGGTTGCGCCGTTGCTTTTGTCCAATGTTTTTGTTTTCACTTTGGTATCTTGCGTCGCGAACTTCCACCCCGTCAGTTCACTCCCAATCCGGGCACGCACCAGCGTGCCTGATCACAATTATTCGCCAACACCAGTATGGCCCAGATCATCATCTATTCCCTTCGCCAGAATCTTGTTGGACGAAAGAAAGCGATTTCCGATGCGCTGCACGCGTGCGTCACCGGTGCGATGGGCCTGCCGCCCGACAAGCGGTTTCACCGTTTCATTCCGCTCGACGAAGAAGATTTCGTCCATCCGTCCGACCGCAGTTCCCGCTATACCATTGTCGAGATCAGCATGTTCGAAGGGCGCACGAAAGAGACGAAGAAAGAGCTGATTCGAGCCATCTTTCGCCGGTTTGAGGAGGACCTGAAGATCGCGCCGCACGACGTCGAAATCACCATTCACGAAAGTCCCAAAGAGAATTGGGGTATTCGTGGGAAGCCAGGCGACGAGCTGGCGTTGTCCTACAAAGTGGAAAAATAAAAGAGGCTTGGTTCGTCCCAGATCGTCACGGCGCAACGCCCCTGATCCCACCTGAATCGCCGACGTGCTCGCCCGCCTGGCAGGAATGAGCGGCGGCGTGGAAGATTCGCGTTCAAACCGGGCGCGACACCGGGTGCGGCCACGCTTTACTTTTTCTCCGTCAGCTCCGCCGCGGCCAGCCCACGCAGCAGCGCGAGCGCGCGCGGCGCGGTGGTGAAAAAGTCACCCGGTTTGCCGTGGATGCTGAATCCTCCGCGGTAACCGCCTGATTTCAGGGCGCGGAAAAACGTCACGTAATCGGCCTCGTCGAGGCGCTGGGGATAAATCCGCCCGTGTGGGTTCTGGATCTCGATCTGCCGGATGTGGGGCCCGGCTCGCTGCAGAATCGCGAGGTCCTCCCCGCCCTCGACCAGTGACGAATAGTCGATGAGCAGTTGCAAATGCGGGTTGTTCACCTCCTCGACCAGGGCGAGTCCTTCGGCTACAGTGTTGATCACGTTGGTGGCTTTCGGACCCATCGGCTGAACAAGCACGGTGATACCGCGGGCAGCACCCTCGCGTGCGGCCTGCCGGCAAAAGCCGGCAAACTGTTTCCTCGCCTCGGCCGGAGGAAACCCGTCAGGCGCGGCCCGGGTGCCGGCGATCAGATTGCCATGCACCACCAGGCTGAGACCGAGTTGCTGCGCGCGGTCGAGGCCACGACGCAGGGCCGCATCCACCCGCGCGTGATCCACCGCCGGGCCCACGATCTTGAGATCGGCCGGCATGAATCCATAACCGGAAAGCAGAGGGATGCCGATGCCCCGCAACCGCGCCACGACGCGCGCAAAGTCCTCGTCGGCGAGCGGCAGCAAATCCGGCAGATTGACCTCAAGATAGTCGAACCCGGCCGTCTTCGCGTCCTCCGGCGACGTGCTGTTGAGCACCAGGACACAGCGACCGATGGGAAATTCCGGCAGGGGCGACGGCACCGCTGTGATGTTTTCGGCCGCACCAAGCAAGCTGCAGCCGAGGAAAAAAATGCCGGACAGGAGAACCGGACGGAAGAAGGGGGAAATACATCGCATGGGGTATCGATTGAAATGATGGCGAAGGCCGGGATGTGGCAATCAAAACTCCGCCCTGATGAAAGCCCACCTGAACCCACTTGGGTTTCCCACCGTGCCACCGGGTCAGACCCCGGGATGGGCGACGCCCTTATTTTTCCCCGAGGGTGATGTTCCGGCCATTCTCGGTCACCGAAAACCCAACCGGGGTATTTCGGATTCTTTTGTCCCTGAACGTCGAGGTCGCGATCTGCCGGCCATCCGGGGCATAGGTCGCGAAGGGCACCTCGTTGGTCGAGCGAACTACCAAACCGGTCGGGGTAAACAATTCGGCGGTGATGACCACACTGGCGGCGGAGACGCGCAGCTCCTCGAATAGTATCTTGTTTCCGAGCGTGCAATAGGTCAGGCGGGAGCGAAATTTGATTTCCACTCCGGCTTTTTCCCCCTCGGCCGTAAGCAACAGCCGCGTGCCGATCACCTCCGCCAGATTGGTGCCATCCTGATGATACAGGGAAACCCGCGTGGTCCGGCTGATCTCATTGTTTATGATCGTCTCAATCAGAGGCACACCATCAACCTGCAGAAGAACAGGCACATTGATGAAAAAATTTCCTCCATAACGAATGACCGAGCCCTGTCCAAATAACAGGCTGTTGATGATACTGGTCGGGCTCATGATCGTGGATTCTTAAGCAATCGGTGCGGGTGACCGGGCAAATTCTGTCCAGCAGGCAAGCCTTTCACCGTGAATACGGCAAACGTAAGCGGAGCCGTTTTACATCAAAGCGCCCAAAACACCGGGTCGGACATGCCCAACCCGGAGAAATGTCATCTGCAGTCTACACGAAAGCGAAGAAGCGAGTCGATGCGCCCTGAACCAACCACACCTGCGGCTGGCCCGATGGGAGGTGATACCAATCACCGCAGCCTATGGCACGGGACACCGCAGCCGGCGACCTTGGCGGCAGTTCGATTGAAAAAACTCTAGCGCGCTTTGCCGGAATTTTGGATGAGACGAAGGATAGTGCCTTCGCCAAAATTGGCGAGGAGCACGTCACCGTTGCTCGGATCACGCGCGAACGAAACAATGGACTGCGCTTCCGCGATTTGTTGAACCCGGGTCGCGCTGACCGGCTGATCACCGTCGGGCTGAAGCGCCCAGATGCGACCAAACACAAAATCGGCGAAAAGATATTTACCCTCCAGGGACGGGTACCGCGCTCCATGACTGACGAGTCCACCAATGATGCAGAGGCCGTCCGTGTGGGCATAGTCCCATACCGGCTCGGCAAACTTCGCCCCGGCGGGTGGTTGTCCGCGAAACGGGAATTTTCCCTCGCGATAACTCCAGCCGTAATTGCCACCACGCGTGATGATATCCACCTCCTCATGCTTTTCCTGACCGACATCCCCGCACCACAACCAGCCCGTCACCGGATCGAAGGACATGCGCCACGGGTTGCGCAGGCCGACCGCCCAGAATTCGGTGTGAACCTTTTTTGGATCGACCGGCAGGCCGTTGAAACTCGTGCTGCCGACAAACGGATTGTCCGCCGGCACCGCGTAGGTGCCCGCATGCACCGCCGGATGGGAATTTGGCGCGACATTCCCGGGGCGTTGATCTACATCGAGCCGCAGAATGCCGGAGAAAAAATCCCGGTCGATCCGCTGGCCGTTGTGAAATTCGTCATTGGCCCCGCCCTCATCACCGAGTGACAGATAGAGATAGCCGTCCGGCCCGAAGAGCAATTCGCCGCCGTTGTGATTGGGCGCCTCATCGGCCTGTGAGATCAACTGCTGCTCGGAAGCGGGATCGGCGACATTCGCGTCGCTGGCCGAGACCAGAAAACGCGAGAGCCGGTCTTCCCGGACGGTTTGCCCCTGCACCCGCAGGCAGCTCGTGTACCAGACGTAGAACTGGCGGTTGTGCTGAAAGTCGGGATGAAACGCCAGCGCGAGCACACCCTGTTCGACATCGTCGCTTCCGATTTTTTTTCTGAGATCCAGAAATGTGCGGCGCGAGGGATGCGCCAGATCGGGGATCACGACGATGCGTCCGGTTTTCTCCAAAACAAACAGCCGGCTGGTTTCACCCGGCGGGGTGACCATGCCCACCGGCTGCTCGAATTTCAGGTTGAAAGCCGGCTCCGTGGTGTAGGGCAAAGTCGTGTCCGATGAATGCGCACTGGGTGAGCACCCGCCCAGGGCCAAGACGGCCGCGACCAAAAAAAACGGACGGACAACACGAAGGAGAGACAGGCGCATCGACAGAAATTGCGCCCCCGTCCCCATCAAAGCAATACCGCTGTTAAACTGTAGCCCGGGAGCCCCGCCCCCGGTGCCGGCTCGTCATTTGGCCGCACTTGAGCCGAAGGCGAAAGCGTGGTCCGCAACGCAAACCACATTTGCCTGGAAATTCCATACCGGGTTCCATCAAGGCAATTTCCACAGAGGACACCGAGGGCTGACACAGAGGAAGGAGGAGTATACAAGGTGCGGGAGCTTGGGTCTTCGTGTTTCGCTCTGTGACCTCCGCTGAAAGCCCTGAGCCTGCCGAATGGGTGCTCCTCCTTCCGCCCTCTGTGACTCAAGAATTTGGGTGCCCTACTCCGCCTTGAATCCATTGCCGGTGGCCGCCCAGTAGATGCCGCCATAGAGGTGGTGCATGAACGCAGCGTCGCTGTAGGTCGCGGGCAGATGGCCGAGCGCCGTGTAGAAGGCGCGGCCGCCGTCGTATTCATGATACCAACTGATCGGATGGAAGTCGCCCATGCCCTTGCCTTCCTTCTCCGCCCATTTCGCGGCGGGCCTGTAGGTTTTTTCGTCCACGGAAAGCAGGAACTTCAGATTGTCCGACAGGCGCGGACCAAATTCGTACCATTCCTCGGTCGCGAGGAAGCGTTTCGCGAAGCGATCCATGCCGGGAAAATTATAGTCCTCCACCTTGATCGTCGCTGTCTGCACCGCCGGATGGATGTGAAACATGTAGCCCACCATCTTGGTATACCAGGCCCAGTCGTACTCCGTGTCCGCCGCGCTGTGGACACCCACGAAGCCGCCGCCCGCCCGGATGAATCTTTCAAAGGCCGCCTGCTGCTCGTCGTTCAGGACATCGCCGGTGGTCAGCAGAAAGATCACCACCTTGTACTTCGCCAGCTCCTTGTCGTTGACGTGGCGCCTGGCATCGTCGGTCCAAAACACCTTGAAATCATGCAGCTTGCCGAGCTCCTGGATGGCGATGACGCCTGCGGCGACGGAATCGTGGTGGAAATCCGCCGTCTTGGTGAAAAGCAGCACACTGAACTGCTCGGCGCGGGCGCTCAGCACGGCCAATATCACGAGAAACGAAAGGGCAAGGACACGGAATGTTTTCATAAAACAGAGGGGAACGATCGAGGGGTGAAGTGCTGAGTGAAGCCACGAATCCGGCAAGATCAAGCGGCTCCTCTCCGGTTCCTCGCCCAAGCAGAGGAGCCTCCGTGCCCTCTGTGCAATGGATTGGACGTCTTGCGGTATGAAATAATCAGGTTAACGCGGAGGCACCGCGACATGAAGAAAGCCCCTGCTCGTCTCGGTACCGCGGTGTCTCTATGGTTCATGCGATGCGGAAAAAGCGTAACAGCTCCCCACAAATATCCCATGACTCTCGCGGGCAAGTTGCACTGATCATGAAGTCGTGAATAGTGGGCCGGATGCCACGTCTCATGTCCGAACGCCCGGTCCTGCTGGTCCTCGCCGCAATTCAATTTACCCACATCATGGACTTCATGGTCATGATGCCGCTCGCCCCGCAATTGATGCGCGAGCTGGACCTGGGCGCGGGCCAGTTCAGCGCCTTGGTCGCGGCCTACTCGATCGCGGCGGGAATCGTCGGCCTGTTGAGCGCGCCCTTCATCGATCGTTTTGATCGCCGCACGCTCCTGTTGTACGCGTATGCCGGCTTCACCGTCGCCACATTGCTCTGTGGCCTCGCGTCCGATGCCCACACCTTGCTGATCGCCCGGGCGATCGGCGGCGCCTTTGGCGGCGTCTCCGGTTCCCTCTGCCTGGCCATCGTCAGCGACTTGGTGCCGCCCGAACGCCGGGCTGGCGGGATTGGCATCGTCATGACCGCGTTTGCCTTCGCCGCGGCGATCGGAGTGCCGGTCGGCCTGCAACTGGCCCACCTGTGGGGATGGCGGATGCCCTTCCTCTGCGTCGCCGGGGTCGGCGTGATAGTGTGGTGCATCATTTTTCGCGTGGTCCCTCCGGTGCGCGGGCATTTGCAAAGCGGAGCCGACAAGGGCCAGGCCTTCCGGGAATTGTTGCGGGACAGCAACGCCGGCCGCGGGATCCTCTTCATGGCGGTGATGGTGCTCGGCCACTTCGCCATCATCCCACTGCTATCCACGCACCTCGTGGGCGACGTGGCCCTGCCGGAAAAATATCTCTTCCTCGTCTACTTCATCGGCGGCGTGGTGAGCGTCGTCACGGCCCCGCAGGTGGGAAAGTTCGCGGATCGCCACGGCCGTCACCGCGTTTTCACCTACATGGTGGTGGCTGCCTCCGTCGTCATCCTCGCGATCGCGAATGCCGGGCCGCTGCCAGTGTGGGCGACCTTGGCGCTGGCGGGACTGTTCTTCATGTTCGCGAGCGGGCGGTTCGTGCCCGGCCAGGCCATTGTGACCTTGGCGGTGCCGTCGTCCCGCCGCGGAGCCTTCCTGAGCCTGACCAGTTGCGCCCGGGATCTGGCGTCCGGGATCAGCTCCACGCTGGGAGGATGGATCGTGACCAAGCAACCGAACGGGCATCTCGTTCACTTCAACTGGCTCGGCTGGATCGCCGTCGCCGGCGGCCTGCTCAGCATCCTGCTCGCCCGCACCGTCCACGCGAACGACACGGGCACCGTCTCGCCGCTGGCGACACCGGCGGCGGCATCCTGACCGTTTCTGTCTCTGAACCGCTGCTCTTTCCGACCCCCGGTTCGAAACAATTAGTCAAGAACCAGTGAGAAGTGACGTCTTTTGATTGTCCAAAATTATGATATTTTCGACCCCTGCTCCTGACCACCCCATGGCAATTTTTTCCCGCCTTTCCTCTTTGCTTCCCGAATTACGAAGAATCCTCGCCCCGCGTCATCCTCGAAACAATGGTCTGCCGCAGGCCGATCCTCAGTTCGGGCGTGCATGGTGTCGTGGAGCAAGTTCGCCCGGACCTCGCAGCCACCTTGATTCCGTCCGGCGGCACCGTCGCGCTCTGCGAAGCCATAGCCCGCCTGCTGCAATCACCCGACCTCACCCTCGCCACGCTGCCCTCGCATGCACCATCGCCGCTACTCCGCAGACAAATCATTTAATCGCTAAAAAACGGATGCAAATGTTATGATGCATCGGGCCGGCACGATCACCGATCGCCACCGAAGCCGGTTCTGACAAGCGCGGAGCGGACCCGTGTTCTTTTCTCAATTTCAGGCTCTCGGGTGAGCTTTCGTGTGGATTTCCTTCAGCCTGGCAACGCTGGTATGGGTGTAGATCTGTGTCGTGGTGAGGCTGGCGTGGCCGAGCAATTCCTGCACGGCGCGCAGATCAGCCCCGGAGTTGAGCAGGTGCGTCGCGTACGAATGCCGCAGTTTGTGCGGCGTGATGTCCATCGGGAGATCCGCCAGAGCCAGATATTTCTTCACGAGCAACTGCACCGCGCGCACCGGCAGGCGTTGATGTCGCACGGTGACGACCACCGGCGAGATCGGGCCGGTATGCTTGGCGTGATCATCGCGAAATTTCTTCAGCACGGCCATCGCCACGGCGCCGAGCGGACAGATCCGCTCTTTCTTGCCCTTGCCCAGCACCCGCGCGCTGCCGCTGGCGAAATCGATCGCCCCGTAGTTCAACTCCACCAGCTCGCTCACCCGCAAGCCGCCGCCATACAGCAATTCGAGCACCAATCGGTCGCGCCACGCGATGAAAGCATCGAGCGTCTCGTTTTGCAACAGGCGCAACGGGCCGTTCAGCAGCGCCGTCATCTGCGTTTCGGTCAGAAATTTTGGCAGCGGTTTGGTGAGTTTTGGCAGGGGAACGCCGGTGAACGGATTCCGGGCGAGTCTGCCGCGCTGCATCCAGAAGCGGAAAAAACGGCGCAGGCCCGACACATGATTGTGCAGGGTGCGGCGCTCAAACCGGCGCTGCCCCTCCACGACAAAGTCGCGCACATCGCGCGCCGTGAGTGACGCGAAACCGTGCGACGCCCGGCCGCCCGATAGCAGCCACGCATAAAAATCCTCAAAGGCCTGCCGGTAGTTGCGGACCGTGTAGGCCGAATAGCGGCGCTCCTTGGCCAGATGGTCGAGAAAGGGCTGGAGCCATTCGCCGGCGACTGCGGGAGGAAGTGGCATGGGATGACTGCGTTTGCTCAAACTGTAGGAGCGGCTTTATGCCGCGATCCCAACGAAGCAGCGCGGCATAAAGCCGCTCCTACATCCGATCTCAGCAACCGCAGTTCCCTTTCAGGTCCATTCGTATTCATTCGCGGTTAAAAACTCATGCAACCGCCCCCGCCCCGGCTTTCTCTTCCACCGTCCGCATTACTTTCGCCGTGTGCTGACGCAGCGCGCCCTCGGGATCGAGGTTTTTCGCCCGGGCCGCCGCCGCCAGCTCAAACAGCAGCCGGCCGAGCGTCGGCTCATCAAGCGATGTGCCGAGGGCCTTGATTTTGGCCGTGTCCACCGCGGTCTCAGCGGGCAGATTCTTTTTCCCAATCTGCTTCCAGACGGCCTCGGCCAGCATGAGCGCAGGCAGGCGCGGCGGGAGCTCCTTGAAAATGCCGGACGGGGCCGGCCCGTTTTTCTTTTCAAGCGCCTTAATCTGTTCCCATTTGTTGATGACCTCGCCCGAAGTGCTGAGCTTGTCGCCGGTGCCAAAGACATGCGGGTGGCGGCGGATGAGCTTTTCGTTGATTTCGCGGGCGACGTCCTCGAGGTTGAAATGGCCTTTCTCCTCGGCGAGCTGGGCGTGAAACACGACCTGAATCAGCACGTCGCCGAGTTCCTCGCGCATGTGCGGCATGTCGAGCCGGTCGATGGTGTCGAGGAGCTCGCTACACTCGTCGATCAGGCAGCGGGTGAGCGATTGATGGGTTTGTTCGATGTCCCAGGGGCAGCCGCCGGGGCCGCGAAGCCGGGCGATCGTCTGGCGTAATTCTTCCATGGCGGTCATTCCCTTGCGTAACCACGAAATACTCGAAATACACGAAAAAATGCCCGGTATTTTCATGTTCCTTTCGTGTGTTTCGTGTATTTCGTGGTGGCTCACGCATGGACAAACTGACTGAAATCATGGCCCACAAGCGGGCGGAGATCGCCCCGCTCGTCCGGCCGGTGCCTTTGGAGGAACTGGCCCGGCTGAATGCCGCCCTGCCACCGCCGCCTGCCTTCGCCCCGGCCTTGCGTCGGCCGGACGGACGGCTGGCAGTCATCGCCGAAATCAAACGCCGGTCCCCGTCAGCCGGCGCGATCAAGGAGGAAATTTCCGCCCTGACCCAGGCGCGGCGTTATCAAGCCGCCGGAGCGGATGCGCTTTCGATCCTGACCGATCAGAAATATTTCGGCGGTCAGCTCTCCGACCTGCGCGAAGTCACGGCCCATTTCGCCAACACGGCAACTCCCCGCCCGTGCATCCGCAAGGATTTCATGGTTCACCCGATCCAGGTCCTGCAGGCGCGTGAGGCCGGTGCGAGCGCCATTTTGATCATCGTCCGGGCCCTGGCCGATGCCGACATCTCCACGCTTTTTGCCGCGGCGAACGCCGCCGGGCTCGATTCGCTCTTTGAGATCCACACCGAAGCCGAATTGGGCCGCGCCCTCCGACACGGCGCCAAAATCATCGGCGTGAACAACCGCGATCTCGCCATTTTCAAAACTGATATCGGACTCTCCGAGCGCCTGATCCCGCTTTTTCCAAAAAATATCACCGCCATCAGCGAAAGCGGTTTTTCCACGGAAGCCGATGCCGCGCGCGCGCGCGCCTGCGGCGCCCACGCCTTGCTCGTCGGCGAGTCGTTGATGCGTGCCGACAATCCGACCGCCCTCATCGAGGACTTTCGCCGCCATGTTTGAGCACCGCAAACAGGCGCTTCTGCCCCGGCGTGAATTTATCCGACGCCTCGGCCGGAGTGTGGCTGCCGGCATCGGACTGATCCTGTTTTCCCTGAGCATCGGCATGGCCGGCTACCATTTCCTGGGCGGGCTGGCCTGGATCGACGCCTTTCTTGATGCCGCCATGATCCTCTCGGGCATGGGGCCGATTTCCCCCCTGCACGGGGATGCAGTCAAGATCTTCGCCGGTTGCTACGCGATTTACTGCGGCATTGCGCTGATTGCCACCACGGGGGTCATTCTCGCCCCGGTTATTCACCGTGGCCTGCATAAGTTCCATCTGGAATGGGACCGGGAAAATTAACCATGCCGCTTTCCCCCTCTGCCACGCGCGAACTGCTCGCCCGTCTCGGCCACCAGCCGAAGCGTTTTCTTGGCCAGAATTTCCTCGTCGACGGCAATATCGTCCGCAAGTCCCTCGAACTGGCGGATGTGAAGCCAGGCGATGCGGTGGTCGAGATCGGACCCGGCCTCGGCACGCTGACCTCCGCCTTGCTTGAAGCCGGCGCGGAAGTGTGGGCTGTGGAAAAGGACCGTCAGTTGCACGCGCACCTGGAAGAGACTTTGGTCAGACAATATCCTTCCACATTGCACTTGATGGAAGGCGACGCCGTGGAGCATCCGCTTGCGGCCATTGATCCCGTCCGCGCCAAGTCATTCAAGGTCGTGGCCAATCTGCCCTACGCCATTTCGACGCCATGGATGGACGGGATACTTGGCGGCCCCCTGCCAGAGCGCATGGTTCTGATGCTGCAACAGGAAGCGGCGCAGCGCTACACGGCCGCACCGGGCTCCAAACTCTTTGGCTCGATCTCGATCTTTGTGCAGTCGGTCTTTGCCGTTGATCGGGGGCACAAGGTGGCTGCCGGCTGCTTTTTTCCCCAGCCCGAGATCGAATCCTATCTGCTCAATCTCGCGCTCCGTGCCCGGCCTTTTCTGTTCGATCCGGCCGTAAAACGGCTGATCCGCGCCTGCTTTCAGCAGCGTCGCAAACAAATCGGTTCGCTCCTGCGGGGCAAACTGCCCGACGACGGCGCCGCGTGGCTCGCCGATCTTCCCTCGGCCGGCCGCGATGCCCGCGCCCGCCCCGAGGATATCCCGGTGCAACTTTGGCAGAAACTGTTTGTCCCCATTGCGTGACCAGTCTTGAAATTTTTCAACGGGCGTCCATTTTCACCCGGTCATCATGATCAAGCTTCGTCACCTGACCATTGCGGCGGCCTTCAGCCTGATTCCGGCCGGTTTGCCAGCCGGAGATCTTCCCGCCCCGGAAAAGCTGTACGGCACGCTGAAACGCGACAGCTACATTGCGCCTGGCGGCATCTACACGGTGCGGGTGCCGGTGCTGCCCGAACTCGGCGGTGAAATCACCGACACTGAAAATGTGGTGACCTTCGACGACAGCGTCAGCACCCACATCAGCCTGGCCAGTTTTCCCCTCGATATGTCACAGCGCTGGGATCTGACCGAAAAAGGCCTGCGGGAATACCTGTCCAGTTTTTATGTCACCTATGTTTTGGCTGATTTCCAGGCGCGTTACCCCGGTTCAACCGCCGAGGCCACCCTCTTCACCCCCGAATTGATGGACGGCTCATTGCTGGGCTTTGCCCTGTTGCCTGGCGGCTCCGCCTTCGCCAATCAGTTGGCTGTTCCCGGCGGGCCGGCCGCCGAACCTGCTCCCGTGGCCAAGCGGGGCAATCTGCTCTTCGTCCGGGGCGAACGCATCTACGTTCTCAGCATTGAGCTCGCCGAGCGGGTCACCCAGCGGAAGTTTTTCAACAAAACCCCTGAGGAGGAAAACGCCATCCTGCGCGAACGGCTTATCCAGTTTGTCGGACGAATCCATTTCCCCACGCCCAAGCCCGCGCCGAAAAACTGAGGCTGAATTTTTTCTCCTCATTGTAGGAGCGGTTTTACGCCGCGATTCGCACCCAATGCTACTTACGAATCGCGGCATAAAGCTGCTCACTTCAAAATCGTCGTGCCATGTCCGTTCGCTCCGGCTCTCTGAGCTTGCCACCAATTATCTCCCACGCCGATAGTTTTGCGACCGAATGCCTTCCCGCCGACCGACCGCGCAACCCCAACCCTGGCCCATGAAATGGGTCGCGCTGGTCATTGCTGTCTTCATCGTCAGCTACACATTCATCAACCTGCGTTACCGTAAGCCCGGCAAGGGCCATGAGCCCGCCGCCGAGATGAAGCAGCGCTACACCGCGGCCAAGCTCAAGGAAGCCGGCTGGGAAAAAGTGCCGGTCGACACACGCCGGCCCGCCGAAAAAATCGGGGGCGACGATGCGCCCATTTCCCGCGGCCTGCTCGGCCTGGGTATGGATTTCACCACCGCTCTGGTCGACAAACCCGGTTTGCTCAAAAGCATCGATCAAGTCAGCGCACCCGCCAGCGCCGAAGCCGGCGCCGACTACACGGCCTACTTCACCGGGACCTTGAGCGATCTGAAATACCAGCTCGGCGACATCGAACTCTACCGTCGCGGCAACGAGCTCGTGCTGTTGCCCACCATCGAACATCTGCCCGGCAAGGAACTCTACAGCCGCTGGAACGACGCCAATTACAGTGCGACATTCTCCACCCGCAATCTTCCTCCCGGCATCTACCAGGCCAGCATCCTCGCCCAAGGCCCCGCCGCCAAGTGGAGCTTCCGGATCAGGTAAGAATCCTTGGTAGGCTAACGTCATCGTGGGCCGCAGGTTTTTTTCGTGTATTCCGTGGTGCCATAATCCCTTCATTTATTAGTGCCCATCAGTGTGGCTTAGCGGTTTAAAATTTTCTTCCACGCTCACCCGCCCAAAATCGCCCCGAAACCCGCCTTGTAATCCGCGTACTTCGGCTGCCAGCCCAGCACACTCTGGATTTTGTCACTGGCAATCACCCGATCCGGCATCGGCTCACCACCACGACGGGTACCGGGCACGCCGTCGAAGGTTGGCAGCGGCCGTTGCAATTGCCCGGCCAGCCACCGCACCACTTCTTCCCGCATCGCCGGCGCAGTGTCCGCCACGTTGAAAATCTGACTGCCGATCGCTTCCGGGGCCGTAAGACAAGCCAGCACAGCCGACACGATGTCGTCGCGATGAATCAAATTAAGTCGATGAGTCCCGCTGCCGCCCAGCTCGGTCACTCCTTCACGAAGTTGATTGAGCAGATGATGCCGGCCCGGCCCGTAGATTCCCGCCAGTCGCAGAATAAACCAACGTTGGCAGGCCGCGACCGAGGCTTTCTCCAAAAGCATCTCCGATTCACAGATCACTTTCCCGTTCGACGTCGCGCCTTCCGCCCGCGCCGTTTCCTCCACCACCGCGCCCCCGCCCTGCGGATACACCGAGGTGCTGCTCGTGTAAAGCATCGTGCCGATGGGTACCCTCCCTTGCTCCGCCCAGGCAATAATCGACGCCATGCCGCCCACATAAGACTGCCGATAACCGTCAGGTCCGCCGCCGGAGCTGACGCAATTCACCACAAAATCCGCGCCAGCCTCGATCTGCCCATGCCAGTCGCTCGACGACAATTCTGCGACCACGACTTTGCCCAACCCGAGCGCGCGCAGCGTCACCGCTTTTTCGGGATTACGCGTCAGCGCCTCGACCTGTGCGCCCGCCGCCACGGCAGCCCGCGCCACCGCCGAGCCGACATAGCCGCAGCCAAAAATAACCAGCCGTTTGCCGTGAAGTGATGCCATGAAAGAACATGACTAAAGAACCCTCGGAGGTTTGAAACCACGAAACACACCAAAGACACGAAAGGGAATTCGATCGAAGACGGATCGTCATACCTCGGAATTCAGACTTTCGTGTGTTTGGTCTGTTTCGTGATGACCAAATGTATTAAAAACGGGCGCCTCAAGTATGGTAACCTGCATTTCCCGCCAGCCTCGTTTATCCCCCGTCAAAGCCATTTGTCTTTAAGGCTTTGCGTTAAAATGCGCATTGCGTAAACGCCGACACCTCGGTTTGCTTTCACCGGGCCTGAAAATGGTCCGATGAGTGGTCAGCTTGCGATTACCCCATGCCCCAACGCCGCCTTGTCAGGACAGGAAGCGACGCGGCGAAGCTTTCTTCAGGTGGAGACATACCACCCTCAATTTCATTCTGAACAGCAACCTGATCTCTTCATTGTTCGCATGAGCAGCGTCGACCCGGAAATCATCCACGCCTTGCTTTGGCTGCTCGTCATTGTTGTTGGCTTCATCCTCGCCACCCGACTCCAACATCCGCTGATCAAAGCCTACCATTCCCTGCTCTATGGTGGAGCCATCATCGGGCTATCTTTCATGTTCGTACTTGGGCTTTATCAGGTGCGGCATCAATTCGGTGCCAAAGACAGACTGGAAGCACTGGGCGTCAGTTTGTTTCCGGGCATCAACCACGCGAAAAATGCCTCCGGTGGCCGAGCACCGCGCTATGTCTGGTTGCTGGACGTAACCGGCAACAAGACGGCGGTCCGGGAATATTATTTGGACCAAGCGAATCGTGGCGACTGGAACGTGGAAGCGGACAAATCCGCAGGAATCATTCTCGTTTCCAAACGTGGTCGGCTGCTGATCGAATACTTGCAGCAAAGCACGGAATTTGAACTTGGCATCACCTTCAAGCCTATCCAAACAGCGGGCGAATCAGGTGCCAGATCACAAGGTCCCTGATGAAAGCGTTCTCCGACGCCAAGGTGGCCAGAGTATTTTCCGAATACCCCAAGGATGTTCGTCAGAAACTGTCCAAACTGCGCGATTTGATTTTTTCGACGGCGAAACGCACCCCAGGAGTCGGTGCCTTGGAAGAAACGCTCAAGTGGGGACAACCCAGTTACCTAACAACAGAGACCAAGAGCGGCAGCGCAATCCGGCTCGATGCCATACGCGCGAAGCCCGGAAACTACGCCCTCTATTTCCACTGCCAGACCACGCTGTTGGAAACATTCAAAGAAAAGTTCGGCCCGACCTTCCGCTACGAAGGAAATCGCGCCCTGATTTTTTCGACGAAGGACAAGATTCCCGAAGCCGAGTTGCGCGAATGCATTGCCCTGGCCCTGACGTACCACGCAAAGAAAAAGGGAGACCGGATTCCGATCGGGTTGCTTATTCGATGAACAGATATCAGGGATCGAGTTACTTTTATATTTCTCCTGATTGCATAACGAATAACCTGAGTCCTTCGACTGTTACAGTAGGCACAGCATGCCCAGACCCACTTGCATCTATTGTCCGACCGGCGTCGGTTCCACACGAGACCATGTACCTCCTAAGGGTTTCTTTCAAACTCCGATACCGGCCAACACTCAACTCATCACTGTTCCGTGCTGTGAAGAATGTCGAAAGAAAGATCACGCAAATGATGAGTTCGTGAGAAATGTCCTGTCGTCTCTCGAAGATACCGAGCCACTGGATTACGTATCAAAGCACGTTGTACCGCGTCGCGACCGAGCGATCGAAAGATCTCGTTCCCAGATGTTGAATATAATGGCATTGATACGTCCGGTGACCGTCGAAAACGAAAAAGGCGAATTTATCAGAGAAGATTTGGCCTTCTCTCTTGATCATCCTAGGATCAGTCAGTTTCTGGAGCTCGTTGGACGAGCGCTGCTTTTCGAAGAGTTTGATCAGGGATATTTCAGAGCTGAGTTTGATTGGCGACTGAATCCTCCAATCCCACCTGAGGTATATCAGTTCGCCGTAGCCAATTATCCAAAGAGAAAACATCCTCAATGTTGTGACGTATGTGGTATCGCGCACACCAAAAGACATTCACTGGATCATCCTCCAGTTCTATGGGGGCGTTGAGTTCTTGCTTCGCTTTGAAAAGAAAGTCCAACAATTGTGATGAGAAGTCGTAGGCAATCAAACTGAGCAGTACTTGGCAATGTGCGGTCGAGTAGAAACAAACGCTATGAGAAGCGAAAGATGACATTTGAGTCAAAAATTTCATGTGCGGCATAGCAGGAGTGATCGCTCCGTCACTGGACCAAGCAGCGCGTGAATCCGCGTTATCGCGGATGATTGAGCGGCAGCGGCAGCGTGGGCCGGATGATCGGGGGATTGTCTCGAACGCGAGCGCTTCCATCGGGATGGCGCGGCTGGCGATCATTGATCCGGCGCATGGACATCAGCCGATGACCTCGCCGGACGGACGGTTTCATCTGGTTTTCAACGGGGCGATCTACAATCACCGCGAACTGCGTGCGATGCTGGAGTCGCACTGGACCTTTCGCACGCACTGCGACACCGAGGTACTGCTCGCGGCGTTTGTCCGCCATGGTCCCGATTGTCTTGGCCGGCTGCGCGGGATGTTCGCCTTCGCGGTCTGGGATGCACAGGAGCAATCGCTCTTCGCCGCGCGCGACGGCCTTGGGATCAAACCGCTCTACTACGCGCGCCGGCCGGATCGCAGCCTGGTTTTCGCTTCCGAGCTGAATGCCCTGCTCGCCAGCGGACTCGTCGAACGGGAGATCGATGCCGCCTCCGTCGGCGAATATCTCGCGTGGTTCAGTGTGCCGGCGCCGCGCACGCTCTACCGCGGCATCGTGAATCTTCCGCCCGGCCACTCGCTGCGGCTGGATAGCGAAGGTCGACTGTCCACGCAGAAATGGTGGAGTCTGCCGGCGCATCGTCAGCCCGACTGCGTTGCGCGAAATTATTCGGAGTTTGTCCGCGGCCTGCGTGAACAACTCGACGACACCATCCGTGCCCATTGCGTGGCCGATGTGCCGGTGGGGGCGTTTCTCTCGGGCGGAATGGATTCCACCGCCATTGCCGGGTTGATGGTGCGCAACGGAGCGAGCCACCTGAAAACGTTCTCGATCGGCTTCGAGGAAACCGGTTATGCCGAACAGGCCACCGCGCGCGAAGCAGCCAGGTTTATCGGCACCGAGCATCACGAGGAAATTCTCACCGGCGCCCGCGTTGCCGCCGATCTGCCGCGCATCCTCGCCGCCTTCGACCAGCCCACCGGCGACGGCATCAACACCTGGTACGCCAGCCGGCTCGCCCGCAGCGGCGGCGTGAAGGTGGCGCTCTCCGGCCTCGGCGGTGACGAACTTTTTGGCAGCTATCCCTCCTTCCGAGATTTGCCAAGACTGCAACGGCTGCTCCCGTGGTGGCGCCGATTGCCCCAAGGCATGCGGCAATGGATCATCGCCAAACTCCGCGCCCAACCGCAGGCGCGCGCCCGCAAACTCGCCGACTTCCTCGCCCACGCGCGTGACCTGCATGAACTCGCCTCGCTGCAACGCCGGGTTTTGCCCGAGGTCTCGCGTCAGGCTTTGCTCGCCCCGGAGGCGCGGGACCTCGCCACACGGCTCGGTCCGCATCATCCGATGCTGGAGGATTTCGCCTTCGAACTTACAGGCGCCGACGATTTCCAAATTGTGAGCGCGTGGGAACTGCGCACCTACATGGCAAACGTGCTCCTGCGCGACAGCGACGTCATGAGCATGGCAAACTCACTCGAACTGCGCGTGCCTTTCGTCGACACCCGCCTCCTCGAATGGCTCTGGCCGCAGCCCGACCATTTCAAACGCGATCCACGTCTGCCGAAGCGCGCCCTCGCTGATGCGGTGGCCGACGTTGTGCCCGCCTTCATCCGACAACGCCCCAAGCAAGGTTTCACGCTGCCGTTTCCGCTCTGGATGAGAAAGGAACTGCGGCCGTTCCTTGAAGAAACTTTTTCGTCATCCGCGTTAGGCCGCTGCCCGTGGCTCGATGCGCCGGCGGTGACCTCACTGTGGACTGATTTTCAAAAGGGAAATGATAACCGGGCTTGGTCCCGCGTGTGGACCGTCGCCATGCTCGTGGCCTTCGCCAATCGCAGACCAGAGGGGTTAACCACTAATCCACACTAATGTGACACTGATTAGGAACATTAGTGAGCCCTTAGTGGCCCTTAGTGGTGCCAATTCCGTGTTTCACTTTTTCGGGACCGCACCACGAAGCGCATGAGAACACTCCTCATCAGTCCGGAGCTTTTCCTCGGCGAGGGCGGCATTGCGCGGATCATGCGGTGCTATCTGAAAGCACTCTGCGAAAACGCCACCGCAGGAGACCGGATCGATGCGCTGGTCCTGAATGATGCTCCGACCACCGATACGCGACTGGCTCGTTATTCCTCACGCGCACTAGGCAGGATCGTTGGCTGCGGTCGCCACAAGTTCGAATTCATCCGGCAAGTGTTCGATCTCACAGCAGGCGTCGATCAGGTCATCTGCGGACACCTGCACCAGCTCCCGTTGCTCTGGGCCGCCCGGTGCCTGCGACCCGGTTTTCGCTATTATCTCGTCGCGCATGGTATCGAGGTCTGGCGGCCCTACTCACTGCTGGAAACACAAGCTCTGCGCGGAGCCCATCGTATTCTCTGCATCAGCGAATATACCCGGCGCCAGTTGCTGCGTTTCTGCCCCACCCTCGATCCCGCGCGCCTGCTGATCGTTCCCAACACCCTCGATCCTCATCTCGCTTTCAACACCCGCATCGAGTCTGCGCGCCAAAGTCCGTCGGGAGGACCGAAGATCCTCGCCGTGTCACGGTTGACCTCCGCCGACAGCTACAAGGGCATTGATACGCTGATCGAGGCCCTGCCGGTTGTTTTGGGCGAACTGCCGCTCGCCCAACTGCGGATCGTGGGCGGTGGGGATGACCTGCCCCGGTTGCGTGCGCTGTCGGAGCGGCTCGGCGTCACCGACTCCGTCCATTTCACCGGCATCATCGACGATGAATCCCTCCGCCACGAATACGCGGCATGCGATCTCTTCGCGCTGCCCAGCCGCCGCGAAGGCTTCGGACTCGTTTATCTGGAGGCGATGGCTTTTGGGAAATCCTGTCTGGCCGCCCGGGCCGGGGGGGCGCCCGAAGTGGTGAATGACCGCATCGGCGCGCTTGCCGACTACGGAAATATCCCCGAGATTGCCGCCTCCCTGCTCGACCTCGTCCGCCATCCCCGCAACCCTGCCGACATCCGCCAGCATTTGGAAACCTTCGCCTTCCCCGCCTTCCGCGCCCGTCTCACCGCCGCCCTCGCCTGATGCCCGCCCTCAACGAAACAAACGAGCTGATCATCGAGCCGGGCCGGGCCACGCGCAATTACTGGGGCGATCTCTGGCGCTTTCGCGAGCTGCTCGGTTTTCTGGCGATGCGCGACATCAAGGTCCGCTACAAACAAACCACGCTTGGTGTTTTGTGGGCCTTGATCCAGCCGGCGGTCACGCTGGCGGTGTTCACCTTCGTTTTCGGCAAACTCGCCAAACTGCCCGCCGGCAACGTGCCCTACCCGCTGCTCGTCCTCACCGGTCTGCTGCCCTGGCAATTGTTTTCCGCCGCATTTTCCAACGCCAGCGGCAGCCTGGTGTCCAATACCCACCTCATCTCAAAAATCTATTTTCCCCGGCTCATCGTCCCGCTCTCCTCGATCGCCGTGGCTCTGATCGATTTCGCGGTGGTGCTCATCCTGTTGGCGGCGCTGTGTGCGTGGTGGCACTTCATCCCGGACTGGCGGATCATTTTTCTGCCGCTGTTTATTTTGCTCACCCTGCTCGCCGCCCTCGGCACGGGACTTTGGCTCACGGCGCTCACGGTGAAATACCGGGACTTCCGTTTCGTCGTGCCGTTCCTCCTGCAAGTCGGTCTGTTTCTTTCGCCGGTGGGTTTCAGCTCTACCAACCTCCCCAACTGGCAGCTTCTCTACTCGCTCAATCCGATGGTCGGAGCGATCGACGGCTTCCGCTGGTGCCTGTTGCACGGCGAACCCGCGCTGAATTTCGGCAACCTCGCCGTCTCGGTCGGAATGACCACAATGCTCCTCATTTCCGGCCTGTGGTATTTCCGCCACACGGAGCGAACATTTGCAGACGTGATCTGAACCATGCGCCTCGAACAAGTCATCGCTGTAGTCCAAGCCTTGAACGAGGCCGACGTGCGTTACCTGATCGTCGGTGGTCTAGCGGTCAATGCGCACGGCCACGTGCGCTACACCAACGATCTCGATCTCGTCATCAGTCTCGAGCCTGCCAATATTCGCCGCGGACTCGATACTTTGGCCGCCATTGGCTATCGGCCAAAAATTCCGGTCACCAGCACCCAATTCGCCGATCCCCAGCTCCGTGAGCTATGGCGTGCCGAAAAAGGCATGGTCGTGCTCAATCTTTGGAGTGACCAACAACGGGAATCACCGATCGACGTTTTCGTCCATGAGCCATTTGATTTCGCCACCGAATATAACTCGGCAAAATTATTTCCCCTGACCGATAACATCACAGCCCCCTTCGTTTCGCTCCCCACCTTGCTCCGAATGAAAGCAGAAGCGGGACGGCCGCAGGACTTGATCGATATCACCGAACTCAAACGCAGCGAGGAGATCCGCAACCGTCATGAAATTTGATCCTTGGCACTATGGCACGTGGGAAGGGGCGCGAGATGGCGTCCGGGAAGAGAACTTGAAACTCAGCTTGGCCGAGAAAATCCAGATACTGGAGGAGATGGAGCAGTTGGGGATCAGACTGCATCGTCAACGCCTGCAAGAAGGCCTGCCGGTCGATCCGAAAATCGCGCCCTTGCTCCAAGAACCTATGGTCGCCGAAGAGCAATCACCCTACCAGCCGGAACCGCCGCCTGCGCCTCCGCAACAATGAGCCAACCCATCATCAGCGTCGAGGGTCTCGGGAAGCGCTATTTCCTCTCGCACCAGAAACGGCAGGACACGCTGCGGGACAGTCTCACGCACGGCGTGCGCAACCTTTTCAAATCGGGCCAGTCTGCCACGACAGCCCGCGAGGAATTCTGGGCGCTGCGCGATGTCTCCTTCCAGGTCAATCAGGGCGATGTCGTCGGCATCATCGGACGCAACGGCGCGGGCAAATCCACCCTGCTGAAAATCCTCTCCCGCATCACCGAGCCGACCACCGGCCGCGCCGTCATCCGCGGGCGGGTCGCCAGTCTGCTCGAGGTCGGCACAGGATTTCATCCGGAGCTCTCCGGCCGGGAAAACATTTTTCTCAACGGCGCCATCCTCGGCATGTCGCGCGCGGAGATCACGCGGAAGTTCGACGAGATTGTCGTCTTCGCCGAAGTGGAGCGCTTCCTCGACACGCAGGTGAAACATTATTCGAGCGGCATGTATGTGCGCCTCGCGTTCGCCGTCGCCGCGCACCTCGAGCCGGAAATCCTCATCGTGGACGAGGTTCTGGCCGTGGGTGACGCCGACTTCCAGCGGAAATGCCTGCGGAAAATGAACGATGTCACCAAGCAGGAGGGTCGCACCATTCTGTTTGTCAGCCACCAGTTGACCTCCATCCAACAGCTTTGTAACCGCGTCATTCTGCTTCAGCGTGGTCAGGTGACCCATAATACCGACACCAAGACGGGCCTGGCCGCCTATCAGGCCCAATCGACCGACCTGACCACGACACTTTCCGCGCTCGATCTTGGAGCCGAGCTGAAACTTTTGTCTTTCGAGTTTTCCCCTGTTCCCGTGCGGGTTTTCTCGGATTTGAATTTTGAACTGCGTCTGCTCGCCCGGGGCGACTGCCGCATACACGATCTGTGTCTATTGCTGTACAATGATCACGGTCAGCGCGCCGCCATCGCCGACCTCCGTCAAGCCGCCCATTCCTATATGCTGACCACCGGACAGATCTTGCGGTTGAGCGGATCAATCAATCGCATCGCCCTGGTGCCGGGAACGTATCTCATCGGATTCTATCTCCGGACCAACATGCACATGGGCGATCATCATGCGATCAAGTCAATCGAGGTGCATCCGGCGGCAAGCAGCCAGTTGATGAGTTACGCGCCTGAGCATCTTGGAAATGTTGCGCTCGATCCGCGATTCTCCGCCGCAATCGAGGCCGACGACACCACGCAGCCTGCCGGCAACCCCACTCCCGAATCCCGCGCATGAAAAGCTGGCTCCGGCATCTTCTCCCGTATGGCGTCGTCCGCGCGACACAGATCGCCAGTGAACTGAACCGCATCGGCCTTCCCGTCGATCAGGCGCGACGGCTGGCACTCGCGCCAGAAACGGCGGTGCGGCTTGATCGCCTGAATTTTAATCTGTTGCCAGCCGGGGCTCTGGGCCAGATCGACTGCGTTGTCGATGTCGGCGCCAATGTCGGCGATTGGACCGCCGATTTGCTCGCGCTCTGCCAGCCAGCCAAGGTCATCTGCGTCGAGCCAGACCCCAATCTGGCGCCCAGGTTGCGGCAACGTTTTTCCACCCAACCCAACGTCGTCATCGAGCAGGCCGCCGTGGGCGAGGCGCCGGGCATGGCCGAGTTCAAGATCATGCAAAACCCGGTGCTCAACTCCTTCCGTCGCCCGGCCGAGAGCATGGCCAAAATTTATCCCGAGCCGTTCCAGATCAAGGAAACCATCCGGGTGGCGGTCAAGCCGCTCGACGCCATCGTGCCGGCAACGGGCAGGATCAGTCTTCTGAAAATCGATGCCCAGGGATTTGAGCGCGAGGTTCTGGCCGGGGCCAAACAGACGCTGCAACGCACCGACTACCTCATCATCGAGGCAAACTTCCAGCCACACTACGAAGGTGAGGCCGGCTTCTTCGAAATCGATGCCATCATGCAGCAGCATGGATTCTGCATCGGCAATTATTCGCCGCCAAAGGGCGGACGTCGTCAGGCCCTGTTCGCCGACGTGCTATATCTGCGCAAGGAAAGTTGATGCACAGAGTCCGCCATTCGTCTTTTCCCGGCCCGCCAGCCATCTGAGTCACTGATGCGACCCCTCACCCAACGGATGATCGATCTTGCCCGTCAGTGGCCTTGGATTTTCCCCCGGGGAATCGAGCCTTCCGCGAGAAACTGGATTCAACGTTCCCAGCAGCAGCTCGGCTGGTACCAGGGTCTGCGCAGCGACTGGCACGAGGAAATCCATCCCGGCGGCATCTCGGTGCATGCGCATCCGGCGGGATTGTCGGACGAAGCCCGCACTTTTTTCGACCAGGTGGCCTCGCGACGCTACCCCGATGCGTCGATGTGTTTTTTCAGCGGCGCCCATCTTTTTTCCAACGAAGGCATGGTCCTGACCCGCGACAACCGGGTGCTCGCGGAATATTATCACCAGTTTGGCACCCGCCCCCTGGCCAAGGTCGTGCGTTCCCGTCCGTTCGGTTTCACGAGCGCCCATGTGCGACGGATCGACGAAGCCATCGGCCTGCTCGCGGCTCCACAGGGCTGGAATTATTACCACTGGCTTTTCGATGTGCTGCCCCGCTGGCATCTCCTGGAACGCTGGCGCGGCGTGATTGGGAAATACGCGGTGCCCGCCGGCTTAAGCACCGTCCAATTGGATTCGCTCCGGCTGCTCGGGGTGGAACGCAGCCAACTGCTGATGCTTTCAGAAAATCAACGCCTGCGCTGCCAGCACCTTTATGTGCCTTCGCTGCCGGGCAGCGAAGGTTGCTCGCCTCCCTGGGTCCTGCCATTTCTTCGGGAAAAATTCCTCCCCGGTGCCGCCAGCGTGGCCGGTCGGGGGCCGCTGATCTATATCATTCGCGGTCCGGCCGCCCAACGACCGGTGCTCAACGAATCCGAACTGATCGCCCGCTTGGCGGCTCGCGGATTTCACGCCGTCGCGCCGGAAAGCCTGAGTTTCCCGGAGCAGGTCGCGCTGTTCCGCGACGCGCAGGTGGTTGTGGCGGCGCATGGAGCCGGACTGGCGAATCTCGCCTTCTCCACCAGGGTCGGCGTGCTCGAACTGTTTTCCGCCGACTACGCCCGCGCCGATTGTTACTTCACGCTCGCGCGCCAGGCCGGCTATTTTTATGATTGCTGGCTCGACTCCCGTACCGTCGGGCCGGCCAAACCCTGGGGCGCGATCACCGTGGATCTCGATGCGTTGGAGCGCAAAGTCGGAGGACTGCAGCGCGCTCTGGCTTGATGAACACCCGACTTGATTCCATCGACGTGGCCCGCGGGCTGGCGGCGCTCAGTGTCGCGGTCTACCATCATGGCTTTGGTCATGTGCTGGCCGAAGCCACGGGGGGGCGCGGTTTTGAACTCATGGTCTGGCCTGGAGCGCAACTGGCGGTGCCTTTGTTTTTTGTCATCAGCGGATTCTGCATTCACCTGGGCTGGCTATCCCGCAAACCGGCCACCCATTTCACCCGAGGTTTTTTCATCCAGAGATTTTTTCGGATCTATCCTCCGTGGCTCCTGGCCATAGCGGTCTCCTCGTCCGTCCTCTGGCTAAACGGCCGGACACCAGACACCCGGCAGGTCCTGCGTTATCTGACCCTGACGAACGGCTTCTTTGACGACTATCGCCTGAACGCAGCGCTTTGGTCCGTTTCGGTCGAGAGTCTGCTCTATCTCCTTTACCCCTTTTGGCTGGCGGTACGTCGTGGGCACGGGCTGAGATTCGCCGCCCTGCTGGCTTTGGGCGTGAGTGCGGCCAGCGGTGCCGTCACTGCGCAGTTTTTCGAACAACCGACCGGTCCGTCGATGTGGTTTTTCCTGAACGTGTGGTGCGGCTGGGTGGCCGGAGCGGTTTTGGCGGAGCTTTGTCACGAACATCAAGGTCGCGTGCTCCACCACGCCGTGTGGTGGATCGGCGGCGTGGCTGCGGTGAGCCTGCATGTCTTGCTGAAATATCGGGAAGCCTACAGCGGGCCGTGGGCGTTCGCCTATCTGCCCGTCACCATCATCCTCTGCGTCTGGCCGCTCTCGCTCCTGATTGTGGCGGGGGAAACAATCGCCACCGGTCGGCCACCCCTGCTGATAACCCAATGTTGGCGGCTCCTGAAACACATCGGGGTGTTCAGCTATTCCCTCTATCTCCTGCATGTGCCGTTGCAGTCTCTCCGGCTGTTTTTCAATGCACACCTGACGGGTTCGTTGGCCAAAGGTCTCCTGTTTATCGGGTGGTTTGGCTTTGTTCTCGGGGTCTCGTGGCTCTGCCATCGCTGGGTGGAAGAACCTTCCGCCCGATTGGGGCGCCGAATCGTCGAACGACTCCGATCCGCCCAAAAAAACAGTTTGGTTCCGCACGCCGCATGACCGATACCGGGACAGAGCGGGCCAGGAAAAGTGATCGCGCCGTGCTCACCCTCGCTCTGGGACCCCGGGTTTATTGGGACATGGCGGTCAATCTCGCCCGCTCCATCCGACGCTGGCACAGCGCCGCCGACCTGCCAATTGCCATCGCCACCGACTGCTCCCTCACGCTGCCGGGCGATCTGGCCGACGTGCAAGTCATCAGGATCCGACCCAAGGAACTGGGTGTCGGTTTTGAAACCAAACTTCATCTCGACCGGCTTGCTCCGGCTGCACGCACTCTTTTCATTGATGCCGACTGTCTGGTTTATGCGCGGCTGGACGCAGTTTTTTCCAAATTTGCCGGCCAGACGGTCGGAGTGGTACAGGAGCGGATCGCCAGCGTGGGAGAACGGTTCGGTGATATCGCCGCTTACTGCCGCTACCTCGAAGTTCCCGCCATCCCGGTTTTCACCGGCGGAGTCTACTACCTGGAACGGGACGGAGCCACTTCAGTGTACGAGGAAGCGCGCCGGTTGTTTCGCCATTACGACGAACTGGGCATGGTGCGTTTGCGTGGTCTGCCGAACGAGGAGGTGCTCGTGGCCGGTGCCATGGCCCGTCACAATCTTTTTGGCGTACCGGACGACGGCACGTTCACCGGAGATTTTCAAACCAGCCCCGGGGACCATTCCTTTGCGATCCTGCAGGGACGACGCCGGATGAGCAACCCACCCGCAGGACATGCGCTCCACTGTGCTTCGGCACCGGTTCGCGAAATCGCCCCGTCGATCGTCCATTTTCTCGCCTATCACACCCACCTCCCTCCGTACCGGGCCGAGACCGCAGCCCTGTCCTGGGCTGCCCACGGCATTCCGGCCGGCCTGGCGCATTTCTTTTCCCGGCTCTTCATTCTTTGGCCCGGTCTGGCCATGATCCGGTGCAAAAACGCGCTGCGCCCCGTCTATCGACGCTTCTTCGGTTTTCGCCAGGTCCCGCCCACCGACCGCACCACGGCTTAAGCTTCCGCGTCTCGATAAAGAACACCCGCCATGAATTTCCACGCCCTGCTCGACAATATCCGGACCAGCGGGAAAATCTGCCGGGGTTGGCCCGACCGCCTGCGGTATCTGCGCTGGCTCTACAGCCGGGGGACGGCGTCTTCCACCGAACATCGCATTGGCTTTCACTTTTCCCCGCCGGTGGGAACGATCACCCTGAGCGTGCGCAGCAACCTTGGTTCCGACGCCTTCATTTTCAGCGAGGTGTTCGATCATCATTACTATGATTTCGAATTGCCCCGGCCGCCTGCCACGATTCTCGACTTGGGCGCCAACATCGGTTTCACCTCGCTCTTTTTTGCGCGGAAATATTCCCATGCCGCCCTCGCCTGCGTCGAACCCGTCGACACAAACGTCCATCTGCTGACCCGCAATCTGGAATCGAACGGAATAGACGCCACAGTCTTCAATGCCGCGGTCGGAATCACCGACGGTTTTCTGGAGATGAACCTCGACGCCCACGACTACGGACACAAAGTCGCGGGAATCGAATACGGCAAGGCCATCACCGGCCGCCTGATCAAGGTGGAATCCTTCAGCATTCCGACGCTCATGCATCGGCTCAATTGGCCGAGGATCGGGCTGCTCAAGATCGACATCGAAGGCTATGAAGGTGTCCTGCTCCGCCAGAATTGCGACTGGCTGGGGAAAGTCGACGCCCTGTGCATCGAGTGCCATGAAAACTACGGCGAAAGCGATCTCATCGCACTGGCTGAAAAATTTGGGTTCACCCCGCCCGTTGCACTGCCGGGCTGCTGGTTGATGGTCAGGTCATAATTCAAGCATGCGAATATTTCTCTGCTGTCAGCAGGCTCTCCGCCACCACGCGGTGCCGGGCTACGCCTTTTGGGAATTTTATTTCAAACAAGGACTGACGGAGGCCGGTCACGCAGTGATCGAAACACCCGGGGTGGATTGGGCCGAGGGACTCACCCATCTTGAACCCGCAGCACGCGCGTGCTGGCTGGGCGATAGCTGGACTCGCACCGTGGATTTTATCCGGGCGGAGCACGCGCGCCAGCCGGTGGATTTTTTTCTCGGGTATCTTTTTCCCAACCAGGTCGAACCCGCGGCGGTCACCACGATCCGCGCCCTCGGTGTTCCGTGCATAAATTTCTTCTGCGACAATGTCCGTGAATTTACCCGCGTGCCCGACAGCTACCGCTGCTTCGACCTGCACTGGGTGCCAGAAGCCGACGCCCGTTCGCTTTACGCCACGGCAAAACTGCCGTTCGTCTACGCCCCGATGCCCATGTGGGTCCCGCCCGCACTCCGGACGCTGCCGGACACGGAAAACGACAGCGTCACTTTCATCGGCTCGCACGATGCGCTGCGCGAAGACCTGCTCGGCGCAGCCGTCGGGCGAGGTCTCCCGCTGCGCATTCACGGCGATGGCTGGCGGCCCGGTGGTCCCGTGGCCGCGCCCCCGCCGCGGACCCTCGGTCGTACCATCCGCAACCAGTTCGCGTTTCTTCAGCGCTATGGCCTGCGTGGTTTTGCCATGCGTGCGACCTACCAGCTCCATCGGGCGCGACCCGGCGATTGGATCGACCGTTGCTGGCAGCCCGCGGTGCACGGCGACGCCTATTTTCGCGCGACGCGGGAGAGTCAGGTCGTCATCGGCGTCAACCGCTACCCAAGCTTCCGCCATCCGTTTTTCCAGCCAGGCCGCTATTCGCGACTCCGCGACATCGAGGCTCCGATGCTCGGTGCGTGCTATCTGGTCGAATGGGCGCCGGGGTTGGAGGATCTCTACGATCTCGAGAAGGAAATTGCCACCTATCGCGACGCGGCCGGTCTGGCGGAAGAAACCGCCCGGCTCCGGACCGATCCGGCGCGCCGCCAGTCGTTGCGACGTCTCGGCCAACGGCGGGCGCTCGCCGACCACACCTTAAGCCGCAGCATCACCCGGATTGCAGCGACCCTATGATTGACCCAGCCATGACGCCCCAAGCTTCCGTCCTGTTTGCCAATTTCACCGCAGCGTGGAACTGCAACACGCGCGGGGGCTGGCCGGCGCGCTGGCGGCGGCGTTCCCTCTGGCCTGCTCTTGCGGCCCAGAAACTTGGTCTGAATCTTCGTATTCCTGCCCGGCTATTTTGGGGTGAAAAGATGCATGTACTGACCGGCGAGACCATTTCGCGCATGATCCTTTCCTTTGGTTACTCGGAGGCTGCCCTGACCGCCCTGCTGTGTGATCTGATCAAGCCCGGCCAAAGCATCGTAGATGTGGGAACTCATTTTGGGTATGAAGCGATGCTTATGGCCCGACTCGTCGGCTCTTCGGGAAGTGTCCAGGCTTTCGAGCCCAACCCGGAGGCCGCCACTTTTGCCGCCTGTAATCTTGCCACGACACCCTGGGCAAAACTCCACCGTACCGCCCTCAGCGATTCGTGCGGCCACACAACCTTTGCTCTCCCGCCTCTCATTCGCTCAGCTTTTGGCGGACTCGACGGCAAGGATGCGCAGCAAATCAAAGTCGAAGTGCAGACACTCAATAGTGCTTGCGCCGGTCGGCAAGCGCCGGTCGCTATGATCAAATGTGACGCCGAGGGAAATGAAGAAGCGATTCTTCGTGGGGCCAACCAATTGATCGCCAGTGATCACCCCGCGCTGGTGCTCGAAACCGGCATGCCAGACGCACAAGGCAAAAGCTCGCCGGCGGCAAGCCATCTCGCCACCCTGCTCACACCGGCAGGATACAAAGCGTTCTGCTTCGAATTCGATGGCACATTGCGGGTGGCCCCACTCGACAGCTTCCCAACCGGACACGCGAACACGCTCTATTTACCCGAGGCGCATTCGCGTTTTGGGGACTTTATGGCCGGCTTCCAATCATCGCTCCCTGCCATTCCCGCGCAATGAGCCGTCTGTGCCTTTATTTCATCGGCGAACCCGAGCGTGACCGCTGGGTTCCGGGTGATCGTTTTGTGCGCCCGCTCATCCGGCGGCTGGTGCGGGGTAAGCCACGTCCCGGTGGCATCGAAAAAGTCTTCCTCAATCTTCGCCTCGGGCTCGACCGGCTTGGAGTTCCGTACGAAGTCAATCTGCCCTTCCGCCAAATCCGCCCGGAGGATCGCGTCGCCATTCTTGGCCGGGGCCGGCATTGCCTCGACGGATATACGAAATCCAACCCCATTGTCGCCGGCATCGGCCTGATGACCGATCCTTCCGAGTGGCCGACACTCTGCACCGATTTCCCGGTCGTGCGTTACCTGCAGCACAGTCAGTGGTGCGATGCCGTGTACCGGCCCTATTTTGGCGAACGCTGCGCCATCTGGCCCGTCGGAATCGATACCGAAGAATGGCAACCCAGCAACCGGACGTCCAAAGAATACGACTTCCTGCTCTATGACAAGGTGCGGTGGGAACGGGAGTCGCTGGGCCCCAATTTTATCGAGCCGATCAAGGCGACGCTGACGCGGTCCGGTCTGTCGTGGGTGGAAATGCGCTACGGAAAATATGCGCCCGGAGAATTTCGCCAAACGCTGCACCGTTCACGCGCCATGATCTTCCTGTGCGAACATGAGAGCCAGGGCATCGCCGCGCAGGAGTGCCTGTCTTCCGGTGTGCCCCTGCTGGCCTGGGATGCCGGTTTTGTCGGGGACCCCGCGCGTTTCACCTGGGGCCGTCCGGTGATCCCCGCCACTTCGGTGCCATATTTTGACGAACGGTGCGGCATGAAATTCCGCGATCTGGCAGAATTTAAAAAACAGTTGCCCGCTTTTCTCACCGCACTCCGAGACGGCCGGTTTTCGCCCCGCGACTATATCCTGGAGAATCTCACCGTCGAAAAATGCGCCCAGCATTTCCTCGATATCGTTAATTCGGCCCAGCGTTCCGGACCGACGGCATGAACAATCCGTCGGCCAGTATTCGCGCGCACCAGCCCTTCATCGACAGTCTGCGCGGCTGGGCGGCGCTGTCGGTGATGTGCTATCACACTTTTGGACTGAACTACTTCGCGGCTTTCCCCGGGGCGCACTGGCTGGCGGCATTGCAAGCGCATCGGGCCGCCGTGCTGCTCTTCTTCACCATTTCCGGCTATGTCATCGGTTCCTCGCACAACAGCGCCTGGTCCGCAGAGTCTGTCCGTCGCTACGGCTGGCGCCGTTTTTTGCGGATCGAACCGATCTATCTGGTCGCGCTCATTCTCGGGACCATCGCCAGTCCGCCTTTTTCTCTGACCGAACTCGGAGGCAACGGTCTTTTCCTGCAGAGCTTCGATCAAGACAGCCCCGGGCAGATTGCCCCGCTCAACGGCAACACCCCGCTCTGGAGTCTGCACAACGAGGTCGTCTATTACCTGCTGTTCGTCCTGTGGTGGCGATGGCCGGTGACAATACCGCTGTTTCTCGCCGGCGGAGTGATCGCGAGTTTCGGCGGCGCCGCCCTGCCCGTCCTGCCCGCCTATCTGACCAGCCACGGCACCGGCATGGTTTTCTGGCTGACCGGCCTGTTGATCTCCCGTTGTCCGACCCTGAACGAGCCGGTGCGGGGCGGTTGGATCTGGGCCCAGATTTGCTGGCTGCACGCGGCACAACACGCCGCCACCCTGACGCTGATTTTTTCCGGTCTTCATCTCATCGGCCCCGTGCGCAACTGGCTGCATTGCGGAGATTTTGTTCTGCTGCCCGGCTGCGTGACGCTCGTGGCTTTGGCCGGCCAGAAACAAATACCGTGGGCACGCCACTGGCAGATGATGTCCTTTCTGGTCTGCGCAGCCGGCTGTTTTATTTTGCTGGCGGCTCGCAAACCACTTGATGAACCCCGTTGGGCCGCCGTCCTGTTTTTCACCCTGGCGGGACTCCTTGCGGCCTGGGGCCAGCCGGTCAAGGCGCTCCCGTTGGCGACACGGATCGGAACCTTTTCCTACGGACTGTACGCCGTGCATATGCCCATCTTGATCTTGGTCTCGTCCCGATGCGCCGCGTTCCCCTCGGCCATGGTCGCGGTTGGCGGGGTCCTGTTGGCCTGGACGCTGTCGCTGCTTCTGGCATCGTGGTTGGAATTGCGCTGGCAACCCTGGATTCGTGCCCTGCTCGAACCCGCACCCCCGGCTAAATCATGAGCCGGCAAAAAATTCTCATCATCAGCAACGGCCCGCTCTGCCGCAATCCGCGCGTCTACAAGGAAGCCGTTACCTTGGGCCATGCAGGCTATGATGTCACCGTGCTCACGGTCCGAAACCATGCGCCGTCGGAGGCGCACGACGCGGTTTTGCTCAAGGACGCGCTGTTCCGCCGCATCACCGTGGATATGCTCCCCGGCTTCTCCACCCCGCGCATCCGGGTATTTTCCCGACGAGTCGGCCTGTGGGCAGCCCGGAAGCTCGCCCGGTTTTCCGCTCTGCGTTCGATCCATTCGCTCGGCCCCGCAACGGCACTCCTGCAAGAAGCCCGCCGTCAGGAGGCCGGTCTGACCATTGTTCACAACGAGATCGCCCACTGGGTTGGCCTTAGGCTGATGGAAGACGGTCGCCCGGTCGCGGCCGATATCGAGGACTGGCATTCCGAGGATCTCCTGCCCGCCGATCGGGAGAGACGGCCACTCACCATTCTCCGGCAGGTGGAGCGCACCCTGCTCCAGCGCGCCGTCTACACCACGACCACTTCACAGGCGCTCGCTGCGGCGCTGCACACCCGCTATGGAGGCCGGCAACCGGTCGTGCTGAGCAACTCCTTTCCGCTGCAACCAAAGATCCCGGCAAAAGAAACCGGGCACATTCCCGCGTTTTTCTGGTTCTCCCAAACCCTCGGACCCGGTCGGGGACTCGAACCGTTTCTCGCCGCCTGGATGCGCATGTGCCAACCCAGCCGTCTGGTATTGCTGGGCGAAAGCGCACAGGGATTTGTTCAGAAACTGCGCGCTTCGGTCCCGGACACATGTCAAGCCCGGCTTGAATTGCTTGATCTCGTCCCCACGGACGAACTGCCCGACGTGATCGCCCGGCACGATATCGGTCTGGCCTTGGAACTGGCGGATATTCCCAACCGCGACCTTACCATCACGAACAAGATTCTCCAATATCTCAACGCCGGCCTCGCCATCATCGCCACCGATACCCGGGGGCAACGCGAAGTGCTCGCCTGCAACCCGGCCGCGGGCATACTTGTCTCGCTTGATGACCCGGAAAGCCTGGCCCGGCGCCTCGACGAATTCATCGCCGACCGCGTCAGCCTTGTCGCCAGGCAACAGGCTGCCCGTCAGCTCGCCGTTTCCCACTATTGCTGGGAGCAGGAAGCGCCAAAGCTGACGACCCTCGTCGCCGGCGCCTTGGCCGGCACCAAGCCAAACCAAAACCAGAAATGATTTCCATCGACATTATTTTGTGCCGTTGACCGGACCCAAACTCATGGCCCGCCGGGTGCTCGGCAGCATATTCCGTTGGTGGCTCCGGGGCCGGAGCCGGCAATTTCCATTCGATGCCGCGTCAGTCACCCTCATCTTCGCCCCGCATCAGGACGATGAGACCCTCGGTTGCGGCGGACTGATTCCGCTGCTGATCGAAGCCGGCCACCAGGTCAGGATCACCTACATCACCGACGGGAGCGGTTCCCATCCCGACGATCCGACTGTTGCCGGCCGCCGACGCGCCGAAGCGCTGGCCGCCACGACACAACTCGGAGTTTCGCCAGAGCACTTGGAATTTCTCGATGCCCGCGACGGTTCGCTGGCCTGGTTGAATGAACAGGAGGCCATGAGGATTGTCGCGCAAATTTCATCCACGCTTAACCGGGTGCAGCCGACTCTCGTGCTGCTGCCTTGCCGCGCCGATGGCAGCTCGGAACACGACGCCGCCTTCACGCTCTTCGACCGTGCGCTCACGGCCACCGGCCGGCATCCGCGGGTGCTGGAGTTTCCCATCTGGTCATGGTGGAATCCGCTCCTGCTCCGCCGGTCCCTCCGCAGCAGCCGTCGGATCTGGCGGGCCAGCTTCCCCGGTCACGCGGCGAAAAAGCGGCACGCCCTCTCTGCCTACGTGACACAGGTGAAACCGGCCGGTGCCGGTCAAGGTCCGGTGCTCACACCCGCATTTCTCTCTTTCTTCGCCGCTGCAGAAGAGTTCTTCTTTGAACACTGACCGGCGTCCCTGTCCGTCCGACTTTTTTCTTGAAAAAACTCCTGATCATCTCGCCGCATTTCCCGCCGCTCAATGCGCCGGACATGCAGCGCATTCGCATGAGCCTTCCGTACTACCGTGCGAACGGCTGGGAACCGGTCGTCCTGACGCTCGAAGACAAATACCAGGATGGCGTGCGCGAGCAGGAACTGCTCACCACACTCCCGCCCGAAGTGCGGATCATCAGGATTCCAGCCATCCCGGTACGTGCCGCCCGCTGGTGCGGCCTGGGCAACGCCGGTCTGCGCATGCTACCGTATCTGCTCTGGCATGGTTCGCGCCTGTTGCGCGCGGAAAAGTTCGATCTGATATTTTTCTCCAACACCCAGTTCGTCACCTTTCCGCTTGGCCGACTTTGGCGCCGTTGGTTTGGGGTGCCCTATGTGATCGACATTCAGGACCCGTGGCGCACCGACTATTATGAACGTCGCGATGCGCGGAGTCCTCCCGGCGGTTGGAAATATCAGTTCGCACGTTTCCAGGCCTGGCTCCTCGAAGGATGGACCCACCGGCGTGTCGGCGCGGTCATGAGCGTCTCGCCCAGCTACCTCATGGATCTCCGCAATCGCTACCCTTGGTTTGCCCCGGTGCCCGCCGCGGTGATCGGCTTTGGCGGCAGCCGCGAAGATCTGCTGCACGCCTCGGCTCAGCAGTCGGCCCGGCCGCTGTTCAACCGCGATCAAGGCGAGATTCATTTACTGTACACCGGAGCCTCCGGTCCCGTGATGCCACACTCGCTCTGCGTGCTGTTCGACGGCCTGCGGCGCTACCGCGAAAAACATCCCGAACGCGCCGTCCGCCTGCGCTTTCATTTTGTGGGCACCAGCTACGTCGCGCCCGGCCAGGGCAAACCGTCGGTTTTGCCCGTGGCGGAAAGTTGCGGTGTCGTTGACGTCGTGAAGGAGATTCCTCATCGCATCGGGCACCTCGAAGCCATGCGCTGGCAACGGCAGGCGGACGTTCTTCTTCTGCCGGGTTCCAGCGACCTCGCCTATTCACCGTCGAAAATTTATCCTTATTTTCTCACCGGCCGGCCGATTCTCGGATTAGTTTTTCGCAACAGTGTCATGGAACGCCTGCTCGACGAACTCGGCTGCGCCTTCATGGTGCGATTTGCCGATACGGAACCAAAGGAGCAGGCTTACGCCGACCTTGCCACTTTTTTTGACCTCGTGATTGCCGGGTTTACTCCCGGTTCCCTACCGGCGCGCAACGAGGAAATGTTCAAGCGCTGCTACCTGGCCGAGGAACTCACCCGCCAGCAATGCGCTCTTTTCGATCGCGCGCTCGCGCCGCCCGGCAACACCGCTTCCCCGATTGTCTGACCGGGCTCAGGCCTCCCGCTCCCGCATGAACCAGGATATCACTCCCGACGACGATTCGGCAACCGAGCCGGCCTTTGCCCTGCTCGGCGGCGATCATGCCCAACGCGGCCGCAAGCTTTTCAACACGGGACTCGCGCTGCTGGCCGTCGCCCTCGTTTACCTGGGCTACAACGCGCAGGTGGCCGATCCGCTGCATCTCTATCTGGGACTGACCATCTTCACCCTTTCGTTCATTCCGGGCCTGTTGTGGGCGAAATCGGGCGGCTCCCGCTTTCCGGTTTTCGAGCCGATTTTGCTCCTCTGCGCCAATGCCTACGCCATTCCCCTGCTGAACGGCCAGGAGCAGCTCATGCTTTATGCTCCCGAGGTCATCACGAAGGCGAGCCTGGCTGTCATCCTCTTTCAGGTATGCGCCATCACTTCGTACAACGCCATCCGGGGCCAGCCGGGACGCAGCCGTTTTTGGACCGAGAGCATCCTGAGCGAGCAGATCGAACGCTTCATTGTCTACGGGCTGGCCCTCTCGACGGGCTACGTTGCGGTCTCCCTTTTCACTGATTGGATTCCGGCGGGAATCTCCAGCGTGTTGCGGGCGGTTTTTTTCGGCGTCGGCATTCTCTGCACATTCATCAGCAGCCAGCGTTGGGGCCGGGGCGAACTGACCCAGTCCGACAAAACCGTGCTGCTCTGCACCCTGATTCCCCAACTGATCCTGCAGACGGTGGAGCTTCTCCTCGTGGCCTCGATCAGCCTGATGGGAATTGCACTGCTCGGCTATCTATCAGGCAGTAAACGCATCCCGTGGGTCGCCCTGATCGGCTCCTTTGCGATTCTGGCGGTGCTGAACAACGGCAAGGGGCCGATGCGCGAAAAATATTGGGAGCAGAAACTCCCGACCCCAACCATCGCACAATTGCCCGCCTACTATGCGGAATGGATCAACCATGGGCTGGCCACCACCGACGACCGCCTCTCCGGCGAAAAGAAAAAATCCTCGGGACGCAAGCTGCTGGAGCGCACTTCGCTCATGCACATCCTGTGCCTCGTGGTGGACTGGTCCCCGTCGCGACAGGATTTTCTTTATGGCGAAACCTACGGCTATGTGCTGCCCCAGCTCATCCCCCGCTTTCTGTGGCCGGATAAACCCCGCTCCCACGTCGCCACCTACCGGCTGAGCATCTACTACGGGCTCCAGGACGAGGATGCCACAAACGCCACCACCATCGCATTCGGGATGCTGAGCGAGGCATACGCCAATTTCGGCATGATCGGCGCGGGCGCGCTGGGTTTGTTCTGGGGTGTGACCTTGAAAAAACTACAGGTGCTGTCACAGCACAGCCCTATGTTTTCCCAAGCCGGACTGATGATGATCCTGCTCACCGCCTGGGCCTTTGCCATCGAACTCACCATGGCGGTCTGGATCTCGTCATTGTTTCAGGCACTGATCATCGTCCTGGCCATCCCGCTTTTGATCCGCGGACTTTTCAGTTCCTAGCCGGAAAACCATGCCCGCCCCACTGCCCCGCCTCGCAATTGTTCTGTCGCATCCCGTGCAATACTACAGTCCGTGGTTCCGCTGGCTGAAACAGAATACGGTGCTGGAATTCAGAGTGTTTTATCTCTGGGATTTCGGCGTCAGGGAGACACTTGATCGGCAATTCGCCGCGAGCTTCAAATGGGACGTGGACCTCCTTTCCGGCTACGAACATGAGTTCGTCCCCAACGTCGCCGCCGATCCGGGCACGCATCACTTTCGCGGCCTCAACAATCCCACGCTCACCAAGCGTCTCGCGCTCTGGCGACCCGGCGCGATTTTGCTTTTCGGTTACAACTGGCTCTCGCATCAGCGCGCCCTGTGGTGGGCGCGGCGCAAAAACATTCCGCTGCTGTTTCGCGGCGATTCCCACCTGCTCGGCCGCGGCCGGCCGGCCTTGCCGCAACGCACCATGCTGAAGATTCTTTATCGTCAGTTCGCCGCGATCACCCATGTGGGCGCAGCAAACCGGGAATATTTTATTTTGTTGGGCGTTCCAGCCTCGCGCTTGTTTTTTGCACCTCATTCCGTCGATGCCGCCCGGTTCAACCCCGCTGATTCCGCCACCCGCGAATCCGCCCGGCTGCTGCGCGCGGAACTTGGCCTCAACGGAAAACGAGTCGTTTTGTTCGCCGGCAAATTCAGCGCGGCCAAACAGCCGCTGGAGCTTCTCCGCGCGTTTCACGCGGTCGCGACCGACGGGGATGCCCTGGTGTTTGTCGGCGACGGTCCGCTCAAGGACGAATTGGTGGCCTTGGCGCAAACCCGCGCCGACCGCCTCGTTCGTTTCCTGCCCTTCGCCAACCAATCCGAAATGCCCGCGCGTTACCGCCTCGCTGACATTTTCGCGCTGCCCTCGCGCGGTCACTACGAAACCTGGGGCCTGGCGGTGAATGAGGCCATGCACCTCGGCGTGCCGTGTTTGGTGTCCGATTTGGTCGGCTGTCAGCGCGACTTGGTCATATCCGGAGAAACCGGTTGGGTTTTCCCCGGAGACAATCCCGCCGCCTTGGCCGGGACCCTGCAGACCGCGCTGCGCACCGCCCCGCAGGAATTGCACCGGCTCGGCCAGAACGCCATCGCCACGGTCTCACGCTACACCTATCAGCAGACCAGCGACGGACTGCTTCGCGCCCTCGCCAGTCTTCCCTCGCCTTGATGAAAATCCCTTTTGTCGTCCGCCGCACCGCCGAGTATCTCAGCCGCCCCATTGTTCTCCGCCGCCGGCTGCCCGAGCGTTTTGGATCGCTCCCGCTCATGATCTCGCCCGGCGCTTCGCTGATCTATTGGCGGGGACTGCGTCTCCCGGCTTTCAACGACCTTTACGATTTCGCCGAACATTATGTGCAGCCGGGCGACACCGTCTGGGATGTCGGTGGCAACATCGGCCTCCTGTCTTTCGCCTGTGCCGCCCGGGCGCAAAAACACGGCCGTGTGGTCTGCTTCGAGCCGGACCTCTGGTCCGTGCGTCTCCTGAAACGCTCCTGTGCGCTTAACCGCGACCGCGCCGCGCCGGTTGACGTCCTGCCTGTCGCCATCGGCGACCGTCTTTCGCTCGAGTGGCTGCATGTGCCGGAACGCAGCCGCGCCGCGTCCCATCTCGAATCGACCGCCGGCGGTGCCGGCACGGAGATCACGGGTCAGGTGCGCGAACGCCACCTGACCCCGGTGCTGACTCTCGATTGGCTGGCGGAAACCCTGCCTCCGCCCAATGTGCTCAAGATCGATGTGGACGGCGCCGAAATGCGGGTGCTCCGGGGCGGCGAGGCCATGCTGACCAAACACCGGCCGATCATTCTCACGGAAGTCTACGAGCGCAACGCCGACGAAGCCACCGCGTTCCTGCACCGACTCGGTTACACCTTGTACCAATACGAAAGCGGTGAAGCCGGGAAGGTTCCGGTCTCCCGCACCACCTACAACACACTGGCTCTGCCCAGTCGGGGCTAGTCGTTTGTTTCGTTTTTGTCCCAACGCTTGAAGATCACCATCGTCAACGGATTCTTTCTGCCGGTGCCTCCGCTCAGCGGCGGCGCCACCGAAAAATCCTGGTACCAGCTCGCCCGAAAATTCGCCGCGAAGGGACATCAGGTGACCACTATTTCCCGCCGCTGGCCCGGTCTACCCGACGAGGAGATTCACGAGGATATCAGGCATCTGCGCCTGCGCGGCTACGATCACAAACGCAAACTCTGGCAAAATCTGCTGCTGGATTTCCTGTGGAGCTGGCAGGTGTTTTTTGCCCTGCCGCGAGCCGACGTCGTGATTGTGAATGCCGTCGCCCTGCCCATGTGGCTGGGCTGGCTGAAACCCAGGGCGGGCAAGGTCGTGCTCATGACCGGGCGGATGCCCAAGGGCCAATATCGTCGTTACCGCGCCATCGCCCGCGTGCTCGCCCCGAGCAGTTTTGTTCGCGACAAAGTACTGGAGGAAAATCCGGCGCTGGCACCGGTCGCGCGCGTCACCGGCTATCCGATCAACTGGAACCTGCTCAACCAACCCGGCACCACGACTTCGCCTTTCCCGTCAGATTCCGGCCAGGATCAGATCTGCGTCGGATTCATCGGCCGCATCCACGAGGAAAAAGGGGTGCTGCTGCTGGCCGAGGCCATGCAATTCGTGGCCCAAGCTCCCGGCCTGCCCGCGTGGCGTTTGCTGGTGTGCGGGCCGTCCGATATCGCCCGCGGAGGATCCGGCAGCTTGTTTCGCACGCAATTGCTCAACCGGATATCCGCAGCCCTGCCGGCGAATCGCTTTCAACTGCTCGATCCGCAATTCAACGAGCGCACCCTCGCCGGCGTCTACCGCCGGATCAATATTTTCTGTTACCCCAGCCTCGCCGGGCAGGGCGAAACTTTTGGCGTGGCCGTCGCCGAAGCCATGGCCGCGGGCGCGGTGCCGGTCGTTTCCCGGCTCGCCTGTTTCGCCGACTTCGTGCGCGACGGGGAAAACGCCCTGACCTTCGACCATACCGCACCAGACGCCGCCCAACAGCTCGCCGGCGCGATCATCCGGTTGCTCCGTGAACCCGGGCTGCGCCAGCAGCTCGCGGTCGCCGCCCAAGACTCGGTGCGACGCTTCGACTACGCCCGCTACGCCGCAACGCTGCTGGAGGATTTCAAGCAATTGACCGCTCCGGCAAATTCCCCATCGTCGTCCTCGTGAATAATCCTGAGCCCTACCTCGGTCGGAATTGCGCGACGCCTTATCCGAAATCCGAAGTGTTGCGCCGCTGGCTCTGGCTCGCGGTGCAATCAACGCTGTTTCGCTGGAGCCCGCGACCGCTGCACGCCTTTCGCGCCTGGCTCTTGAAAATTTCTGGCGCGGATATCCCGCACCCGGGCCAGGTGGTGATTTTTCCCACGGCGAAAATCATGTTCCCTTGGAAACTGTCGCTCGCTCCGCGCAGCATGGTCGGGCCTGGCGTGAATCTATATAATCTTGCGCCCATCCGGATCGAATACGGCGCCAATCTCAGCCAGCACTGCCATCTTTGCGCGGGTACGCATGATTTCACCCGCTGGGAGATGCCGCTCGTGGCCAAGCCTATTACGATCGGTCGCAACGTCTGGCTTGGCTCCGATGTTTTTGTGGGCCCGGGTGTGACGGTGGGAGAATTGAGCGTCGTCGGTGCGCGTTCCGTCGTCGTGAGAGATTTGCCTCCGCGCATGGTCTGTGTGGGCCAGCCTTGTCGCCCGGTCAAACCGCGGCCGGAGCCGAGCTGAACGTCCGCATGCGCGTCTGCCATATTGTACCGAGTCTCGAGGAACGTCATGGCGGTCCGTCGAAATCAGTTCGGGCCCTCGCCAACGCCCAGGCGCGCTTGGGGATCACCGCCGATTTGCTGGCCACGCAGGTACAAGTACCCGCGGTCCCGTTTCCGGATGCCGCCCGTGTGGCGATCTTTCCCCGCGATTTTCCCGGCTGGCTTTGCCCTTCGCATGAGCTGAAACTGCATCTGCGTTCCGCCGGGTATGACTGTGTGCACCATCACGCGCTCTGGCTGCGCACCCTGCATTACGCCCACACCGCCGCCCGCCATTTTGGTGTCCCGCTCATCATCGCTCCCCGCGGCATGATGAGCGACTGGGCCTACCGGCATCATCGTTGGAAGAAAAAAATGGCCGAGCTTTTCATCCACCCCGGTGCCTTTGCCTCGGCCACCGGCTGGCATGCCACCAGCGCCGAGGAAGCCGAAGATATCCGCCGGCTCGGTTTCAGGCAGCCGATCTGCATTGCGCCCAATGGGGTGAATCCACCCTCGCCTGCGGACCTCTCCCTCGCCCGCAGCCACTGGCACGAACTTTGCCCGGCCACCCGGCAGCGACCGGTCGCGCTTTTCTACTCCCGGTTTCACCGTAAAAAGCGGCTTCGTGAATTATTCGATCTCTGGCTAAGCCAGAACACCGGCGACTGGCTGCTCCTGCTCGTCGGTCTGCCCGAGGAATATTCCGTGGCGGAAATCAACGGCTGGATTTCCGCTGCCAACGCCCAGGATCGCGTGGCGGTGTTTGATGGCGCGGGCCAACCGCCGCCGTATGCGGTGGGCTCGCTGTTTTTGTTGCCGTCCCACTCGGAAAACTTCGGCCTCGTCGTGGCCGAGGCTTTGGTCGCCGGTGTTCCCGTGCTCGCCACTGACACCACTCCATGGCGGGAAATGTCGCAACAGTACGCGGGCTGGTGTGTCCCTTGGCAGGACTATGGTCCGACGCTCGCCACCGCCCTGAGTACACCGGCGGCGGAACTCAGCGCCATGGGTGCCCGCGGCCGCATTTGGGCGGCGCAACAATTCACCTGGGAACGCAGCGGACGTCTGCTGCTCGATTTCTACCAGCGTCTGCGCCATGACTGAGTCTTCCCACCGGAGCCAGCGCCAGCCGACGTTCTCTTTGGACAGAATCGTTCTCGGCCATCTGTTGCTTTTGGTTGTGGGTATTTCCTGGGCTTTCGGCGGACAGATCGGCTGGGCGCGGCAGGCGCTGCTCGCCTGGGGCACTATCGGCATGGGCATTTTTCTTTTTGCTTGGTGGCGGACCTGGCGTTCCAGCCGGCCTGATGCCCGGCGCCACGTCTGGTATCATCTCTGGCCGCTCATCTTGTTTGATCTCTTCGTCGGACTGAGCTGCCTGAACCCGAGTTTTCAGAGTTTCCAAAGCAACGGAGAACTCTACTTCAAACTCACGACTCCGCCGTATGCTTGGCTGCCCAGTTCCGCCCGTCCCGATCTCTCGCTGCGGGAGCTGTGGCAGTTCAACGCCATCGTGCTTTCCTGCTACAATCTGGTGCTGGTGGTGCGAAGCCGTCGGCTATTACGAACGTTCCTGCTGCTGATCGCGGCAAACTCAGTGTTGCTCGCGATTTTGGGCACCTTTCAAAAATTTTCGGGCGCCACCGGCCCGTGGTTCGGACTCGTGCCCACACGGCAAATTTATTTTTTTTCCACCTTTGTCTATCACAACCACTGGGGCGCTTTCACCTTGCTCGTTGCCGGCGCCTGCCTCGGCCTGCTTTTTCATTTCTGGCAGCACGGCGGTTATCGCGACCTGTGGCATTCTCCGGTGCTGGCGGGGGCCGTCGCCACACTGTTGCTCGCCGCCACCATTCCGCTCAGCGCTTCACGTTCCTGTTCTCTGCTGCTTGGCCTGCTTCTGCTCGGCGCGCTGCTGCACGCGCTGGCATACCTGATCCGGCAGCGCCGGGCCGGGCATCAATCTGCGGTCTTACCGGCCAGCGGCATCGTCCTCCTGACCCTGCTTGCCCTGGGTGCCATCATTTATCTCAGCCATGATGTCATTGCGCGGCGGACCCGGCAAACCGGGGAACAATTGGCCCAAATCCGCACCGGCAACACCCTGAGCGCTGACGCCCGGCTGACGCTCTACCGCGATACTTGGCGCACCGCCACCGTCAAACCCTGGTTCGGCTGGGGTCTGGAAACGTTCGGCGACGTCTTTCGCATCTACAATTCCCAGCGCGCGGCAGAGTCCTGGTTTGGCCAGCCGTATTATCGCGAAGCCCATAGTGACTGGCTCCAATCCTTCGCCGAGTCGGGCGTGATCGGGACGACCTTGCTCGTGCTGCTCGGGCTGGCACCGCTCTGGCGAGTGCGCTCGCATGTCTTCCGTCCGGTGGTTTCGCGCTATCTGCTGGCCGGATGCTGTCTCGTCCTGTTGTACGCCTGGGTGGAATTCCCCTTTGCCAATCCGGCGGTGATGATCGCCTTCTGGTGCTGCCTCTATACCGCCGCCCATTACGCCGCCCTTGATCTCGCTTCGAAATCACGACCGGCCCGCTCAGAAAAAAATGCCTGATCCGTTATATCCTGTTTCCATCGTGATCCTCACCAAGAACGAGGAAAACAATTTACCGGAGTGCCTCGCCTCGGTTGCCAGCGCGGATGACGTTGTGATTCTTGATTCGGGATCGACTGACCGCACGGCAGAAATCGCGCGCGCTGCCGGTGCCCGGGTCTTCACCAACCCGTTCAAGGATTTTGCCCAGCAGCGCAATTTTGCCCACCAAAACATTCCTTTCAAAAATCCCTGGGTGTTCCATCTGGATGCCGACGAACGGATGACCCCCGAGTTGCTGACCGAATGCGCCGCGATCACGCCGGACGCGGCATTCGACGGCTACTACGTTGCTCCGCGCATGATGTTTCATGGTCAATGGCTGCGGCGTTGCACCGACTATCCGGCGTGGCAGGCGCGCTTTGCCCGGGTCAACGGCTTCAAATTCATCCAGGTGGGGCACGGTCAGCGCGAAAGCCTGGACATGCGCATGGGCTTTCTGCGCGGAGCCTACCTGCACGATATTTCCGTTCCCGATCCGGCCGAATGGGAATGCAAGCACCGGCGCTATGCCCACGAGGAGGCGATCCGCTACTACACCGAGAATCGTCCGGCCACCGCCGGATTTCGGGCATTTTTTGCCGGCCCCAAGCTGGCGCGCCGCCGCGCCCTCAAACGACTCAGCTACCACCTGCCGTTCCGTCCGCTGCTGCGTTTTCTCTACCAATATATTTTGCGCCGCGGTTTTCTCGACGGCGCCGGCTCCTACCGCTATTGCCGCCTGCTCGCGCGCTACGAACGCTTTGCGGCCAGGGAACTCCGCGAGCAGGGCCGAATCCGCCATGGGTGATCCCCGGATCATTTTCGTCAATCGCGTCTACCGTCCGTCCACGGAGGCCACGGCGCAATTGCTCACCGATCTCGCCGAAGGTTTGGCTGCCCGCGACTGGACTGTGCACGTCATTGCCGCCGGCACCGAACCGGTTCCCATCAACGGCGTGCAAATCCACCGCACGGGCACGGGTGATCAAAACGGCGGCCTGGTTTCGCGCGCGGCGAACTACCTCGGATTTTTGCGCGCGGCTCGCCGCGCCCTCTCCTCGTTGGCCGAGCCCGGTGACATGGTCGTGCTCATGACCGATCCGCCATTGCTCGCCGCGTGCGCCACCGGCGTCGCTCTCAAACGCGGCGCCAAAGTGCTGCATTGGATTCAGGATATTTATCCCGAGATCGTGCCAAGGCATGTTGGCGCGTGGGCCGGTTTGCCGCTGTGGCCGCTCAAATGGGCGCGGAACCGGGCATGGCGCGCCGGCTCGCTTTGCCTGCCCGTCGGCACCGACATGGCTGCCACTGTCGCAGCCCAAGGCATTCCCGCCCGGCAAATCGTTGTCGTACCCAACTGGGCCCCGCGCGAACTCAGCCTGATGCCCGGCAACGACGACGTCACCGACTATAGGAGAAAGCAAAATCTGCCCGCAGGTTTTGTTGTCGGCTACTCCGGCAATCTCGGCCGGGTCCATGAATTCGACACGTTTCTTGCCGCCGCCCAACGGTTGCGCGCCTTGTCCGCCTTCATGTTTCGCATCACCGGCTCAGGGCCGCAATTGCCGGCTGTGATTGCCGCCAAAACCAAGCACAGGTTGGATAACATCGTAATCGCCCCGCCGGTTTCCCGCGCCGATCTCGCCCTGTCACTCGCAGCCTGCCAGGCGCATCTGGTGACACTCAGACCGGGTTTCGAATCACTCGTCAATCCGAGCAAGCTCACCGGCATCCTCGCCGCCGGCCGGCCGGTGCTGTTCGTCGGTCCGCCACGCTCGGCGCTGGCCTCCTTCATTCACGAAGAGAAAATCGGCGCGGTCTTTGCTTCCGGTGACGCCTCCACCCTTGCCTCCACCATCCAACGTTGGGCCGCCGATGACGGGGTGGAAGCAGCCGCCATCGGTCGACGGGCCCGCGCGTGCTATGAACGGCATTTCACCCTCGGCGCGGCGCTGGACCAGTGGGAGGGATTGCTCCGCGCCACCAATCCGACCGGCAGCTAAACCGGAGTTGCCATGCCGCCAGCCCAGTCTTTGTTAATGTTTCCATGCGCCGGATAAAACGCACCGCCTTGGTTTTGCTGCTGCTCGACTCCTTCGCGGTGGTCGTCTGCTTCAATCTGGTCGCTTATTTCCGCCACCTGAACATCCCGATCATCGCGCCCCTGCAGCTCCCGGTGCTGATCTTCCTGCTCGGGGTCTATCTGATCGACGGCTACAGCGCCCGCACCGACATGCTGTCGATCACCTACACCTCTTTGCATGTGATCGCACTGCTCGGGGTGATGCTGATTACGCTGACGCTCACTTACGTTTTCATCCCGCCCGGCTTCACGCTCCAGACCAGCCGTATAGTCACCTCCGTCAGCTACCTGCTCCTGATTCCGGTCACATTGAGTTATCGCCGGGCATTATGCTTTCGGACAACCAGACGGCAACAACAGCGCTATTTTATTTTTATCGGCAGTCCGGAGAGCTGTCTCTCCTTCAAGGAAGAGTGTCGCAACAATCACATGCAGCAGGCCGTCCTCTATGCGACGATGGAATCCTTCACGCGCACCATCCGCCCGACCAATCCGGCGGTCTCCGTTCCGCCCTTCGGCGATGTGATCGATTACCTTAAGGATTACGAAGGACACCTCGACGCCATCATCCTCCGGGAAACCAACGTGGAACTGCCCGATGCCGTGGCGCAAAAGCTGATGACCCTGCAGTTCTCCGGCGTGCCCACCTACACCCTCGAGCTTTTCCATCAGGTTTACTGGCGCAAGATCCCTCTCTACCGGCTCAACCAGACCTGGCTTTTTCAGGAGGGATTTCAAATTGCCCGCGAACCCGTCTTCGAACGCCTCAAACGCATCAGCGACATCACTCTCGCCGGCATCGGCCTGATTTTGTTCGCCCCGCTCTTTCCCTTCGCCGCCGCCGCCATCTGGCTCTACGACCGCGGGCCGATCTTTTTTCATCAGACCCGCGTGGGACGCAACCGCGTGCTCTTCGAAGCCGCCAAGCTCCGCACCATGCGCCAGCATGCGGAAGGCGCTTCTTACACGAAGGAAAATGACGATCGCATCACCCCGGTCGGACGGTTCCTCCGCGCCACCCGGCTCGATGAAGTCCCCCAGCTTTGGAATGTCCTGCGCGGCGAGATGAGCCTGATCGGCCCGCGGGCCGAGTGGGTGAAACTGGTTGAGGAGTATGAGCAGAAAATCCCCTGCTATCACTTCCGCCATCTTGTGAAACCCGGCATCACCGGCTGGGCGCAGGTCAACTACCCTTATGGCGCGAGCATCCAAGACACCCTGCGCAAATTGGAATACGACCTCTACTATCTCCGCTATTACTCGCTCGTGCTCGACGCCTCGATCGTCCTGAAAACCATCCAAGTGATGCTCTTCGGTAAAGGCCGGTGAGATCGGAAACAGAATGCCCCATTTGTAGGAGCCTGTTTACAGGCTCCTACACAAAATCCTTCCTCCTTCTGTGTATTCCGTGTGTTCCGTGGGCACGCCTTCTCCGCATTGGACTTAATCGACAACCGCTCCACTTTTTAACCCGTGGCTAAAATCAAATCCTACGATCTCATCTGCATCGGCGGCGGCAGCGCCGGTTTCAACGCGGGCCGGCTCGCTGCCAGCCTCGGCCGCAAAGTAGCCGTGATTGACGGTGCGAAGCAACTTGGCGGCCTGTGCATCCTGCGCGGCTGCATGCCGTCCAAGACGCTCCTCTACACCGCTGAGATGCTTCATCAGGCCCAACACGCCGACCGCTTTGGCCTGCGCGTCAAGGGAGCCAGCGCCGACATGAAGGCCGTCCACGCCCGGAAAAAGAAAATCATCGGTGAATTCGCCGATTACCGGGTGCAGGCACTAATCAGAGGCAAGTTCGACCTGATCCGTTCCTATGCGCGATTCCTCGACGCCCACACGCTTGAACTCGCCGATGGCCGCGAGCTCCGCGCCAGGCATTTCCTCATCGGCACCGGCTCCCGCGTGAGCATGCCTGCGGTGCCGGGACTGCGCGATACGCCTTTCTGGATCAGTGATGATGTGCTCGATCTGGATTTCGCCCCGAAGAGCGTGCTTGTGCTCGGCGGCGGCATTGTCGCCTGCGAACTCGCCCAATACCTCAGCCGTATCGGCTCGAAAGTGACCCTGATCCAACGGAGCAAAAACATCCTGCGCGACCACTCGGACGAAGCCTCCACCGTGGTGCAAAAGGCCTTTGCCGACGAAGGCATTGAGCTCTTTACCGATACCAAACTGCTCCAGATCACGCGGGAGAAAAACGGCGTGGCTGTCGCCTTCCAACACCGGGGCAAGACTGTCATCCGCCGCGCCGCCCACCTCTTCAATGCCCTCGGCCGCGAACCCAACACCGCAGGACTGAATCTGGAAGCCGCCGGGGTCAAGACGCGGCCCGATGGCCAGATCATCATCAACCGCTGGCAACAGACGAGCGTCCCGCACATCTACGCCGCCGGCGATTGCTCCGGCCCGGTCGAAATCGTTCATATCGCCATTCACCAGGCCGAGCTCGCAGTGCGGCATGCGTGCAGACGGAAGAACATCAGGCCGATCGACTGGTCTCAGCTCCTCAACGTCGTCTTCACCGATCCCCAGCTCGCCACTGTCGGCCTCCTCGAACGCGAACTCGACGAACGCAAAGTCAAATACATCACTGCGTCCTATCCCTTCGACGATCACGGCAAGTCCATTCTCATGGAGGCGAAATACGGTTACGTGAAAGTCATCGCCGAGCCCAAACGCGGCCGCATCATCGGCGCCGAGATCGTCGGCAAAGACGCCGGCGAATTGATCCATTGTTTTTCTGTTGCGCTCGCGATGCGCGCCACCGTCCGCGACCTGCTCCGCGCCCCCTGGTACCACCCCACGCTCGCCGAGATCATCACTTACCCGCTCGAGGAAATCGCCGACCAACTACATGGTTGATGGGCTTCGAGTCGCTGTTCGTTGCCTTACGAGCGCCATGAAGCTCTACCCAAAATGAGCGCCGCAGACCGTATAGACCTAAACAATCGTGCGTAACATCTGCCGCCTGATTCAATACCACCAATATCATTTCCAACCTTTGATTTCGATTCGCAGTCCACATGCTGCGATATATTCAATATACTCATATTGCGATGAATACACCGTGTCCCATCTGCGGCGATACGAGCGCCGGCGTTCAAACCACTCAACTCGAACGCTTCGTCACTTGTCCATGCTGCGGTCAATTCGGCATATCCCAGAATTTTGAGTTCATCGATGGGAGGTTTAGCATCGATGGAAACGTTCGAAATCGGATGAAGCATCTTCTTTGCGAGCGACGAGTTCGAAAACTAGGTATGATCACGCTGGTCGACAAGACCCATACGACGGAACGAAAACATCCCTCTATTTCCGTCGATGAATTTCTAGCCAGCTATCCAAGAACCCCGCTCGACTACTTCGATCGGGCACTAGAAAATCTCAGCGAACTTCTAAATCACCCAATAGCGACCGCCGTATTTAGGCCGCAGGATAGGGCATGCGTCTTTGCGGAGGGCAATCACGCATATGAAATGCTTAAAAGGCTTGAAGAACTGGGCTACATAGCCGTGACCAACAATAGTCTGATTAGTCTAAAGCCAAAGGGATGGGCTCGTGTTGCCGAGCTACAACACCCGGGACGCAATTCTAAGCAGGCATTCGTTGCAATGTGGTTCGATGACTCGATGACTTTATTCTACGAAAATGGATTCAAGCCTGCAATTGAAGCTGACTGCCTCGTGAAAGCCCTTCGTATCGACCGAAAGGAGCACAACAATCGAATCGATGACGAGATAATCGCCGAAATCCGGAGGAGTCGATATCTAGTTGCCGACTTCACCGGGCACCGAGCCGGTGTTTACATGGAAGCCGGATTCGCACTCGGTCTTGGATTGCCCGTTATTTGGTGCGTTTCCGACAAGGAAAAAGATGAGCCTCACTTCGACGCACGACAATTTAATCGGATCATATACTCAAGCGCCGAGGACCTTCGCGCGAAATTGTTGAACCGTATTCGCGCTACAGTCGTATAAGGAACTCCCATGCGGCTCACCCCCGGTTTGTCGTGTGGTTTCCGTTCGCTCTCGCCTGCGCCTGTAAGCCGTTGCAACAGGCACAGCCCGACCCTCCATCGGTCAGCTCACGCCGATTTCCGGGCCTGCATCGCGCGGTTCACGGCCCCCAACAACTCGACCATCAAAAATGGCTTGAGCACGATGGGCAGGGCGGACTCCCCCCAGCGCATCCAGGGCGGCACGTCGTCGATCCGTCCGGTCATCAACACAACCGGGGTGTTGGGATGGGCGTGGCGGGCCGCGAGGGCCACGTCAGCGCCGCTTTTTCCGGCCATCCGGAAATCGGTCACGATCAGGTCGAACGACTCGTTGTGCAGTTTGTCGAGCGCTTCCTCACCCGACCGCACTTGCGTCACCGCAAAGCTCGAGCGATGCAAAATGCTGGCGGTTACGCGCAGCACAACCGGTTCGTCATCGACCAGCAGGATCCGCGGAAGCGGGCGTTTGACCGGTGCGGCGCCGGCTTCAAGCAGCGTCCCTTCCTTGAATTGCGTATCCATGAAAACATTTGGGTACCGGATCGTCAGCCATAGACGAGAAAATCTTTCCCACACTTTGTTCACATCGCAATTGGTAATAACTTTCAGAGGGAACTCAGCCCAAAGCGCCTTCGCGTGACGCCAAAATGTTACAATGGCCGCGTCGTTTTATCGGTCCAATTGCCCCAAAAATTTTATCCTGCGGTTCGTCCGGCAACCCGCGCCACTCCAGGCCCGGCGATAATTCACTCAGCCCCGGTTCGCCGCATGATTGCCGTTGGCCCGGGCCTGCAGGTATTCGGTCACGATCTTCTTTTCCGTCTCCGGCTGCATCTCCTCGTAATGACTGAATTTTTCGCTGTGCAGGCCGCGACCGCCGGTGAGGGAACGGAGCGCGGTGCCGTAGTGATAGAGCTGGGCGGCGGGGACCTGGGCGCGAAGAAGCTGGAGCCGGCCGTTGACGTCCATGCCTAGGATACGACCGCGCCGGCTGGAGATATCGCCGACCACCCGGCCGACGAATTCCTCCGGCACCTTGATCTCCAGGTCGTGAATGGGCTCAAGCAGACAGGGGCGGGCATTTTGAAACGCCTCCTTGAAGGCGAAGTAGCCGGCGATCTGAAAGGCGATGTCCTTGGAGTCGACGGGATGCATCTTGCCCCCGAAGAAATCCACCTTGACGTCGGTCACATGGTAGCCGGCATGGATGCCCTCGGTGCCGGCGGTCTTCACGCCTTTCTCAACCGAAGGCACAAACACGCGGTCCACATCCTGACCGGCGAGTGACTGGTTGAATTGCAGCCCGCTATCGCGCGCGGTCGGTTCGATCTTCAGCCAGACTTCGGCGAACTGGCCCGCGCCACCGGATTGTTTCTTGTGGCGGTACTTCGCCTCGGCGCTGCCGCGGATGGTTTCGCGGTAACGAATTTTCGGCTGCTCCAGCGAGATATCGACCTTGTAACGGCGCTTGAGCCGTTCGAAGAGCACCTCCAGGTGCAATTCGCCCTGCGCCGAGAGAATGGTCTGATGCAGCTCGCCATCGGTGTGGAATGAAAACGCGGGGTCTTCCTCGTGCAACGCCGCGAGACCGGCGGCCAACCGCTCCTCGTCGCCGGGGGCGTTCAGCTTGAGTGACGCCTGCGTGTACGGCGTGGGATAACTGACCTTGGGCAACGCAACGGCGTGCCGCGCGTCGCAAAGGGTGTTGCCGGTGTGGGTATCGCGAAGCTTTACCGCCGCGCCGATATCGCCAGCGGTCAAAATCTCGACGGGTGCGCGCAGTTTGCCGTTCAAGCGGTAAAGCTGGCCGACGCGCTCGGTCACCCGGCGCTCGCTGTTGTACAGCTCCATGCCCGGTCGGATCGCACCCGAATAGACGCGAAAGATCGAGAGATCGCCGCTCTGGGGTTCGGTGAGCGTTTTGAAAACATAGGCAACCGGTTCGGTTCCATCCAGGCTCACGAGGCAGGGTGCGCCGTCGGCGTTGGTGACCGCGCCGACCGTCTGGCGGTCGTCGGGGGACGAACCGTACTTGGCGATAAAATCCATCAGCCGGGCAACGCCGACGTTCGTCTCGCCGGAAGTGCAGAGCAGCGGAATAAAAATCTGCTGTTGCACGGCGCGATGAATGCCGTTGCGCATCATCTCCTCCGACAGGCCGCCTTCCTCGAAGAATTTCTCGAGCAGGCCGTTGTCGCTCTCGGCGACGTGTTCGATGAGTTCCTTGTGCAAGACATCCACGCGTTCCTTCCATGCGCCGCTGGCGGGCTCCTCCTTGTATTTGCCTGAGTGATCGGCTGCGTAACTGACCACTTCGCTGCGCAGCACATCCAGCACCTGATGAAAGCCGGGACCGGGATCGATCGGCACCTGCATGGGAAAAATCGCCGCACCGAAGCGCTGGCGGATATCGGCCACCATGAGATCGAAGTCCACCTTCTCCTTGTCGAGACCGGTCACCACGATGATTTTCGGGATACCGTAATTCGTGGCGTATTCCCACATCAGTTCCGTGCCGACGCCGATGCCGTGGCTGGCATTGATGACCACAAGGGCGAAATCGGCGATGTTGAGGGCATTGATCGCCTCGCTCGAAAAATCCAGGTAGCCGGGCGTGTCGATAAAATTGAAACGCCGCCCCTGCCATTCGCAGTTAAGCGGCGTGCCATGCACGGAAATATGCCGCTTTTGCTCGCCCACATGGTAATCCGAAACGGTCGTGCCTTGGGCAATGCTGCCCATGCGGTGGATGGTGTCGCTGCACATGAGCATGGCCTCGGCCAGCATCGTCTTGCCGGCAGTCGCATGTCCCACGATCGCGAAGTTTCTGATGTCTCCCGGACGCGAGCCATTCATGATTTGGGTCTCCTGGGTTGGGACCGGCCCGGCCTGCTGGTCGCGCCGGAGTTGTCTGATGAAAGAAAACTATCCGAAAACGATGTTGGGTAAAGGCGGTTTTCTGGCCGGATCTTGGCCGGTGCTGCGCATCAAATGCTCCATCTGGCCAAAACTCCTTCGCAGGCCACCGCCCGTCCGAGCATCAATAACCGGCAGTAGCGGCTGGCCGTGACGGGGCGCCGCCGAGATCCACGCCCGCAGCCCCGGGGAAACCACGTTGCACGGCCTCGGTCAGCATCGCTTCGGTCGCCGATGCACCGATACGCGATACGCCGAGAGCGCGGGCGCGCAGCATCTCGTCGAGGGTACGGATGCCGCCCGCAGCCTTGATCTGGACGGCAGGCCCGCAGTGGGCCCGCATGAGTTTCAGGTGATGCTCGGTCGCGCCCTTGTAATTGTAGTCGCCGTTCGGCAGCTTGACGAAACCATAGCCGGTGGAAGTCTTGACGAAAGCAACCCCGGTTTTCGTACAGATTTCGCAGAGCTGAATAATGTGGGCGTCCTGCAAAAAATCGTTTTCGAAAATCACCTTCAGGATCGCTCCTTGCGCGATACAAGCCGCGTTGACCTGCCGGATGTCATCGGTCACGCAGTCCAGATTTCCACCGAGAACTTTCCCCGCGTGGGCCACCATGTCGATCTCGCGGGCGCCTTCGCGCAGGGCGAGCTCGGTTTCGAGGATCTTGATCGAGGTGTGGCTGTTGCCATGGGGAAACCCGATGACCGAACAGACCTGCACCGCCGTGCCCTTGAGCCGTTGAACCGCACGCGGCACGTCGCAGGGTTTCACGCAGACCGTCGCCACCCCGAAGCGCGCCGCAAGGGCGCAACCGGCATCAAACTGGGTATCGGTCAGCGTCGGATGCAGGAGGGAATGGTCGATCATCCGGGCAAGATCGCGGACGGAGGGCTGGCTGGCGGTGTTGGTCATGGGTTGCAATCCGGAAGACTTGCAGACGGTCACGGTGAGGTCCAGCCAGCACACCCGCAAGTGTGGTCAATTTCCTGACGGCGCCAGATTGAATAATTTCTCGCCGAATCTGCTGCCTCCAACCTGAAAAAAGTAGGCTTCCGGATTGGGTCTGGCCAAGGTGCCGCCAAGCGTGACCGGGGTTTTGGTTTTGGCATAGCCCAACTGATCGCGAGTGCCATCCAGATCCTTGATCTTGCCCAGCAGTTCCTCGGCCTTGCCGCGCGCCTTGAGCGAAAGCGTGGCCTGCAGTGGCTGCTTGAGTAATGGCTGGCCGGCCACGTATGCCACCTGCCCGGATCCCAGCAGAAAAATCTGCTGAGTCACCAGGGCGATATTCTCCAACCTCAGGTTCAGAGAAGGCTCTCGCACCAGCCGGACGGTCAATTGATCGTATTTCAATTCACCCAGTTCCTGGGCCAACTGATCGACATAATAAGAAACGGCACCGGCAATTTTTTCGGCGGACTTGTCACCGACGATCACACTGAACAAATCCACCGCCTTGGTCGCCATCGAGATTTTATCCGTTGAGCGTTTCAGGCCGCGAAACACGCCCTGGTGGCTCGTCAGATCAAGGCTGCCGCGCGTGCGGTCGATGGTGTCGTCGAAACTGAGTCCCTCCCCCTCCAACTGGCCGTTGATGGTGAAAATACCCTCAATGGCCGGAGGATGTTCAGGATCGATTGCCTTCCAATACCGCCCGGCATCGAACTCGGTGAGCGTGAAGTTTCCCGCAAGATGATAAGGGTCCAAACCCGTGCTGAAGGTGAGCGCGCCCTTGGCGCTTAACCGGCTTTTTTCGTCGAAGGCCGCGTCGAGCTTTTCCAACCGGAATTGCTCGGCATCCAGCACCAGCCGGCCGGTCAGACCGCTCATTGTCCAGTCCTGTCCGCCGACAACGGACTTGCAGTCGAGTGAAATATTACCGGTCGTGCCGGCCCAGAACGGCGCGGGATCAGCCGCCGGTGGGGAGAGGGCGCGGCTTTGCGCGGCGAGGTTTTCCTCACCATCGCCCGCCAGCGGAGAACCGGCCGCGGCCAACAACAGCAGCACGTCGGGCAGCTCAATGTGCTCGGAGACCAGCCTCGCGTCGAACGACAATCCTGCGGCCGCCGCCACTCCTTCGGCCGAGAACTGCAAATCGGAACGCTGTCCGGCACGGTCAAGCAACACCGGTGTTTTCACGGAGAACTTTCCGTCCGCATCCACATCGGCGCGCAGGCTCAGGTTGGCCACGGGCAAAGTTTTGTTGCCCTCGCTCGCCACCAGTCCGTTCAACGTGGCCCGGGCTTCGAGCTGGATTCCCCCGCTGACCAGCGCCGCCCGCAATTCCCCGCTGGCCTGGCCCGAGGAGAGGATATCCCGACCGAGCAAAGCCGGCTGCGAAGTCCATGCGGGCAAATCGAGGCTGAACGTGCCGACAGACCGTATGCCGGCATCACCTTGGGTCAACTCGGCGGTCAATTCGGCCAGCGGCACATCGGCGCTGGTGGACAACGAAATTTTCCCGCTTTGAATCCGGGTCATGACTCCGGCGTTGATTTCCAGCGTCGGCTGGAATTGCAGTTTGAGCCGGTCCAGCAACGTTTTTTTATTTTGCGTGACGGAAAAATCCACGAGCGGCACCGGGGCGTTCGGGTGCGCGGTCAGTCTGCCCTCATTGGCCGAGACAACGGCCTCGGCCGGACCCAAGCGCCCGCTCACATCATAGTCTGAGAAAATTTTAGGCAGGGTGATGGGCGGCAACTGGCCAAGCTTGATATTCCCCAGTGGCACTTCATTCGCCGCGCCCGTTTCCGCCCGACCGTGCGCCAGATCATAGGTGAAGGCGCGGGTGAGCGTGGCCGAGGCGAGCAACTGGCCGTTCGTATCCGTTGACACGACCGCGAACCGGAGCACTTCCAATCGAGTGTCCTGCCAGGAAAAACCGACAAAGCCTTTCGCTTTCAGCGGACCAACCGGCAACAGCGGCAACGTCAGTGCCGGCAAGTCAGCCGTAAATTCACCGGCTACATCAAAGGGAAAGTGCATGCCGAAGGGTGCGGTCACCGAAAGTTTTGCCTGCGCGACGTCGCCCGCCGCTGTCTTCAGGACCAATGAGCGAATTTTCCCCTGCACCCGGGCCGGTGCAAAATCAGCCTCTGCATCGATGCTCAAGCCAGCCTTGGCCAATAGGGTGCGACCGGCCCGGGCCAGTGTGACCCCGTCCACTTGCAGCGGCGTGGTGGTCTGCAGCGAAACTTGATCATTCTCGCCCTGCACTGCGGAGATTTCTCCCGCTATCAGTCCGCCCGAAATGTCGGCACCCACGCAAAACGGAGCGACCCAGGCCAAGGGCAGTCCCGTGATTTTCATGTGAATGATTTCACCCGCCAACGGAGCGGGTTCAAACCGGCGAAGCTTGAGGTTGAAAGCAGGTGTGCCGATCGTGTGCAGTTCGAACACCGGCTGTTCGCCCGTCAGCCCAATCTCCATCTTCCTCAGGCGGATCACCCCCGCCTCCGCCACCACGTCGAACGCACTGTTCAAATGCACGGTGCCGAGAGCGCGCAATTCCGGCTGCAGTTTTTCAAACTCCGACGCCTCAGCCTGCATTCCGCCCTGCAAAGTGACGGCGGACGTGGTGGGAAAAAACACAAAACGGCCGGCACCGGTGGCCGTGAATTTGGGCAGCGTCCGTCCCATCAGAAACGACTCCAACTGGGCGGAACGGACGGAAAGCGTCCAATCGCCGGCATACGAAGCGGCCCCGGGGGCGAGAGCGGCATTGAGTGTGAGCACATTTTCGTTTTTTCCGGCGCGCAAGGTATCGACAGCAATATGATATTTTTCATCGGCGGCGGCCCGGGACATTTCTGCCGAGAGTTTCATCTGGTTTTGCCCGGCCAATCCCGGGCCGGCGGCATCAAGCAGCAACGTCAACTGAATGTGATCGAATGTTTGCCGGAGGGTTTCGCGGAGCTGCAAGGTGGCTTGGGCGTCCAGTGTCGTGACGCTCGCACCCGGAGTCGGATCGGACACCCGCGCCTTCAGCCTGAGCGAGCCTTCGCGACCGGGTCCGATCTGACCGCCCGTGAGATTGAAGTCTCCATGCAGAGCGGGCTGCCCGGGCGCACCGGCCAGCAGAACACGCCCTTGGACATCAACTCCGTCCAAAGTCAGTTCCCAGGGAAGCTTTATCCGAGCCAGCGCGCCGGGTATGGCGGCCGGTGCCTCCGTCATACCGGCCGGCGTTTTTTGTGGATAAATTTTGCTGGCATCGACCAGCAGGCCTTGCGCAGCCAATCGCCCTAGTTGCAAACGCCGGCCGGATAACAAGGCCCAGAGTGAATACTCCGCATTCAACTGATCGAAGGACACCTTCACGCCCCGCTGCTCAAGCTGGACTCCCCGCACGGTGAACGACCAAAATCCGGCGGAGACCGAATCAAGTTTCAGGTGAAAATCCGGTTGCCCGGCCGCAGCGCGCCTGACCGCCCAAAGTTGAAACGAAGGCAACGACGCCAGCCCCACGGCGATCAGGCCGAACAAGAAAAAGGCACCAACGATGAAAAGTAACGGGCGGAGCAGCTTCATGCCAAGTTGCGTCTACGACACGCTTGCGAAAGGGAAGTTGCGGGCAAGATGCGCCATGCAAAAAAAGACCGCCTCTCTGGCGGCCTCGCTCATTCTAATGGGCCGGCGATTCGGCCCATCACGGACCCGGGTATTTCAGCTCTTTGGTCGGCTTCAACTCATCCGGCAGACCAATGGCGCGACGCACACTGGCGACCGCCACATTGTAACTGTAATATGCCTGCAGTTGGTTCAACCGGGCGGTCGTCAGATCAGTCTGGGATTGCAACACATCCAACTGGGTGGCGGTGCCGGCGCCAAAACGCGCGTTGGCCAGACGCACGCTTTCCTCTGCCTCCTCGATCACCTTCTTGGAAGCCTCGGCCAGCTCGTTGGCCTGTTGAAAAGTGGAAATGGCGCGACGCACATCCACATCGACGGACAACTGGGTCTCGGCCAGAGACAGCTTGGCCTGTTCGAGCAACGAGCGGGCCTGGGCGACGCGACCCGCAGTGGCGCGTCCATCAAAGACGGCCCATTGCGACTGCAAGCCGATGGTCCAGCCGTCAAGGGACGACTTCGTCGGAATGGTCGTGGGCGACTGGCGCCAGTCATAGGAGCCGAATAGTGAAACATTGGGATAATAACTGGCCCGGCTGGCAAACACCCCCTGCTCGGCCGACGATTCCAGCTTTTCGAGACGCAGGAGATCAGGGCGCTGCGCCCGGGCGGTGGCGAGGGCGGAACGAAGCTCGAAACTGGCCGGTTGAAATTCAAGCGTGCCGAGAAATTCCGGGATCTTCGTGACGTTGGGCTCGGTCGCGGTGACGAATCCGAGCGAGCGGCGCAATTCCTCGATGGCCAGGCGATAATCGTTGCGCGCGGTGATGAGCGCGGGCTGGGCATTGGCCAAGGCGACCTCGGCGCGCAACACCTCGAAATTGGACACGGTGCCGGCATCAAACCGGTTCTTCACATCCTGCAACTGGCGCTGCAGCAGCTCGACGTTCTTTTCCTGCACGGTGATTTTTTCCCGGTTGACGAGCACGGTGAAGAAACGGACGCGGACGTCGAGCAAAGCATCGTTGATGACCGACTGAAACTCCAGCACCGCCGCCTCAAGCTGCAATTGCTGGCCTTTAACACTGGCGGTCACTCCCCCGCCGGAGAACAGCACCTGGCGCGCGGTGATGTCAAACGCCCAGGCTTGATCACGGCCATTCTGGCTGATTTCCACCGCGTTGCGCTGATAGCCGCCGGAAGCGGTGACATTGGGGATCTGCGCCGACCTGATCTCCAGCAGCACACCCTCCTGCTGGCGGATGCGCTCCTTCGCCTGGCGGATGGGAAAATTGTTGTCGATGGCAAAGGCCAGCGCGTACTCGAGATCAAGCTTGGCCGGCACGGCGAAATTCGGATCGGGCTTGCCGTCGTTGAGCTGGGCGGAAGCCGGAAGCGCAGCGAGCAGACCCGCACAACCAATGATAATCCAAGGCAGACGATTCAGGTGTTTCATGAAAATTGGGCGGATTATTTGGCCATGGCGTGAGCGGGCGCAGGCAGCGGAGCCTTGACCGGTGCCGGAACCCGCACATCAGCCCGATGATCCTTGGCGATGAGCACATAGAGTGACGGCACGATAAACAAAGTGAAGACGGTCCCGATGGTCATACCGCCGACCAAAACCAGCCCGATCGAATTCCGCGCGGCGGCCCCGGCACCAGTCACGAGGGTCAGCGGAAAATGTCCGGCCACGGTGGCGACCGAAGTCATCAGAATGGGACGGAGCCGTGTGGTCGCCGCCTCGCGGACCGCGGAAATCTTGTCACGCCCTTCTTCCTGGAGCTTGTTGGCAAACTCCACGATCAGGATGCCGTTCTTGGCAATGAGTCCGACCAGCGTCACGAGACCGACCTGGGCATAGATGTTGAGCGTGGTCGTCCAGCCCGTCGTCCAGTACGGTATGTTCGGATTGGGCATCTTCAGATAGGTGAAAAGAAGTGCGCCAAACATGGCAAGCGGGACCGAACCGAAAATAATCACAATGGGATCGCGAAACGAATTAAACTGCACGGCGAGCGCGAGAAAAATGAACACAACGGCCAGGCCCAGCGCCGGCAGGAACTTGTTGCCTTCCTGGCGGAGCTGGCGGGATTCACCGGTGTAATCGATCGCGTATCCCGGCGGGAGAACCTCCCGGGCCGCATCCTCCAGCACTTTCAGGGCCTGGTCGAGCGTGCGGTTGGTCATGCCGGAGAGTTTCACGGCGTTAAGCTGCTGCAACCGGTTGAGGGAGCGCGGCACGGCTTTGTTTTTTATGGTGGCGATCGTGCTCAGCGGAACGAGCTGGTTGTTCGGGCCCGTGACATAGAGATCCTTGAGCTGTCCGGGGGTCAGCCGGTCGGCGCGCTTGATCTGCGGAATGACCTTGTAGCTGCGGCCGTCGATATTGAACCGGTTCACATAATTGCCGCCCATCGCCGAAGCGAGGTCCGCGCCGATCTGCGAGAGGTTGAGGCCCAGTGTGGCAACCTTTTCCCGGTCAATGAGAATTTCTGATTCCGGCTGGTCGATCTTCAGGTCGATCTGCGGGGGAAAATAGAAGTAGCCGCTCGCCGCCGCTTTCATCGATATTTTCTGGGCGAATTCCAACAGCCGGTCCGTATCGCCGGTGGAGGCAATGACAAACTCCACCGGGAAATTGCTGCCCCCGGGCAAAGCCGACGGAGTGGTGGCGAAAATTTGGAAGCCCGGAACCTGCGAAAGCTTGGCCTGCACCTCGGGCAGCATTTGCAGGGTGGTGCGATGGCGTTGATTCCAAGGCTTGACGACCATGCCGCTGAATCCGTCGGCGCCGATCGTGGCCCCGGCCGCGGGTGGAAACAACAATTGGAAAGTAAAATCAACCTCGGGCGTGGTGAGAAACGCCTGCTCGGCAGCCTTGCCGTAGAGATTCTTCTGGTCGGCCGTGGCGTTGGCGGCAGAATTCAGGATGCCGAAAATGACGCCCTGATCCTCAGTCGGAGCCAGCTCCTTGGGAGAGAACATGAACATCGGCACAGTCAGCACGCTGATCACGATCCAAACCATATAGACCGCCGGTCTGGCATTGAGTGTGCCCTCCAGCACGCGGCTGTACTTTTCGCGCAGGCGGTCAAACCGGTGGTTGACCCAGCCCGCAAAACCACGCTCTTCATCCGCCGCGCTCCGCAGGACATAAGCGGACATCATCGGCGAGAGCGTCAGCGCCACGATTCCCGAAATGGTCACGGCACCGGCCAGAGTGAGCGCAAACTCGCGGAACAACGCGCCGGTCAAACCGCCCTGCAGGCCGATCGGCGCATAGACCGCCGCCAACGTGATCGTCATCGCGATAACGGGCCCCACGAGTTCACGCGCCCCCAACAATGCCGCATCCATGGGCGTTCGGCCTTCGCGCAAATGCCGTTCGACATTTTCCACCACGACGATCGCGTCATCAACCACCAAGCCCACCGAGAGAACAATGGCCAGCAAGGTCAGCAGGTTGATGGTGAAGCCGAATGCCTGCATGATGAACAAGCTTCCGATCAGGGAGACCGGTATCGCCAGCACCGGGACCAGCACCGACCGGAAGGAGCCGAGAAAAAGATAGATCACGACAATAACGATCAGCAGCGTATCGATCAGCGTGTGCGTGACTTCGTGGATCGCGTTTTCAATGTACTCCGAGGCATCATAGGCAATGCGGGCCTCGAGGCCATTGGGCATGTCGCGCTTGAGGGTTTCCAGCTCCTCCCGGGCCCGCTTCACCACATCAATGGTATTCGCATTCGGCAACGGGAAGATTCCCATAAAGACCGCCGTCTGGCCGGAATAGCGCACCTGCATGTCGTAATCCTCCGCGCCCAGCACCACTTCCGCGACATCCTCGAGCCGCACGATCGTGTCGTTTTGCTGGCGGACAACCAGCTTCTTGAAATCATCCACCGAATGCAGATCGGTGTTCGCCGTCAGGTTGACCTGGACGAATGCGCCCTTGGTGTTGCCGACAGCGGCAAGGTAGTTGTTGGCGGCGAGCGCATTTCTGACCTGCGCCGGACTGATATTGAGCGCCGCCATGTGGTCGGGCTTGAGCCAGATGCGCATCGCAAAGGTGCGCGCTCCCAAAATATCCGCCCGTTGCACCCCTTGGAGCGCCGAAAGCCGTGGTTGCACCACGCGGACCAGATAGTCGGTGATCTGGCTCTGGTTAAGAATGGTCGAAGAAAAACTGAGATAGGCCGAGGCAAACTGGCTGTCCGCCGACTGGACATTCAAGGCGGGCACTTCCGCCTCGGGCGGCAACTGATTGCGCACCTGATTCACCTTGGCGGTGATCTCCGCGAGCGCCTTGATCGGGTCGTAGTTGAGCTTCAACCGGACATTGATCAGCGAGAAACCCTGGAGGCTCTTGGACTCAATGTAGTCGATGCCATCGGCGGAGGCGATGGCCTGCTCCAAGGGAGTGGTGACAAAACCGCGCACCAACTCGGCACTTGCTCCCACATAGACGGTGCTGATCGAGACGGAAGCATTGTCGCTCCGCGGATACTGGCGGACATTCAGCGAGCGGTAGGCCTGGAGACCGGCGATGACAATGACGAGATTGACCACGATCGCGAGAACGGGCCGGCGGATGAAAAGATCCGTGAAGGATTTTGAGAGAGTCATGACGGTTTGCTCGGGTGGCAGCAGTTCAGGTATCCTTCGGCTTGGGCGAAAGCTGCGCATCTGGAGCCAGCTTGTTATCGACCACCACCGTCATGCCCGGACGGAGCTTGAACACCCCGGCGGTTACAACCGATTCCCCTTCCTTGAGGCCATCGAGCACACTCACGAAATCCCCCCGCGCCTCTCCAAGGCGCACAAACTGCTGGCGCAGAATTTTTGTGTTCTGTCCGCCGGCCCCCTTGGTTTCGTCGATGATAAAAACCGAATCACCATAGGGCGCGTAGAGAATGGCGGTGGCCGGTATCGACAGCACCTTTTCGGTGGCCGGAAGCACCACCACCACATCGGCAAACATGCCCGGGTGCAATTTTTCGCCCGTGTTCGGCAGGGTTGCCTGAATCCGGAAATTTCTGGTCGCGGGATCAACATCGGGGTTCACTGCGGTGATCTTGCCCTCGAAAATCTCGCCCGAGGCCGCACCGGCCGTCACCCGCACCGGCGCACCGGGCGTGATGGCCGAAAATTGCTGTTGGGGCAGTGAGAAATTCACATAGATGGGATCGAGCGTCTGGAGCGTGGCGATCGGATCGCCCTCCTTGAGAATCTGCCCCAGATTCACCAGCCTGAGGCCCAGCCGGCCGGCAAAAGGCGCACGGATGGTTTTCTTGGCAATCACCGCCCTGATGTTATCGGCCTGGGCGACAGCCTGCTTGTGCTGCGCATCCACGAGGTCGAAATCGGATTTGGAAACCGCCTTTTTTTCAAGCAGTTCGGTGGAGCGCTGCAGATTGACTCCCGCCCAGGCGGCATTCGCCTCGGCTGCGCGCAATTGCGCCTCCTCGGTCGAGGTGTCGAGCTGCACGAGGAGATCCCCGGCAGCGACCGCCGCCCCGGATTCAAAATTGATGCTCACGACCTTGCCCGCCATTTCGGCGCTGACGGTCACACCCTGCACCGTGACGACCGAACCGGTTGAGTTCAGCGTGTTCTCCCAGTTCTCCGCTTTTGCGGTGGCGGCGGTGACGGTTTCCGGCGGCATGACCATGCTGGCACCGGCGGCGGCCATGATGGAGAATTGTCCGAATCCGGGCGCAAATTTTACCGCCGCCAGTGTCGCCACAACGACAATGAGAGCGCCGATCGAGAGGAAAATTTTAAAAGCCATGGGCAGATATGAGTTTAATGGTGAGGATTGAAAATCAAACGGCGGCAGGAACGGAAGCGTCCACCGCCGTGTTCAGGGTCGGGACATGTTGCAGGATTTTATTGAGCAAGTGCACCAGGGTTTTGCGCTCGGCCTGGCTGAGCGGCTCCATGATTGCGGCCATACGTTGGAAATGTCCGGGCAGAAGTTGTTCAAGAAATTTTTCCGCTTTGCGGGTGAGGGCGACCCGCATCATGCGCCGGTCATCCTTGTCGGCGGCCCGTTTCACGAAACCGTCGCGTTCCAAGGTGTCGATCAGACCGGTCATGGTGGCCCGGGTGACATTGGATTGGTCGGCCAGCTCGGCGGGGGTCATGCCGTAAATGCTGCCCTCGGAATGATGGCTGTCGCCCCACAGCAACATCAGCACACCAAAACGGCCGTTCGAAATGCCGTGCTCCGTCAGATTCTGCTCGGCATGGAGAAAGGCCTCGTCGCCGGTGCGCAGGAGATGCAGGAAAGCCTCGCAGGCGGATGGATCCAACTGGGGAAATTCCTGCGCCGCCTCCAGGAGGCATTCGTAGCGCGGCAGATTCTTGAGGAGAAGATGGGGCATGATCGGCAGGAAAAGATGACAGACCATTAGCCTCCTAATGACTTTTGCAAGCCGTCGTTAGTGATAATTACAGCATAGCACCGGTCTGCGTCCACAAAACAGCCGGCCTAATGGCCGGCTGAAAAAGAGCAGATAATTTGCGGCAGTGGTAAGTTTAGAGTGACTTTGCAGCGGCGACCACTGCCTCGGTAGTGATACCGAGTTCTTTCATCGCGATATTGCCCGGAGCGCTGAGACCGAAGCGATCAATACCGACGATTTTGCCATCGAGCCCGACATATTTGTGCCAGAGCGCGGTGACACCGGCTTCGATGGCCACCCGCTTGCGGCATGAAGACGGGAGAACGGACTCGCGATATTCCGCAGGCTGCGCGTTGAAACGCAGAAAAGATGGCACGGACACCACGCGGACACCGCCACCCAAGGCCTTGGCCGCCGCGATCGCCCATTGCAGCTCGCTGCCGGCAGAGAGAAGAATGTGTGTGAGCGGCGCGGTCTCCTGCACGGCGATATAACCACCCTTCAAGACACCGTTGCGACGGGTGCTGGCAGGAATATCGTTCAGCATCGGCACCGCCTGACGGCTGAGCGCGAGCAAGGTCGGTCCTTCGGTGCGTTCGAGCGCAGCAGCGTAAGCGCCGGCGGTTTCCTCAGGATCAGCCGGACGGATGACATCGAGATTTGGAATGACGCGCAGACCGGAGACGGTTTCCACGGGCTGGTGCGTCGGGCCGTCCTCGCCCACGCCGATGGAATCGTGCGTGTAGATATAGATGACGGGAAGTTTCGAAAGTGCGGCGAGACGCATCGACGGACGCGAATAATCGGCGAACACCAGAAAAGTGGCGCATGACGGACGGAAGATGCCATCATAAGCGACGCCGTTGTTGATGGCGGCCATCGCGTGCTCGCGGATGCCATAGCGCAGATTGCGACCGGACCGATTGGTCTTGTCGAAATCCTTGTCGGCGGCGATGTAGTTGAGCGTCGAACCGTGAAGATCGGCGCTGCCGGAAATCAGCAGCGGCAACTGCGCCGCGATCGGCTGGAGAACATCTTTGCCAGCGGCACGGGTGGCGAGTTTCGCATCAGCAGCGAACGCCGGAATCTTTTCCAGCAACGCAGCGGCGCTGGGTTTATTGCCAGCGGTCTCGAGCAAGGCAGCCTTTTCCGGATTGGCCGTGCGCCATTCGGCGTACGTCTTCTTCCACTTCGAGTAATTGCGTTTAAGACGCTTTTTGTGGGCGGCGAAGTACTCGCGCACCGGCTCACTCACATAGAAATGTTCTTCGGGGAGACCGAGGCCCTTGCGGGCGGCGTCGGCAAATTTCGCCCCGCCCTCGCCGTGGCCCTTCGAGGTGCCCTGCACTTCGGGAATGCCTTTGCCAATGATGGTCTTCGCGATGATAAGCTGCGGTTTGCCGCTCGTGGCTTTCTTGGCCTTGTTGAAGGCTTTCAAAATGGCCGTGAGATCGTGACCGTCGGTGAGTGTCTGCACATCCCAATTCATCGCCTTGAAGCGGAGCGCAGTGTTCTCGCTCTGGGTTTTGTCGGCCATGGCATCGAGAGTGACGTCGTTGGAGTCGTAGAACAGAATCAGATTATCGAGACCCTGGTGGCCGGCAAACTCCACCGCTTCCATCGCCACGCCTTCCTGCATGCAACCGTCACCGGCCAGGCAAACGATGTGCTGATCAAAGATGGTGTGCGTCGGCGTGTTGAAGCGCGCGGCCGCCATCTTGCCCGACATGGCGAGTCCGACGGAGTTGCCAATACCCTGTCCGAGCGGACCCGTGGTGCACTCCACGCCGGGTGTCTCGTGAAACTCGGGGTGTCCGGGCGTCTTGCTGTGGAGAGCGCGGAAATTTTTCAGCTCCTCGAGCGACAGATCGTAGCCGCTCAGATGCAGCCAGGTATAGAGGAACATCGAGCCGTGACCGGCGGAGAGGACGAAGCGATCGCGATTAAGCCAGCGGGGCTCGTCGGGATTGTGGTTCAGCGCATGACCGTAAAGGACCGCGCCGATCTCGGTGGCCCCGAGCGGGAGGCCAAGATGGCCGGAGGAACATTTATGCACGGCGTCGATCGCCAAGCCGCGGGCCTGGGCGCAGGCAGCGGTGAGAATTTCGGTCTGTAGCTTCATAAAGATATTCGGATGAAAGGTGACAGCTAGCGCGAATGCAGGCGCGGCTGCAAAGCCCAATTTAACGTCGCTTCCTTGGCCGGCCTATGAATATTTTTCACCGACAATAAAAAAGCGAGCCACGTTGGGCTCGCCTGGAAAGGGAAAGTCAGGCCGGCAATCAGGCCTTGGCTTCCTCGTAACGCTTCACCTTGACAGCCATGGCGGCCTTGCCGGTGCGGTCGCGGAGATAATAGAGACGGGCTTTGCCGATCTCGGAATTCTTCTCGACCTCGATCTTCTCGATGTTCGGGGAATTGACCGGGAAGACGCGCTCGACGCCCTCGCCGTAGCTGATGCGGCGGACCGTGAAAGTCTCGTGGATGCCGCTACCCTTGCGGGCAATCACGACGCCGGCGAAAATCTGGACGCGCTCTTTGTCGCCTTCGCGGACTTTGGTGTGCACTTTGACACCGTCACCGACCTTGAAGGAAGTGACATTGGCTTTCACCTGGTTGGCGGTGATTTCTTGGATGATCGGATTCATGGCTGTTTTTTTATTAAATCGGGACGAAATTGCTGGGTCTTTGCCAATTGCTGCGCGTGCCGCCACTTCTCGATTTCGCCGTGGTTGCCCTGGAGGAGCACTTCCGGCACGGACATGCCGCGGTAAACGGCGGGACGCGTGTAATTGGGAAAGTCGAGCAAGTTGCGGGTGAAACTTTCGCTGGTCAATGACTTTTCTTCACCGAGTACGCCAGGAATGAAACGAGCCAGCGCATCGATGACGACCGCAGCGGCCAAAGTACCATTGGTCAGCACATAATCCCCGATGCTGATCTCCTCATCGATCACGGTATCGCGGATTCTTTGATCAATTCCTTCGTAGTGACCACTGAGAAAGATAAGATGTTGCTGCTTGGAAAGCTGTTCGGCCTTGGCACTCGTAAACGGCACACCGTCAGGCGTCAGGTAGATGCGGCGGCAGCCGGGAGTCTGCAATTCCTCGATGGCCGCGAAAACAGGTTCGCACTTCATCACCATCCCCGCCCCGCCGCCAAACGGCCGGTCATCGGTCGTCTTATGTTTGTCGACCGACCAGTCCCGGGTGTTGCGGACGTTGATCTCCAGTAACTTCGCCTCACAGGCGCGTCCCAACATGCTCTCGGAAAGAAATCCGTCGAGCATGGCGGGGAAAAGCGTCAGGACGTCGATGCGCATCAGGAGGAAAACGGTAGAGGCCTGTTTAAGAGGCGACAACGATGATCGCTTTCAAGCAAGCTCCTACAAAATGAAAAGGCCCCGGAAAAGTCCGAGGCCAGGAAACGCACGAAGAACGTGGGCGTAAATCAGGCAGTCGCGACAGCCGCTGCGGCTCGCTTGGAGCGCTTGACCATGGCGTGCAGGGTCTCGCTTGGCTTGGCACCCTTGGAAACCCAGTAGTCGAAGCGGTCGAGCTTGATGCTCAGCGGGTTGCCCTTGGCGCGCGGGTTGTAAGCGCCGATCTGTTCGACGCCGGCGCCATCACGGCGGGAACGCTCTTCGGTGACAATTACGCGGAAATGCGGCTCGTTTTTGGTGCCGAAGCGGGAAAGACGGATTTTGAGTGCCATTTGATGTGTCTGGTTACTTTGCGGAAGCGGTTTTCGTTAGGAAAAGCGTGAGAATTGACGGGACAACTTTCCCCTTGTCAAGCCCCTACCTGAGGTCATCTCACGCACCCGGTTTTGCCGTGGGAGCGGCCGGTTTAGGCAAGTAGGAGCGGAGATTCTCACCGGTCAGTCTTCGGTAGGCCTTGAATACCGTGTCCATCGTGGCCTTTTCCCGCTTGGTCCGGCCGATCTCGGCGAATAATTGGGGCAGCAATCCGTCTCCTTGCTTCGCGCACGCTTCCGCAATGATCTTGGTCGCGAACGCGTAGTTGGCGGTGTTTAGATTTTCGTCGTACTTCGCCTGTTCCCCATGCTCAACCACTGGCCAAGCTGCCAGATCTACCGGTGCCGCCTCATTTTCATATTTCTTAAGCTCGGCCGCGAGATCGTAGTACGCCTTGGCCTCCTCGACCCCGATCTCGCGCTCGATCACTTTCCAGGCAACATAATTGGCCACGCCATCACAAAACCACCGCCGGTCCTGGCTCGTCAGGTAATGCCCGACCACCCCTGATTCGGTCGTTTCGTGGAGGATATTGAAGACAGTCTGCCGCTCGGAGACTTGCATCTGTTGACCCAAGAAACCGAAAATATTACGAGTGAATCCTTCCAACTGAGCCGACACCTCTACAGCGGGAGTTACGTCCGGGGTCGCGCCGATTTTGATCGGACAAACGAAGTTTTCCCAAAAACCTGCCATTCGGGCCGCCGCCTGAACGGGCAGCAAACCGCCCCCACCAGAATCCAACTTGAACTCAAAATTGAAATCCAAATTTCCCGACGAATCGACAGAGAAGCCCGGAATTTTCTGCCCCGCTCCGATTCGCGCCACCAATTCGGGTTTTCGCCAAAGCGCATAATGCCGCAATACATCCTTCGGGGCCGCGACCCGCATCGTCCGCCAAAGAGTCGCCATGTTGTCATAGGTCGAAGCCATCTTTTCCGTCGGCTTGTCCAAACCAAGGTACATCGAAACTTTGCCGAGAAAATAGTCCCGCCGCTTTTCCAGATCGTCCAGACCCAGTTTCAGCGTCGGCTGCGCCTCAGTTTTTGGCAGATGGTAATCGGCCAACCGCAAGGCCAGTGCCTCGACATAGGCCTCATCCCCCGCCGAAGCCTCAATGGTAAACTCACCAAACTGGAACGTTTTCCGTTCGGGGAGAGCGGCCGTCAGACCTCCGGCCATACCAAGCAGGACGCCGACCACAGCAATCAAGTGAACCATGCGGGAAAAACTCATCGCCTGCACCCTTCCCCACCCACCACCCAAGTCGCAACCCGAAATTCCGCCAAAACGCGCTTTGGCTCGCCGTATTTGCCGTTGACCGCTCCGGCACGGTGCGGGACGTTTTGCGTTCTTATGCTTAAAGCTGGCATCGTCGGACTGCCCAACGTGGGCAAATCAACTCTCTTCAACGCCCTCACCCGTTCCCGCAAGGCGGAGGCCGCCAACTATCCGTTCTGCACGATCGACCCGAACGTGGGTGTCGTGGTTGTTCCTGACGAGCGCGCCTACGTCCTGAAAGCCATCGCCAAGACCAACGTCGTCGTACCGGCCGCCATCGAATTCGTCGACATCGCCGGCCTCGTCGCCGGCGCCAGCAAGGGCGAAGGTCTCGGCAACCAGTTCCTCGCCACCATTCGCGAAGTCGACGCCATTGTGCAGGTTGTCCGCTGTTTTGAGGACAACGACATCATCCACACCATGGGGAAAGTGGACCCGGTTCGTGACATCGAGGTTATCACCACCGAGCTCGTGCTGTCCGATCTCGAAGCCGTCGCCAAGCGCATCACCAAGACGCAGAAAAACGCCAAGTCCGGCGACAAAGAAGCGATCATCGAGCTCGCCCTGCTCGAGAAACTCACGCCACACCTTAATTCCGGCAAGACCGCCAACACCCTGCCCGCCACGCCCGAGGAGGTCGCGCTGATGAAACTCTTCCAACTCCTCACCGCCAAACCCGTGCTCTTCGCCTGCAACGTCGCTGAGTCTGACCTCGCCACCGCCGAGCAGAATCCTTTCGTCAAACAAGTCGCCGAATTTGTCCGCACCCATCACGACGCCGCTTATGTTCCGATCAGCGCGAAGATCGAATCCGAACTTATCGACCTGCCGCCCGAGGAAGCAAAAGCGTTCCTCAAGGATCTCGGCGTCGATGACTCCGGCGTTTCCGCGCTCATCAAGGGCACCTACAATCTGCTCGGCCTGATGACGTATTTCACCGCCGGCGAAAAAGAAGTCCGCTGCTGGACGATCAAGAAAGGATGGAAAGCCCCGCAAGCCGCCGGCGTCATCCACACCGATTTCGAAAAAGGTTTCATCAAGGCCGAGATCGTTTCCTACGACGACCTCACCCGCCTCGGCAGCGTCGCCGCCGCCCGCGAAGCCGGCAAATACCGCCTCGAAGGCAAAGAATACGTCTTCAAAGACGGCGACGTCGCCCTGTTCAGGTTTAATAATTAAGACCACGTCCGTTGGTGGGCGCCGTGATCCACTTCTGCCATACGACCAAGTGAAATCCACTTGGAGATTAAGAACTTTACGGACAGGCACAGCGATCAATCGCCACTGCCTTTGACTCGACATAAATCAGTCCAGTCATCAGTAAATTTCATTCAAACACGATGCTAAGACGATTCGCCCCCTTCGCCGCCGATCTCTGGAAGCACCGCGAACTGCTCTGGCAGTTCACCCTGCGCAATGTCGAACTACGCCACAAAGGCAGCCATCTCGGGCTTATCTGGTCGTTTCTTAATCCCTTGCTTATGCTGGGCCTTTACGTGCTGGTCTTCGGCTACATCAACGGGAATAAATTTGGCGTGCTGCCAAATGAAGGCCCGGCGGATTTTGCGCTCGGAGTTTTTCTCGGACTGACCTTCTTTCACTTTTTGGCGGAAATTCTGGGCATCTCCCCAAGCATCATTGTCGGGAACCCCAACTTTGTTAAGAAAGTGGTTTTCCCTCTGGAAATTTTGCCTGCCGCCAGCGTCGGAGCCGCGCTGTTCCATATGTTCATCAGCATGGTTTTGGTGCTGATCAGCCTGCTCGCTTTCGGCCACGGTATCGGCTGGGGCGCACTCTGGCTACCGCTCATCATTCTCCCTGTTGTTTTTCTTTGCCTCGGCATCGCCTGGTTTTTTTCCGCATTAGGAGTATTTTTCCGCGACGTAGGCCAAGTCATGCAATTCCTCACGATGGTTCTGATGTTTTCGAGCGCGGTGTTTTATTCCGCCCAGTCCATCAAGCCGCCTGCCTGGGTATGGATGCGGTTCAACCCGGTGCTCCTCGCCATCGAACTCGCCCGCGACGCCGCCCTCTGGCAACGACCGTTAAACTTCCACCACTTCGCCTACCTGTATGGCGCAGGTATTGGCTCATGCTATCTCGGCCACCTTGCCTTCCGAAAAATGAAACCCGCCTTTGCCGACGTGCTCTGAGCGCAATTGGGGGACGTTCCGTCAGAGAGTGATGTTGTTAAAAGCCTCCTCATTTTCGCAGGTCGACCCAACTATGCCATCCAGAAGGGAAGTTTATAGCCAAACAATGCGCTTGAGCTAAAACGGTTCATCTCCCCAAGTAGGAATCACTTCACCCTATGCCAACGCCGCGCGCATTTATCACCGGTATCACCGGCCAGGACGGTTCCTATCTCACCGAGTTGCTCTTAGAAAAAGGATATGATGTCCATGGCTTGGTTCACCGACCGGATGCGCTACCGTCCAGCAATATCCGCCATCTTGTCGCGGATGGTAGTCTACTGAACAAACGACTTTTCTTGCACAGCGGTTCGTTCGAAGACGCGACCCATCTGCGACGCCTCATCAGCAAAGCCAAACCCAATGAATTCTATCATCTCGCCGGTCAATCCAGTCCCCGACTCAGCCTAGAACTACCCGAGAGCACTGTCGACAGCATCGGCATGGCCACGCTGCGCCTGCTGGAAATTCTGCGCGATCTGCCCGAACCGACCAAGTTCCTCTACGCGTCCAGCAGCGAAGTGTTCGGCTCGCCACCCCATTCACCGCAGGACGAGCTGACGCCCCTCAATCCGACCACGCCTTACGGCGCAGCCAAGGCTTTCTCCGAGCACATGGCACGGATCTACCGTATCGCCTACCAACTGCCCACCTGCTCCGCGATTCTCTACAATCACGAATCACCGCGCCGGAGTGGTGGGTTCGTTACCGCGAAAATTGCTCGTGCCGCAGCACGCATAAAGAAAGGCCTGCAACAAGAAGTGGTCCTCGGCAGTCTGGAAGGTCGGCGCGACTGGGGCTGGGCTCCAGACTATGTCGAAGGCATGTGGCAGATGCTCCAGCAAAAAAATGTGGATGATTTTGTTCTGGCGACTGGTAAATTGCACAGCGTAGAGCAGCTGGTGGCCTGCGCCTTCGAATGCCTCGGATTGAATTGGCGCGACTACGTCCGACAAGATGCCGCCCTGCTCACCGCAGTTGAACCCGTTGCGCCCTGTGGAAATCCCGCCAAAGCCAAACGTGTTCTTGGCTGGCAAAACAGCGTGCCCTTCAAAGAAATGGTCGCCCGGCTGGTGGAATCCGAACTGAAAAAACTTTCATGAAGAAAAAAGCATTCGTTACCGGCATCACTGGACAGGATGGTTCCTACCTCACTGAACTACTCTTGGAAAAAGGCTATGAGGTGCACGGCTTGGTTCGGCGCGCAAGCACGATGAACCGGGGCCGCATCGACCACCTTCAGTCCTATGAACAAGGCCCCGACAAACGCCTGTTTCTGCATTATGGCGATCTCGCCGACAGCATCTCGCTCGTCAAGTTGCTCTATGCACTGCAACCCGACGAAATCTACAATCTCGCCGCGCAGAGCCATGTTCGGGTCAGCTTTGATATTCCAGAGTATACCGCTGACATTACCGGTGTTGGTGCGGCCCGTATCCTAGAAGCGATCATCGAATCCGGCATCGGAAAGAAAGTACGCTATTACCAGGCGTCCTCTTCGGAAATGTTCGGCAAGGTGCAGGAAGTTCCCCAGCGAGAAACAACACCGCTCTATCCACGCTCCCCCTACGGTTGCGCAAAAATTTTTGCGCACTGGCTGACGATCAATTACCGTGAATCCTACAATCTCTTCGCCTGCAGTGGCATTCTCTTCAACCACGAGTCCCCCCGTCGCGGAGAGAGCTTTGTCACCCGGAAAATCTCCCTTGCCGCCGCCCGGATAAAGAAAGGCCTGCAAAAGGAACTCGTTCTTGGCAACTTGGACTCAAAGCGTGACTGGGGCTACGCCAAAGAATACGTCGAAGGCATGTGGCTGATGCTGCAGCAGGAAAAACCTGACGACTACGTTCTCGCCACCAACGAGACCCACTCCATCCGCGCCTTCCTCGACGCCACTTTCAGCCACCTGAATCTCGACTGGCACGACTACGTAAAATTCGACGACCGCTTCCTCCGCCCCGCCGAAGTCGATCTCCTCATCGGCGACTACTCAAAAGCCAAACAGCATCTCGGCTGGGAACCCAAAACCCGGATGAAAGACCTTGCGGAACTGATGGTCGACGCCGACCTCGAGCTACTCAAAAAATAGTCCGTCTTCGACAACCAAAACACTGGCGCGTTCTACCATTCGGACCATCAAGTATGACCTTCCTCCGTACTGCTATCGTGGATCCTGGCTGGATCCTTGCTGGACGGTGGCTGACAGTTTCGACTCGGAAAACGGCGGGGCGATGTGTTTTTACATTCAAAACGCCGCGGGCCGTGCCGCGAAGTCGCCCTCTTGCCCCTAACCACGGGCTCCCCATTGAGAATTGAACATACAAAGTGTCTGCCCGCGTGCCATTAATCGTGTCTTATACTCAAAAAATGCAGCCACAAAATCCCAGATCGGAGATTCTCATCTCCTATTTCCGATCCGGCTGGGCCTTTCTCATCCCCTACCTCGCCGCTTACCTTCTCTACGCCTGGCTGAAATGGCCGGTGAATCCCAGCACCAGCGTTGACGGATTGGTGAAGGGGATAAGTGAAAGTGGGAATGTAGTCGGTAGTCGATGGTCCATAATCCCCCGACTCCTACACGTCTACTGGTTCCTTCACGGACTAAATTTGATAATCGGAGTAACGGCACTTCGCGTGTGGTGGCGAAACACGCAACACGCGACTCTCAATTCGCAATCGCCCTCGCCTCGCCCAGTCGCGTGGCAACGCCTATACGCGATCCTTCCTTGGCTCTGCCTCGCCCTGATTTTTTGGATACCCGGAGTTTACCTCGAATGGCCGTCCGATCCGTGGGACCACCTGCGGCGGATTAACGAATGGCATTTGCATGCCTTGGTGACCGATCACTCAACTTGGCTAAAATCGAGTTACTTTATTCCATACAGTATACTCTGCTGGGCAACAGGACTGAAGCAGATATTCTGGCTCGATTTCTACTACACCGGCATTTGCCTGCTCCTATGTTGGCAATATTATCGGCTAGCACGAGCGTGTGGCCTCGAAGAACGTGCTGCGATGGTGTTTGTTCTGCTGCAAGCCTTGCTCCAAGGCAACAGCATCTTCTCATTCTATCGCTATTACGGGATTTCCAGCAGCATTTTTTCCCAGCTCGGCGCCATCGCGCTGACCCGCATAGCACTTGAAGCCGCGAAATGCTCGAAGCTATCACTGCGAGCCTTCTTCCGTTCACCATTCAGCGGCCATTATTCGGCGACGACCGTTTACTTGATGGCGCTATCCAGCGCGTTGCTCCTACCCTTCATCGGCTTCAATCATCAGCAAGGCTTGGGCATCACCGCTCTTGGAATTGGAGCTGTAATCATTTGGCGACTGGTCGAGTGGAAACGCACCGCGCTATGGGGGCTCATCGCCGCAGCACTCATTGCCAACGTGCTCTTTTTGAGTTTCTACCCGCGCCCTGCCATAAGCGAGACCTACCGCGCACTGGGCTATCTCAACAGTTGGTACGGCTTCAACCTGCTTAATCTCAGCTCTCCTGCTGGCGAACGCATGCTGCAAGTCATCAGTGCCTTGGGCCTCGTCAATTTGGCCGCAGCGTTCTTGCTTCTCCGCCGCAATCACGTGATTGCTTGGTTAACAATATTGCCATTCGTGCTATTGTTGCTTGCGTGGGTTGCGGTGCCGTTGGCACATGCTCTCTCCAACCACGAAGGCGACTGGAATATCGTTACATTCCAACGGATGCTGTTCTCAACACCTCCTTGCCTGGCTCTCGTGTGCTTCGTGGCACAACCGCGCAATGGACTTCCTCGGCTGATCCAAAGTTATTTCGCGCGTTTCACACCAACCAAAACTGCCACAGGACTCAAGCTGACCCAGACAGCCACATGGAGAACTCTCTGCCCATGGTACTCGCTCGTTTCCGCAACCCTCGTTGCGTTGACCGTGCTACCCAGTTCCTCGACCTATAATCGAACGTGGAACACCCTTGCGGTTGCGCCCAACGACCTGCAACTGCGAGACGTTTTTTTGAAATACGACGACGTTAGGCACTACCTGCAAGACAGTCCTGAATCGCAAATTATTGCAACTCAGGCAGGGGCGGCACTTTTTTCCTCCTACAACATTGATCTGATTGGTCCGAGCCCGTCGCGAAAGATCAGTCCGACCGCAGCAACATCCGTCGACAAAGCATTGGATTTTCTTTGTTTTGAGGATGAAAAACAAATTCAGCCAATCCACCGGGCCGAGCCAAACCAGCAGACTGGCTATGCTCAAGGGGTGAATCTGATACCCGATCCCAATGCAAGCAATCCATCTGCTTGGATTACTTTAGGGGGGCATCCTCCAGAGTTCGTCTCCGGCATTGACGACCTTGCATCATCATCAACCGCCCTGCAAAACCCCATCGGAGAAAGCAGTGAAGTCTTCACTTCAGCATTAATTTCGATTCAGGCGTTCAAGAGCTATCGACTTGAGATGAAAGTGAAGCAGCCCAGAAATGTGGGCTCAACAGCTTATCTCGCCGTTGCTTGGTACGATACAGACAGTCGGTTTCTCGAGTCGCACATTGCTTCACCACAAGGCGCAGGTAATCCACGCGGCTGGAGTACCGGCACTTACAGTTATTTTGGTCTGGTGTCACAAATTCCGCAAACAGAGTGGAGCACATTTCGGATTTCTTTCGGATTGGGCGAAGCTGCGTCAATACCACACGGTGCACGTTTCGTCAGAGTCGGTGCCCTATTAAATTACAACACCAAGGCGTCCGGATTGGTGCAACTCACCGATGTGAAGTTATCGACCAAGGCCACACCTAAAATCGGCGTAGCCATCCCTCCTGCCACCAGTACATACAGTCCCGCATCTCAAGCGGCCTTATTGTCTGCTCACTGGCTACCCCAGCAGAACATGGTAGATCGTGCAGGGACAAACGAAATACATGCTGCTGCAGCAATCATTGAGTCCAATTCGTCCGATTAATTTCGCACGTATTACTCCCTAGATTTGTCGCCGGTTCTTTTTGTTCTCAAAAAACACCGTCAACGACCAGGTTAACCCAGCAAATAAAACGGGAATAACAAACGCAATCATACTCATCCATCCGTTCAGATAGCAGAAACCCGCGACTGAACACAGCAGCGCCCACAACCCATAATAAGATGCAATTTGAGCGTGACTCCAACCTGTCTGGACCAAGCGTTGATAGAGATGCGAGCGATGCGGCAGCCAAACGGACTCCCCACGCAATAACCGCCTGAAAAAAGTAAAAGCCCCATCAGCAATAAACGGCCACAATACCAATATGGCAAAAAGAGGCAAACGGGGGCGCACCACATAATTTATCCCGGGAGGCAACGTTTTCAACATGATCAGAGGTAATACACCAAAAGCGAAGCCAAGAAATGCACTGCCGACATCGCCCATAAAGATTTTTGCTGGAAACCAATTGTAGAGAAGAAACCCCCCACACCCTCCAGCCAACAGTCCGCCCATGACGATCACCACAGGGGACTGCATCCAACAACCAGCACAACTCCAGGCCACGCCCGCTACAAATCCTTGCAGCCCCGCAATGCCATCAATGCCATCAATGAAATTATACACGTTGGTCATGCCCACGATCCAAATCACCGTAAGACATGTGCCCAGTGTGCCAAAATCTTTAGACCCGAGGCCGGGCAGCTCTATCACTTGAATCCCTCCGATCAACCCGAGAACAACTCCCGCAGCCCCAAGATGGCAGACCAACCGCCACCCTGCACCCAAGCCACGAATATCATCCCATAAGCTGATGGCCGCCACCACCAGGGCTGCGCCCAGAAAAGCATTCCAAATCAAGACCGGGGTATTCGCCCATAGATGCCAGCCTGTCCCCAAGGTCAAAACAGCAAGAACAATTCCGATGCCGCCGCCACGAGGCGTTACCCGTGTGTGTGAGCTCCGCTCATTGGGCCGATCTACGAGCCCCACCCTCGTTGTCCACCGCACCAACAAGCCGACCACACCCCAGGACATGGCACCGGCCAGAACAGCAATACCAAGCGATAGACATACTGAGTTCACAAAGTTATTTTCCCATAGCAGACGTGCGCCAGAAAACGTCCACCGCAAAAGCCCAACGCCAGACATGACAGCAAAACAAGGGAAGCCATAATCGGAGCCTGAAAACCAGGCGGCTATGGTTTCGGCTTGGTCGTGGTCAGCATTTCGGTGAGGGCAGACAGCGTCGGTTCAGGATGAATGAAACCAGACAGCAACAGCTTCTCGACCGAAAAGTGCGTGGTTTCAACCAACGCATCAAGCCGGGACGAGTTTAACGGAAAGACGCGACCGGTGATTCGTTGCAGCAAATCCCCCAGCACGGCAACCGAACGGGCGACAAATAACGGCAAGTGTGGAGAATTTCCTGACATGCCCAGGTTTGCACGAATATAAGCATCGAGTTCTGCAACGGAATAGCTTTCCCTGTCGGTAAGATTGTAAACCTCAACCGCTCCAGGCGCAATCCGCTGCATCAGGTGCATGATGGCAGCGGCAGCATTGCACACCGAGACTAAAGATTTCACATTGGTATTTGGTCCAATTAGAAAAAACTTCCTGCGCCGAATCGCGTCGAGCATGGCTGACACATTGGCCGTATTACCCGGTCCATAGATGACTGCCGGGCGGATGACCACCGCCCCCCGACCCCGGTCCAGCTCAACCCATTTTCTCACGCATTGCTCAGCAGCCCACTTCGACGCGCCGTAAGGCGTGGGGTTGGGCCCCACCGCATCTTCTCTCGTCGGTCCGATTGCAGCTGGCCGGACGGATTTGATGGAACTAATGTACGCAAACCGACGAACATCGCTCCGCGCGCACCACTCCAGCCAAGATTGTGCACCACCAACATTGACTGATTCAAATTCCGCCAGATCCCGGGCCGTTGGATTAAAAACATGCTGCTTCACTTCCAGATGCAGCACGACATCGATGTCCGGGATGCCCAAACACTGCGCAGTGCCCGCGCTCAACGCCCTGTCGCGCGCCAGCCACGTCCAGTTTGAAGGCAAAGCGGCAATGGGGCGTCGTGAGACCGCCACCCCAGAATGCCCTTTTTGTGCCAGTTCGCGAATGGCAACAGAACCAAGAAAGCCCGATGCGCCGTTAATAAGAACGTTCATGAATGGCATTGAGACTGACGAGCTTCTCAAGGATCGCACGATATCGGGGAATGATAATTTCTTGGGAAAGATTGTTTTCGAGATACGCTCTACCCTTGCGGCCCATCGCCGCAAGCTCCTGATCCGATAACTGAGCGAAACGTTTCACCGCCGCAGCCAGTTCCTCAGGATTTTGCGGCGGAACCACACACCCAGCACCCGCCTGCAAAACCAGATCGGCTGCCGCACCTTGCATGGCCATAATCACCGGTTTGCCGCTCGCCAGATAGGCCAATGTTTTTGTCGGGATCACATACTCAGACAGTTCAGATGGCTTCAAATGAACGATGAGTGTATCCGCAGCCGCCATGAATTGTGGCATCATTTCCATCGGTTGCCGTTCGATGAATTGTACGCCTTGTTGCAGTCCCAGTGTTTCGACCAAAAGCATGAGCCGCCGCTTATCAGCCCCATCACCGATAAAGACGAACCGAATGGCCCCATGCCCTCGCAAAATCTCGGCTGCATGAATGAGTGTCTCAAGTCCTTGCACAAGTCCGATATTGCCGGCAAACATGGCAACAAACTGCCCCCCCCAGCCGTACTTGGCGCGAAGCTGTTCTCGCGCGCTTTCTTCCGTGAAATTGAAAGCCGCTGCATCAAACCAGTGCGGCATGGCCGTGACCTTTCCGGCCGGCACCCCTTTGGAGATCAAATTGGCACGAGCCCCTTCCGTGACGGTTAGCAAGTGATCGGCCCGACCGTAGACAAACCGTTCCAATACTGACAGGCAACGCACCACCAGGCCCGGTTTGAGAATACCCGAAAGGACTGCCGCCTCGGGCCAAATATCCTGTACATCGTAGACCATTGGAATTCCGCGAAGTCGTGCAATAATCCATGCCGCGATGCCGATTGTCAGCGGTGGATGCCAAACATAAATCGCATCCAATTTTGGCGCGAACAAGCAGCCAAGCGGTGCAGACAGCATAAACGACAAGTAATTGGCAAACCGCCCAATGGCGCGAGTTCCGTGATAGGGATATTCGAACGTGCGCAGCACACGGATGCCATCAATCTCCTCCTGTCGGACCAAAGCCAGACGGTAGCCTTCATAAAGTGATCCCGTTGGGTAATTCGGAAAGCCAGTGATGACCGTCACGTTATCCCCGGCAGCCTTTAGCGCTTGCGCAAGCTCAACCGGCTTTGGAATAGGTTCCGGAGAGTAATATTGGCTTAGGATGAGGATGTTCATTATCTACCAGTATCTGAGTACCGCACAAAAGGTAATCGCACTTCGTCGCGCCCCAGAGGATCTGCTGAACGGTAATGCCTTAAAACTCTAGAACAGGACTTGCGGTGAGGTATGGATTGCCAACATGTTCGCCAGCACGAAGGCAACAACCGCCTTAAGTCATGGCCGTTTAACGCACAAACCTGCCATCGGCTCAAAGTTCGAGCAGCATTCGAAGCATACGGATAATCCCGCCCACATCACAAGCATACTTGATTCGACCCCATCGCATCTTTCGACCAACCGAACAGAAAGATTGGACGCCACGTCTAATGTCCTACTGGCTGGTGATGACTCAAAATGATCCGCGCCACAGTAGCCGCAACATTGAGCTTGGTATATTCAGGAGGAGGCGTCCAGCGATCTGCACCTTCCATCGCCAGTTTCATTCCTGAGACGAGCTTTTCCGTACTGTCGGATGCAAGAAAATTGCTCCCGCACTCCGTTGTCTCCGGGCGCTCAGTCACATCACGGATAGTGACATTGGGCCGGTTGAAGATACAGGCCTCCTCTTGAACAGTACCGCTGTCGGTAATGACACCTCGTGCGTTTTTCTCGAGATTGATGAAATCGAATAAGCCAAACGGTTGCTCCAGACGCAGACGTTTGGGCTCCAGAACCAAGCCACTGCGCGCAATTTTTTCGGCCGTTCGCGGATGCACGCTCAGAACCACTGGCTGCTTGAAGGCGAGCGCAAGCGCGTCAAATGCCGCAAGGTGCCGACCAAGCCGTGCCGGCTCGTCGACATTTTCAGCCCGATGCATGGTTGCTACAAAATATTTGCCCGGGGAAAGCCCTAGTTTCTTCAGGATACGGCTGCGCCGGATTTCCGGATCAAATTTCTCCAAGACCTCCAAAATGGGGTTCCCAATGACAAACACCCGCTCCCGTGCAACGCCCTCTCGCACGAGATTCTCCGCGCTGCGTTGGGTGTATGGCATCAGGATCGTGCTACTGTGATCAATAATCCTGCGGTTAATCTCTTCCGGAACCCGGTTGTCATAGCAGCGATTGCCAGCCTCCAAATGATAAACGGGGATACCACGTCGGGCTGCGACTATCGCAGCGAGACCGCTATTGGTATCGCCCAGAATAAGCAGGCGATCAGGCCGCTCCGAGACGAGCAAAGCGTCAACCTTGGCGAGAATCTGTCCGGCCTGCTCGCCAAAGCCTGAAGCCTTGATCCCAAGATGGTGGTCTATTTTCCTCACTCCCAACTCGTGCAAAAACACGTCGCTCAGGTTTGGGTCGTAATTCTGCCCTGTGTGAACCAGAATCTGCTGGGCATGGCGGTCAATCAGGGCAATAATAAGGCTGAGCCGGATGATTTCCGGCCGTGTTCCGAAGATGGTCAGGATTTTCACGGAGATAGTCGGGAGGCAGGAGGAAAGGAAACGAGCGTCTCGGTCGCCATCTCGGCAATCATGTCCGGCCAAGACGGAGCTTGGTAGCCAGAAGCCGAGGAAAAGCGGGAGCCATTGAGGCTACGGTCGCAGACAAATTCATCATACGGGGTTATTTCCACCGAGACATTGAATTTTTCGCGCATTAGCACGAGCAAGTCATACTTGTTGATTGGAGCGCTGGCCACCTGCCATAGACCGGACAAAGAATGATTCACGGTTAGCGCTCGCTCTACAATCCGGGCCATCTCAAGGGTGGTGAATCCCGAATAGATGGCCCGCCGGTAACCCCGTATCCTGCCTTCCCGTTGTGCGAGAAACCAGTCCACAAGACTGTGCGTGGTACCCAGTTCTCGGCCGATAATCGAACTGCGCAAAGTGATGGCGTGGGGCAAGCCAGTAACCTCACCGAGAAATTTTGTACGCCCGTACAGATCTTCCGCATCGGAAAAATCGGATTCGGTATACGCACCACGCTTGCCGGAGAAAACACAGTCGGTGCTAAATAGAACCAAGCGAGCCCCGGTTGCACCGCACACTTCGGCCAACCGGTGAGGCAGCAGTGAATTGATTGTCAGACTCTGAATCGGGTTTTTTGCCGCAGCCAACTGCTTAATAATACCCACACAGTTAAGCACGGCGTCAGGCCGATACGTCCGAATTATTTTTTCGACAGAGGGGAAATCCGTCACATCTACTCCGCTGAAAACCTTGCCGTCCTTAAATAATCCATAGTTCTCGAACTGCGCTGCTGAGCGTCGGAGTGTCACCCAGGTTTCATGCTTGGCTCCAAAATGACGCCAAAGCTGATGACCGAGCATTCCGGATCCACCAACAATCAATATTTTCATGACGGAAAATCAGGCAACCCCCACAACCTCCGGCTGCTCCCCACGCATGGCTTGGTGAACAATATCGAGCTTGAGCAGCAGTCGCTTCATGCCCTCGACATCCAAACGAACCGTGTTGTGCGAGTGATAGTCTTCAGCCCGAGAAATCGTCGCCTCGCCCTGTTCAAAATACTTGCCATAGTTCAAATCCCGCAAGTCCGGTGGAATCCGGAAATAATCACCGAGGTCCTCAGCGGCAACCATTTCTTCCCGACTCAACAAAGCCTCATATAGCTTTTCGCCGTGACGCGTGCCAATCACCTTCACTTCGTGCTCTGGTTTACCCAAGAGCTGGAGCAAGGCTTTGGTCAGAGTATCGAGTGTGGCAGCCGGAGCCTTCTGCACAAAAATATCCCCGTTACGACCGTGTGCAAACGCATACAGGACGAGATCCACCGCGTCATCGAGCGTCATCATGAATCGGGTCATATTCGGATCCGTGATAGTAATTGGCCGACCGGTCATGATCTGATCGATGAAGAGAGGAATGACCGATCCGCGAGAGGCCATCACATTACCGTAGCGCGTGCCGCAGAGGGTTGCCGCCATTCCGTCAAGGTTTCGGGAAGACGCGACCATGACTTTTTCCATCATAGCCTTGCTGATACCCATCGCGTTGATCGGGTAGACCGCTTTATCCGTGCTGAGGCAGACCAGACGTTTCACCTTGCTGGAGATTGCCGCCTCAATCACGTTCTCCGTCCCGAGTATATTGGTGCGCACCGCTTCCATGGGATGAAACTCGCATGACGGCACCTGCTTGAGTGCGGCAGCATGGAAACAATAATCAACGCCGCGGAAAGCCTTACGTAGGCTGTGTGCGTCGCGAACATCACCGAGATAGAATTTTAGGCGCGGATCATTGTAATGTTTCCGCATGTCGTCCTGTTTCTTTTCATCGCGACTAAAGATTCGGATTTCCGTGACCTCAGTAGACAAAAAACGTCGTAGCACGGTATTGCCGAAGGATCCGGTTCCACCTGTGATAAGAAGAGTACCTCGATAGTCAGACATGTATAAATGGGATTCGAAATGGGGGGCAGATTATCCGCCTGCAATTGACGATTGGATCAGTTGGTCCTTGGTCAACGGGTTCGGATAATTGATCAAAACCGCCTTATAGATTCCTTTAAAGACAAAAAGGCTGCCGGCTGCCGCACCAATTATACCAAACTGGGAAATCAGACTGCCGATGTCTTTGAGGGAGCCGGCACCACCAAGAACGGATAACGGTATCGTCACGACCTCGCGGACAAGACCAACGAGCTCCAAATCGTAACCCTTCATCTCGCCGTCACGATCAATTGAGTTAAGGATGATTTCACCCGCGCCCAAGGACTGAAGCTGAGCGGCAAATTTGATTGGGCATTTGCCGGTATTGCGGGTGGCATTATGTGTCCAAATCTCGTATTTCTTGGCAGCTTGTTGCTTCACGTCGAGCACGACAACGACGCTTTGGTTGCCCACGGCTTGGGCGATTGCGGCCACCAGATGGGGATCAGCGATTGCCGCAGCACTTAGCGCAACCTTTTCAACCCCCAGCCCGATGATGGCCTTGGCGTGCTCCACGCTGGTCACTCCGCCACCATAGCAGAGGGGCATACGGCACTCAGCGGCCCAGAATTGAATCATTTTGAAGTCAGGTCCTGCGCCTTTGGCCGTGGCGTCAATATCGAGCACGATCAGTTCGTCGGCTTCCTTTTCATTGAAAATCCTCACAGCGTTGATGGGGTCACCAACATATTTGCCTTCATTGAAGCGGACGGTTTTGACCAGGCCCTTATTTCTGACGAGCAGACAAGGAATGATTCGGGGTCGCAGCATAATTACATTTCGGCAAAGTTTTTGAGCAGCCGGCTACCCCAGTGATGGCTTTTCTCAGGATGAAATTGCACGCCGTAAATATTGCCGCGCTGCACCGCACAACTGAAGCTATCTCCGTAGTCCGCCGCAGCCGAAGAGTCGGCCGGATCGTGGCATTCAAAATAATAAGAATGCAAAAAATAAAAACGTGCATCATTTTCCAGCCCTGAGAAAAGGCCGCCCGGCCGAGCAGGCCGAATGTCATTCCACCCCATATGGGGAAGAGCAAGTGACTTACTTGGAAACCTGCGAACCTTGCCAGCGATCCAGTTCAAGCCAGGCATTGCCCCTTCTTCGCTTGAACCAGCGAGCATTTGCATGCCGACGCAGATGCCCAATACAGGAATTTTCCGGCGGAGGACAAGCTCCTCCAAACGGTCTCGCATACCCGAGCCTTCCAAACGCTCCATCGCATGGTCGAAAGCCCCCACTCCGGGCAAAATTACTTTGGTGCAGGCGCCCAAGTCTTCAGAAGATTTGGCCACAGTCACGGGGATGTTCAGCCGTTCGTATACGTTGTGAAACGCGAGTACATTCCCCAACCCGTAGTCAATGATTGCGATCATTTATAAAGCCGGCGATCCACGCCAAGCGCCCCCATAAGCCGGCCTGAAAGTTCGATCAACCACTTCTTGCTGTGATATGCATCGCAAGTCTTGTTTTCCCCTTCGAAGATTGCCCTCATTTGCGCCGCTGACAGCCCAAGCTTGTTCGCGATGTAACCAAACTCCTGTTCAAGAAAGTGTTCGTCGAGTTCAGGTTTCTTCATGCGCTCAAGCGCTTCGGCACGCACCATCTGTCCCGTCATAATCAAGCTCGAGAAATGCGCACGTCTACGATCGTAACCAAATTTCTTCGGCAGCCAATAGTCCTCGAAGAAGCGGGTGAACCTGGATTCATGATGCTTATGTTGAAACTTCTCCCAGCCGAAAAGATCCCGAAGCTTTGCCTCCGCGTCTTTTTTAACATAAGAAATCAAATCCAGTGGCTTCACAATCTGCATTCCGCGAATATACTTGTAGTAGATCTTGTAGACGAAGACGTCGATGATCGGGAAAGTCTTCAACGGCTTCGATCCGAAGCGTCGATGTATGTCGGCAATCAACATTTTATCAATGCCCGGATACGCCCCCCATTCCTCAGGCTCGCGACAACACTCGGTCGAAAAATTGCCACCCGTCAGTACATATTTAATATTGTTCGTCCGCGCAAATTTGTACAAAGTGGCGAAAAACGCAGTATCCTGCGGTATGTCTTGATGAGCGATCTGGCTTTTTAAAAACGCCACCTGAAGGTCTTTCATCTCCTCCCAATCGATGACTTCCGTGTAGAGATCGAGACCAAGTCCATCCACAAGCTTTTCAATGTTACCCACCGCCTGATCGGTATTCCAGCCTGCATCGACATGGAACAGAAGCGGCCGAAGGCCCAGCTTCTCCTTGGTTATGTAGGTCAGATAAGAGCTATCAAGTCCACCGCTCAAGCCGATGATGCAATCAAAAGCCCTCCCTTTCCCTTCAGCCCTGATCTTGTCGGCAATTGCCAGCAGTTTTCGCTCGCCACGCTCATCCGTGTGCCAGTTCGGCCGGATATTCTGCTCAAAATTCTGGCAGTACTCGCACACCCCATCCGCAGTAAACTGCAGATTCGAATCCGAAGTGTCCATAATGCACCTCGTGCAAATCTGATAAACCCGGTGTTTCATCTTTGGTCCGCCAGCATGCATATTTTGTTTAGGAATCCTTGTTTGAATCTAGAAAGTCTCACGAAATCAACAGAAGGACTCATAAATAGTCCATCTCATCGGCTTATGCTGACCGCGAATTATTTTCACGGGAGATCAAAGTATTGAATAGGTTTCTGACATCGGATATCGCAGCCGACTCGGACGTGAATTTTTTCATGTTCTCTTTTACCAACTTCCGCCGTTGTAGACGTGCCACCGTGGTTTCAGAGCCAACTTCGTCAATTACGCGTACAAAAGCGTCGATATCATTCAATGGCAGGTCCCAACCCAGTCCTTTGGCTAGCAAATCGCGCCACGGAGTATTGGTACTAATCAAAACCTGCGTGCCGTTGATGAGAGATTCTGCAATCACCTGCCCATAGGCTTCACCGGCACTTGGAAAAAGAAGCAGATCATACCGCCTGAGCGTCTCTTTAAGTTTTGCCGGCTGAATTGAGCCGACCGAGCGTACAATAACATGAGAGGGCAATTTGCGAATGAGCAGTTCGCATTCGTTCCAGTAGGCGACATTCTCAATCGGTCCGATGATGTCGAATCTGACCCTGACGGTCACACGGCCTAAAACTTTAAGCGCATAATCCAGATTTTTTTCCGGCGAGATTCGTGCAAAAAAGAAAATGCGAATACCTTGCTCTTCTCGGATGGACTGATGATTTGCTGGATCGTCAAAATCGTCTTCAACGATAGGCGGCAGCTGGGCTGCGATGTGAATGGACTGGGAGCGCAGATGCATCACTCTCATGGCATCTTCAGCTTCAACTGTGCTCGCTGCATGCCAAGTTACAGGCGCATAAAGCTTAAGCAGCCTTGCAAGTCGTATAAAGACGACCTTCTTAGTGTATTTCTGGCAGAATGAGGGCCAAGCAAACTCACCGTGCGGGGTAAGAAGAATCGGCGCCCGATCAATCTGCCTTAGCATACAATTGATCAGTACCTTAATGTTCAGCGGTTCAAAAAAACTATTGAGGTATAGCAAATCGTGCGGCGTTTCATTGATGATGCGGCGAATCTGACTCGCCGTCTCTAAATTCGGCGGCAGATAGTAGACGCTCGCATTACCGACAATTTGCCACACATAGGGCTTTATCCCTTCATAGGGATTATTTTCTCCAAGGTCGCGGTCTCGTGTAACAATACGAAAATCGAACTCTCCGTGTAGGTGGTTTACAATATTTGCTACACAACTAATAATTCCCCCTGCTTTAAAGCCAGGCAGGTAACGTCCTACAAAGATCAGTATTACTGGTTTGGCCGCAACGCTCATCAATTAAAGATCAAGCGCGTCCGTGAATTTGCGAACAACCCACAAGGATCTGCCAGAATAAATCGCAACAAGTTACGTCTCCTGAATTTCGTGCAAGAGGATTGCCCGGTGCGCCTCGAAGTCGGCTAGTGCCTGCTCGTAGTCTTTTGGAAGGCCAATATCCAACCAGTATCCGTCGAACATATAGCTGTGTACGGGCAAGCCATCAGCGATCAAATTCTGAATCAGTTGCGGAGCATCTAAACGCACACCAGGGAGAATATATTTCATCACTGCGGGTTCGAATACATATATGCCCATGGCGACAGAGTTGTAATGAGTTGGCTTTTCCACCAATTCCGTGATCCGCCCGGCGGCGTCAATTGTTAACACACCCTTGTCAATGGTTGCTGGCCGTCGATAGGCAGCAACTGTTGCGACCGCCGACGACGCGCGATGACGCCGCACAAGATCCTCAAAGTTTATGGAGGTCAGCACATCACCATTGAGCACAAGGTAGCTTGTATTTGCCTCACATTGCACGAGTGATAACGCACCGATGGTGCCCAATGGCTCTTTTTCACGAACAACCTTTAGTTTCAGCCCATATTGACTTCCATCACCCAAATAGGCGAGAACCAGTTCAGCCAGATATCCCGTAGCAATGGTAATGTCGCAACAGCCGAAGTGTCTTAATTGCCGAATGACAATGTCCATAATGGGAACATCGCCAATCGGCATTAAAGGTTTCGGGAAAACAGAAGTGAATGGCCGAAGTCTACTGCCTTTGCCGCCAGCCATGAGAATTATTCGAACACGATCCATAATTTTTGCCTTAATGTTTTTTAGACGCTAGGCCCTCCCTGTACCATTGGTATGTTTCTGCCAATCCTTGTGCAAAAGAAATTTTCGCCTCAAAGCCCGTCATTTTTCTAAGAAGATCCAGTGCCGGAACACGGCGCGGGACAGAACCTCTCGGGGCGGGGCGAGCGACAAATTCAGGAGCACGTCCAGCCAGCGTTAATAAACGTCGGGCAAGATCTGCAATTACAATTTCCTCTTGATCATTCCCAATATGAACAATTGTCGTTTTTGGGTCAGGAACCTCCATCATTAGGCGTGTTGCTTCAACTGCGTCCGTCACATGGCAAAAAGCCCGGCACTGTTCAGATCCATAAACCTGTAACGGGGCTTCCCCATTTAGTATTCTTTGGGTTAATTGCGGAATCACGTGATCGAATCCCATTCTCGGTCCGTATACGTTGTGATAACGCCCAACTATAACCGCGAATCCATGGCGTGAACCGTAAGCGATCGATGCAGCTTCTCCCCATATTTTTGTCACGGCATAAGAGAAACGGGGATTCTTTATATCACTAATCACCAGCGGTACATTTTCAGCAGTTGGGATGGGAAGGATGTTATATTCATAGCCTCCGGCATAGTTCTCGCTCGTAGAGGAAAAGAAAAGTCGCTTGGAGCCGCTTTTTGCCATCCATTCCAATGTATTGAGAATAATCAGTGTATTAGTTCTCATGACGACTTCGGGTTGGGTCTCCACCCGCTGAACCCCAAGCATAGAAGCCAACAGATAAACGTGATCGAATGCGCCTTCAAAGGCTTCATAGGCGTTCCGCTCCGTCAAATCGGATTCCTTTAGACGAATGGAGCTGTATTCAGAAAGGAACGCTTCGACTTCCACGTCATGCCGCCCCCTACTGAAATTATCCACCAGTAGGATCTCATCGCCGGCAGCAGCAAGCTCCGCCAACCGACGCGCCAATTGTAATCCTATGAAACCCGTTCCACCGAGAATGAGAGTGCGGCGCTTCATATAGCTTCGTAACCAATACCGGCATATTGAACGCCAGAAGCAAGAATTGCGGGGTGCTTGGCAAATATCCTCCAGCAGTCATAGAGAACAAAGGGGCGCGGGCTCGCGGCCAAGAGAGGAACAAGATCGAGTGCGGCGTATTGCTTATGGTTGTTAAGGAAGATCACCCCGTCGGCATTGCGAAATCCTTCCTCGATCAAGACCGCCTCGGCTCCGTAAGACACGATAATATCTTTTTCCACAACGTAATCATGCCCCATCACGCGGCAGGAGTTCTCCCGCACAACCTCCAAAAATGGTCCCACAGGAGATCCCCTCATATCATCGGTTTCAGGCACTCCCTTGTACGCGAAACCGCAAATAAGTATCCGGGTTTTAGCCAGCGCCTTGCCTGAGCGCTTGAGCAAGCTCAGAAAATGATTTGCAACCTCCCTGGGCATTCTCTCGTTCAAGTCTCGCGCGCTGCGAATCAGCTTTGGAGTGTGGAGTTCAGAATCGAAAGAGGCGGCAAGAATATAGGGATCCTTGGTCAAGCACGCGCCCCCCACAAAGCCTGGCTTTGCCAAGTTCGGACGCGGATAGTCAATGTTTGCAGCGTCGATGACCTCGAGCGGGTCCAATCCAAATTGCTTCGCCATCAGAGCGACCTCATTGCCATATGAGTACAGTACATCGGTGTGACAGTTGTTGACCAACTTCACCATTTCAGCTGCCTCCAAGGAGGAAACGAGCATCCGGGTGTTGACCATTGCCGAAAAGAATGCGTCGGCAGCGATAAGACTTTCGTTGTTCAATCCGCCGATAACTTGAGGCAATTCTTTTAATTCTCTCAAGGCCTGCCCTTGAATTGTTCGTTCAGGACAAAATGCTATGCGAATATTTCTGTCCTTAAAAAACGGCAAAACAACTTTCCGTGTCGTTCCTACTGGAACCGTTGACCGAACAATGACTAAAGCCCCTTCCCTCAGAATCTCAGCCAGTTTGGCGCACGCATCGCTTATGTTAGATAGATTAGGAACCGCATCATCATTAATGGGCGTGGATACACAAATCACCGCGATGTCGGGTGAGTACTGATAATCAGCAGTCACCATCCAATTCAAACCAATGTGTTTCCTTATTACATCACCGATGCCTGGTTCGAGTATATGCAGTTCCTTCCGTTGAAGCCCTTCGCGAACTTGTGGGTTTTTTTCGATCCCTTGAACTTTGTATCCATGACCAGCGAGCATAGAGGCAAATGTTAGTCCGACATAGCCCATGCCTACCACAGCTACTGTGGGTTGTACTAGTGTTGCTCGCGGCTCTTTTGCGCTGTTTTCGTTAATTTCGATCTTCACAATAGATAAGCTTACCGAGGTTTTCGGGTGATTAACATAATGCAATCACAAATGGGACAAAATTGCCTCTAACTTATCAGCAAAAGCTGAAACGGGTTTCGAGAGCACTAACTCCCAATGACGCACTATAACTTGCTGACATGTTCGTTCGAGCAGCGAGCCGAGCCATCTTTACGGGGAAATTTAGTGCGCAGAAGTAGAGGCAAGAAATGGATGAGCTGTTATCTCCCATTCACGAGGAGTAAGGAGAGCCCAAATCGCGAAGCCGCTCTGCGACTTGAATGGAATGAGAGCGCTTCCAAGTTTTCATAAGCGTCGTAATGCATTGATGGCCTTCTTGGGTGAGTCGCGCCTGGAGCTTTTCATCCGAGATGAGCTGCAGAAGTTTCTCTGCGATATCTTTTGCGTTTCTCACTTCAATCCGCAGGCAATTCAGTCTGTCCTCCATTACGCTGGGTATGCTGCCAACAAAGGTGGTGATGATTGGCAAACCGAATGCCATAGCCTCATAGAGCACACGCGGAAAGCCCTCGTCATGACTCGGAAAAACAAATGTGTCCGCGGCACGAAAATAGGGGATGAGCTCCTCAAAGTCTGATATGGCATCAATCAATTTAATTCGTTGTGCAACCGCTGGAGAAACCGAACGCAACAGAGCCGGCGCATCATAGCAATGTCCGATCATGGTAAGTGTAAACGGCAGTCCTCGTTCCTCAAGAAGCGAAACCGCCGCGAGCAAATCTTGCACCCCTTTGCGCTCTTCCAGCCGGCCAACATAAAGGAGGTGCCATGGGCCGGATTGCCGAGGAGGATGAGGCGGCAAAATATGCCTGTCCAAAAGAGGAGTCATCGGCGTAACATTCTCCACATCCCGGCAATATTTTTTGGCGATATTATTCAAAAACTGTCCCGTTGTCAGGACGAACCGTGCGTGGCGGAAAGCTGATTCAAATGTAGGATCGGAAGGTATTTGTTCGCCACGAAAATAGATACCATATGGCTTGCCGATGACTCGACAGAGACGGGCTGTCATTGATGCAATCCCGCCCGGCCAGTACAAGTAGACAAACTGCGAGCGAAACACCTCCCTCGCGAGCATCACAAATGAAAGCACACCATTGACCAGTTTCCTTGCACCTGTACCAGCAAATCGAGGCAGTGCCAATGCGCGCACACCCTGAATATCATGCAAAAATGTTTGGGCGAGCGGGTCATCGTTGGGATCCAGCCAAGCACAAAAACACACCTCGTCCACCATACCCCCAAGCTCAGCAAGGAAACCGCCCAGGCACCGATGAGTCCACAGCTGATTGTCGCGGTATACGATTCCTCCATTCCCAATACATAGAATTTTGAGTTTCCGAATTGGGGCCAGCGCGGGATTCTCGGTTACGTTGATATTTCTAGACATTAAGTGATCGGTAGGTTTCTCAACAGCTAGCACTAGGGAACGGTTTCAGAAACGTCAAAAGGCGGTATAAGGCATGCCAGCGCCCGATCTCGAAACAATCGCTTGCCGACATATCTGGCACCATCAGCCGTAAGATGAACTCCATCATAGGAGATCAATTTGATATTCTCCGTAAACACCGGGCTGGTTTCATCGTCGCCACACACGCTGGACTGAAAATCGACGAACACGTCAGGATCTAAATGGGCCTTGATGTACATATTTATTTCGCGCGTTGACTTGGATACATTATTTCGAAGCTGCCGCTTTTGCCTGTCGGAAACCCCCAAATACTGGAGTGGAGCTACATGGCCGAAATCTTTTCTCCCAACCACCAGCACTTTTTTGGCCCCCAATTGTTGGAGAGCCTGCACGGTCTCATTCAGGTACTGCACCTGCCATTCCTGCCAGTACGACACTAAAATGACCACATCACATTGCTTTAAACGCAATCGGACCTCGGGCGAATCGAAGCGCCCGCCATGACGCAAACAGGCTTCCCGTTCACTGCGATCCACATAACCGGAAAAATCTTCCTTCGAAATAATGGCCCCCCAACGGGCTGAAATATGATAGGTCGATACACTGGCGGCTTTGAGATAGCCATTCTCAGCATAGCAATTGACGAAATCTTCCGCGAAACTATCCCCGACAATAAAAACTTTAACTTTCTCCCGAACAAACGGCGCCAATATTAAATCATCAAATCTCCGGCTGACATACTGTCCTTGGACGGACGGATCAATATCGACCAAACTCCGTTCATCCTTCGAGAACCGGCCGAGAAATCCACGATCAAGCTGGCCCACGAAACCAACCCCGATAAGAATACAGGCCATGACGCCGCTGCCGGCGAAGATTGCAGTCCGGCTAACGAGGCGACGATCCCGAAAGGGCTTTTCAACAAAACGCCACGAGGCGTAAGCCAACACGAGCGACAAAGCGATCAGGCTTCCAAGTAATAGCACGCCCGGCTTATCCGCGCTCCTTATTCGAGCAAAAGCAAACAATGGCTGATGCCATAGGTAGGCACTATAGCTGATCAAACCGATTCCAGACAAAAAGTCATGGGCCAACAGTCGGCCCACAACTGTCTCCGAGGTTGCAAAGACGATAATGAGACCCGCTCCGGCTGTTGGAATCAAAGTGTAATAGCTCGGGGCGGGAGTTCCTCGATCAAACCCCACTACCGCCAGCAGGATCAAGCCTACGCCAGCCACGCTTGCCCATTGACCAATCTGCCCGCGCATGGACGAAATTTGCCACTGAAGTACAGCTGCATCGCCACGAGACTGATAAATGGCGATAAGCGCGCCCAAAAGTATTTCCCAAGCCCGTGTGGGGGCTAAATAGAAAGCCGCCTCTGGATGGGTTCGCCACGACCATTCAGCCAAGGCAAAACTTCCAGCGGTTATGGTCATCAACACACCAGGCATCCAACGCCGCGAAAACCTCCATGCCAGAATAACAAATAGCGGGAATACGAGATAATATTGTTCCTCAACTGAGAGACTCCAAGTATGCAACAGGGGTTTTGTTTCGTTCGCGGTATTGAAGTATCCTGTTTCCCTCCAAAACAGGATATTTGATAAAAACAGGGCGACGGCCAGAATGCTTTTCGCAAAAGAAACCAATTGATAGGGGAGCATCCAGAACCAAGCAAAGGGCACACACACCAGCATTACAAAAAAAAGGGCCGGCAAGATTCTTCGCGCACGTCGTTCATAAAAGCGAATGAGAGAGAAGGAGCCCTCTTCCTTCTCCCTCATGATAACATTTGTAATAAGATATCCGCTGATCACGAAGAAAATATCAACGCCCACATAGCCGCCATCAAACGCGGTGACACCAGCATGGTACAAAATCACGGGCACGACCGCGAGGGCGCGCAGCCCATCGACCTCCTTGCGGTAATTTATCATGTTATGTCGAAAAGCGAGAACACCAAAGCAGAGGCAAAGATGGCTTTAAGTAGTGCGACGAGATACGGGAAAACTTTCCACGGGCATGCCGCGAAGCCAGATAACGATTTGTTCAGCGTGCGAATAGCGCCAAGTAACCATAAAATTTTGCAGTGTCCTCATGTCCTGACAAAGCAATCTTCGTGTGCGAATCAGGGAATTGATTAATGCGCTGATTCTTTGCACGATGCTTGGGAATTCAGCGCCTCCGTAGATAACTGCATCCTCGTTCCGATGCTCAATCGCCCACTGCGCGAACCAACAAAGCCGTTCGCTTTGCCTTGAAGTATTTAAGGCTCACCGCGTAGAGAACCAATAACCCCATGAGTGAAAACAGACCATCAAGTGATTGAGCCAAGGCGTTGTTCGCCGGAAACATAAAAACGAGATTAAACAGATGGGCGAGTACTGCGAAACCCAGAGGATTCCCGCTAACAATTACTCCCGTCCAACACCGTCCGATTACGTATCCAATAAAAAGCATCACGAATATTGTGCCATGATAGGTGGTATCCGAAGCAATCCACGGAAAGATTGTCGACCACCATGCAAGAGCAGGCCATCCACTCTGCAGCTCATTTCTCGCCAAGTACGATTTCTGAAATACATCTGCCCCACCGAGGTAGTCATGATATATCACCTGCAGTGCCTTGCTCCAACCCAATCCATACGTCCATTCAAATGGCAATTCCATCGATAGCGCGAGCCCCTCGTAGCCGTGTGAAACATACTGGCAAACCATGACAATGCCATAGTTCATTCTTCCACCTGTAACCGGAATGACACCATGCAAAGCGGGAGAGGAATATTGGCCGCCTAGATCTTTGGCGGCATTCAGCTCTCGCCCACTATCCTCGGCCCGATCCAACTGAAAGAATGCGAGTGTCGCACCCAAAGCACAGACGAGTACCACCACCAAGGTCTTAACCAAAATCGAGTTCCAGCCTTTCTTTTTAATTATCACCATCCCTTTTGATGCCCCGACGGCCATTGGTTTTCCATGAACATATAGCTTAAACAAAACAATCGGCAGAGCAGCAAACAGCAATATGGCCATTCCGCTTTGCGCTCCCAAGCCGACGGTGAAAAGTAAATTGCAGAGTAACGCCGTAATGAAAATCGCACGGTATGCGATGTTCATCCGATGCCAGCAAATCAGTCCGAGCGGAAAATACAGGCTGCTTAAGCAGCCAAACAGCGTGCTGATGCGGAAGGCCCAGGAAAAATTTGCGATTGTCATGACCGCACCGTCCCGATCCATCTGCGCGAGCACTTGCGACTCTCGATACGCCTCCCCTGGGTGAATGAACGATAATAAGAAAGCCTCCGGACTGCCTCTGATCGCATACAGGCGAATCATGTAGCTGAAGATGGCAAAAATCATGCTGATCAGCAGCAATCCCATCACTTGCGGCGGAAACCGAACAATTCCGACATCGCAGGCTTGGGAGCGCCTAATGGTTCGCTTCCCCCTTCTGATGCCCAAGCCGTAGCCAATCCACAAGCCCCCGTAATTAATTATCAGGAACACTAGTAGCTTAGGGACATTAGGAATGTCCCACTCCACGGGACCGAAGAAAAAAATAAATACGGTGAATGCGAGATAGAACTCCAGCAGAATAATGGGGGCCCACAATGCGCGGGTCCGGTTGAAACGGATCAATCTGTTCTCAGAGAGAGCCATTAAAATCAGTTAGTTACGACCATCAGCCAAATACACAATCGTTTCGTATGCATATTGAACAGCACTCCTGATTTCAGGTGATCAAACCGATGCAGGTTGGGTTGGCAGAACCTGGGTGCGTGACCTTGTGTGGCGAATATACAACCCAAGCATTAACCCAAAGTAGGTTGCAGCCGCCAATAACGATGAAACAATTGCTCCATAGACATTCCATTTGGGCAATAAGATCGCAGCAGAAACGATACCGACTGTACCCGTGGATACGGCAGCAAGTCCCAACCTTTTCCCCTGACCTTGTGCACCCATAAAACGTTGAAAAATATCGCCCCACCCGATCATCAACGCGCCGACGCCCATGGCCTGTGCCATGCGAACCGATGGTGCATACTGACTGCCAAATGCCCGAACCAACAATTGCTCCGTTGCGATAAAGTACGCGCCCCCCAGCAAGATTCCAAATCCAAAAGAATACGTCAGAATATTTCCCGACAATCTTTTGGTGCCAGAACTTGACCGAAAAATAACTGTGCCCACGGAAGATACAAAGACCGACAACGGGGCGGATATGCCCAAGGCAAGCGCGTACTGCCCATAACGTGACGAATCAACAAACTCGGCCACCCACATGGCGATAAGTTGGGCAGACGCTACACCAAACACGCCACCAATATAGATCGGAAATCCTGTCCGCCGATTCTCGCCAATGATTTTCCCCATGGAGATCCGCCAGCCGGAGCACCCAACACCGAGTCGCACAAAAGCAAACGTGAGCACAAATGAAAAAACCACAACGTATCCTATAATCGCCGCAGACAAGGAGTAGGTACCGAACCCATAAATTTGGATTGCTGTAATTGGCAAAAGCAATGCGTAAGGAAGCACCTGCTGAAAAGACAAGAGGGATATACGGTTCAGACCTTGGCAGATACTGCTGACCATATTCTGGCCGAGAGTCACATAAAGAAAGGGTGCAACCCACAGCAATATTCGCGGGAGATGGAAACCGAATACTTCTGCTGTGAAAAACACCACCAGAGTAACGGCCACGCCAACGGCTGTACTGACAATCACCATGAGCGCTCCAGCCCCGACGAGTCGTTCTTGCGCAGATTGGTCCTGTTCCAGCGCCAGTAGCCTTGACGCCGAGTACGGCCAGCCAAACTGCAACAACGTCATGCCAAGGCTCAGAAAAGTCATAGCATATCGAAACATCCCATAGGTCCCGACGTTCAAACTCCTCGTAACCAAAATGGTGAATGCGAAAGACAAGATCATGCCCAGCCCCTGCATTCCGATCAAGAGGCCAAATTGCCTCACCGCCCGGTTGCCGAGCTTATTCAAGATCATCTGGGTCCAAGACATTTGTTTCCTTACTCCGCCATCAGCGCAGCTGTTCAAGAAAGCGCCTGAATGGATCAACAAACAGTCGGTAATCAAAATGTTGCTCAGACTTTGTCCGCGCACCTCGTCGAAGCTCCAGCAACTCTGCCGGCGTAAGTTCCAATGCCCGCCGAATCGCTCCGGCCACTCCTGTGGGCGAGCAGTCATGAACAGGAAGAGCCGCAATCCCATCCCCAAGATATTCCTTCAGGTCACTAGTAAAATTCAACATGACAGGCGTTCCAGCAGTCAGGCTCTCGGCCACTTTGGAGGGAAAGCCCGCATTCGCATACCGTTTGTCTGGACGCAGGAGCACCGTGAAATGAGCCTCCTGCAAGGCAACAAGCACTTGATCACGAGGAACACGACCCAGCGGCTTTACGGTTTCACCAAGCACTTTCAGCAGGTCTGCCGACTCACCCAGTATTTCGGCCAATTTTTGTTTATTTAGACCCAGCAAACGAAACTCGATTCGTTGCCTTTCTTGAGTGGTAAGCAGAGCCAGCGCTTCGAGCACTTCGCGGAGCAAATCCTTCCGGCCTGGCGAGCCCGCATACAGAAGCACCAGGCGGTCCTGCGGGGTGCGATCAACACAATGGACCGTACCAAGATCCATAGGCGCAGCGATTCTGATCATATTGCGCCCCGGAGCCATGAAGTGCCTCTCCAGATATTGGCTAACCACAATCACATTCTTAAACCCCGGGAAGAACAGATGAAACATTAGTTGAAAGATCCAATACGCAGGATTAAGCCGACCAAAGCGCATTTGGCACGGGTCATACCATTCGCAGATATCTCCAACCAGTGGAATCGAATGCCTTTGGCAGAAGGCACTGACCATGGGAACATGCATCGCGCTGTCACAGGCATTGATCACGATTGCACGGGTGTTTTTCAAATTCATCATCTCCAGGGTGGAGGCAAACAGTTCAAGCCTACGAATGGGGTGACGAAGCCTCTGGAACATTGAAACTCGATCCGGGTTCATCGTCGAATAACGAATGCCTTCGATGTAATAACCGCCACGGTCTTTGTCGTAATCCTCCGATCGGACCGACCCCTTGCCGATCACCGTAACGGTGAAGCCAAGGTCGCGACAAATCCGCGCCAACGATAAGGTACGAATCGCAGCTCCGTCACCCTCTGGGAACAGAAATCCACCAATAAAAATAATTTGGCCTTGAAGACGCACTATATTTCCAACGTTAAAACATCCGCCGTACCGCGCTGAATAAAGTCATATCTGGCAGCTTAGCTGTCGACGCATTAAGCAAACTTATGCCGACCAAGCAGCACGAGCCATGATGTGGGCCACATAATCCGATGTCGTTGCACACCCAAAGCCTATTCAGTTTGGGCGACATCAGGACGCAGATACCAGGCACAAGCCTCGTCTAGACCCTGGTCGATATTGTGCGTCGGTTCATAGCCAAGGTGGGCTTGCGCCAAAGCAATATCGGCAAGCGAGTGACGCACATCCCCGGAACGTTCAGGTTCGTAGATCGGTTTCAAATCAGCAGCCTCTTTCCGCAACCGGGCAACGCGCTGGCGAATCTTAATAAAAAGTTCATTCAGCGTGGTTCGGCGACCTGCAGCAACATTATAGACCTGACCGACAGCGTCTGGGTTTAATGTTGTGGCAGAAAGTAGATTCGCCTGCACCACGTTGGCGATATAACAAAAGTCACGACTGGTCTCCCCATCACCATTAATACACACCGGGGCGCCACATGCAGCGGCCGTAAACCATTTCGGAATGACGGCAGCATATGCTCCTTTGGGATCTTGTCGCGGACCAAAGACATTGAAATAGCGAAGGCCGATCACTGGAAGGCCATAATTTCGATGAAACGTGCCCGCGTACACTTCACTGATCAGTTTGGTCGCCGCATACGGTGAAAGAGGCCGACCTATGTTGGCCTCTGTTTTGGGCAATATGGGATGGTCGCCGTAAACGGAACTGCTCGAGGCATACACGAACCGGCTTACGCGGGCATCACGTGCCGCAACCAGCATATGGAGAAAGCCATCAACATTACTTGCGTGTGATCGCAGGGGATCGGCCAAAGAACGCGGTACCGAACCTAACGCGGCTTGGTGCAACACACGCTGAGCGCCCGAGCACGCTTTCCGGCAATCCTCCAATCGGGTGAGATCACCTTCCTGAAATCGGAATCGGTTCCACTGCCCTGTCGTAAGTCGCGAGCGCACGTCGTCTAGATTATACCGATGCCCTGTTGAAAAATTATCAAAGCCCACGACCTCCTGATCTAGTGACAATAAGCACTCGACCAAATGGGAGCCAATAAACCCAGCCGCACCGGTAACCAGCCATTTTTGCGGATTTTGGCAGAGCTGGTGCGTGAGCAATTTGAAGGCGGAATTCATGTGTGAAATAAATTTTCTATTCGGAAGACAACTTTAAATCCATGGATTTTGCCGAGAATTTCAGCTTAAAGGATACCTCGCGGGAAACTCCGAACAGACGACTGTCAAAGCAGGGAAAACATAGCTTCGCCTCGTCACTTCATTCGAAGAAGTGACCAGCAACACATGAAAATGAACTGTCTGCATCGACTGCGGTCTGCTAACGGCATCAGCCTGGCGTCAGTTTCAGAAAAACCTTAACCACGGGCATGAGTGCGCGTGCTTTCTCGTGCCACGCCTGCAACTGATTGAATCGCGAGTAAAGGGCATCCGCCTCCGGCTTTTCCAAATTAGGGAGCGCGCGTTTCAGCCCCGCGAGGCGGGCCTTGCCAGAATCAAGCTGCTTCTGCAAACGCTGATCCAGAAAACGACGGATCAATCGTCTCATTTCCATGTCTGGGGCAAAGAGCTCAACGCGGTCGGCGGGGGTGGAGACCTCCTTGAGCGCACCTATCTCACGAAGAACCCGTATTCCTTGACTGATCGAGCCCTTGGAAATATCCAACCGAGCCTCTATCGCCGCAAAACTCAGCGGCAGAGGCGAGGCAAACACTATGCCATAAATTGCCGCCACCGACTTGGGCACCCCAAGAAGATCTGCGGCATCAAGAAAAAAGTCCACCATGGCATTTTCAAACGCAATCACCTCGGGCAATCGGTCACCGGGCAACACCAAGCCGATGGCACGAGCCCTCTCTCTTGAAATCGGTGTCTTGATGATACGAACCATACAGGTACCAGCATCTAGGCCGCGCAGCAGCCGGTGTTCAATTTAAAATGAAATATATTTCCGAACGAGTGCGCACACTCGAAATTCAGGCCCATTAGCGAATGATCCCCTATCAAACGCACCACCACTATTAATAAGCTTCACCAAGCACCGCGAACGAGCGCCCATCAGCTGCATTCCTACAATTCATTCGGCAGGGCCGGCAGTAAGATCACGCAGAAAACGCGATTCATGTCGTCATACGAACGTCCATCGGCCGTCTGGACACTCAGATACGGACAATCCAAGCACGAACCAAACGGCAATCTTATCAGGTTGCCAGCAGTCGTCATCGATGATTAGTCTATTGCAAATCAAGATGGCCTGCCCAAAAAATTGATCCGTCTCCGTGCCCGCAACTTTCTCTACAGTGCTTCGGCAAACCTATTTATTATCTGCGTACATCGCAGGTTTAATCGCATCTTTCTGGCTAGCCTTCCAACTCCGGTTTGATTTCAACATACCACCTGAATATCTGCTTCATAGCAGATGGATATTCTTTGGTCTTGTCGGAACAAAACTTGTTCTGCTGCTCATTTTCGGGCAATTTGGAAGCTTGCTAAGCTACTTTGGGTTTCACGACCTAGGCAAACTTCTCGCCGTTTGCGCCATTGCCGCGGCGTTAAGTCTAGGAGCTTGGTTTTATTCGGGTGTGCTCTATTCTCCTCCGCGATCTGTAATCGTAACCGATTTCCTTATTTCTTTCCTGTTTTTATGCGGATTCAGACTATCACTGCGCTTGGTCCGAGAAGGATACTTCGACAAGGGCGGAAAGGCTGACAAAGAGAAACGAGTGGCCATTATCGGCGCAGGGGATGTTGGAGCAGCCCTTGCACGAGATTTACTCGTGCGGCGAAAGCGCGGCATGACGCCCAAAGCATTTTTTGATGACGACCGCTTAAAGTGGGGAACAACCATCCATGGGGTCACGGTGCAAGGTGGTCCCGAAAGCCTACCCGATTATTTGCACCGCCAACCAATCGACGAAGTAATTATCGCCATGCCGAGTGCGGCAGGCAGGCGTATGCGGGAAATTATAAACCTATTAAACCAACTTAAGATGCGTTTTGAAATTGTGCCATCTTACGAACAGCTTGCCACCGGAAGGGTACGTGTTTCTCAAATCAGACCAGTCGAGATCCAGGATTTGTTGGGACGCGCACCTATAGATCTTCAAACCAACCGTATCAGGGAACTGGTTACTGACAAAGTCGTGCTCGTGACTGGTGCCGGTGGAAGCATTGGCAGCGAACTTTGCCGACAAATTGCCAGTTTTGCTCCTCAACAACTCCTGTTGATTGAGCGCAGTGAATTTCTTCTTTTCCAAATTGAGCAAGAATTGATCAACCTCGGGTTGTCCGCTAACGTCATTCCTCTCGTTGCCGATATAATGGACCCAGCGCGCATGGCTGGGATATTCCAACGGTTCAATCCGGCAATCGTGTTTCACGCAGCGGCACACAAGCACGTTCCTATGATGGAGCAGCAACCCGCTGAAGCGTTTCGCAACAATACACTGGGGACATGCCAGATTGCTGACCTATCCGTCACTCATGGAGTAGAGCGCTTCATTATGATCTCCACCGACAAGGCTATCAATCCCACCAATGTAATGGGTGCGACCAAGCGACTCGCCGAACTCTACCTTCAGGCACTCCAGACCACCTGCAATGGGACTACTAAATTTATGGCCGTTCGTTTTGGCAATGTATTGGGATCTTCAGGCAGCGTAATCCCCACCTTCAAACAACAAATTGCTTCCGGCGGACCGGTCACGGTCACCCACCCTGACGTCACGAGGTACTTCATGACTGTAAATGAGGCGGTCGGTCTGGTCCTGCAGAGTGCGACGATGGGTGAAAATGGAGAAATTTTTGTTTTGGACATGGGACAACCGATGAAAATTGTTGATCTGGCGCGACAACTGATAGAACTCAGTGGACTTGAGCCCGACGCCGATATTGAAATCAAGTTCACTGGCCTACGCCCGGGTGAAAAGCTTTATGAGGAATTGAATCACAACACAGAGAACATGACACCCACCTCACATGCTAAAATCATGAGGTTTATCGGTGTCCCACAAACTCTAAGTGTGTTGCGATCTGGTTTAGAAGCGATCAAAGCTGCCGCCGCCACGCAAGACGCGGCTCAGGTAAAACTAGCCATCTGTCGAATCGTCCCAGAATATAAACCACAACTAGTCCACTCTGTTCGTGGTGCAGGGTCCGAAGCCACGCATGATTCTGAACAAATCAGTCGACATCTCGATAAGGATGAAGGCAACTTGCCGCCTTCAAAAACAATAACTAATGCTTGCACGTAGTTATGAATGCACGTGAGCTGACAGGACGTACTTACTGAAACCCATTTTATATGGCTGGTGTACTTCTTGCCGAGCATACCACTGAACAGTATCCAATCCAAGATCGACCACAGAGAGAACAAAACAGATATTGGCCTGTGATTGAATATGAATATGGATTAGTATCTGTCTCTGGCTATCGTAAGTGTTTGTCTTATTTTTTCAGCTATCGCCAATAAAACTATCACGCATCATTTTATCATGAACGAAAGCGCCTCTACCTACTCCAACAACGATGACGACAGCACCGATTTCGCCGAGCTCTGCAATCGCCTGAAGCGCGGCATACCCCAGATCGTTGGTCTGGCTTCACTGGGACTAGCCGTAGCCGCCATTATTTTTTTTGCAACTGGCCAGTTCCAAAACGTAACCACTTCCACCCGCATTGTTTTCAGTTTCCCCGGCTTTGAAAGGGGCGAGTATCCTGATAAATCAAAATTTCAACTGGATGATCTACGTTCTCCCGAGATTGTGGCTGAAGCACTCAAGCGGAAAGGTTTTGATGCGACCCAAGAAGCCCAAAGTAAAGTCAGGGCAGCTTTGAGCATTGAAGGCATTATTCCTGATACCATCATCAAGGAACGGGACAAGCTTCGCTTAAACGGACAAACGCCCCGTCCTTATGTGCCGGACGAATACACCCTGACCCTCTCTCTGTCTCGCCAGTTTCCCCTCACTTCCCGCCAGCGCGAACTGCTGATCAATGAAATTGTCAGCGTTTACCAGGAAAAATTTACCCGCACCTATGTCGCCTTGCCACTCAACTTCGGCAAGGCATTCGAATCTCTCAACGAAGCCGATTATTTCGATTATGAATTAGTTCTTAATCAGGAAAGTCAGAATATCACATCGTTTCTCACTCAATTGTCGGATTCTGGCCGAGCATTCCGCTCCTCGAGGAGCAATCTGTCCTTTAGTGATCTCTCGAAACAAAATCAGCTTTTCGTCCAGATTCATTTAAATGAAACGCTCGGACTTATCCGGCAAAATGGTTTATCGAAAGACCGCCAGGTGGCATTACTTAAAATGGATTACTACCTAAAAACCCTGGGTGATGAGGAGAATAAGGCTATGGAAGAAGAAAAAGTCGTGCAGAATTTGCTCAAACAAACCCAGGAGCGCATGCAAAATTATGTGCTGGGTGTAAAATCCCAAGCCAGCCAGCAACGTTCCGATTCCCTCGTCATAGATCAAGGCTTGGTTGACTCGCTCCTGGCCAATGATGCCAATAATTTTCTCGTTCGGAAGGCTCTAGATGCCAGCTTGAAGACACGCCAAATCCAATCGGAGAAAGCAATACTGCAGGCTCAGCGGAATACGATGGAGACCTTTATCAAAAGTGATGCCGCTCAGAAAACTGAAGTCATCGCTCAATTTCAAAAATCACTTGAAAACTTGAAAGTCGTTTATGGAAACTTGATCAACAATATACGGCTCACGTACGAGGACTATCAGCGCCAGCAATATGGCGACGCAATCCGTATGAGCATGCAGACCAAGACCGATAGTTTCTATCGTGGACTGGCCATGGCAGGTATCGCAGGTCTCGGTATTGGTATGGCGGCAGGCTTGGGACTAAGTCTCGTTGGGCATAGCATTGATCGCCGCCAACTGACATAAAAACAAGCTTCGCAGTTTTACTGATGGGGCTTTTTTCAATTTCGGATGCAAAACAACCCGCTTCCGAATCAGGATATCTTCCGCCCTTCTTTAGCACGGGGACTCCTCGCATTCGCCTTGGCTGTCGCGGGATTTCTCCTCCCCCAGGAAGTCCCGCTGGAGTGGTATCCGTTGAATGAACCAGGAACCGACATCAACTACCTTGAGATTTCCTGTGCGGCTATCAATACAGGAGAAATACAGATACTGTACGATTTGGCCCTGAACGGGCACCGACCAATTGATACCATTCGCTTTCCAATCTCACCGACTGAGCAGACCTACACCTACACCTTTCCTCTGCCCGACGCGCCTATTGTGGAAATGCGAGTCGCTCCACCAGTCAAAGGCGGCACGTTGACCATCCGGCAGATGAGGATCATCAACCGTCGGAATGAAGAAATTCGACGCTTCACCCGCGATCTGTTCCGCAGCGGACCAGAAATAGAAGCGATAACTCCTTGGATTGACGGCTGGAAAATAACATCCACGCCTGACGCCACTAATCCCTCCAGCCGCATCGAGCTGTACTCCCCTATCATCCCAGCTGGCAAAGATCATCGCAATTTTCTCCGTTGTTTCCTCTCGACCGGCTATCTGTCCATGATGCTCTGGATTTTGCTGCTGGCGGTGCTCTTCACCTTTTATCGCCCAAACGGCTGGCGTGACCTGTTCGCCCATCTGGGATTCATGGCCTGTCTCGCCATCATGTTCGCTTTCGTCGGCAACCGCGGATTGATTCGCAATTCCATCCATTATGCCCGCTACAAGGTCACTTGGCCCGTCGATCCCAGTCTGCGCTTGGAGTTTGACCTGACCTCAAACAAGCAAACCGGCGCGCAACTGTTTTGGGATACCGGCAACGGCTTTACCGAGGCCGAGAGCAGCCGACAGCAATACGAATCACACGCTGGCCTGCAAACCCTCCGTTTCCCTCTTCCTGACAAACCGCTTCGCGCGCTGCGCTTCGACCCACGTGAAGACGAAGGTCGTCTGGACATTCGGGGCATCCGCGTGGTTGACGGTGGCCAACGTACCCGCGCCGTGCTGCCGCTCGGCTCGCTTCAGCCCAGGCGCGATATTGCGAAACTCCAGACCGGGCCAGAATCGCTAAGCATCGAGGTTCCAGCGGGCGGCAATGACCCGATCACTGAATTCAGTCCTGCAGCCGTGACGATAATCAATCAAACCATGGCAAACCGGCCGGCACCTTAAACTTCCGGCTGGCCCAACGCCGCGAAGGGTCTTTCTCTGGTTCCGCTCATGTCTTTCCGTTCGCCTACTCCCTCTGACTCCGTAATTTCGCTCCGAGGCGTCACCAAGACTTATTCACTATGGGACGATCCTTCCGCGCGCTTGGGCTTCCTGTTGCGCCGTATGCTCGGCCTCAGCCAATCCAGTGAGGCCAATCGGACCTTTACGGCCGTGCACGAAATTGATCTCGAGATCGCCTCCGGGGAATGCCTCGGCATCATCGGCCGAAATGGCGCGGGCAAAAGTACCCTTCTACAAATGATCGCCGGTACGCTCCAACCCACCAAGGGTTCGGTGCAAGTGAATGGTCGTGTGGCAGCACTGCTTGAGCTTGGCAGCGGCTTCAATCCTGACTTCACCGGCCGCGAAAACATCCACCTCAACGCCGCCATTCTCGGGTTGTCCAAATCGGAGATCGCCGCAAAATTTGATGCCATTGTCGCCTACTCCGGGATTGAGGAATTCATCGACCGACCGGTTCGCACCTACTCAAGTGGCATGACGCTCCGCCTGGCCTTCTCGGTGTGTGTCCATGTCGATGCCGACATCCTGATCATCGACGAGGCTCTGGCCGTAGGTGATGCCCGTTTCCAATTCAAATGCCACTCCACCCTCGATCAATTACTCAAGGATGGGCGCACGATCATCTTTGTATCCCACGACACAAATTCGGTAAAACGTCTTTGCCACACCTCTATTTTGCTCGAACGGGGCGAGGTGCTGCTCAAGGGCTCGCCCAATGATGTCACGAACATCTACACCAAGCTGATCACCAGCCCGCAGGGAACAGAATCGATTCGCGCTGATATTTTGGCCCTGCAGCAGCGTGCACCGACCGCAACACCATCGATCAACGCACCTGCAACCGTGCCTCCAGCCACTCCCGATGCCTGCCTCCACCAGCCCAGCCAACCAGTGGCCAGCCTTGTCGCGGAAGAGCGCGCGCATCAGCAGATTTCCGACAAAGAATACGCCTACGGCGGCGAAAGCGGGCGGATCACCACAGTGCAGCTGACTGATACCGAGAACAAGCCGCGCCTGAGCTTTGTCTCCGGCAGCTCGATCCGGGTGTGCTTTGTTTGCCAAGCCGGCATCGATGTTCAGGAACCTATCTACGCCTTGACGCTCAAAAATGTGAATGGACAGGAGATATTCGGCACGAACACTTATTTTCAGAACCAGACGCCCCCCAATGTTCTCGCTGGGACACAGACTGAAGCCATATTCGATTTGCAGCTCAATGTGATGCCCGGAGTTTATTTTATTTCGCTCGGCTGGGTTCGGCTGGTCAACGCCGAGGTCCAAGTCATCCACCGGCGCTATGATGTACTGCGCTTCGACGTACTGCCGAACGACCGGTCGTTCGGCATTGCTTATTGTCCGACAAAAATAACGTTGGCTACTCCTCGCTAATTCATGCCGCCAAGCCGAAACATGTTCGCGCTCCTTTTTTTGCTGGCCGTGATTCCAAGGGCTTTTGCTGCTCCACCAGCAGATTTCGGAGAGGAAACCCGGTGGACCATGCTGATGGTGACACCCAAAAACGACGTGGCGGATTGCCACCTGATCAGATTGCCCGGCGGTTACATTGTAATTATCGATGCCGGTCTGCTCGGCGACTCGCCAGGGGCTGCACTCGCACAACTGAAGGCCCAAAATATCACCACCATCGATCTCGCGATCATCAGTCATTTCCACATTGACCACTATGGGGCATTGGCCGAAATCGCTGATGCTGGCATTGTGATCAAACGGTTAGCGATCAATGTACCCGACAAAGCGTCCGCGGATCCTGAAATGCCTTGGGGCTGCAATCTTGACCACGTTCACTCCACCTTGGAAAGATTGCGCGCACATAACATTTCCTGCTTCACACCTAAAACTGGCGAACGCCTTGTGGAGATCAAGACAGCCCAAGGCACTCTGGTGACTATCGACGTGCTCTGTCTTTACGATGGCCTGAACACGCCGATCGGCCGGACCGATGTGAACGATACCAGCATGATTGTCCGCCTCAGCCACGGCCCAACCCGAGCCTTGTTCACGGGGGATTTGAATCAACCCCTGGGCTCCTATCTGGCCAAGAGCGAAGTCGACTTAAGGGCCGACATTCTCAAAGCCCCTCATCACGGCACCGAGGGAGCCGCGCCCAATGAGTTTTTCGATCGCGTTGATGCCAAAGCCGTCCTCGTTCCCGCACCGAAATCCCTCTGGGAATCCGCCCGCAGCATGCGCATCAGGGACTATTTCATCGAACACAGGACGCCTGTCTATGTCAGCGGGATTCGTGGCAATGTCACCGCCACCTTGACCGCCCAAGGCTATTCGATTGAGACTGAACGCTAATCCTGCCGTTCATCTCCCCCCGTGTTTTCAATTAATTTCACCCATCGAGAAAAAGTTCTATCCCTAGCCGCCGCCGGGCACTATGCCGCGCCGCGTGAAGTCGGCTTTCGCGACACCTCGGCGGTGGAAATGCGAGAACTCATTGGTGAAATCGAATCGGGCCGGCCCTGGAGGGAGGCGGTGGCCACCCGATATGCGAAAAACAAGAACTGGCTGTACCGGATTGTGACCGATCCCAGTCGAACCGCTTTTTTCAATTCCGTGCTCCCTGCGGGAAATGGCGTCGTACTTGATATCGGCTCCGGCTGGGGACAAATTGCCCGCCCGCTCGCCGCCACCAGACCGGTCGTGGCACTCGAACCGGTGGCCGAGCGCCTGGCTTTTATTCGCGCGGCAGCACGGCAAGAAGGCGTCCATGGTCGAATGGCGTCCGTCGAAAGTGATTATTTTGAAATCGATTTTGCGACCCGTTTCTCGGCGATTTGCGCGATCGGGGTATTGGAGTGGGCCGGCGCCTTCCAAGGTCTGGTCGAGCCTCAGGAACGACAGAAAGCCTTTCTCAGTAAATGCCGCAAAGAACTCGACACCGGTGGATCACTCATCCTCGGCATCGAGAACCGACTCGGGTTGAAGTATCTGCTTGGTTGTCCAGATGATCACCTGGGCGTGCCTCATATCGCCTGCTTGTCGGCCGATCTCGCGCGGCGGCATTGGCAGAAATCAAGTGGTCACCCGCTGCAAAGCTTCACCTACTCACTCCGTGAATTGGAAACCATGCTGCACAAGGCCGGCTTTTCCGACTGCGAATTCTTTGCCACCTTTCCCGACTACAAACTCCCCCGGCAAATCATTTCGCTCGCCGACGGAGGCATCGCGCTGAACCAATGGCTACTGTCCTCGACGATCCCATCTGAGCACAATGGGTATGATGGCAGTCCGCTTGATCCCGCCTTTCAGATCTCGCTCGCTGACCACTACCGTACGCTCGCGAGCGAGAGCATCGCCCAGCATTTCGTCCCAAGTTTTTTTGTCCGCGCCAGCTGAGAATAGCGTGCCTTCTTGCCTATGCCCGAACCGTCGCCAGCCAGAGCACTGCAGGAACTGATCGCACAGGGTCTGATCGACGCGTTGCCGGTCGCTCTTCCCCTGCCGGGTGGCAATGCGGATCGACGCGACCGAACGGAGCGCACCTCCTGGCGGGTTAATTTGCCGGATGGCCGGCCGGTCCGACTCCTCATCGGTCGCAATCTGGCCAGTCTCGCTCAGCGACAAACCGCCTTTGCCCGAGCCTGCCCGGACTTGGTGCCGGCACCGATTTTTCATCAATCCCTCCAGCAGACGGAAGCATTCGCAGAACCGTTCATCGAAGGCACCACTCTTGAATCCATCGCCCACGGATCTCCGGCGAGAACCCAGACCGGTTTTACCCGGACCTGCGCGTTACTCACAGCCAGTATGCGTCCCTCAACGGAAGCAGCAAGACAGGCTGAATGGCAAGCATGGTGCCAATCGATCGACTCACTCGATCTCTGGACACCGAGGGAACAAGAACTATTACGCGACGTAATTTGGCCCGGACTATATCCACTGATTAGCACCGAAGCCCCTGCACTCCGGTGGAGCAATGGCGATTTCACAAGCAACAATCTTCTTCTCGATCAAGCCGGCCTACCGCACCTGATCGACCAGGAATTCGCACATGAGACCCACTTTTATCACGAAGACGCTGCGCGTTTTCACTCTCTTTCGCCTGCGGCCCGCCAATGGCCGGAGTTATTTTCCGCCTGCCCACTGCCAGGCCCAGCTTGGCATCTTTTTTTCTGGTTGCGCCAGCTCGGGTTGGAAACGGCCCAGAATAGCGCAACGTATCTTGAGCGCATGCGTCCCGTGCGGCTCAGCGTGATCAGGCGACTCAGCGAGATCACTTTGGGGTGCCCGCTTGCAGGTTGGTCCGTGGAACCAACGACGCTGCACCACACGATGGAATTCGCCCGATGGGAACAAACCGTCACCACCGCACTACGCTTCTCAGGCTGGTGTCATGTGCCGGAGTACGCCGTCCGTTCCATCATCGTCACCCAAGGCGCACATCTTCTGGCCAGCACGGCGCCCTCAACCCGATCGGACGTGCAGGATCACTTTTGCGGCGCGGCCACGGCTATAAACACCGGCTTCAGCCTCGCGATCCCGCTACGCGAACCGGATTTTCCTCTCATCGTCTCAGCACTGACTGAGGACGGTACAATTCTTCCGTTCCGGTCGCTGCTGGCCAATCATCTGCCCGGTCGCGGGCCGTGGGTCGAAGATTACACCCAATGGGCTGCGCTCTACGATCCTGACCCGCCAGTCCCGGTATTGGACGTCCCGGGCCCTTTGTTCTCGGTCCTGGTCCCCACCTACAACACTCCACTTGATTTCCTCTGCGCCTGTCTGGAGTCCGTGCGACACCAACATTATAGTCGATGGGAACTCTGCATCGTAGACGATGGTTCGTCTGACCACAGGGTACCGGAGTATCTGCAACAATTCGCCAGCTCCGATTCGCGCATTCGATTGCGACTACTACCGGTCAATGGCGGAATCGCCGGCGCTAGCAATGCAGCTCTGGCCATGGCAAGCGGTCAATACGTGGTTATGCTTGATCATGACGACATCCTCCGACCGCACGCACTGTTGGAATTCGCCCGATACCTCAGTACCAATCCGGACACTGATGCCCTCTATTCGGATGAAGACAAATTATCACCTGAAGGCCAGCGGATCGCCCCCTTTTTCAAACCTGATTTTTCGCCGGAGTATTTGCTCGGGGTGATGTACGTTGGCCACGCCTTATGCGTGCGAACCAATCTAGCTCGTGTGGTAGGAGGCTTTGATCCCGCCTACGACGGAATTCAGGATTATGAGTTTTTTCTCCGTATATCGGAACATACGCAACGCATCGGCCATACTCCGCGAATCCTTTATCATTGGCGACAATCCCCAAGATCAAGTTCTTTGTACGGCAATATCAAGGGTAACATCAATGAAAGGCAGGCCGCTGCAGTGCGGACTCATCTGCAGCGGCAAAACAGAACCGAGTCAGTCCAATCCTGCGGCCATCATCTTCTACAGTTGCACGCCACCAGGCAGATTGTCGTGGAAGTTATTCGCATGACTAAAAATTCCAACCCGATGGTTGTGCTATACCGAGCAGCAAATACTAGCCGGGCTGATGTGCTCGTACTACTTACCATCGAGCCACTCAAAACGAGCGAACACTGGCTACGCGAACTGGCAGCCCTCGCGGAACGTCCCGACTCGGGTCTTATTGCGCCACTTCTAGTTTCACCCGAAGGCTTGGTACAGGAATCGGGCTGGGCCATTGGCCCCTCTGGGATCACACCAATCATGCGGGGCTTCGACCCTACAGGAGACGGTTATATCGGTTCTTTAATATGTACCCGAGAAGTATCTGCAGTTTCGCCAGCGTGTTGCGCCGTTAGAAGGGAGTTGATACTCAATTACCTAACAGTTGATGAAACTTGGTGGGAATATTGCGTGAAACTACGCGCAAACAAACTGTTCCATCGGGTTTGCCCAACTGCGCGCGTGCAGCTGTCACCAAATCAAACACCATATCCTGATCGATTCGGCACGACCTCAACGCGAGATCCATTTCTCAATCCTAATTACAATCTCCAACGAGCTGATTACTCACTGGTTTGGCCACAACGCACCGCAATCTTGGGTTTTCCCAGTTCGTAAAGATCCTAGAAAACCCCCAAGGCACTTCGCAAGACCTCCAAAATTCCACGCAGGTCTGAGCCATGCTGTTCCGGCAATCAAACCTCCGGATTATAAGAACCCAATTTCCACGATTCAGTAAATCCAAAAAAAGCAAAACCCGACCGAACATCAAACTCCATCTGGATCATTTGCGGGCTACTGCGATATTTTTCAGTGAGCTATAGCACCGCTAGAAATCAACAACTTGTTGTCGCGTCAAACACCTTAGATTCCCACCAAGAGCAATGCCGAAACATCACAAATACCGATTGTCTGACAATATATTCCTGAGCAGCGGGATCACCTTGCCAAAAGCCAAAGCGATATGAACAAAAATATCGAAATTCAATCGCTTCGCGGATTTGCCATCACGATCACGCTCATTGATCACTTCGGCCACATTCACACGGTGTTCGATCCCTTGTTCTCTTACTTCTGGCTAGGCGGGGGGGTAGATCTGTTTTTTGCCATCTCCGGTTTCGTCATCGCACGTGGCCTATTTGCATCTGACAATAGAAACTTTGCATCCTTTATCATCCCGTTCTGGAAACGACGAGTTGCTCGTCTTTGGCCGGCCATGTTTTTTTGGAGCGCTATTACCCTGCTGTTATCGCTCGTCTTCAACGTGTCCGGGGCGCTCTCAACTTTCCCGAAAAACGTGTCGGCCGTAACCGCTGCCGCAACTCATGTGATGAACTTTCAAATGGTGTCATGCCACTGGTTCTGCTTTACCGAACCCACCGACTCTCCGCTTCGTATTTACTGGAGCTTGTCACTTGAAGAACAATTTTACCTGCTATTCCCGGTCATGCTTTTTCTGCTTGGAACACGCCGTATAGCACGCGTCGCGCTCGTTATCGTGGTGGCCCAGATATTTCTCCATCGCCCTTGGCCCTCGCCCTTGTGGTTCTTCCGAACTGATGCCCTAGCTCTTGGCGTTCTCGTCGCTTGGGTTCATCATCATGGTTACGCTGGAGCTTACCAGCCCGTCTTCCTCGCTACGAAATGGCGCGCATATCTCTGCTCCGCTTTCTTGCTCACTTTTATGATCGTCGTAGCCCGAGTTGAAGTTGTCTGGTTTTATAATGGACTTGTTGCGCTCCTTTCAGCGGCGCTAGTCTACATTGCTTCTTTTGATCGCAGCTATTTGTTCCCCGCCGGTTGGTTAAAGTCGGCATTTGCCTGGATCGGTGAACGGTCCTACTCACTCTATCTCGTCCACGCGACCTGTTTCGTCATGGTCAGGGAAATCGCATATCGCATAGGCAGCCCGGCCAGTAAATGGCCCCTAGCGGCTATTTTTCTTGGGTTGGTATTGACCTTCATTTTCGCAGAGGCGTCATTCCGCTTGATCGAGGCACCTTTGAGGAATCGCGGGCGGGAATGGGCAAAAATAAGTAAAGATCCCCGGGGCAAGCCCCGGGGCATTTGATCAAGACAGCTCTAAATCCAACTGACCCTTGTGCAGCACTCGATATTCTCCCTTTCCACCCTGCC
>Ga0265318_10000024_pt1 | contig 159801 bp, 142 predicted proteins | sample 4821metaG_FD_192431 | JGI IMG/M metagenome (GOLD analysis project Ga0265318, IMG submission 192431) | Rhizosphere microbial communities from Carex aquatilis grown in University of Washington, Seatle, WA, United States - 4-8-21 metaG | ecosystem: Host-associated > Plants > Roots > Rhizosphere...
GCGGTCCTCCGATGCGCTGCTGACATGCACGCGTACCCCGGGAACGGCGTTCAGGAAGCCATAGGTATCAAGGTTGTCGGAGAAGCGCCAGCCCGAAAAATCCGATGGGCCCTGCTGGATGACCCGGGCGGCAGGCAGGAACACGCTGCCATCTGGAGCAACATACTCCCGGCCCCGTGGAGTCGAGACGTCCTCGGCGAACAGCGCCGCGAGCGTCTCGTAGCGGAAGGTGTCGAAGTCGAGTCGATCCCGGAATTCGCCATTGTTCCAGTAGTTCACCGGCAGCAGCGCCGCGGCGCCGACATGCGGCGCGGCGGCCTGCGCCGTGAGCACCGTCAGCTGATCCCCCGGCGTTCCAGGTCGGAAGCAGTACACCGTACCTTCCGGACCAGCGGAGGAGACAACCAGCAGGTCGCCGGACCGGTCGAACGCCAGATTGACCGGATCGAGCGGACTGTCGCGCTCGATCGTCAGCCCCTCTGCCTGGGACCAGCCAAAGATGCGCTGCTGATGGGTATCGGCGAAATAGATCTTGCCCGCAGCATCCACCGCCGCACCGGAGATCGAGGAGAAGCCGTCTTCCAGCTTCTCGAGCGTCGCGCCGGGCGCCAATACTGCCGCGGCGTCGGCAGGCTCGACACGCGCCGGCTCGGCGGGTACGTCGAGCACCGCGAATTCACGCTCACGCACCGCAAGATGATGCGTCACGTCCTCGATCGCATTCTCATAGGGAAACTTGCTCGCCCGCAGAAACGTGCCGCAGCCGTGACTGTCGCAGCCGGAATAACCGCTCTCGGCGTTCACGTGCACGTTGCGGAATCGGATATCCGCGGAATGGAACAGGCGCACTGCGGCCGGATACGGCGCGCGCGAGCGCGTGACGCGGTAGCCGTGGTAGTTGGCAACAGTGATGTTCCTCGACCAGCGGATTTCCAGCGCCAGCGACTCGGCGCTCTCACCCGCTTCCTCTTCGGTCTGCGGCGCATTGAGATCCCAGTTCTCGGCATGGTCGAATTGGATCTCGTTGCGGACGTGGTGCTCGCTGGAGAGCTGATAGATGTGCCCCGGCGTCGTGGTGTTGGACACCACCAAGCCTGCCTGCGCGAAGGTGTCTGGGGTCCAGATGTTCGCGAACGTGCCGCCGCCGCCGTCCGTCACCCAGAGGCTCGGATACTGCCCGTCCCAGCGCCGGCGTGGATCGGGATCGCCGGTATGGTTAGCGTTGTACGGATTGGCAATGCTCCCATGTCCTCCGAGCAGCCGCACGTCATCGACCAGCGAGCGCTCGCCCGCCTTCCACAGCAGCGCCACGGCGCGCGGATTGATGCCGCCGGTGAAGATGCCGAAGCCGCTGGCCATGGTAGTACCCCCGGCCGGTGCCATCAGCACCGGCTTGGGCGTCCCCACGCCTTGATACGCGGCAGCACCGTCCGGCAGCTCGAACCGGGTTGCCAGCGGATGCAGGCCGATCAGCACGGTGTCGCGCTTCAATGCCAGCGTATCGCTGACGATGTAGCGTCCGCTGGGAAAATACAGCACCCGCTGCGTGTCGATGGCGTTGCGGATCGCGGCGGTGTCGTCGGTCGATCCATCGCCCTGCACGCCGAGTGTGTGCACATTGACCCACTCGGTGGCAGGCGGCAGCGCGGGAATCGCGGGTGGCAATGGCATGGGCGCATTGCCGAGCGGCACGGCGTCGTAGAGCATGCCGATGCTCCCCATCGTGCCCATACCAGGGACCAGCAGCCCATAGTCGAAGCGGGTGGCCCGGTAGATTGCCCCTTTTCCGGCCACGGTCCTGCCGCTCTCGCGGAATCGGGCGAAGGTCGGTACGTCCGTAAGCACGGCATTCTCGAAGCCGATCTCGGTCAGGGGGCTTAGCTCGTTGCTGATGACGACCGCGGCGCGGGAGACGTGTTCGAAGCGGCAGTCCTTGACCCACAGTTCGTCGGAATACTGTGGGTCGATGTCGATCGCGATCGGCTCATCGCGGAACGTGTCCCGGATCAGCGTGAGTCCGGCCTCGTGCTCGCGGATGGCAGCTTCGCGCTGACCCTCGAAGCTGGAATCGATGAGCGTGAACTGCCACGCCGGCGAGGTCTTCTCGGTCAGGATGGCGTAGCGGCCCCCGTGGAAATGCAGATCCTCGGCCTCGTTGCCGATCTGCGTCAGCGCGGCCAGTCCGGAGCCGATGCGAAAATCCATGTGACTGAGATAGGAGTGCTGGGCCGCATGAAACCTGATGGCAATGGCTGCCGGGTTGCCATCGCCGATGTCGAAATCGATGTTGCTCATCGCGGAATAGAACGTGCCGGCACCGGCGTCGGCGATCGCATCGTTCGGGGGCACGCTACCGGGGGGCGCGAAAGGCACGCGGCGGGCCGGATCGCCGGGACGCGCGCCGGTGAACATCACCATCACTCCGACGCCCTTCTGGAAGCCCGGAGTGCCTGGGCCCAGGACGAACACGGGGCGCGTCGGCCCATAGCCCAGGACACGCACGCCCGGCCACACATAGATCGTGCGGGCGAGCCGGTAGCGGCCTTGCGGCACGAACACGATGCCTCCGGCGGCATCATTGGCTGCCCGGTCGATTGCCGCCTGCACCGACGCGCTGTCGTCTGCCCGGCCATCGGCATGTATTCCGAACGCGGGTGCGGCGAGATACACTGCCTTGGGATCATCCAGTCGGGTATTGAAGACCGACGCCGCGAAGGTCGGCACCGCTACGGCAAATGCCAGCCACAGCCGCAGCAGGCTCGTTATCATGCTTCAGGCCCCCCTTGTGAGATCACGGCGGGTGTACTACACGCCGCTGAGTCTGTCTATTTTGGCTAGAGCTGTCCACGCTCACTACAAATCAGGCTACCGGTTTCGACGGAGGAGAATTGCTCATGCCGACTCGACGCAGGGTATTGCATGGGGCGCTGGCGCTCGGAGCGGCATTGCGCTTCGGCACCGCACTGGCCAGGGCATCGCAGCCCACGACGCCGGTTGATTTCGAGGTGCCGGCCGATGCCTGCGATGCCCACACGCACATCTTTGCCGATCCGGCACAATTCCCGATGTTCGACGGTCGCGTCTATACGCCCGAAATGGCGCTGCCGCAGGAGATGGCCTCCCTGCACGGCTCCTTGCACGTAAGGCGGGTGGTCATCGTCACCCCCAGTGTCTATGGCACCGACAACTCGGCAACGCTCTATGGCATGAAGGCCCGCGGCGCGGACGCACGCGGCGTCGCGGTGATCGACGAGCGGACTTCACAGAGCACGCTGGATGCGCTGCATCACGCCGGCGTGCGCGGCGTCAGGATCAATCTGACCACCGAAGGAGTGAACGATCCCCTGATCGCCCGACAGCGCCTGCAGGCGACGGTTGCGCGCGCGCAGCGCCGTCACTGGCACGTGCAGATCTTCACCAACCTGGCGATGATCGCTGCGATCAGGGATCTCATCGCCGCATCGCCGGTGCCGGTCGTGTTCGACCATTTCGGCGGGGCCCAGGCCGCACTAGGCCCGGCGCAGCCTGGCTTCCCAGAGCTGGTGGAACTGGTCCGCTCCGGCCATGCTTACGTCAAGATTTCCGGTGTCTACCGCTGCTCCGCACAGGCGCCCGGATACGCCGACGCGGTGCCGCTGGCTAGGACACTGATTGCCGCCAATCCGGAGCGCATCCTGTGGGGTACGGACTGGCCGCATCCCGACAGTGCGCCGCCGCCGGGCAGGAAACTGACGGACGTGACGCCGCTGCTGTCCTTGGATGACGGCCTGCTGATGAACCTGCTGCCCGTCTGGGCGCCGGATGCCGGAACGCGCCGGAAGCTCCTGGTGAGCAACCCGGCGCGGCTGTACGACTTCCCCGCATGAGGATCTCTTGACATGAAATCAGTACGCATCGCATTGATAGTTTTGGGAGCAATCATCATGAATCTGGCTCAGGCTGCGACCGTCTTCATCACTGGCGCGGATCGGGGGCTTGGACTGGAATTCACGCGCCAGTACGCGGCCCGCGGCGACACGGTCATCGCGACCTGCCGCCGACCCGCCAACGCCACCGAACTGCAGGCTCTGTCCGCGAAAGACCGGAACATCGTGATCGCACAGCTCGACGTCAGCGATGATGCCAGCATACGGGCCGTGGCCGATCAGTTTCGGGGCAAACCGATCGATATACTGATCAACAATGCCGGCGTACTTGGCAAGCACGAGGACGAGACGCTTGGGACCTTCAGTCGAACCGGCTTTCATGGCGTCATGGACGTGAACGTGTTCGGCGCCCTGGCTGTGTCCGAGGCACTGCGCGACAACGTCGCGGCCAGCGCCAGGAAGAAGATCGTCGCCATCACCAGCGGCCTGGGGTCGATCTCGCTCATCGGGCGCTTCGAAAAAGTGCCCTACTACTACAGCATGAGCAAGGCGGCTTTGAACATGGGCATGGCGGCCCTCGGCAACGACCTGAAATCCCGTGGCGTCGTGGTCGCACTGGTTGCTCCCGGTAGCGTCGACACCGACATGCTGGCTAGTTTTATCAACCAGTATCAGGCCAAGGTGACTCCGATCAGCGCCGCGGAGAGCGTCGCCAAGATGATAGGCGTCATCGACTCGCTCGATCAGGGCAAGGCGGCGGCCGGCGTCAACAACTACGATGGAACCATCAGACCGTGGTAGCAGGGCCGCGGCAGCGCAATGCCGCCTACTGGCGTTCGATCGGCGGGAACTCGCGCAGCCGCGGCTGCCCGGACAGCAGGCGAAAGCTGTCAGCCGCTGCATCCACGTTCGTCCGGTAGGCCGTGCCGCTGAGCGTCTGGCAATCGGTGCAGTGGCACAGGCGCACTGCCTGCGGATCGACCTGCGCCTCGTACCGTATCTGTCCGCAGTGACACGCGCCTTCCACTTTCATCGCGAGCTCCAGCATCGGTAGCGTTGCATTCAAAGGTGCCCGACTTCAGCGGCGAAATCCAGACTCAGCGCGCCGCGCGCGAAGCGGCGATCGCCGAGGCCGATCACCGGCCAGATCCCGATCAGTGAGTTGGTCAGGAAGATCTCCCCGGCCCGCAGCAGCTCAGGTAACGGCAGGTCACGCTGCCGGCACGCCATGCCGCGCGATGCAGCGAGCGCCAGCACAGCCTCGCGCATCACACCGGCCACGCCGCAGCGCTCCAGGCTGGGCGTCACGAGCTGGCCGTCGATGTATGCAAAGACATTGCTCATCGTGCCGCCGATGACGCGGCCGGCCGCATCGAGCAGCAGCCCCTCCTGCGGCACGCGCTCCGACCATTCCTGCCGGGCGAGCACCTGCTCCAGGCGGTTCAGGTGCTTGAGTCCGGCCAGCCGCGGCTGTTCGGACAGCCGCAATGCACAGACACGCACGTGCACGCCCTGGAGCGCCCAGGCCTGCGGGTAGTCAGGGGCCGGAAAGGCCGCGATGATGCGGGTGGGCAGCGCCTGCGGTCCGGGGCGATAGCCGCGAGCCTGGCTGCCACGGGTAACGATCAGTTTGACCACCCCGACGTCAGGATCACCAGCCGCGCGCTGCAATTCGCGGTGCAGTTCCGCGGCGGAGACCGCGGGGATTCCGAGACGCTCGCAGCCGACGGCGAGTCGCGCCAGATGGCGCTCGAGCAGCACGATGCGACCCTGACGCACCGACATGGTCTCGAACAGACCATCACCATACTGCAGGCCGCGGTCCGCCGCGCTGACGTTCGGCTCGGCGATCCCGTTCACCCAGCAGCGCATCAGCATGCTCCAGCCAGTCCGCGCAACAGTCCCCGCGCCTTGGCACGCGTCTCGGCGAGCTCCCGCTCGGGAATCGAGTCGGCGACTATGCCGGCGCCCGCGCGCACCTCGAGCCGATCGCCAATCAGCGTCGCCGTGCGGATCAGAATGTTCAGATCCAGGCTGCCGTCGCGGTTCAGGTAGCCCATCGAACCGGTATACGCCCCCCGTGCCGTGCCTTCGATCTGCGCGATCAGCTGCATGCAGCGCACCTTCGGGCAACCGGTAATCGTGCCTCCGGGAAACAGCGCGCGAATCTGGGCGCCCACGGCAGCGTCAGGCCGCAATCGACCCCGCACATCCGACACCAGGTGGTGCACGTGCGCATAGGACTCGACCTGCAATGCCTCCTCGACCGTGACCGTACCGGGCTGGCACACGCGGCCGAGATCATTGCGTTCCAGGTCGATCAGCATCACGTGCTCGGCACGTTCCTTGGCATCCTCGGCAAAAGCGCGAACTGCCTCCGAGTCCTGAACTGCGCGTGGCAGCGTGCCGGCGATCGGGCGTGTGGCAATCCAGCCATCACGCACCTGCATCAATCGTTCCGGCGAAGTGCTGAGCACCGCCATGCCGGGCAGCGCGGCGATGCCGCTGAAAGGACCCGGGTTGCTCGCGCGCAGGGCGGCGTAGAGATCCGCCGCACTGACCCCTGGTGGCACGATGCCGCGCCAGGCACGAGCGAGATTCGCCTGGTAGATATCCCCGGCACGGATATGCTCGAGCGCGCGGCGCACCGCATCCAGGTACGGCTCCGCTGCGTCTTCCTGCATGGCGATGACCGGATGACGGGGCCGCGCGGCTAACGCCGCATCGGCCTGCAGTTCACGCTGCATCTCATCGAGCGCCGATTCGCTGCCCGACTCGGCGACCAACCATCCGAGGCCCGTGCGATGATCCAGAATGGCCGCGGCCCGGCATCGCAGCGCATACGCGATCAGCGACGTGCCGCGCGGCAGGCACAGCCGCGGCTCGACTTCGCCCGCGAGTTCGTAGCCGAGGTACAGCAACCAGCCGCCAAGGAATGGCAACTCAGAGGGCGCCATCGGTATGCGCTCGCGCCGCCACCAGGATTCGAGGCTGTCCAGGAACGAGGAGCCGTGGGCCGCGTCGCCGTGCAACCGGCCATCGGCCGACAGCTCAAGGCTCGCGTCTGGAGCAGCCAGCAGGATGTCGTAGCGCGCCGGCGTCATCCCAGGCATCCCGAGCGAGCTGCTTTGAAGCAGCGCCGGATAGCGCCCGCTCGCGCGTGCGTGCAGCCGCAGCAGATCGGGTGCCTCGTTGCACTGCAGGGCGCGGACTTCGGCCAACGTGTCGCTCCGCTCTGCCCGCCGGCAGACCACCATTTGGATGGCGACATGGTACCGGAGGTGGCCGGGTGTGCGGCGCCTGCAGCCACTGCTCCCGCGTGCCTGGAAGCTGACTTCAGTCCATGGTCGCGATGCTGCGCGATCCCGCCTGGTCGTCGGGTGCGGCTGCAGCGGCGCCACCATCCGCACGCAGGTACCGCATTTCCAGATCCCGCGCCGACAGCGGGCGTGACAGCAGGAAGCCCTGAGCCTCGTCGCAGCCTCGCGCCCGCAGCCAATCGAGCTGCCCGGCGCGCTCGATGCCTTCCGCCGTCACGACCAGGGACAGACTCTTGCCCAGAGAAAGAATCGCATTCGCGACCGCACCGTCACTGGCGGATTGATCCACCCGGTGCACGAACGCCTTGTCGATCTTGATCCGGTCGGGTGGAAAGCGCGTGATATACGCGAGTGAGGAATAGCCGGTGCCGAAGTCGTCAAGCGCTATGCGGCACCCGAGCTGCCGGAGGCGTTCGAGCGCTCCGCGCACCGTCGCGGAGTCCTTGACCAGCAGCGATTCAGTGATCTCGATTTCGAGCAGGGACGGCGGGACCCCGGCCGCAGCCGCCTCCGCCTCGAGCACCCGCGCCGGATCGCCGTGCAGCAATTCCTTGGCCGACACGTTGATCGCGACCGGCACGCGCAATCCCAAGTCCATCCATGTGCGCAGTTGCTGGCAGGCCGCCCGCATGACCCAGCTGCCCAGCTCGATGATCAGCCCACTGTCTTCCGCGATTTCGATGAACCGCGTCGGCGAGACGTCACCGAATTCGTCGTCGCACCAGCGCAGCAGCGCCTCCACACCCGCGAGGCGACCGTCGCCGAGCCGGAACTTCGGCTGGAACAGCAAGTGCAGACGATCGTGCTGCACCGCACGCCGGAGCCGGCCTTCGAGCTCGAGCCAGTCGCGCAGGCGCGTGCTCATCGCCGGACAGTACACCGCTACCGCACCCGTGGCCCCGCTCTTGGCCTGATACATCGCCGTGTCCGCGTGCTTGAGGACGGTGGCCACGTCTTTGCCATCGTCCGGGTACACGGCCAGCCCGATACTCGGCCCGGAAAAGAATTCCAGGCCACCGTGCGCGATCGGCTCCTTCAACACCTCGCAGCACGCGTGCGCCAGCTCGAGCGCGCGTTCGCGCGCCTCACGGTCCCGTAGCAGCAGCACGAATTCGTCACCGCCGAAGCGCGCCGCCGCGATGCGCGCCTCGGCCTGCTCATCGCCCTGCTGAAAGCGCTCGAGCACCTGACGGAGCTTGCCGGCTACCGTCTGCAGTACCGCATCGCCGACTGCATGGCCGAAACTGTCATTGACCCGCTTGAAGCCGTTCAGATCCAGGTACACGACGGCGACCGACTCGCGCAGTGCATCGGCTTGCGCGAACAGACGTCCGGCAGCCTCTACGCAGCGCTGCCGGTTCGGCAGCCCGGTGAGCGGATCGAAGTATGCGAGCCATTCGATATGTTCGGCGGCCGCGGTGCGCTCGCTCGTGTCCTGACGCACGACCACGACGTCACCACCCTCGCGGCGGCCGAACCTCAGTTCGAACGAGCGGGAAGCTCCACCGGCGGTGCGCTCACGATACTCGAGCTTGCGCTGCACCCCGTCGTACGCAGTACGCCGGATTGCCGTCATCACCTCGGGCAGGCGGTCCGCCGGAGCCGGTACGAGCCGCAGCTCATGGTCGGCGTGCGGCGATTCGCCCGGAAGCGTGGCGTCTGCCTCGGTTGGACTCCATTGAATCGCTCCGTCCGCGGACACGACCCACAGCGTGTCCGGAATGGCTTCGATCAGCGTCTGCACCTGCTCGACGTGCTCGGCCAGTGCGCGCGCGCCGGCGGCGTTGCGCAGGATGTACTCTATGCGGCGCGTCAGCAGCGGCCAGTTCACCGGCTTGGAGATGAAGTCCGTGGCGCCGGCCTCGAACGCGAGCCGCACCGCAACTGCATCCTCGTGCCCGGTCACCATGACGATCGGGACATTGGCGAGGCGCCGCTCCGCCCGCAGCCGACGACACACTGCGTAGCCATCCATCCCCGGCATGTCCACATCCAGCAGCACGATCGCGACATCGTGTGACAGCGCCGCATTCAGCGCGGCGACGCCGTTGTCGTACGACAGCGCCGTAAGCCCGCTCTGCTCGGCCGACTCGGCCAGCAGCAGCCGCCCCAAGTCCTCGTCGTCGGCGATGATCGCCACGGGCGCTGGGGAAGCTTCGTTCATGCCGTGGCCCGCAGCTGCAATCGCGTCAGTTCCTCGAGCAGACCCGGGTAGGCGGTTTCGAGCCCCTGATGGAGCGGCCGTGCACCAGCGCCGTCCCCCGCCAGGCAGCGCTGGCCGAGCCGCCGTACGTCACCGGCAAAAGCCAGCGCGCCGATGTTGGCGGCGCTGGAGGCGAGCTTGTGACAGATGGCGGCGGCAGCGCTGAGGTCCCCCGCGGCGAGGCTGGTACGCAAGCGTTCCATCGAGTCGGCCGACCCGGTGCGGAACAGGTCCACGAGCGACGAGTACAGATCGCTGCGCCGGCCGGTGCGCAGATTGCGCAACCTGGCGACTGCCGACGCATCCACGCTCGACAAGAGTTGGGACGCCGGGGTCCGCGTCCCGCGCCCGCTCTGGCCTGGGCCCACCCAATGCTGCAGCAGCTGTGCGCACTGCTCGAGCGTATACGGCTTGCTGAGCAAATCGTTCATTCCGGCACGGACGCACGCCTCCCTGATCCCAGGCGCGTCGTGCGCCGTCAGCGCAATGATCGGGACCTGCGAGCCGGTTTGTTCACGCGCGCGTATCTGCGCCGTGGTTGCAAAGCCATCCATCCCCGGCATACTCAGGTCCATCAGTATCACGTCGAAGCGATCCACCGCACTGCGGATGACAGCCTCGGGTCCATTCTCGACCCATACCGATGTGCACCCCAGGGCCTCGAGGTACCCTTGAGCCACCGCAGCATTGACGGGCTCGTCCTCGACCAGCAGTACATGCGCGCCGAGCGCCTCGACGGCGGGAATCAATGGCGCGGCGGCCGCAGCGCCCGGAACCGGAGCGCCGATCGCGCCCGACAGCGCCTCATATAGCGCACCGCGATAGACCGGCTTGAGCACGACGATCACGTCATCCTCGTGCTGCCGGAGCCGTTGCGTCTCCACTTCGGCGGCCGAAGCGACGACGACCGCTCGCGTCCGACCGGCTCGCCCTCGGGTCTCGACGGTTCGCAGATGCTCTTCGTAACTGCCAGCGTCCGCGATCAGGAGCTCCTCCGGCGATCCCATGCGCGCGCCATCCGTATCGGTCACCACCTCGAGTCCCAGCGTCGTCACGCAGCGGGCAAGCGATTCGGCGAGCGCGGGCCGACGTGTCAGGATGCGCACGCGACGAGCTGGCAGCTGCGGCGGCATCGAGGCGCTGCCGCTGACGGCCACCCGGAGCGGCAGCGTGACCCTGAAGATCGAGCCTGCGGAGGGACGGCTCTCGACCGCGATCGTGCCGCCGAGCAATGCCGCCAGCTCGCGGCAGATTGCGAGGCCCAGACCGCTGCCGCCATAGCGACGTGAAGTCGACTCGTCGGCCTGCGTGAACGGTTCGAAGATGCGCTCGATGGTCGCCGCGTCCATGCCGATGCCGGTGTCAGTCACGCTGAAATGAACCGCGCATCCAGCCGCATCGCGCTGGACGTCGGCCTTTACGACGATCTCCCCTTGCGCCGTGAACTTGACCGCATTGCCGATCAGATTCATCAGGATCTGGCGGATCCGCAGTGGATCACCGATCAGCGCGCCATCGTCCGACGCCGGCGGACAGACGATGAGGTCGATGCCTTTGGCTTCGGCTGCGCCCATGAACACGCTGGTGCATTCCTCCAGCAGTGGCAGCAGGTCGATCGGCAGCTCCTCCAGACCCACCTTGCCGGCCTGGATCTTCGACAGGTCGAGCAGGTCATTCACGATCTGCAGCAGGATCTGGGCGGAGCTGCGAATGGTCCTGGTGAGCCGCGCCTGAGCTGGCGACAGCGCGGTCCGCGCCAGCAGTTCAGTCATGCCGACCACGCCGTTCATCGGCGTGCGCAGTTCATGACTCATGCGGTCCAGGAAGTTGCTTTTAGCCTGGGCCGCCTCCGCCAGGCGCTGGTTGCTCTCCCGCAGCTCACTGGTACGCAGTGCCACCTCTGATTCCAGACGCCGCTGCGCTTCGACGATCCGGCGGAATCGCAGGCGCTGCAGGCGCAGCGCGTAGGCGCCCACGCCCAGCGCCGCCACTGCGTAGGCCACGAATGCCCATGGTGATTTCCAGGGCGCCGGGTCACGGTGAATGCTCAGACGTAGCGGCATGTCGCTCCAGACGGAGTCGGCATTGGCCGCTCGGACCTCGAGCACATGTTCACCCGCGTCGAGATTCGTCAGCGTGACGCGGTGCTGGCTCCCGAGATCGATCCATTGATCCGTGAGGCCGGCCATCCGGTACGCCAGGCGATTGCGCTTCGGTGAAGTGAAATCCAGTGCGCTGAAACTCAGCGAGATGACACTTGCACGTGAATCCACGTCGATCCGGTTTCGCAGCCAATACGGCGTCGCCGACGGTGCCGGGACCCCAAGCACATCCAGGCCCGTCAGGGCCAGGCGCGGGGGTCGGTGATCCTCGGGCAGGCGCGCCGGATCGAAGATGTTGAATCCTCCCGGACCGCCAAAGCACAGGCGCCCGTCGCGCAGCCGGTAGTAGGCGCCGAAATTGAACTCCTCGCCCTGCAGACCGTGTTCGCGGTGGTAGGTCTTGGTGACATGCGTTTCAGGGTCGTAGCGCATCAGGCCGGCGTTGCCGCTGAGCCATAGTCGACCCTGAGCATCGGACAGCACTCCATAGACCGTGTCGCTCGCCAGCCGCTGGTCGCCGCTCGCGACCTGGAAGCGTATGGACTGTGGCGCGGCCGCAGAACCGTCGATCTGCGCGACTCCGCCGCCGTCAGTTGCCACCCATATGCGGCCTTGGGCGTCGATTGCGAGCGCGAACACTGTGTTCGCCGGCAATGTGCTCGAATCGTTGGGGTCATGCCGAAATACCGCGATCACGGTACCGTCCGGACGCGCGAGATCGAGTCCGCCGCCATCGGTTCCGATCCAGAAGTAGCCGCTGGGGTCCTCGGCGAACGCCGTTACGCCGGCTGCGCTGGTCGCCCCCGACGTCGCAGCGTCGAACGGAACCTGACGGACCAGTCCGGTGACCGGGTCGAGGATATTGGCGCCGCCGCCGTGCGTGCCAATCCAGAGCTTGCCGTCGTGCGCCTCGAAGATCGTCATGATGCCGCCGTCGCTGAGGCTGCGCGCAGCGCCACGCCGCACCGGAATCGAGGCGAGGTGGCCGTGGCGATCCAGGCGCTTCAGCCCCTGTGTCATCGTGCCGATCCACAGTGTGTCATTGCGGTCCTGGCGCAGCGCCATCACTCGCCGGTCGCCGATCGCATTGTGCCGGCCGAGCATCGTGTCCACGTCGATGGCCTCGCCGGAGTCGGGATCGAACTGCATCAGGCCGGCGCCGAGCGAACCGACCCAGACCTTGCCATCCACGTCGTCGGCAAACGCGGTCACCATCGAGCCGCCCGCCAGCCAGGCCGGGCGACGTCCACCCAGGGCCCAGCTCTGCGGATTCCAGCGACTCACGCCGCCAGACTGGGTTCCGATCCACACCAGGCCGGTCGCATCCTCGTACAGCGACACCACGTAGGAGTCACGCAGCGATCCCGCGTCACTGTCATCGTGGTGATAGTGGCTGAACTGGCCGGTGGCGGGATTCAGCAGGTTGAGCCCATCGGCGGTCCCGATCCACAGCCGTCCCGCCTGGTCTTCGAGGATCGCCTGGACGGAATCGTTGCTGAGCGAGCCGGGCTGCCGTGCATCATGGCGGAAGACCTGGTTCACGCGTCCGCTGCGGTCCATCTGGTCGAGACCTCCATCGTAGGTCCCGACCCAAAGCGTCCCGCTTCGATCCTCGAGCACGCGATAGACCTGATTTCCACTCAACGAGTGCGGATCCTGTGGCTGATGGCGGAAATGAGTGAATCGACCATCGTCCTGCAGGCGATCGAGTCCGCTATAGCTGCCAACCCACATCGTCCCGGACCGGTCCCGCGCCAGCGTGAATATCCGATCGTCGGCCAGGGAGCCCGGATCAGCCGGATCGTGGCGCAGATGCGCAATATGGCCGCTCGAAGGATCGAGGACATTGATTCCGGCGTCGCGAGTTCCTATCCAGACACGGCCGCGCGCATCGACCAGTACCGTGCAGGCCGCGTCACTGGATAGCGATGCCGGATTGGTCGGATCATGCCGGTAGACCGTGAACTTATCCGTGGCGCGATTCCAGCGTGCCAGCCCGCCGTCCTTGATCGCGATCCAGAGGTCATGGTTCCGGTCCTCGGCGATCTGCCGCACGTAGTTGCCCGGCAGCCCGTCATGTGCGGTCCGTGAGTACGCGTAACGGTAGATCTCATTCCCGTCATAGCGCACCAGCCCGTCCTGCGTACCGAGCCAGACGAATCCCTGGGAGTCCTGCAGGGTTGCGAATACCGTGCCCTGTGGCAGCCCCTCCCCCGTACCGAGGTGTTCGAGGACCAGCGGCGGCGGGTCCGTCGCTGCCATGGCGAGCGCCGTGCCTGCCGCGTGAACCATCACGGCAAGAAACACCCCGCGCAGGCAGAGCCCAATCAGGTTGGTGGGCATGCGATGTCGCTTCCGATCATTGGAGCGCGGTCGTGCCGCGACTACTGATTGGGAACCCAGTTCTCGATCGATGCCGGCGTCGCGGCGCTGGCGCCGGCGCCGGCGCCGCTGCCACTCCACCACGGAACCGACTGATTCCAGGTGTAGCCCTTGTTCCACGCAAATCCCTGCGTCCAGGTATAGCCTTGGGTCCAGGTATAGCCCTGGGTCCAGGTATAGCCCTGCGTCCAGGTATAGCCCTGGGTCCAGGTATACCCCTGGGTCCAGGTGTAGCCCCGGCTCCAGGCCAGACCGTCGCCGCCCTGGGCCGCGCCCCATCGGGAAGCGCCCATGTCCATGATGTAGAAATTGCCGTTCGCGTCCTCGTTGGCCGGTCCACCGAAATGCTCGGTACCGGCCAGATCCGCCCCGACGTTGAGGCCCTGGTTGGCGCAGCCGACGGCCGAGCTGTTCACGGCTGCGACCGCGTTGATCAATCCGGCGCCCTGCTGGAAAACGCTGTAGGCCAGCGTCCCGGCCGACGTAACCGCAGGACGAGCCGCCGCGATCAGCCGGCACTTCACCGTATCCGGTGTCAGCGTCGGGTCTGCCTGGAGCATCAATGCGACGACGCCAGTCGTCACCGCTGCAGCCTGGGAGGTCCCGGACATCGTGAACATCTGCTCCGTCAGCAGCATGGAGCCCGGATCGAGGTTCGCCAGGTAGCTGTTGCTCGGCATCGAGGCGACCATGTGACCGCCCGGCGCAACCAGCTCCGGCTTGACGAAACCTTCGAAGGTCGGACCAGTCGAGGAGAAGGAGGCGAGACGGTCGTCCGTCAGGTCGTAGGGTGTGTAATTGTCGGTCAGCGCGCCTGTGGTGATCACATAGGGAACGTTGCCGGGTACGTCGATCGTCATCGGCGTCGGGCCTTCATTGCCCGCGGAAGCGATGACCACGATGCCTGCATTCCAGGCGGCCATCACCGCCTGGTCGATCGGATCATCCCAGTAGTAGGATTCCGGCGGCGCCCCGAACGAAAGATTCAGGACCCGGATGTTGTACTTCTTCTGATTCGCGACGATCCAGTTCAGCCCGGCGATCACGTCCACATACCGTCCCGCGCCCGTTCCATCGAACGCCCGCACGACGACGAGATTGGCGCGCGGCGCGATGCCGAGATAGCTACCGGCCACATTGATTGCGCCGCCGGCGGCGATCGAGGTGACGTGGGTGCCGTGTCCATAAGGGTCGCTGGTCACGGGCTTGGCGCTGCCTCCGCCCAGCATGTCGCGACTCGCGAGCAGGCGAGACCCGTAATTCTGACTCGGATCCTGCCACAGCCCCGAATCGAGCACGGCAATGGTGACACCCTTGCCCGTAATCCCGGCCTGCTGGAGCGTATCGGCGCCAACCAACAGCGGGTAGTTGGTCTGGTACAGCAGCGGCGGGAGCAACACCCCAGTGCCGTCCTTGGGCGTGCTCGTGGAGCTCACCGCCATTACGACGGGCGAAGTGACCGGACTGAGCAGTCCGAGCAATCCGTCGGTCAGGAGCGGGCGATCCTCATACAGCCGGATTCCGGGGGTCGCACGCAGGCGCGTGACCTGCCACGGATTGAGGTACGCCGAGACACCGTTTATGACCGCCAGCTCCTGCTCGATGCTGCCATGCACGCGATGGATCTGCACCGCCGCCATGCGGCTGGTTCCCGCCTCGACGATATAACGGGCGGGCCTGGTCGAGACCGATGGCGCGGCGCTTGCGCTGCCTGCCGCCGAGAGCAGAACCATCAACATCGGTGCGTAACGGTGCCCTAGGCGCATGATCGTGCTTCCGTGTGTCCGGATCCTGCAGGAGATCCATGTCACATGAGTTTGGCCGCACTGTGACCGGCATCACGGTGGTGCCGCGCTCAGCTGCCGCCGTAGCAAGCGTGAACTGCGTCGCATAATGAAGCCGTCAAATCGGGATCCCGGGACCGCCGAATGGCGACCCCCTGCGGACTCAATCGGCGGCGGCGGCGCGATAGGGATCCATTATGTCCGGCATGGCCTCGCGATACAGATCGCCGCTGCCCTGATGACAGCCCAGTTCGAGCAGCGCGGCGCGCTGCGCAAGATCATCCACGGCGGTCGCGATCGGTGTCAGTCCCAGCGACACGGCCATGCTGATGCCGGCCCGGCAAACCTTGCGCGCCACCTCGTCGGTCCTGAGCGCGGTCGTCCATCCCCGGTCGAGCTGCAATCCCCACGCCGGGGAGCGGGCCAGCGCATCGAGCGAACCCACGCCGCGCCCCACTTCATCGACCACCAGACGCACACCGAGCCGCTGCAGTTCACCGAAATGCGCGCCGTCACGTGCGATGAAGGTCTTCTCTGCAACCCGCAGTTCGAGTCGCTCAGCGGGCACCGCGCCTTGCGCGAGAAAGCGCCTGATGTCCCCGGCGAAGTCCTCGTGCATGATGTGATGCCTCAGCGCGCCGAATGAAATGTGCACGTCCGCATCCCACTGCGGTGCCAAGGCTGCGAAGTCCAGGCGCAGGCAGTCGAGTACGGTGCGGGACAGGGCCGCGGCCAATCCGGTCGTCTCCGCCAGACGCAGGAATTGCACCGGACGCACTTCGCCGCGCAGCGGGTGCATCCAGCGAAGGTAGCCCACGCACGCCAGCAGGCGCCCGCTCACCAGATCATGGCGGCCCACGTAGCGCAGTCGGACATCGCCGTTGCCGATAGCCGTGCGCAACTCGCGGGCCATGTCCAGCCGCGCGAGCGATCGCAGCTTCAGGGTATCGCTGAAGAAGCAGATCTTTCCGGGCTCGCCACGGCGCGCCTCGGCGGCGGCGGCGCGTGCATGCTGCAGCAGAATCTTCGGAACATGGGCGTCGCGCCCCAGAATCGCCACGCCCGCATGGGGTGCGAGGTGAAACGCCGCGTCGCCGATATCGATCGGTTCGCGCAACTGCGCGCAGATCATCGCGACGCAGGCCTCGATTGCATCGCGATCCGCACTGTCGATCACGACTGCCACGAGACGGTCACTCAGTTGGCCGAGGTACCACGGGCATGACCCATCTTCCCGGGTCGGGGGCGCCGGCACTCGCCTCAGTGCTGCGCTCATGGTGCGCTCGGCCACGCCAGCATCGAAGAGCTGTGCGATGTCCGCCAGGCCGTCGAGGTCTATGACCGCGAGCGCGGACGGCCGCTCACAAAGCGCGGCCAGCGACATGGACTCGGTGAAGCGCCGCAGAAAGCCACGGCGATCGAGTTCCGGATCCGGGTGCCCATCGGTCGCGTCCGGTGAGTGATCCGACGCCCGCGTCAGTGCCACGCGGAGCACACAGAGCGCCCGGTCCGGGCCCTGGGCGCTGACCCGGATCTCATAAACGCGTCCTTCGAAGTCGATTTCCGCCTCGACCGAGTCGCGTCTCGCAATCGCCTTGCGCGTCAGCTGCCTGAGCAGCGCGGCGACCGTTTCGGGCCATACCGCCTCGAATCGTTGGCCGGCAGCCGTGGTGTCCAATCGCAGCGCTGGCAGCCCGTGCCCCCCGGTGTGACCCAGCACGAGGCCATCGCGCCGCGCAAGCACGACGAGATCGGGCAGTTGATCGAAGAGCCTGTCGTGCATCGGCAAATCCTACCCAGAACCTCTCCCTCCAGGCCTTGACGCAGGTCCGGCCGAGCCCCGGCCTGGGCCGGCACACCGGTACTTGCACGGGTACCGGTACGGGCGCCATGAATATGTCGTGCGGTAGCACCCTTGTCCGTCGCTGCGGCCTCCTATAATCTCGCCGAATGCCGATTTCATGCATTTTCACGACCAAGCCCAAGTCCAAAGGCTGCCGGGGCCAATCGGTCGTGCTTGTGTTGATCTAGGCTACAGCGCATTACCACCGAAGGGCCCCGCCGGCGACGGACGGGGCCCTTTGCATTGCGGCCACCGTTGCTCCGGCTCCCATCGACGAGGAGCAACGAATCATGGACCTCCATTCCCCCAGCGTCGCAGTCGTGGGCGCCACCGGAGCCGTCGGCGCCGAGATCATCGGTTGCCTGGATCGACGCGGCTTTCCGCTCTCCAGTCTGCGTCTATTCGCATCGGAGCGCTCGGCCGGCAAGGTGCTGAACTACCGCAATCAATCCCTGCGCGTCGAGCCGTGTGGCGCGGACGCGTTTGCAGGAATCCGCATTGCGCTGTTCTCCGCCGGCAGCGCGGTAGCGCGCCGCTTCGCACCGATCGCGGTGCAGGCGGGAGCCGTCGTCATCGACAATTCCTCGGCGTACCGGATGGCAAGCGACGTACCGCTGGTCGTGCCCGAAGTCAATCGCGCGACAATCGCCGGTCATCATGGAATCATCGCGAACCCGAACTGCGTCGCGATCATTGCCGTGGTTGCGCTTTGGCCGCTGCACCAGGCCTTCGGTCTGCGACGTATCGTTGCCTCGACCTACCAGGCAGCGTCCGGCGCCGGCGCCGCCGCGATGGAGGAACTGCGCGAGTCCACCCGTGCCGCGCTGGACGGTCAACCCTACGAACCGCGTGTGCTGCGGCAGCGCTATGCCTTCAATCTCTACAGTCACGACGCCGCCGTCGATCTCGGGACCGGCTCGAATGAAGAGGAGATCAAGGTGATGCGGGAGTTGCGCCGGATCATGGGACTCGCAGAGCTCCCGATCGGAGTCACCTGCATCCGCGTACCGGTGCTGCGAGCACACGCAATATCCCTGGCAGTCGAGTTCGAGCGGCCCGTCACGGCCGAAGCGGCGCGTGCGGTGCTTGCCGTTGCGCCGGGTATCCGGGTCGTGGACGATAGGCACAGCAATCATTTTCCGATGCCGGTCGAGGCTACGGGCCAAGACGATGTGCTGGTGGGTCGATTGCGGGCTGATACCAGCGATCGGTCGGGACACTCGCTGGCATTGTTCGTGGCCGGAGACCAGCTGCTGAAGGGAGCGGCACTGAATGCGGTACAGATTGCGGAACTGCTGCTCGCCGGCCCCGGCTGACCGGACCCGCATGGGTCGTGACCGCGGAAGACCTGAATGAGCCTGCCACTCGATCCCAGGGAGGTCGACAAGCCATTTCTGCGCCGCTGGATGCGCATGGCGCTCGCACTGCTCGTCCGCTGTCCGTTCCGGTTCGGCTTGATGATCGCGGCACTCGGATTGCTCGACCATGCCGCGATCACGCTGGCGGAGGGATCGGGAATCCAGCGCTCGTGGGCGGACCGGCTCGGCACGTTGCTGTTGCCGCCACTGTGGGTGCTCATCAGCGCGCTCGCGCGCGGCGCCGATGATGCCCACCGCGGCAAGGAGGCACTCGCTGCGCTGGGACTGCGGCGCGTATGGTGGGGGGCGCTGCGCGCGGGCGCCACGCTTGCGGCGTTTCTGTGGATCGTGACCTGGGCGCTGCAGGGACTCGGGGGACTTGCCAGTCTGCACCGCAGCCAGGGCTATCTGCGCCATCCGGGCGAACTGCTGACCTCGATCGTCGTGAATGTTGCACTGCTGCAGAGCTGGGTCGGTCTGTGCTATTGCCCGCTGCTGGTGATGCAACCACAAGTCGAAGCGTCGGAAGCTGGGGTGCTGTCACGCCGGGCATCGCAGCTCAATGGAAGAACCGTACTGCTGCTGTTCGTCGCCGTGATCGCCCTCGCCGGCGTTGCCGTGGCAACCGTGCTGCCGCTGTTCGGGCTGACCGATGCGGCACTGCTGGTCTTCCTGGGTATCCTGAACTACGTCGCGTACCGGGACATCTTCGAGCGGCGCAGCGAGAACGCGCCGCAGCTGAGTGTCACAGCCGCCAGTGGAAGCGGTAGCGCGCTGACAGCTGCAGCTGGGATTCGACGAGCCCTGCGGGTACACCGTCATAGACACGCGGCGGAAATCGGCTCGTGACCCGGATCCACTCTGCGGCGAACAGCCACCCGGCGCCCATCTCATGCATCCATCCCAGCGTCCATGCGTGACCCACGTCATCGCGTGGCGCACCATAGAAGCCGCTGGACTGGTGGGTCCGGAAATCATCGAACCGCGCCGTGAAGCGCTCGCGCCGCCATTCCAGGCTGGCCAGCGCGAAACCGGCGTCGTAGGTCATCCTGAATTGATCCTCACCCGCGCTGTCGGGTCCGATTGCCGTATCGCCGCCCAGGAACTGCACGATGAAGGTCCAGGCCGCATCCGGCTCCAGCCGGGCGCCCACGCTCGCAAAGCGCGTGCGCCACGCGCTGGCGGTGGAGTTGTACGCACCGGGATCGCCAAGATTGTCGTAGTACAGGGCGCGCAGCTCGAGTCGATCGTGGTGTCGCCAGGTCAATCCGGCGTAGTAGCCTGGACGATCATCAACCTCGTGGTAATACTCTTCCGGTGGCTTGCCGAGACCACCGAACAGTGTCGAGGGACGGTCAGTGAGGCCGAAGCCGCGATCGGCGATCAGGACTCCGGCTGGGTCATTCCAGCCATACAGCGCTCCTACCAGCGCGACGTCCCCAAGGTAGCCGTGACTCGCGCCGAGCCAGCGCGCCTCGACCTCGGTGCCGATCGTGCGGAATTCCTCGCCGATCCAGGTGTTCAGTGCCGAGGGGGTGATCGTATAGACGTCGCTCCAGCCCGTTCCCCGGTTCTCCAGCGAAACCGGCATGAAGAATGCACCGGCCCGGACATCCCAACGGATGGAGTGGGACGGAAATGGACGCGCCTCGACGTAGGCTTCGCTGAGATCGACAAGGTTCCGATCCTGATCGTCGTACGCATACGCTACCGCGTGGGCGCTCAGGATGTCGCTGAGACGCACCCGCGTGTCGAGCATTGCGTGACCGAGACGCAGGCCTTCGTGCTGTGGGTCGAAGCGCAGCAGTCCGTCGCCGCCATAGAGATAGGACGGCGTGCCGTCCGCAGACACCCACCGCAGATCGAGCTCGCCAGTCACGTTGAGCCGGTCCTGTGCGCCCGCCAGCGGAGCGCCCAGCATGGCGAGCCAGCACAGCAGCGCCGCTCCGGCTCGCATCAGTAGTCCCAGTCCGCCCGTCGCGGCCTCGGCAACGGCGTCGTGCGCAGGTCCCGCGTCAGATGAACCACCACAGTGCCCGGAACCGTCTGCGTGACGGGCACCCGATGCACCAGGCTCTCGGCAGGATCAGCGATGAAGGGGCTCCAGATTGCGACCTCATACGAGTCGGCCGGGACCCCACTCCAGTGCACCTTGCCGTGCGCATCGGTCTTGCCGAAGTACGGCGCGTCGGTCACGTAGATGTAACCCACCATCTGGTCATGGATATTGCACCCGAGCACCACCAGCCCGGGCTTGTCGAAATTGACCGGGTGATGCACCGCCCCCTTGTAAAGCGGGAGCTGGAAGCGCTTCGCAGCTGAGAATGAGTAGACCTGGTGACTGACCATGTCGTTGTTCGGGAATTTGACGTCGCTACCGACTGCGACCACCAGCACCTGGGGCACGAAGGCGAGGTTCTGCTGGTCCATGATCGCCTCGCTCCGGTCGGCAGGCGCCAGTCGCCCGGCGCCGGCGCCAGGTACGGCCGTGACCACGACGTCAGCCAGCGGGTGCCCGGGGCGGTCCTGAACGCTGATGTCCAGTTCGCCGGCCCGCGCGGCGAACCCGGCAGCCAATGCCATCGAGCACGAGAGTACCCGCCAAAGCGTGAACCGCTTGGCGAGCCGGTGCTGCAGCGCTGCGATCCGGTTCGCAGTTCGACTGTGGCCACAGCTATCCGGCCCACCGACACGGGTAGCATAGCGCATGCGAGTGAGCGTATACATGTTGCGCAGTTTCCGTGGCCGCATACTAGCGCTGGTACTCGGACTCGTCACCGGCCTGCTTTGCGCGACGCTGCTCGCCGTCGTGCTGCGCACCCGTGCCGAAGTGGGTCGGCAGGCCGCGCGACAGCTGCGCTCGGCGGCCGACACCGCGCGCGAGATGTTGCGCTTTCGCGGCGATCAGCTGTCCAGCGCAGCGGAAGTACTGACCTCCGACTTCGGGTACAAGGAGGCGGTCGCTTCCGCCGACACCCAGACCCTGCTGTCGGCCATCATCAACGATCGCAGCCGCATCGGCGCCGACGCGATTCTCGTTTTCGGCATCGACGGGCGACTGCTGGCCAGTACACTCGGCACCCCCTCCTCCCGCACCGTCACAGACCTGCAGCGCCTGATCGCGGGGGATACCGATGCCAGCATGCTGCGCCTGTACCAGCTCATCGAGGGCCGCCCCTACCAGCTCGTGATCGCCCCGGTGCTCGCTCCCGAACCGATCGGCTGGACGGCCATGGCCTTCGCGCTCAACTCCCAGCTCGCCAGCGACATGGCCCGCGTGCTTGGCGTGGAAGTCTCGTTCGTCAGCACTGATGGCAGCGCCGCGCCCGGAGTCGAGAGCTCGTCCGATAGCGCACGCCGCTCGGCCACACTCGGCCTCGAGGGTGCACCGGCGACGACCCCGTACTTCAGCGGCACCGGAGACGAGCAGTTCCTGACCTGGAGCAATCCGATCCGCTCCAGGACCGGCCGTCTCACTCTGGTACTGCAGCGCTCTCTGGCCGAGGCATTGCGCCCGTACGCGCTGCTGCGCGATGCGATCCTGGCGATCGGCGCGGCGGCTTTGGCCGTGGCCGGAATGCTGTGCTCGCTGCTCATGCGCAGTGCCACGCGGCCGGTCGATGCGCTGACGCGCGCTGCCGAGCGCCTGGAGGCCGGCGATTACACTGTCGATGTACCTCCGGCCAGCACGATCGAGTTCTCGCGTCTCGCCGGCGCGTTCAATGCGATGCGTGCCGCGGTGGCGGATCGCGAGGCTACGATCCGTCACCAGGCGCTGCATGACGGGCTCACGCAGCTGCCGACACTCGCGCACATCAGCGAGGTCCTGCAGGAGCTGCTGCAGGGCGCACCGAATCCCGATCGGCCCCTCGTCGTGGTGCTGGTCGAGATCCAGCATTTCCAGGAAATCATTGCCTCGCTCGGTCATCCGGCCGGTGATGAAGTTCTCTGGGAGGTCGCACGTCGGCTGGTGGCCGGCACCACCGTGCCGGAAAGGGTCGCACGCATTGCGACCGATCAGTTCCTGGTGATACTCGAATCGGTTGCACTGGATCAGGCAAACGCTGCGGTGGAGAGTCTGATCCGGGGTCTGCACGCGGCCTTCGACTATGCCGGATTGTCGCTGCAGATCGAGATGCGCGTGGGCGTGGCCGCCTACCCCGACCACGGGCGGCTGCCCTCGGAACTGCTGCAGCGGGCGGAACTCGCGCTCTATCGCGCGAAGGACGGCGTGGCGACGGTCGGCATGTTCGTTCCGGGGGACGACTCGCTGCATCGGCATCGCATGGCGATTCTGGGGCAGCTGCGGCGGGCGATCACGGACGGCCAGCTGCAGCTGTACTACCAGCCTAAGGTGGCGCTGACCGACGGAGGCGTGCACGGCTGCGAGGCGCTGGTACGCTGGTGTCACCCCGAGCGCGGAAATATTCCCCCTGGGGAGTTCATCCCGCATGCCGAGCGCACCGGCATGATCCGCCTGCTCACGCAGTGGGCACTTTCCAGCGCATTGCACCAGCTGCACGAGTGGGGCCAAGCCGGCATCGCGCTCGATGTCTCGGTCAACGTCTCGCCGATGGACTTGGCCGATCCGGGGTTCGCTCACGGACTCGGATTGCTGCTCCGGCACACAGGGGCCGACTCGCGTCACCTGATCCTCGAAGTCACCGAGGGCGCCGTGATGAAAGACCTCGGAAACGCACTGCGCGTGATGCAGGAATTGCGGCTGCTCGGCGTACGCTTCTCGATCGATGATTTCGGTACCGGCTATTCCTCGCTCGCACACCTGAAGCGGCTGCCGGTCGATGAGCTGAAGATCGACCGCTCGTTCATCCAGGAGCTCGAGTCGCACCCCGACGACGAAGTAATCGTTGCCTCGACCATCGGTCTCGGCCACGCGCTCGGCATGAAAGTCGTCGCCGAAGGGGTCGAGATGCACTCCAGCTTCGAGGCGCTCGCACGGCTCGGCTGCGACCTGGTGCAGGGCTTCCTGATTGCAAGGCCGCTGCCGGCGGCAGAATTCACTGCGTGGGTTCGAGCGCGCGCCGCGACACCAGCGGCCGCGACGGCGCCGGCGCCGGCGCCGGCGCCGTCGGCCGGCACGATGCCGCGATACGCATGACAGCTCCGCGCCGGCTGTTTCATGTCTCCCATGGAAAGTGCGGCAGCCTCTCGAACGCGGCATGCATGGATGCGTCCCAGTCGCCGCTGACCTCGCGGAACAACGCTGCGCTCTCGTCGAGCACGAGCTGCTGCGAGAACTGCAGGGCATCGCGCGGCAGGATCGCGAGCTCTATCGGCGGCCCGACGGAGAGGTTGGACTTCAGTGCGGCGTCGAACGAAATCAATGCCAGACGGGCTGCATCATTGAGTGACAGCGCTGGATTGGCAATGCGCGAGAGAATTGGCTTGCCGTACTTGAACTCCCCGAGCTGAAGGAATGGTGTCTGCGGGCTCGCCGCCACATAGTTGCCTTCCGGATGAATCAGATACAGGTCCGGCGGGCGGCCGGCGATCTGCCCGCCCAGGATCAGCGTCGCACTGCCGCTCACGCCACTGCTGCGGAATGCCGCGTCATGGGCCTGCCCGATGCCGAACAGGGTTTGCCCGACGTACACGGCGGCCTCGAACAGGTAGTTCACGGAGCGCAGGCTCATGCGCCCGGGCGGGGCATCCAGATCCCGCTGCACGCAGTCGATGAGTTCCTGCGTCGTGCCCAGATTCCCGGAGGTCAGGATCACGAAAATCCGATCGGCGGCGGGTTGGAAGGTGTGCATCTTGCGATAGGTGCTGATGTAGTCGATGCCCGAGGTCACGCGCGAGTCGCTCGCCAGCACGAGGCCCGCGTCCAGCTTGATGCCGAGGCAGTAGGTCATTTCCAGACCCTATCAGATCCGTCGATCCCGGCAACCTCCCGCGATGCAGCAGTGCTGCGGGTCGATTTCATCAGAATGCGATGCTGGTTCTTGCCGACGGGATGGCCCTTAGGGCTCAATGCTCCTGAGCAGCCGCCCGCGGGACCTTCAGGCTGCGCCGATACCTCAGAACCAGGCTGCATCGCATGCTCTCGTTCCTGCCCACCCCGGCGATTCGGGCCCGACCGGCACAGCTGGCACAGCTTGCGAGCGCGCTGGCGATGCTGGTGGGTCTGGATGTGGCGATCGGCCGCAGCATCGGATTTGAGCCCATATTGAATGCAGTGCCAGGGGCCACGGGCATGGCGCTGCTCACGGCGCTGACCTTCATGATCGCGGCGGCAACGCTGTGGTTCGCGGCACGGGGTCCGACGGCGCCGCGGATCGGTCCGATCCCGGCATGGCAGGCAGGCGGCCTGACCGTGGCACTCATCGGCGCGATCCGGATCCTGGCGTACGCATTCGACTGGAATCCGGGCCTCGATTCGCTCGGCCTGCACGCCGCGATGATCGCCTCGGTCGGCGGCCATACGGCCCAGATGTCGCCGGCAACTGCCGGCGACTTCCTGTTGCTGGGATTCGCGCTCACCGTGTCGCATACACGTCGCGGCGGGATTGCGCTGCAGACGGCCGCCTGGGCCAGCGCCCTGCTCGGCTGGCTCGGACTGAGTCATTTCATCTTCGGCGGCGTCGCGCTGCCGGACTTCACCCACATGTCGCTGCCGACCGCCGCCTTGTGCATCGCTTTGAGCGGCGGGGCGCTGTCCATTCGACCGGAGCTGGGATTCATCGCGCTGTCGCTCAGCGACGGACCCGGCGGCAAGGTGGCCCGGCGCCTGATTCCCATCATCTTCATCGTGCCGTTGGTCGGCGGCTGGCTGTGCCTGGAAGCCCTGCGCGCCGGATGGTTCAGCACCGAAGCCGCGGTGGCCCTGTTCGCGTTCAGCAACGTCGTCGTTTTCGGCGCCGTGATCTGGCGCACGGCCGGCAGGCTCAATCAGCTGGATGCCGAGCGCAGCGCCGCGGAGCGCGCACTGGCCATGGAGCTCCAGCTGCTCGACTTCGCATTGAATGTCAATCACATGGGCGCTTGGGACCTCGATCTCAAGACCCATGTCGTGCATCGCACGCTGACCCACGCCCGCATCTTTGGCTACGCACCGCCCCTCCCTGACTGGAGCTATGAACGTTTTCTGGAGCATGTGCTGCCGGAGGACCGCGCGGAGGTGGATCGGCGATTCCGTGCGGCTGTAAGCTCGAACAGTGACTACCGCGTCGAGTGCCGGATCCGCCGAGCGGACGGCGAGGTGCGGGAAATCGTGGCCAGCGGCAGCCAGGTCCGGGAGCCGGACGGCACCACCCGTCGCCTCAGAGGCGTCGTGCAGGATGTCTCCGCAATCAAGCGCTCCGAAGCGCAGCAGCAGCATCTGGTCGCGCTGGTGGCGTCGGCGGATGATGCGATTCTCTCCAAGGATCTGGCCGGCAAGGTCTTGAGCTGGAACCCTGGCGCGCAGCAGTTGCTGGGTTACGATGCCGCGGAGATCATCGGGCAGCCGGGAAGCCGCCTGCTGCCGGAGGATCGCAAGGACGAGGAACTCGCGATCCTCGATCAGATTCGCCGCGGCCAGCGGGTGGCGCATTTCGAGACCGTGCGGCGCCGCAAGGACGGCTCACTGGTCGACGTGTCGTTGACGATGTCACCGATCCGCAACGGCGCCGGCGAGATCGTCGCGGCCTCCAAGATCATGCGCGATATCACCGAGCGCAAACGCCACGCGGACGAGCTTGAGCGCAGCAACAGCGAGCTCGTCCAGGCCAACCGCGAATTGGATGAGTTCGTCTATACCGCCTCGCATGACCTGCGCTCGCCGCTCACCGGTGTCGGTTCAGTCGTGCATTGGATTCTCGAGGATGACCCCACGCTGTCGCCGGAGACGCGCGCACGGCTTTCATTGATCCAGGGGCGCCTCGGGCGCATGCAGCAGCTGCTCACCGACGTACGAGATTTCGCGCGTGCCGGCCGGGACACTATCGCCGCCGGACCGGTGCTCAGTGCCGCGGCGCTTATCGCCGAGATCGCCGATACGCTGCATGTGCCGGCAGGATTTCGCGTCACCAGCGATCCCTCGTTGCAATCCGTACGAGTGAGCCGCATGCCCCTTCAGCAGGTACTGCACAACCTGATCAGCAATGCGATCAAGCATCATGATCGGGCAACGGGCACGATCACCGTGACCGCCGAGCCTCGCGGGCAATGGATCCGCTTCTGGGTCTCGGACGACGGCCCGGGCATACCAGGCGAGTACCACGAAGTCGTCTTCGAGATGTTCCGGACCCTCAAGCCCCGCGACGCCGTGGAGGGCAGCGGCATGGGGCTCGCGCTCGTACGCAAGCTCGTCGGCAGGATGGGCGGAAACTGCGGTATTGAGCGTTCCCCGGGCCGGGGCACGCGCTTCTGGTTCGACTGGCCTGCTGGTCAGCCCACGGCGGATGTTCCTTAACGAGCGACCGACCGCCCCGCACACCGCCTCCTTATAATGGGGCCAACCGGCAATCCACCAGAGGCGACCCAGAATGCTCAGGATGTTCACGGCGGTCCATCCGCTGCTGCTGCTGCTGCTCGCGACGACACTGGAGGTCAGCGGGGATGCGCTCGTGCGCACCGCCCTGTTCCGACACGTCGGACTAGTCCGCATCGGGCTGTGGCTGCTCGGCGGGGCACTCCTGCTCGGCTACGGAACATTGCTGAACCTCGCGCCGGTAGAGTTCGAGCGCATCGTCGGCCTCTATATTGCGACCTTGTTCGTGGTATGGCAGCTGATCAGCCTGATCGCATTTCGCGCAGTGCCGACCGTGCCGATCGTGCTCGGCGGTGCGCTCGTGATCGCCGGCGGCTGCATCATCACGTTCTGGCGCGCACCAGCATGAGAGCACAGCGATGCGCGCGGTAGCAGTGGATCAGCTCAAGGGGGAACCCAGGCTCGTCGAGCTGCCGACGCCGACGCCGAAGCCAGACCAGCTGTTGGTACGGGTCAGCGTGGCGGGCATGAACCCCTTTGACTGGAAGCTCGCCGACGGGGCGCTCGCCGGCGTGATGCCGAACGTGCTGCCATTCGTGCTGGGCCTGGATGCGGCCGGTGTCGTGGCTGCCGTGGGTTCCGCCGTGTCCCGGTTCAGCGACGGCGCGCGTGTGTTCGGCCAATTCTTCCACGTGCCTCTCGGTGAAGGCACCTATGCCGAGTACGCGCTGGTCCCGAAGACCGGCGCCGTGGCACTGCTGCCCACCGGCATCGACGACGCGGTCGGAGCCGCGCTGCCGACCGCGGGCATGACAGCACTGGCAATGGTCGACGCGCTCGGGCTCGCCGCCGGCAGCACGGTGTTGATCAATGGCGCCACGGGCGGCGTCGGCTGCTTCGCGACTCAACTCGCTGCGGCAAGGGGATATCGGGTGCTGGCCACGGCTGGCGCTTCGGACGCGCCGCTGCTGCGCGGCTTTGGTGCCGCCGAGATCTATGAATACCGCACCGTCGATCTCTTCACCTCAGTGCAGCAAGCCCATCCTCAAGGGATCGATGCGCTGCTGGACCTGGTCAGCGACGCACCGACTCTCAAACGGATGGTCGGGCTCGTGCGCCGGGGCGGCCAGGTGAGATCAACCATCGGTGCCGCGGACACCGGGATGCTGCAGCAACGGGGACTGCAAGGGGGCAACTTTTTCCTGAAGGCCGAGGCGTCCTTGCTCAGGCGACTCGCAGCCATCGTCGAAAGCGGGGAACTCCAGGTTCCGATCGACTCGACGATCGCGCTCGATAGCGTTCCGGCGGCGATTGCCGCACATCGCCGCGGCGGCGCCCGCGGCAAGACCGTGATTCGCATCACCTGAGCCGTGCGCAACAGCCGCGCGCGGTCCGGGCTACTCAAGGCCGGGGCCGCTTAAGTGAATACGACCGTGCTGCTCGTCAGCCTGGCCACCTTCGCCTCGACGCTGGCGGGTGGCCTGCTGGCACTGCGACTGCGCGAGCGCCTGCATCTGATCCTCGGCTTCAGCAGCGGTGCCGTACTCGGCGTGGCGCTGTTCGATCTGATTCCGGAGGCGATCTCGCTGACCGGTGCGCGTATCGGCGTGCAGGCCACGATGGGCGTAATGGCCGCGGGTTTCCTGCTGTACATGCTGCTGGACCGGGCGCTGGTCATGCATGGCCACGCGGATCCGGGCCTTGCGCCGCCCAGGCGGCGCGGCGCGCTGGGTGCGGGAGCCTTAAGCGTGCACAGCTTCCTCGATGGCCTGTCGATCGGGCTCGCGTTCCAGGTCTCCATACCGGCTGGTGTCGTAGTGGCCGTGGCCGTGCTGGTGCACGACTTTTCGGATGGCATCAATACAGTCGGCGTGATCCTGAGGAACCGCGGCGGCGAGCCTGCTGCGTTCCGCTGGCTGCTGGTGGACGCGCTCGCGCCGGTTGCCGGGGCGGCCTCGACGCTGATGCTGCGATTGGATCAAACCGCGCTCGGCATGGCGCTCGCAGCGTTCGCCGGGTTCTTCCTTTACATCGGGGCCACGGACCTGCTGCCCGAGAGCTACCGCGAGCATCCGACCGTGGGAACCACCGCGATGACGATCCTCGGTGCCCTGTCGATGTTCGTCGCGGTACGGCTGGCCAGCGGCTGACGAGTCGCCTCACCGACGAACGTGGTGGCCCTGCGCCTCGAGCGACAGTTCGTTCCATTGCTCCCACTGCGCGATGCGCCGTCCATACTCGGCTCGTGTCATCGGCAGACCGACGGAACCGAAGAAGATCCGCAGTGGGGGATCGCTGGCGTCGACGAGTTTGAGCATCGCAGGTCCGGTCGCCTCAGGCTCGCCGGGCACCACGCCGCCTCGGAATCCGGCGATCGTCGCGCGCGCACCGTCGTAGGCCGGTAGCGGCGCGGCCCGCACGGCGGAAGCCCCGCCCCAATCGGTCGCATAGCCGGCAGGCTCGACCAGCGTGACCTTGATTCCGAATGGCGCGACCTCAGCCGCCAGGGACTGGCTGAAACCTTCGAGCGCCCATTTCGAGGCGTGATACAGCCCCAGGGTTGGTAAGGCATTGACGCCGCCGATCGAGGAGACCTGGATGATGTGGCCCGAACCCTGGGCACGAAGGATCGGCAGCGCCGCCTGGGTGACCCACAGTGCCCCGAACAGGTTGGTCTCGATCTGCGCACGTGCCTGCGCCTCGCTGACCTCCTCGATCGCACCAAACAGGCCGTAACCGGCGTTGTTGACGAGCACATCGAGCCTGCCGAAGCGCGCGTGCGCCTGAGCGATCGCCTCATGGACGGCGGTACGGGACGTGACGTCCAGCGCGATCGCTGCGACCTGCTCCCGGTAGCGCTCGACCAGCGGCGCGAGGCTGCGCAGGTCGCGGGCGGTCGCAGCCACACGGTCGCCACGCGCCAGCGCGGCCTCCGCCCAGATGCGTCCAAAGCCCCTCGATGTCCCGGTGATGAACCATACTTTCTCGGTCATAGGGCCGAATCCTACATCAGGCCAGCTCCTGAAGCGCGCTGCGATCGAAGGGCCGCAGCGTATCGATCAACCCGCGCCGGACGATCCGGGGCCAGTCGGGATTGACGATCAGGGAACGGCCGATCGCAATCAGATCGAATTCGTCGCGCTGCATCCGCTCGAGCAGCTCATCGATGCCGGTGACCGCGGCCTGCGCGGGGTTGGCAAACGTCGTCATGAATTCCTCATTCAGCGTGACCGATCCGACGGCGATCGAGATGCGGCCCGTGAGCTTGCGGGTCCAGCCGGCCAGGTTGAGTGTGCTGCCGTCGAACTCGGGTTCCCAGAACCGCCGCTGCGAGCAGTGAAACAGGTCGACACCCGCGTCCACCAGCGGCTCGAGCAGAGCCGCCAGCTCGTGCGGCGACTGCGCCAGGCGGGCCGCATAGTCCTTGAGTTTCCATTGCGAAAAACGCAGGCACACCGGGAAGTCGGGACGCACATTACGCCGCACTTCCCGGATGACCTCGACCGCGAAACGGGTCCGCCGCAGCAGATCCCCGCCGTAAGCGTCGGTCCTGCGGTTGGTGCCTTCCCAGAAGAACTGGTCGATCAGGTAGCCATGGGCGGCATGAATCTCCAGGCCGTCGAAGCCGAGCCGTTGCGCCGATGCGGCCGCCTCGCCGTAGGCCCCGATGACCGCATCGATGTCCTGCTGCGTCATCGGGTCGCGCACGCGCTCTCCAGGCCGGACGAGTCCGGAAGGTCCGACCGCATCGGGCCCGAGCTCACGATCCGCGGGCGGCGCGATTCCCACGTGCCAGAGCTGCGGAAAGATCCTGCCTCCGGCCGCATGCACCTGCTCGACGACGCGCTGCCAGCCGGCAAGCGCCTCCTCGCCGTGAAATACAGGCACGTCAGGGGAGAAGCCGGCTCCGGCGTGCGGGATATAGGTCCCTTCGGTGATGATCAGGCCGACGCCGCCTTCGGCGCGGCGGCGGTAGTAGGCCGCCACATCGGCCCCGGGCACGCCGCGAGGCGACTTGCTGCGCGTCATAGGCGCCATCACGATGCGGTTTGCGAGTCTGAGGCTCTGGAATTCGAGAGGACGGAACAAGACCTCGATACGTCGGTCCATCGGCAGTCGCTGACCTGTGCTCATGGCTCGGCCGCATCGTACACTGCTTGCTCATGAGCATGCTCCCACCCGACCATCCGGATCGCCAGGCGCTCGCAGCCGAAGTACACGCGCGGCCACCCGAGGCGCTGGACACACCGGCGCGCGTATCCTACGTGGCAGTACTGATCGGTCGTGAGCAGCGCGAATCGGAGCTCGGTCACCTCGCCCGGTTGTGCGCGGTCTATGGCGCGGTCCCGCCGCCACCGGAGTCCAGCCATTTCACGGCCGAGCTCGGACCGGTGCAGCTCAAATGGGAGCGCCACAGCGAGTTCTCCGGCTATACGTTCACGACTCGTGGGACGAGTCCCCAGCCCTTCAGCGAGCCTCCGGTGGCCGCGTTACCGACCGGCTGGTTGTCCGAGCTGCCGGGACTGACCATTTTCGCCGCGCATGCCACGGTGCTCGCCGTGGGAGCCGGCGAACCGGACGCGACGTTCGTCGCCAGGCAGTTCGACGGTCACGTGATCGTCGGCGCAGAGATCGCGGGCGGCGCCGGCCTTGCGTTCACCGATTTCCTGGTGCGCGAGGACGGCTTCGGGCGCTTCCTGCTCCTGGATCGCAGCTTCACGCCGCGGCAGGCGGGACGCATGGTGCAGCGGCTGCTCGAGATTGAAACCTACCGGATGATGGCCTTGCTCGCCTTTCCGTTGATCCGACCCCTCACCGCGCAGACCGCGGCCGCGGAGCAGGCGCTCACGGAATTGACCACCGCGCTGGCAAGTCCGGGAGGCGATGACGACGCGCTGCTGCAACGGCTCACGCGCCTCGCGGCGGAGGTGCAGGGCAGCGTCACGCGTACCCAGTTCCGGTTCAGCGCCTGCCGCGCCTACACAGAGCTCGTCAGGACCCGCATTGCGGAGTTGCGCGAGCGGCGACTGCCCGGCATCCAGCCGATCGAGGAGTTCATGTCGCGGCGTTTCTCGCCGGCCGTAGCGCGCTGTGCGAGTACTGCGCAGCGCCTGCTGGAATTGTCGGATCGGATCGGCCAGGCCTCCGCCCTGCTCTCGACGCGTGTCGACATCGCGCGCGAACAGCAGAACCAGCGGCTGCTCGAGTCGATGAACCTGCGCGCCGAGCGTCAGTTCCGGATGCAGCAGGCCGTCGAAAGCCTTTCGATTGCCGCGATCGTCTATTACGGTACCGGCCTGGTCGGCTACCTGGCGCGTGCGCTGCGCAGTGCGGGAGTTCCGATCGATCCGGAGATCGCCGAAGGCATCGCAATCCCGGTGATTGCGGTGCTGTGCCTCGGCGCGCTGCGGCGCGCCCACCGCCGCCTCGAACGGCTCGGCACGCCCTCCACCTCGAGCTAGCGCCGGCCGTACTACCAGCCGGCGTGCCGCCTGATCCATTCGCGGATCATCGGGTCGTCGAAGGCATAGCGGCCGTGTGATCCGGCAGGCTTCGTGAGCACGTGCTGATCCACCAGCGAGCGCAGCGCATCGCTGATGGAGCCGGGCGAGATGCTGTCCTTCCCAAGAGCCTTGGCATAGGCGCCGCGCGCCTCGTTCGACGAGACGTCGCCGCCGGCGGCCAGGCGGCGGCACAGCTGCTTCTGCAGCGGCGTCAGCGCATCGAGGAGCGGCAGGTATTGCTCGGAGGCCAGCAGGCTCTCGACGCGAGAATCGAGCACATCGCGGAATGATGGCTTGTCCCCGGACACATAAAGGAACACCAGATCGATCAGGGCCCGGGGCTGGTGCTGAAAGCGCTCGAATGCCAGCGCCAGGTCGGTGACCGGGATCCGACGCCGGAAGCTGCGCTGCGCATGGGCTGAAACGAACTGCAGGAACTCTGCCCCGAGCGCCGGGAACGCCAGGATGCTCGCCCCTTCGTACAACGCCGCCCGGGAGCGCGAGAACAGCTCGGTGATCCGGTCCTGGTTCGACCCGGTGAAGATGACCCGGACCGATTTCCTGCTCTTCGAGATCGCGGCGCGCAGCGCCGAGACGATTGCCTCACCCTCCCGGGCCAGCGCCAGCTCCTGGATCTCGTCGAACAGCAGCAGCACCGGCCGCCTGGCCCTGCGAAGCAGTGATCTCAGCAGCCAGTCGACCAGCAGGAACGCCGAGTCCGGCCGTCGGCGCGCCGGCTCCTCGCCCAGATCGAGGCTCAACGAGCCTACGCCGAGCTTGCTGACCCGGGTCTTCAGGCGCCGACCCACGGTGCTGGAGGGCACCTCGAGATCGTCGAACGCCTCCTGCAGCCCGTAGTTGATCGCCCCCAGCACGTCCGAGCGGCTCTGCCAGATATCGATGTAGACCGGCAGCAGACCGGCGGCGCGCGCCGCCGGCACGACCTCGGTCAGCAGGAATGTGGTCTTGCCCCAGCGCCGGGGGGACTGCAGCGCTATCGGGTCGCCGGGTCCCTCCAGCAGCAGTCGCAGGTACGAGCCCACCAGCTGCGGGCGGGCGAAATGCCATTGCTCGTAGATCAGCGGATGCATGGCGGTATATTACGCCATATGCCGTAATTACGACATCAGCCGTAAGATGCCGTAAAGCAAAGCCGACGCAGGACACCCCCCGCCCCACCGGGCCCCTATTGGCAGGGTCCCTATTAACACCATTGCCGCCCAGGCTTATCCTCTGCGCGTCCTCAAATAAACTTCAAGGGGGTTGCCATGGCCATTTCCCGTTCGCTCCTGACCGCTCTGTCCGGCTCCGCGGCGCTCGCCGCACTGCTGCTGCCGCTCTCGGCCCGCGCCGACGTCGCCACTGAGGTCTCGACCGCCGCTACCCACGCTGGACTCGCGGCTGGCGCTGCGAGCCTGCCGATGGCGCAGATGCACCTGCACCACGTGCTGAACTGCCTCATCGGGCCGGCCGGCAAGGGATTCGACGCGACAGCCGCCAATCCCTGCAAGGATCAGGGTAGCGGCGCAATCCCGGACACCAGCGACGTGCTCAAGAAGGAGATATTGCAGCGTGCCGCCAGCAACGCGCTCGACGCGCTCAAGGACACCGACCTGGATGCGCTGCAGAAAGCCGCCGCCAACATCCAGACGACGCTCAAGACGATCAAGTACTGAGCGCGCGCACACCGCCCGACCGGCGCGCTACGGAACGCTCCTGATCCAGCTCAGGATGGGTCCGGAGACCGTCGTGTCGGCGGTGTCGATCGAGAACACCAGCGACATGTGGCTGTGGCCTTTCGGCACCAGCAGCGTCGGACAGTGTGCGGATCCGTCAACGCACAAGGCGTCGTGCAGCGCCTTGTTGAAGGCCGTGAGACCGCCCAGCGACGGCTCCGCGCCGATGTCCAGTTCGCCGTTGGCGAGCAGGACCTTCGCCGTGCTCGCCTTCAGCGCCGGCAGGCTCGAGCGCGCCAGGCGGGTCGCGGCGTCCACGGCCGGAGGACCCATGGGCAGGGCACCGGGGGCTGCTCCGGGCGGTGGCCCCACGGGGCCGCCGGGCTGTCCGGCAAGCTTGCCCGGCAGTGCGGCGTCGGTCGACATGGGCCCCGGCGCACCGCAGGTCTTACCCGCGAGCGCGAACATCTTCATCATGTCCGCCGGATTCCCCGCGTCCACCTGGACCGGCTCGATATCGAACGCAGCCGGGGACATGAAGATGACGCCTTTGACGCCAACGCCCCCGGGGCCCCAAAGCTCCGGCCGCCCGACGTAGGTGCCGAGGGGCATGTTGCCGGCCGAGTGGGCCCAGATGAACATGCGATCGGGATTGCCGTGGTAGTGCGCGATGTTGGCATGCAGCCACTGGATCATTTGGGCGATGTCCTTCGCGCCGCCATCCCAGGTCGGGCTGAAATGACGCTCCATCGTCACGCCGACCATTCCGTTTCGGGTCGCCCAGCGCGCGATGTTGTCGTAGAAAGCGTTGGCCTCCTTGACCTGCAGTTCGACCTTCTCGCCGCCACCTCCCGGCACGTAGATCAGGACCGGGCGTGACTGCGCTCCGGTGTCGGCCGTGAAGATGTCCACGACGTCCTTCGGGTTCGGACCAAAGCCCACGTCCCGCGCGATCGTGATCCCAGGATAGAGCGGCACGGCGCCACTGGTGATGTCATGGGCCGGCATCAGCGGCCGGTAGAGTTTGGCGGTACAGGCCGGGTCGACGATCTTACCGATCTTGAGCAGCTCGGATTCGATGTTTGCCGGCACGTCGGCCCTGGCTGCGCCAGCCACCGCGCACGCCGCGCCGAGCGCCGCCAGCAGGCTCACGCTTCGCGCCACGACCCCGGTCTGACGCACCAACCGCACCTGACACCTCAACAATGAAAATTCCTGACGACTCATGCCTGCTACCCCCCTCAATGTTGCCGCGGATCCCAGAACTCACTCCATCACGCGCACGTCGGTCACGAAGTACTCGGTCTCGCCGAAACACGCACTGGGAATCCAGCGGTGCTGATCGTAGTGCAGGGCCATGCGCTTGCCGACGCTCGCATTGATCTTCGCGGCCACGGCCGGGCTCGGTACCGTGAAGTAGAACTTGTCCGATACGGTCCCTGGCATGGTCACCATGGCCATCTCGCCCTCCCAGGTCTTGCAGAGCCAGCCCTTGTACGAGAGCTTCTGCACGTAGCCCGCGCGCTCCCCGGTCGAGTAGGACCAGTGCAGCGTCAGCCAAGTGAAGCCGGCGGCGGCCAGCAGGCACAGAGCCAGGAATCCGGCGAGCAGCTTGAGCATATACGGTCGACCTCAGGCTGCGATATAGGCAGTCTTCACATCGGTAAAGAATTCGGCTGCATAACGTCCCTGTTCGTGCGGACCGTAGCTCGACTCCTTGGTCCCGCCGAAAGGCACGTGGTAGTCCACGCCCGCGGTCGGCAGGTTCACCATGACCATTCCGGCGCGTGAGCGGCGCCGGAAATCCGATGCGTAGCGCAGCGATCGGGTGGCGATGCCGGCCGACAGGCCGAAGGGCACGTCGTTGGCGACCGCCAGGGCCTCCTCGTAGTCGCGCACCCGGATGACGCTGGCCACCGGACCGAAGATTTCCTCCTGGTTGATGCGCATCGATGGAGTCGAGTCCAGGAACAGCGCTGGCTCCATGTAGTATCCGCGCTGCGCGCGTTCCAGGCGCCCACCGCCGAATGCGAGTTGCGCGCCCTCCTGCTGCCCGATGCGCACGTAGTCCAGGTCCTGCCGCAGCTGTGACTCGTCCACGACGGGGCCCATCTCGATTCCGGCCTCCAGTGCGTGGCCCACCTTGAGCGTGCGCAGCCGCTCGAGCAACGCGCTGAGGAAGGCCGCGTGGATCCCGTCGGTGACGATCAGCCGGCTGGAGGCCGTGCACCGCTGGCCGGTCGAGAAGTAGGCGCCGTTCACCGCGATGTTCACCGCCGTCGCCAGGTCTGCGTCATCCAGAATCACCAGCGGATTCTTGCCGCCCATCTCGACCTGGGCCTTGGCGCGCCTGGCCGCGGCCTTCTGGATGATCGCACTGCCGGTGGCGACCGACCCAGTAAAGCTGATGCCGTGCACGCGCGGATCGGTGACCAGCGCCTCGCCGACGACCGAACCGCGCCCGTTGACCAGATTGAAGACTCCCGCCGGCAGACCGGAGCGCGCGATGATTTCGGTCAGGGCCCACGCCGAGCCTGGCACGAGCTCCGCCGGCTTCCACACCACCGTGTTGCCATAGCACAAGGCCGGCGCGATCTTCCATGACGGCAGCGCCAGCGGAAAATTCCACGGCGTGATCAGCCCGACGGTCCCGAGCGGCTCGCGCGTGATCTCAACCTGCACGCCCGGACGCACCGACGGCAACAGTTCACCCGCCAGGCGCAGGCACTCCCCGGCGAAGAACTTGAAGATGTATCCGGCGCGTGCTGCCTCGGCGATCGCCTCGGGAAGTGTCTTGCCCTCTTCGCGCGCGAGCAGGCGCCCCAGTTCCTCGCGCCGGGCCAGCACTTCAGTGCCGATCGCATCGAGGACGTCGCTGCGCCGCTGGATCGGGCTGTATTGCCACTCGCGGAAGGCGCGCTCGGCCGCGCCGATCGCAGCACGGGCCTGCGCGTCGTCGGCGCGCGCGAATTCTCCCACCACGTCGTCCAGGTCGGATGGATTGCGGTTCACGCAGGCGTCCGCGCCCGGAACCCACCCGCCATCGATGTAGTTGGGCTTGATCGCGCTTGTCATCGGAACCCCTGCTGCATGCGACGGTGGAGCACCAAGGATACCCGCCCGGCAGCGGCCAGTCAGCAGCTACGCAGGCGACGCATCCGCGATCACCGGATTCGACAGCACGCCGATCCCGCTGATCTCCACCTCGACGGTATCCCCGGGGTGCAGGTCCGTCGACGCCCCTTCGGTGCCCATCCAGATCACGTCCCCCGGGTGCAGCGTCAGATAACGCGTCATCTCGGCGATGAAACGCGCCACCCCGAATAGCATGGTGTTGGTAGCGAATTCAACCTCACTGCGACCGTTCACGCGTACCGTGGTGCGCAGCGCATCCAGGTCCACCGCCGTTTCGATCCACGGACCCATCGGCTTGAAGGTGTCGCAGTTCTTGGCCCGCCAGAACGTGCGATCGGCCTTCTGCCAGTTGCGCTCGCTGATGTCGTTGCCGATCGTATAGCCGAGCACGCACGAGAGCGCCTGCTCCTCACTGACGTGCTTCGCGCGCGTGCCGATCACGACCACGAGTTCCCCCTCGAACTGCACCGTGCGCGCATCGGCAGGCAGCACGATTGCCTCGCCATGGGCAATCAGCGCATTGTTGGCGCGGTAGCCCGGCTCAGGCCGCGTCGGCAGCGCAACTGCAACGCCCCGCTGCTGCGCGGAGTGCCGCGCGTGCTCCGGGTAGTTCATGCCGATAGCGTAGAAGGTGGGCGGAACGACCGGCACCAGCAACTGCACGCCGGCCAGCGGCAGCGACACTCCGGCAGAGTGCCAGGATCCGAATGGCGATCCGCGCAGCGGCACGATCTGCTCTCCATCCACCAGACCGTAGATGGCTTCACCCTGGTGCAGAAAGCGCGCGAATCGCATCTCAGTCCCCTGCGGCAGAGGCCACCGTCACGGCCCGCGGTATCGACACGGTGACGTGCACGCGCGGATCGCGAGAGGACGCACCCAGGAAAACCGAATAGCGCCCGGGTCTGATCACCCAGCCCTCGCGCGCGCTCCATAGCGCCAGCAGGCGCGGATCGACGTCCAGTTCGACCCGTTCGGTACCGCCGGGCGCGAGGGTGAGCTTGCGCCATCCGGCCAGGCGGCGCGGAGCCTCGAAGATGGCGGCGTCCGCACCGACATAAACCTGCGGGGTGTCATTGACCACGCGTGTGCTCGTATTGCGCACCGCGAAGCGTACCCGCAGCCGCTGACCGTCCATCTGTGCCGAGAGTCCGGAGTACTCCACCGTGCCATAGGACAGTCCGAAGCCGAATGGAAACAACGGAGTGAGATGATTGCGGTCGTACCACTTGTAACCGACCGCCGCGCCCTCGCGGTAATGTACCGTGAACGGACTGTCCGGAGCCTGCAGCACGCCGTCGAGCTCCGGCCGCGGCAACTGCGATTCATCGCGCGGGAAGGTCACCGGCAGACGGCCGGACGCATCGACGTCACCGCACAGCACGCGCGCCAGGGCTGCGGCGCCGGCGCTGCCGGGATACCAGGCTTCGAGCACCGCTCCGACCTTCCCGAGCCAGGGCATCAGCACCGGCCCGCCGGTCTCGAGCACGACAACGATGCGCGGATTGACCTTCGCCAGCGCGGAGATCAAGGAATCCTGGTCATCGGGGAGCGTGAGAGCGAAATCGCGCGACTCTGCCGTCCACTGGTGTGCGAACAGCAGCACGAGGTCACTGTCGGCCGCCAGCCGGAGTGCCTCCGACCGGTCCTCCCCGCTTGCGAAGCGCAGCTGGCTGCCGGGAAGTCGCGCCGCGATCGCCTCGAGCGGCGAGGTCGGATCATAGATCGTCGGACCCGGAAACGGCCGTGGTCCGAGGTCTGGCACTGCCGGTCCGCCGCGGGGATGGACCTGTCCTGAGCCGCCACCCGAGAGCACACCGACGTTAGCATGTGAGCCGATCAGCGCGATCCGGCGCAATGCCGGCGTGAGCGGCAGCAGGCCGTGCTGATTGCGCAGCAGCACGATCGCCTGCTCCGCGTCCTGCTGCGAGACGCGCGCGTCGGCCACGAAATCGATGGCCGACTCGGCGATCGGATGGTCTACCACTCCGACCGCAAACAGTGAGCGCAGGATGCGTCGGACCATGTCATCGAGCCGCGCGATCGTGAAGGCACCGCCGGCCAGCGCTGCGCGCAGGTCGGCATCGAAATAGGGTCGCCTATCGAACACGCTGCCGGCCGACTCCTGGTCCAGGCCGGCGTTGGCGGCCTCCGCGGCCGAATGCTGGGCGCCCCAGTCGGACATGACGTAGCCGGGAAAGTGGAAATCGTGCTTGAGCACGCCGTTGAGCAGCGCCTCGTTCTCGCAGGCATACACTGCGTGCACGCGGTTGTAGCTGCACATCACCGCACCCGGCCGGCCCTGCTCGATCGCGATCTGGAAGGCGAGCAGGTCCGACTGCCGCGCCGCAGCGTCGTCGAGCTCGACGTTCAGGACGGTGCGACCGGTCTCCTGGTCGTTGAACGCGTAGTGCTTGACCGTCGAGACGATGTGGTTGGACTGGATTCCACGCACCTCGGCCCCGACCATCGTTCCAGCCAGTAGCGGATCCTCGCCGCCGTATTCGAAATTGCGGCCGCTGCGCGGGTCACGCAGCAGGTTGACGCCGCCGGCGAGCATCACGTTGAACCCGGACGCGCGCGCCTCCGCGCCGATCATCGCCCCACCCTGGAATGCGAGCTCGGGATTCCAGGTGGCCGCCGTCGCCAGCCCGGACGGCAGCGCCGTAGCTTCGCGTACCGTCGCCGCGCTGCTCTGCGACGCGACACCGATCCCGGCGTCGGTTTCCCACTGCGGCGGAATTCCTAGCCGCTCGATACCCGGTACATAGCCGGCCGAGGCCGGACGCGATTCGGGAGGCGCCACGTAGCGTCCTGGGCGCGTCGTCGCGTAGAAGCCCTCAATCAGCGTGAACTTCTCGTCGAGCGTCATCGCCTGCACCGCGAGCGCTGCGCGCGCGTCCGGATCACGCGCCGGATCGAGCCAGGGGCGTGCGTCCGCGGCATCGGCAGCCAGCGCAATGCTGCTCGCACAGCTCAGCTGGCTCACCGCGCACAGCACGAGCAGTCGCGAGTACGACCGCTGATTCCGGCGTACAGGGCATTGCGGCATGGAGTCGCGACTCGCTGCTGGCATGGGGCGGGCGAAGGATATCACTGTGCGGCAGCGCCTGGCCGGCTGTAGCGTTGCGCCAGCACCGGCAGTACCAGCAGGTTCAGGAGTGTCGAGGAGACCAGGCCGCCGAGCACGGTGACCGCCATCGGCCCTTCGATCTCCTGTCCGGGTGCGTGCAATCCTGCGGCCAGGGGCGCGAGCCCGAGGGCAGTGACCGCGGCCGTCATCAGGATCGGCACCAGCCGCTCATTGGCCCCACGCGCGATCGTCGCGCTATCCCATGGCGCGCGCTCCCGTTCAACCAGGTGTTCATAGTGCGCCAGCTGCAGGATCGCATTGCGCGCGCTGACGCCGAATACCGTCACCAGGCCGACGACGGTCCCGAGCGAGAGGCCGATGCCGGTCGCCGCGATCGCGGCCACGCTGCCAAGCAGGCTGAACGGGAGATTGACCATGACCAGTGCGCCGTTGGCCCGCCAGTGGAACGACGCCGAAAGGATCACGAGGATCAGCACCAGTGCGAGCCCGGAGTACAGCAGCAGCTGGTTGCGCGTCTGCGCCTCCGCCTCCGCCGTACCGGTGAATTCGACGAACACTCCCGGTGGCAGTGCTCCGGAGCGGGCGATGGCCGACCTCGCCGCACCGACCACATCCTGCAGTACCGCCCCCGGCGCGGCGTTGAACGTGACGCTGACCCGGCGCTGTCCGCCATCGTGCTCGATGCTGAAGCGCTCCTGGCTCAAGGTCACATGCGCCACCTGCGACAACGGGATCGGTCCGGTCGGCCCATTGATCAGCAGGCTCCCAAGGGCCCGTGGATCGTGCCGCAGCCGATCGGGCAGCAGCACGACCGTGTCGACGGCGCGCACGCCACTGAAAGTCTGGCCCACGGGCGCACCCGCATAGGAGGTTTCGATCGTGTCGAGCACGTCCTGCGCGCGCAGCCCGGTCGCGCTGAGCGCGCGTGGCTGCAGATCGATCGCGATCGCCGGCGTACCGCTCTCGCGCTTGAACTGCAGGTCGACCACGCCATTCACCTTGGAGAGCGCGGCCAGGATCCGGTCACCGACCCGATCGAGCGTGTCGAGATCGTCACCGAACACCTTGACTGCAACCTGTGCGGTCTCACCGCTCAGGCTCTCGGAGATGCGATCACCAAGGAAGGTTACAACCTCGCTCTGGATGCCGGGATAGTGCTCGACGATATCGCGCAGCGCAGCCTGCGCGGCAGCCTGGTCGACGTCGGCGCCCGGCTTGAGCTCGACGTGCAGCTCGCTGCGATGCGGCCCCCACGTGTCCTCGCCGAGTTCTGCCCGCCCCACCTGCTGCTCGACGGTCTGGACGTAGGGCAGCGCCAGCACTTCGGCGCTGATGCGCCTGCCTACGCCGAGCATCTCGCCCAGCGAGGTCCCCGGCACCGAGCTGCTCACCTGCATCACGAAATGGCCTTCGCGGAAATCAGGCATGAAGGTGCCACCGAGGTAGGGCAGCACCGCCATCGCTGCAATGAACAGCGCGGTGAGGCCGACCGTCACGAGCTTCAGATGGTCTGTGACGGTGCGCAGCGCCGAGCGCTGCCGCCGCTTGAGCCAGGCCAGCCACGCCGCATCGGCATGAGTGGCGCGCGCGCCGAGCAGCAGCGCACACAGGGCCGGGGTCGCGGTCATCGCGACGATCAGCGAAGCCACGACCGCCAGGATGAATGCGAGGGCCAGCGGACCGACGAAATGCCCCTGAACGCTGGAGGTGAACAGCTCCGGCAGGAACACCGCGATCACCACCGCCGTGGCATAGATGACCGGTCCGCGCACCTCCAGCGAGGCCTCTATAATGACTTCCAGGCGCACACGCGGCTCAGCTTGCCGGGCGTTGTCACGTAGGCGGCGCAGGATGTTCTCGATGCCGATGATCGCGTCGTCGACCAGCACGCCAAGCGCCACTGCGAAGCCTCCGAGCGTCATCGTGTTGAGCGTCAACCCCATGTGATCGAGCACGGCGACCGCGGCCAGCAACGACAGCGGAATCGCCGTGAAGGCGATCAGCGCGGCGCGCAGATTGCGCAGGAACAGGTACAGCACCGCCAGGATCAGGATCGCGGCGATCACCAGCGAATGTTCGAGATTGCCGAGCGCCTGCTCGATGAAGTTCGCCGGCCGATGCAATGCCGGGTACACCGTGATCCCCTGCGCGCGCAGCGCGGGCGCGAGATCGGCCAGCGCATGCTCGACCGCGAGCGTCGTGCTCAGCGTGTTGGCGCCGTACTGACTCGCGAGCGAGAGCAGCACTCCTGGCCGGCCCATGATCAGCGCATCCCCGGAGCGCAGCGCGGGGGACATCGAGATCGTGGCCAGATCCCGCAGCCGTACCGGCGAGCTGCCGCGCATCGCGACCACGGCCTGGCCGACCGCGTTCAGATCAGGCTTCGGGACCGGCGATTTGAGCAGCACGCGCTGTGTGGCGAGGTCGATGAAGCCGGCTCCCCGCAGTGCCAGGGCTGCGCGTGCGGCATCAGTGACTTCGGCGAGCGTGAGTCCGAAGCTGGCCAGCCGCGCCGGGTCGGGCTGGATCTGGATCTGGCGCACGTCGCCGCCGAAGACGATCACGTGCGCCACGCCGGGCACTGCAAGCAGCCGGGGCCTGATGATCCAGTCCGCCGCGTCGCGCAGCGCGAAGGCGTCGAGCTTGTCCGACACGAGCCCGATCTTGAGCAGGTCCATCGTGCTCGAGACCAGCGGCGAGAGCTTCGGCTGGCCCACCCCGACTGGCAGCGTGCTGCCCAGCTCGCTCAAGCGCTCGGAGATCCCCTGGCGCGAGACGTGCAGGTCCACACCGTCGGCAAACGTGATCGTAACGACCGACAGTCCCGGTATGGACTCGGACCGCAGAGTCGAGAGCCCGGTGGCGCCATTGACCGCATTCTCGATCGGTCGCGTCACCAGTTCCTCGACCTGCTCTGGGGCGAAGCCCGGGGCCTCGGTCTGGATGTCGACCTGCGAGGGAACGAACTCCGGGAACACGTCCAGCGGCGCGCTGCGCGCGCCCCAGACACCCAGCACCAGAGCCAGCAATGTCAGCGCCGCGATAGCGCCGTACTGGCGCACGCACAGTGATACCAGCGCGCGCATCATCGCCTATTCGGCTTCCGTGCTCGGATTGATCTCCCGCGCCAGCAACAGGCCCGCGGCGGCGGTCACTATCCGCTCCCCGGCTGCGAGCCCAGTGGTCACCAGATAGCCGCCCTCGCCGGGCAGGCTCGTGTCCACCGGCACGCGCACGAAGCTGCCCGCGTCCTTCTGTACGTAGCACCAGTAGCTCCCGCCACTGAGCACCAGCGCGGACGCCGGTACCAGCACGCCGGACACCGCGGTACCCGACGGCGCCCACACCTGCACGCGCTCGCCCTCGCTGAACTGCGTAGCCTCCAGCAGCGCAAAGAAGCTGCGCCCCGGTACGTTCGCATCGGCGCTCGCATCCCACAGGCGCGTGAGCTTCAGGCTCTCGGCGAGCGGCTCGGTATCGAGATGGGCAACACGCAGATGCGAGGGCGGCCCGCCCTTCCAGCTGCCGAGCGGAAAGGTCGCACGTAGCAGCTTCAACTGTCCGCTCGCCAGTGCATCGAGCTGCTGGTCGTGACCGCCTGCACTCCACGGCGCCGCAAGCCCCAGCGTCGCGGACAGGCGGCGGTGCGCGAGCGCCAGCGCCGCCGCATCGACCGCAGCCTGCCGCTGCGCACTCTCGAGCGCGTCGGCACTGAGTGCACCGTCGGTGCCCGCCAGACGCCCGGCGCGCTCCAGCGCCGCGCGGCTCTGCCGTTCTCCGGCGGCAGCGGTCGCGAGTTCGGCCACGGCCTGGGCCACCACGTCGTGCGACAGCACCACCCCGTAGCCCTGTATTTCCGGCGTCACGGAGCCTGCCTGCGCGGGCGTCAACGCAATGCCGAGGTGCTCGATCTGCTCCGGCTTGAGCTGCACGCCCTGACTCGATTCAGCATTTCCCGATGCCGCATCGGCGCCGGCCGGCGCCGCCGCGCTGGCCGCGTCGGCCGCGTCGGCCTCCTGCCGGCTGCCGGCGGATCGCTGGCATGCGCACAGGGAGGCCATTGCCATGCCAGCGATCACCGGCAGGACCAACCGGCGGGTGAGTCTCACGAAGCGCTGTCCACTTGCCATCCACCACCCAGTGCCTTGGACAACCCGATCAGCGCCTGCAGCCGCGCCAGCCGGTATTGGATGTAACCATCGCGTGCCGCGTACAGTGCGCGCTGGGCCGTGAGCAGCGTCAGGTAATCGCCGCTGCCCTCGCGGTAGCGCCGCTGCGCGCCGCCAAAGGCGTGTTCGATCTGCTCCAGGACCTGAGTCTGGGCCTGCTGCTGCGCATTGAGGGAGTCCACCAGCGAGAGTGCCGACTCGACGTCCTGCAGCGCTGCGAGCACGGCGGCGCGATAGTCCTGCAGCAGTTCCTCGGCGCGTGCACGTGCCTGGTCCCGAATGGCGCGCCGCCGGCCGCCGTCGAACACTGCCTGCACCAGCGCGCCCCCCAGTTGCAGGGAAGGTCCGGTGCCGGTCAAGGTCAGCACCGCCGCCTGCACCGCCGGATTCTGCAGGCCGGCGGCACCCGTCAGCGTCAGCGAGGGCAGCAGCGCCGCGCGCGCAACGACCACGTCCGCCTGCGCCGCGCGCAGCCTCGCCTCGGTGGCGATCAGATCCGGCCGGCGCAGCAGCAGCTCGGAGGGCAGACCAGCACCAAGGGCCGGCTCTGCCAGCGTCTGCAGCGAATCGGCGTGCACGTCGAAACCCTCGGGGTACTCCCCGAGCAGCAGCGCCAGGGCCGCACGCGCCGCGATCTCCTGCTGCTGCAGCTGCGGGACGACGAGCGCTACGGCGGCGGCGGCGGCCCGCTGGTTGGCCAGGTCCACCGCGTTCGCGAGGCCCGCGGCATAGCGTGCTTCGACCAGCTGCAGCACCTGCTGAGTGGCGCGCGCATCGAGACGCGCGCTGGCCAGGCGCTCCCGCAGTGCCAGCACCTGGAAGTACGAGTCGGCCACGCCCGCGAGCGTCGTGAGCGCGAGCGTGTCGCGATCAGAGGCGCTCGCGTTCGCCGACAGCCGGGCAGATTGGGCCAGGGCATGATTCCTGCCCCAGAAGTCCACTTCGTAGCTGGCCGAGAACAGCGTCGCCCAGTCGGTCTCGTGGGCACTGCCGGCTCCCGAGTGCCCGGCGTAGTACTGCAGATTGCCCGCCGCATCGAGGCTCGGCAGCAGGGCGGCGCCGGCAATGCGCGCCTGCGCGTCGGCCTGCTCGAGACGCGCCCGTGCCGCCGCGAGATCAGCATTGCCACGCTGCGCACGCGCGATCAGTCCATCGAGCTCCTCGCTGCCGAAGCCGCGATACCAGCCGGCGAGCGGCCCGTGGTCACCAGGGGACAACTGAGCCTGCGCGAATTGCGCGGGCAGCTCCGGACGCTCCCTGGCGGCAGGCTGCAGCGTGCAGGCGCTGCACAGCACGAGCGTGCACAGCGCCACGAGCCCGGCGACAGCAATGGAGAATGGAGCCCGATGGGTGGCCACGGCCCGATTATACGGGCCAGCGCTGGCGGGTCGACCGGGCAGTCGCCTCCCCAGCCGGTGGAAGCTAATATGCCCGGCCAGAATCAGCAGCCAGGCGGACTTCGATGCAATCCGGGCACCAGCGGCCAGCGGCCGCGCTTTCGATATCCGCCGGAGCCGGCGGCTCGGACCTGCGCCTGTTCGTGTTCGGACTGTTCTTCGTTTTCGGCGGCATCACGAGCCTGAACGACGTGCTGATTCCGAAGCTCAAGAGCCTGTTCACGCTCTCGTACACGGACGTGATGCTGGTGCAGTCGGCATTCTTCGCGGCCTATTGCCTGGTATCGCTGCCGGCCGCGCAGGTCGTCGACCGGGTCGGCTACATGCGCAGCGCCGTGATCGGCCTGCTGTGCATGGCCGCGGGCTGCCTGCTGTTCATACCCGCCTCGGCCTCTGGATTGTTCATGCCCTTTCTGCTGGCACTGTTCGTGCTCGCTTCCGGGATAACGATGGTCCAGGTGGTTGCCAATCCGCTGATCTCGCTGCTCGGCCCGGCGCATACCGCACACAGCCGCCTGACCTTCGCCCAGGCCTTCAATTCCCTGGGCACCACGATCTTCCCGTACGTCGGTTCGATCCTGATCCTGGGCTCGCTCGCCACGGTCGACCCCTCGACGCTGTCGGCAGGGGCGCTGACGCAATTCCGCGCTCAGGCGTCGCACGTCATCGTCGCCACCTACGTCGGACTGGCCGCCGCGCTGCTGCTGCTCGCCGCTCTGGTGTGGCGCCGCCGCGATCGCCTGGCGCAATCCCATGCCCCGCGCGCCGGAGTGCTCGCCTCCTTCAACCTGTTGCGGCGCACGCGCTTCGCCTTCGGCGCCGGCTGCATCTTCCTTTACGTAGGTGCGGAGGTCGCGATCGGCTCGCTGATCGTGAACTATCTGATGCAATCGAACGTGCTCGGGCTGCCGGCGCAGGCGGCGGGGGAACACGTGCCGTACTACTGGGGCGGCGCCATGGTGGGCCGGTTCATCGGCGCCTACGTACTGCGCCTGTACTCCCCGGGAAAGGTGCTGGCCGGCGTGGCAGGCGGCGTGATCATGCTGCTGCTGATCTCCGCAAACTCCTCCGGTGCGGTATCCGGCTACGCGCTGCTCGCGATCGGCCTTTTCAACTCGATCATGTTTCCGACCATCTTCTCCCTGGCCTCGGAGGGGCTGGGCGCGCGCGCCGCAGAAGGATCCGGGATCATCTGCGTCGCGATCGTGGGCGGCGCGATCGTGCCGCTGCTCACGGGCCGGGCAGCGGATCTCGCGGGCCTGCGCATGGCGCTGTGCGTGCCGGCGCTGTGTTACGCCGGCATCTTCGGTTTCGGGATCTACGCGCGCCGCCCGCTGCTCGCCGGCTGATTCAACCGGCGGCCGCTGCGTGCGCGGACACGACCGTGCCCAGCAGTTCAGACAGCGGCACAGGACGGTGCAGCGCGAACCCCTGGGCGAAATCAATGCCCATGTCGCGCACCTTCTGCAGGATGCGCGGACCATCGACGAATTCGGCAACGGTGCCGACACCGATTACTCGGGCCACTTCCGCGAAGCAGCGCACCGTCGCCTCATCGAGCGGATCGTCCAGCAGGTCGCGGATGAACTGGCCGTCGATCTTGAGGTAGTCGACCGTCAGGTGCTTCAGGTAGCCGAATGAGGAAGCTCCGGCCCCGAAATCGTCCAGGGCAACCCGCACCCGCAGGTGGCGCAGCTGCTCGACGAAGGAGCTGGCGTCGGCCATGTTCGTGACGGCGGCGGTTTCGGTGATTTCGAAGCAGACCCGATCGCAGACGGCCGGGCCCGCTTCGCGCAGCACTTCGATTGCATGACGGTGAAACGCGCGGTCGCCGATCGACTGGCCGGAAAGATTGATGGCCAGCATGTCGATGACCCGCACGTCCGGCAACGCGCGCAGCCACTCGATCGTCCGCCCCATGACCCAGCGGTCGATGCGGGAAGCGAGGTGGAATCGTTCGGCCGCCGGCAGGAACGCACCCGGAGGCACCAGCGCGCCACCCGGATCGACCATGCGCAGCAGCACCTCCGCGTGCAGTCCCGGTTCCGGCTCATTGAGTGCCTCGATGCGTTGCGCATGCAGCGTGAAGCCATCGGTATCGAGCGCGTGCTCGATACGCATCGCCCACTCCATTTCCGTGCGTCGCCGCTCCAGCACGGTATCGGAATCGACCCACGCGTGCAGGCGGTTGCGGCCCGCGTCCTTGGCCGCGTAGCAGGAGCTGTCGGCCGCCTGCAGGATCGAGGCGGTGCTCTCCCAGCGTCGATCGACCGGCACCAGGCCAATGCTGGCACCAACCCGGAAGCTGCGGCCCTCGTGCTGGAAGCGAAAGTCGTCGAGTGACTGGCAGATCTGCTCGCCGACGCGCTGTGCCTCCTCGGCCGGACAGTGCTCGAGGATCACGGCGAATTCATCGCCTCCCAACCGGCCGAGCACATCCTGGGCACGGACCGCGCCGGCCAGCAGCCGCCCGACCTGCTGCAGCAGCTGGTCCCCGACGCAGTGGCCACAGGAATCATTCACGAGCTTGAAGCGGTCGATGTCGATGTAAAGCAGCGCATGCTGGCTGGAATCGTCCTGCGCCATCTGCAGCACGCCGCGCAGCCGGCTTTCGAACTCGCTGCGATTGAACAGTCCCGTCAGCGCATCATGCGTTGCGCGGTAGTGCAATTCACCAGAAAGACGGCGCTGCTCGGTCACATCGCGCAGCACCAGCGCGACGCCTAGCAGCGTGCCATGTTCGTTGCGGATCGGCGAGGACGAGGCCTCGATGCCGAACTCTTCGCCGGAGCGCGAGACCAGAATCAGCGCGTCGGTGCGACTGACCGCCGCGCCGTGCTCGAGACAATCCGCCCAATGGCGCGCAACGGGTTCGCGTGTATGCTCGTGCAGCGCGCGAAACACCTGTCCGAGCTCGCGGCCCCGCGCCTCGCTTTCCGGCCAGCCCGTGATGCGCTCGGCCGCCGGGTTCAGCCAGGCCACCTTGCCAGCGACGTCAGTCGTGATCACGGCATCGCCAATAGATTGCAATGTGACGCGCAGCAGCTCGTGCTGTTCGTTGAGTTCGGCGCGCAGCCGGCGTGACTCCGTGACGTCCTGGAATCCGCCGACGAGCCGTACCGCGGTGCCGTCTTCCTGTTCCACGGCCCCGGTCGCGCGCACCCAGACGCGCTCACCGCCGGCGCGGATCAGCGGCAGCTCCAGATCCCATTCGACTCCGTCCGCGATCGCGCGCTCGACTGCGGCCTGGATCAACGGCCGCGCCTCCGGGGCGTAGAATTCGATCGCCTGGGCGACCGTCGGCCGGTACCCGACCGGCACGCCATGAATGCGGCAGGTCACTGCCGACCAGACGAGTTCCTGCGTGCGCAGATCGACTTCCCAGGCGCCAACACCGGCGACCTCGCCGCTGCGCTGCAGGAAGCGCTGACTCTTGCGCAGCTCCTCTTCCTGCAGCTTCAGCGCGGTGATGTCCAGATGAATCCCGCACAGCCATTCAGGCAGTCCATCGGCGGTCCAGGTCTGCACACGAGCACGCTGCAGCTCCCAATACCAGTGCCCGTCGCGACGACGCACGCGCACTTCGCATTCATACGACCTGCTCTCCCCGTTCAGATGGCGTTGCATGTTGGCGCGCGCGCGCAGCAGGTCCTCCGCATTCATCTGCGCCGCGGCCTCTTCCGCCGTGATGGTCCGGTACTCCGCCGGCTCGTAGCCCATCATCTGCACCGAGCGTTCGTTGAGCCTGATCTCCCCGGTCTGCACGTTCCATTCGAAGGTTCCTGCCTGCGTCCCGTCGATGATGAAGCCGAGGCGACGCCGCTCCTGCTGCAGCGCCCGCTCGGCTTCCCACCGGGCGGTGATGTCGGTGAGCGAGCCCGCGTAGCAGTCGATACGACCTGCCGGATCGCGCACCGCGCGCGCGCGGCAGTTCACGCGCAGCTCCGAGCCGTCAGGGCGCCGGATGCGGTATTCCATTGCAAAGTCGCCGCCCAGAGCGGTCACGCGTGTCCATTCTGACTGCACCTGCGCGCGGTCCTCGGGATGCACGTTCTGGATCCAGCCGGTTCCCAGCGTTTGCGTGAAGCCCAGTGCGTTGATGCGCTGCCAGCGCTCGTTCGTGTACAGGTACCGGCCGGCCGCATCGCACATGAAGATTCCGACGGGCGAACAGTCGCTGAGCGTGCGGAAGTGCGTTTCGCTGTCGCCGGACCAATCGGCTCCATCGCGCCGCCCCCGCAGTGCACTGCGCCGCTCCAGCGCGCTCACGACCGAGCGCGCGAGCTCCCGCAGGATCTGGAGCTGGTCGCGGGACATGCGCCGCGGGACGTGATCGAGAACGCACAGTGCGCCAACGCTGCTCCCGTCCTTGAGGATGAGCGGTGCTCCCGCGTAGTAGCGGATTGCAGTCGGGCCGGTTACCAGCGGGTCGTCGCCGAAGCGGGGATCGAGGCTCGCGTCCTCGACCTCGAGGATGTCGGTTCCGAGGATGGTGTGAGCGCAGAATGCGCTGGCGCGGGGTGCCTGCCGGCCCGCGCTCCAGCCTACGGCCGCCTTGAGCCACTGCCGGTCGGAATCCACCAGACTGAGCAGCGCGACGGGGGTCGCAGTCGCAAGTGCGGCCGCGCGCGTGAGCGCATCAAACTGCTCCTCTGGCGGCGTGTCGAGGATCTGCAGCTGGTGCAGCGAGTCAATCCGCAGACCCTCTTGCGCGGGCATCGGGGCAGGCATCACACGCGCCTGCGCCATGCCTGCAAGGGCTTACTTGACTCTCCGACCGCCATCTCTCGCGGCACTCCCTGCCGGAAACCCGGGATTCTCGGGCCGCGGGCACCGCCCGGCGTTCGACTGCGTCACAGTGGCCGGGCGGAGCGTCACCGGCGCGTGGCCGGTCTGAGACCTGGATCGCCCCCGTTCAGGCGTAACTGCGCGCGATGAACCAGTAGGTTCCGAGCCCGACCAGTCCGGCGGCGAGGGTGTCGACGAGAATCGGGCGCGGCAGGGCGAGCCGCATGCGCACCAGCAATGCCACCAGTCCCAGCGTCAGCAGCACCAGGGAGAGTTGACCGATCTCAACCCCCAGATTGAAGCCGAGCAGGATGCTCAGCAGCTGCGTACCTGGCAGGCGCAGCTCGAGCAGGTCGGCGGCGAACCCGAAGCCGTGAATCAGTCCGAACACCACGGTCACGACCATGCGCAGCCGCGCCGCATCGCGCAGGTGCCCCGATAGCATCAGATAGTTCGCGGCGAACAGCCCGGCGCCGAGCAGCAGCAGCGCGGGCAGGCCGCCGAGCCCGGCGTAGCTGCCGGCGGCCATCAGCAGCAGCGCGCCGCCGACGCTTGCAGCCACGATGCCGGGACGGCGCGTCGCTACTGCTATGTTCTCGGCACCGATCATCGCGATCGTGAGGGCGACCAGCGCATCGATGAACTCCGCGTGCGGGCGGATGATACCCGTGACCGCGAGTGCCAGGGTCGCGCTGTGTCCGATGGTGAAGCCGGTCACGACGAACACCAGATCGCGCAGGCGCCGCGAGATCAGCACCAGTCCGAGCAGGAAGGACATGTGATCCACACCGGTGAAGATGTGCATGATTCCCATCTGCACGTACTTCATGAACCCGGCATCCCGCATGTTCTCGTCCCGGCCACTGGTCTGCAGGGTCTGGTGGTCCTTGGTGAACAGCTGCTGGATCAGGTTGCCGTCCGCGGTCTGGATCTGCGCCAGAGAGACATGCGAGGGCACCAGCTCAAAGAACACGGCCGAGTGCAGCGCGATACCCGCGGCGCCCGGGCATTGGAACGTCATCTCGAAGCGCCGGAACTGGGAAGTCGCCGCCAGCGGACGCGGCGGTGCGGTCAGCGGGCAATCCTGGCCCAGCGCCGTGACGGTGAGGTGCTCGCCAAGGTACTGCGCCAGGCGCTCGTTGGGCGGTTGGGTCTCCCCAGGGAGGGCCAGTCGCGCGCTCTCGAGCAAAGGGACTGTAAACGACAGGTGCACCAGCCGCCCATCGATGCGCCAGTTCGAATAACTCGTGCTCTTGGTGTGGGCAGCGAGCGGCCCGCCCCAGAAGGTCAGTACAAGCAGCAGCGGCAGCATCCAGTGCCGCGCGCGCATCATCGCCTGAACTCGGCAGACAGCGCGATGTCCGCACGGCTGTGCAGGTATTTGAGATTCGCCTGCAGCACCTTGTCCTGTGCTTGCTTCTTGAAGTCGCTGAATACCCTGTTCTGTGCGTCCTCGAAGCTCTGCGCGACCGGAAATTCGTGCCGCACCATCACGATCAGATGCACTCCATCCGCCTCCTGGACCGGATCGGAGACTTCCCCATCCTTGAGCGCGAGCGCCGCGGCATACAGCGCATCATTGAGCTTCGCGCGTACCGCGAACTGGAACAGGTTCCCCGTGTCCACGTGGCCGGCATCCATGAAGCGTCCAGAATCGGCGAGCCCGTATTGCCGGATGACCTCCGCCAGTCCAGCGCCGTGCCGCAGCGCGGCCACTGCGGCGCTGGCGACCGCGCGCGCCGCACCCACGGGGTGCCCGGCGTCGCCTCGCACCACGAGGTCACGCAGCTGCATGACGCCTTCTGAGGAATAGCGATCCTGGTGCGCCTGGTAGTACTGTCGCAGCTCCGCTTCGGTCGGCTGCTGCGCGAGCGCATCGGCGCTGACTTCGAGTTCAACGCCGGCAACGAGCGCATTGCGTACGTCCGGATCGTAGCTGGGCAGGTCGATCTCGAGCCCACGCTGCATCATGAGCTCCTCATCGATCATGTCGTCGAGCGTCTTGCGCCGCTGCGCGCTACTGGTTTGCGCGAATGGCAGTGTGAACTGCGCCTGGGCCTGCGCCATGAAATCGCTGCGCAGGATCGCGCGCCCGTTCACCAGTGCCACGGCCTCGGGGGGCACTGCTCGCGAGCGCGTACCTTTGGCAGTGAACAGCCCGTAGCCGGCGATCAGCAGCCCGATCAGCGCTCCCCCCGCCATCAGGATCATCGAGCGGCGCACGGAAGGCCGCGAGACATCGAAGAATGCATCCTCGCCGTTCAAGCGCTACCCCGCCTCAGTGACCTGTCGGACGCGAGCCCGGTGTCGCCACCATGTAGAGTGCCAGCGCACGGATCTGCACCGGAGCGAGCCGGCCGACCCATGCCGGACATTCCCCGTGGCGCCCGTTCAGGACGCTGTGGTACAGCGTCGCGCGGTCACCGCCATACAGGTACACCGGCCCGGTCAGCGCCGGAGTGCCGTAGTCCACGACTCCGCGCAGGTCGTGCGCGTGGCAATCGAAGCAGTTGCCCTTGTTGTAGTAGATCGCCCGCCCGCGCAGCGCCGCTGCCTCGTCATGCGGCCGGCCGGCGACCCCCAGCAGGAATTCCACCACGTCGCTCGCATCCTGTGCCGTGATCTGGCCGGTGCGCACCAGCGCCGGCATGTCCGTGAGGTTACGCGCCTTCGGGTGCCCGGAGCGGATGCCATAGTAAATCGTGTGCTCGACATCCACGGGATCGTTGCCGTACAGCCATGCTCCGTGTTCGAGATCCGGTACACCGCGCACCTGGTTCCCCTGCAGCGCGGCCCCATGACACGCTGCGCAATGCAGCCGGTAGAGCGGCGCTCCGAGTCGTAGCGCTTCCTTGAGCAGCGCGGGATCCTTGAGGATCTGTTGCGGGTCGGTGCGCACCAGGCGCGCCTGGGTGCCACGCCGCTGCGCCAAGGCTCCGACGCCGGCGGTGAGTGCCAGCAGCAGCACTAGTCCGATGAGCAGTCCTCGCCGGGGGCGGATCACCGGATGGCAAATCCGATCCAGCGCCCGCAGAAAACGACGGCAATCCAGAACGCGAGCGACAGGGCTCCGGCCACTCGCGCGGCGGCTGGTGGGACCGGGGCCGTATCCCAGTCGGCCACGCGGCGGTACGCGCCAAAATGAAAAACCAGCATGTTCAGCGCCGCCAGCGCCATCATCAGGAACTTGAGCTGGAACTGCAGCAGGTTCAGGTAGGTCACCGCCTTGGCCATGAACAGCACCGTGCCGGTCAGCGCCGCGCAGCCCCAGGCGACCCAGGTTACCGGCACGATGTTGTCCGTCAGCCGCCTGATCGAAGCGCCGCGCGCGGACCATCCGATCAGCCGCAGGTCCAGCATCGCGATCGCACCGAACACGACGACCAGCGCGAGCACGTGCAGGATCTCCACGATCGCGAAATCCCACTCGCTGCCTTCAACCTCGCCGCGGATCGCCGCCGAGAGGGGCAGATCCTGCACCGCGGTCAGAATGCTGGTGACGCTCATTTACTGTGCCGTGTCTGCGTCAGCTTCACTGAGGCTGCGGCAGGATCCAGGTATACGCGATCAACCGGCCGAACACGATGATGCCAACCCAGAGCACGGAGGAGAGGATCGCAAACGTCCTGGCGCCGGCAGGCCGCGTCACCGCCGCGTCCCAGCGCTCCGCGTTCGCACTCACTGAGCCTGAGAATGCCGCCGTGAGCAGCACGACGATCGCCAGCAGGGTCATCTTGGTCCAGAAGAACGGTGACTGGAATTCGCGCACGGGCTCGGCCGTCGTCTGCACGAAGCCCGTGAGTACCAGCACGAACAGCGAGCCCCACATCCACGGCAGCAGGCTGCGCGCAAGCTCCGAAATGTAGCGATCGAGGAACCACAAACCCAGCAGCCGCAGGTTGATCGCGAGCGCCGATCCGAACAGGATGGAAATGCCAACGATGTGGATGCACTGCGAGACCGGGATGATCCACAGCACGTCCTGAAACAGCTTGCTCAGGGCTGTGGTCGCGAGCCAAGACGCGAACGGCCAAGCGGCAAAAGCATGCAACATCTGGTATCTCGCTATGGGGGCGGCAGCCTGCGGTGCCGCAGTGGCAACCCGCGAACCCTCAGGGCCGACGGGCAGCGCGCGCAGCGGCGCGGGAACGATCCTCTCCGCCGCGCCTCCCGAGCAAAAATCGATGCGTCGCTACGTCGCCATCGGCAGGCGGGGCAACCCGGACTACTTCCCGGCCGGGCTGGCGCCTGCACCCGGTGCCGCTTCCGCAGGCACTCCGCCGTGCGGATCGAGCACCGTGCCATCACCACGGGTGAGGTCGATCCAGGCGCCTGCGGGTCGTCCATCCTTCATCGGATGTGTGCGCACGGTGACCTTCTCGCCAGCTGGGAGGGATGACTTCTTGATGCCATTGCGCAGCAGCGTGCTCGGGCCTTCGGCCTCAAAGCTCCACTCCACATCCTTGCCGTCAGCACCTGGTGCCACGACGATCAGCCACGAATGCGGGTTGGTGTACTGAAAGTCCTTGACCGTGCCCTTCACGCTGATCGTCTTGTCCATGTCGAACATCGCGGCCGAGTGATGCGCGAGGGCCGGCGTGGTGGCGGCTGCTGCCAGTATCAATCCGGCGACCGCCCCGACATATACCCTGTTCATGCGTCAATCCTCCATTCTGAACCAGTCGCCAGGGCTGTCGCCCTGGAAGTGCATCCGGACCGTCACTTCGCCTTGGGCTTTGCTTCGGCCTTGGGCTGTGCTCCGGACAATGTATCGAGCAGTTTGTTCGGATCCTTGTAGCCCGGCTCGCCCGGCAGAACGAACTGCGTCGAACCGTCAGGAGTCTTGACTACGTTGTTGTTTTCTTCACAGGACCAGTAGTTGATGCGCAGGTCAGGCGTCTTCACGCGCTCATACTTCTGCACCACGTGCCAGGGCTTGGCGAGGCCCTCGGGATCATAGACGTCGACCGCATCCTCGATCAGGTCCGGGCTGACCTTGCGCCAGCGCTCCACCGTGGTCACCTTATCGCTGTAGTCCGGCTGCAGGCGCTGGTACTCGCCAGGCTTCAGATTGTTGGTATGGACGACCAGCGTGTCACCGTCCCAGAATCCGACCGAATCCCCTTCCCACAGAGGATAGGCCTCATCGTCGGGGATATGGCCACGGCCGTCCGTGTAGACACGCCGGATCTCCTCGAGCTGCTCGTTGATCAGCCAGGCTTCCTCCGGCCGCAGCACGAACTCGCGCAGGAACGGCTCCGTGAGCCAGCGCGGATAACCGGCCGGCAGGCAGTAGCTCAGCTGATCCCACTCGATGCCCTTGGTGTTGAAGTCCTCCACTTTCTTGTCGTGCAGCTTCTTGTACGCGGGCGTGAGCACGGCGCTGGTCTCAGCCTGGCTCTTCTGCTTCGGGTCGAAGGCGAGGCCGTTATCGAAGTTACGCGTCCACAATCCGGTCCAGTCCGGGAGCTTGTCGAACGACACTTTGGTACCGCCGTGCGCTTTGGCTTTCATGGCCTGGTATTCTTCCCAGGAACTCTTGTATTGCGGTGCCGCCGCCGGCGCCGAGGATTGGGCATACGCGGCCGAGCCGCACAGCGCGCACGCCAGCGCAGCAGCGACCGCCGCGCGGATTCGCATTCCGGAAATCTTCATTGCATTGCCCCCGTTATCCAGCCGTTATGTCCGGGCAGCACGATGGCGATCCCGGGTTGGCACGGACATGTTATCCATCCGCACCACAATCGAACAACTGTTTGAGTATACTAGAGCAGCCGTAGCTGGGGCGCAACAAGTGCCATCGCCCGCCGAACGCTCGGCAATCCCGGTGTACAGGATCTCAGTACACGACAACGCTACGGATCGATTCGCCTCGCGCCATCAGCGCGAAGCCCTCGTTGATGCGCTCCAGCGGGAGCACGTGCGTGATCAGCGGATCGATCCGGATCTTACCCTCCATGTACCAGTCCACGATCCGCGGCACGTCGGTACGTCCGCGAGCGCCACCAAATGCCGTCCCCCGCCAGACGCGGCCCGTGACCAGCTGAAACGGTCGCGTTGCAATCTCGGCTCCTGCGGCGGCCACGCCGATGATGATGCTCTGGCCCCATCCGCGATGGCAACACTCCAGCGCCTGGCGCATGACCTGCGTATTACCGATGCATTCGAAGCTGTAGTCGGCGCCACCGCCAGTGAGTTCGATCAGGTGCGGCACGAGTTCTCCGTCGAGCTCGCGCGGATTGACGAAATGCGTCATTCCGAGTTCACGCGCGAGCGCCTCGCGCTGCGGGTTCAGATCGACGCCGATGATACGGTCGGCCCCGACCATCTTCGCGCCCTGCACCACATTCAGTCCGATCCCTCCGAGTCCGAACACGACCACGTTCGCGCCGGCCTCGACCCGCGCGGTGAACAGCACGGCCCCGATGCCGGTCGTGACACCGCAGCCGATGTAGCAGATCTTCTCCAACGGCGCGTCCGGCCGCACGCGCGCGAGCGCGATCTCCGGCAGCACCGTGTAGTTGGCAAAGGTCGAGCAGCCCATGTAGTGGTGGATGCTGCGGCCGGCATGGGAAAACCGGCTGCTGCCGTCTGGCATCAGGCCGCGCCCCTGTGTGGCGCGAATCGCAGTACAGAGGTTGGTCTTGCGTGAAGTGCAGCTCTTGCACTCGCGACATTCCGGCGTGTAGAGCGGGATTACGTGATCCCCGGGCCGGAGGGTGCGCACGCCGGGCCCGGTATCCACCACGACCCCCGCGCCCTCGTGGCCGAGGATCGACGGAAACAGCCCTTCCGGATCCGCACCGGAGAGCGTGTACTGATCGGTATGGCAGATGCCCGTCGCCTTGATCTCGACCAGCACTTCCCCGCTCTTCGGACCCTCGAGATCCACCGTGTCGATCAGCAGCGGCTCGCCTGCCCGCAACGCGATCGCGGCACGCACTTTCATCGTTCGTCTCCATCCGCTGGTGTCGTCAACGCTGCCACGGCGGATCATGCGCTGCGCTACCATCGCCGGGCAATCCCGCGTCCACGCTGGCACGATGAGCGCCGTGAAGGCAGACGGATTCCTGATCAGCATGCTCGGCGCGGTGGTGCTCGCGTGCCTGTTCCCGTTGGCGGGCAGCTCGCACGGACCGCTGCAGCTCGGACGCGTCACACAACTCGGCATCGGATTGGTGTTCTTCCTGCACGGAACGGAGCTGTCGACGTCGGCACTGCGGGCCGGTGCGGCCAACTGGCGGCTGCACCTGTTCGTGCAGCTCAGCACCTACGTGCTGTTTCCGCTGCTCGGGCTGCTGCTGTTCTTCGGCGCGCGCCAGGTGCTGAGCCCCGAAGTGCGGCTCGGCATGTTCTTCCTGTGCGCCCTGCCCTCGACCATCTCCTCTTCGATAGCGATGACCAGCATCGGCAGGGGCAACGTCGCCGGCGCGGTCTTCGATGCGACCCTGTCCGGGCTGATCGGCATGGTGCTCACGCCGGTGCTGGTCGGTCTGGTCAGTGCGACGGAGATGCGACCGTTGCCTATCCTGCCCGCGATCGAGGACGTGACGGTGAAGCTGGTACTGCCGTTCGCCGCCGGGCAGATGCTGCGACCGCTTCTGCACGCCGCGCTGCATCGCTGGCAGCGCCTGCTGCGGCACGCGGACCAGGGTGTGATCGTGCTGATCGTCTACGTGGCATTCTGCGACTCCGTGCTGGCGGGCATCTGGTCGCACTACGGTCCGCTGGTGCTGCTGCAGATCCTGGTGCTGGCCTCGCTGCTGCTGGCGCTGGTACTGACGCTCACTCGCCTCGGTGCGCGCTGGCTGCGGCTGTCGCATGCCGACGAAGTAGCCGCGGTGTTCTGCGGCTCCAAGAAGAGCCTCGCCAGCGGGGCCCCGATCGCCCAGGTGCTGTTCGGCGGCGGAGCGTCCCTAGGCCTGTTGATGCTGCCGCTGCTGGTCTATCACCAGCTGCAGCTCGTCGTATGTGGCATCCTGGCGCGCCGCTATGCACAGCGCCATGCACGGCAGCAGGCACTCGCCGGCACCGACTGAGGCCGGCGGCGCAGCAAGCGGTTCAGTGGGCCGCGGCAGGCACGGTCGGCTGCAGCACTTCGCCGCGCACGTTGAAGCCGCCGAGCGAGAGGCTGTAGGGCACACAGCTCGCGCTGTAGTCGAGGCCACGCCAGCTGAACCCGTCCTTCAGCACGGCACGCATGCCGTCGACGAGCTCACAGTCACCCTCGTCCATGAACCGGGGCCGACGGGGTGTGACCTGGGTCGGCGCCCAGTGTGCCTGGACGCTGTCGGCATCACTGGAATCCGGCGCGGCCTGCAGCGCATTGTAGTCGACGGTCACGAAAGCCTGGCGGCTTGGCGAATTGGGCCCGCGGAAACAACCGGTCGCCTGCACCTGGGCGTCCTTGCGAGCGCCGAGGAACAGCAGGATCTGCTTGACCTTGTCTTCCAGACCGTCGCAGGTATAGAGCGCGGTGAGGCCGTAGTACTGGAAGGCGACGTGGTGGTGCTTCCACGCGCTGCGTTCGGCCGTTGCCGCGGCTGCCGGCTGATCCGCGGCGGCAGGCGGCTCCGCGGCGCTGCGCGCCACGCCGGAGCCAAGAGCAAGCAGGGTCGAGCACACGATGGCGCCAGCGGCGCCGGGACGCAATGCATGAGGCATGGCCGCATCCTCCGTGAAGACCTGGCGAGTATAACGCTGCAGCCGCCCGCCCGTTGACTCGGCGCGGCCGCGCGCCGACCGCGCTGGGTTAGGATGGCACCGGCAACAGGAAGGCGCCATGCACACTTTGCCCGCAACGATGCAAGTCGTCGAAATCATCCGCCCGGGCGGCCCGGAAGTGCTGCAGGTGGGGTTAAGGCCGCTGCCAGCATTGCGCCGCGGGGAGATCCTGATCCAGGTTGAGGCGGCGGGCGTCAATCGTCCGGATCTGCTGCAGCGCAGCGGCAACTACCCAGTGCCAGCCGACGCGTCGGACCTGCCGGGGCTCGAGGTCGCCGGCGTGCTCGTCGCGATGGATGCGGCTGCAGGGCCTTGGCGGATCGGCGATCGGGTCTGCGCGCTGACCAACGGCGGTGGCTACGCACAATACTGTGCCGTGCCGGCGAGCCAGGCACTGCCGGTACCGCAGGGACTGTCGATGACGGAGGCGGCCTCGCTGCCGGAAACGTTCTTCACGGTCTACTCCAATGTTTTCGGACGCGGGCACCTTGGGGCCGGGGAATCCCTGCTGGTGCACGGGGGCGCATCGGGAATCGGTGTCGCGGCGATCCAGATCGCTGCCGCGAGCGGGCATCGCGTGTTCGCCACCGCCGGCAGCGCCGATAAATGCGCCGCCTGTCTGCAGCTCGGGGCCGAGCTCGCGATTAACTACCGCGAGCAGGATTTCGTCGCCGCGATCCTCCGTGCGACCGACCGGTCGGGCGTTGATGTGATCCTGGACATGGTCGGTGGCGACTACGTGGAGCGAAATCTGCAGTGCCTCGCGATCGAGGGCCGGCTGCTCATGATCGCGTTTCTGCACGGAGCGCGCGCGCCGGTGGACCTGGGGCTGCTCATGCGCCGACGGCTGACGATCACCGGCTCGACGTTGCGGCCGCGCAGCGCGGCCTTCAAGGGCGAGGTCGCGCAGGCGCTACGAACGGAGGTGTGGCCGCTGATCGAGGCCGGCCGGATCCGGGCCGTGATCGAGCGCACCTTTCCGCTCGATCAGGCCGCCGATGCGCATCGGCTGCTGGAGGCCGGCGAGCACGTCGGCAAGATTGTGCTGACCGCCTCCGTGGCTGAAGGACCGCGCTAGAGTTCCCGCAGTCCTGCCGTGACCGGCATGCGTGCGGCACGCAGCGCTGGGAACAGTCCGCCTATCAGGCCGATCGCCAGCGCCCACTTCAGTCCGTCCGCGAGCAATGCGGGCGAGACCTGAAACGCGAATACCACCTGGCTGAAATTTGCTCCCAGCGTCGAGGCGGTGAAGTCGTGGAACACCAGCCAGGCGAGCGCGGCACCGAGGGCGCCGCCCACCGCGGCCAGCAGCATGGTCTCCAGGATCACCGCGACCACGACCGGCAGTCCGCCAAACCCGATGGCCCGCAGCGTCGCGATCTCCCGGGCGCGCGCCGCGACCGTCGCGTACATCGTATTGAGCGCCCCGAACACCGCGCCCACGCCCATGATGACTCCGACCGTGGTACCGAGAATCCGGATCAGCCGCGAGAGCTGCTCGGACTGGGCGTTGTAATAAGCGCGCGTCGTGCTGGCATCGACCTGAATTCGCGGATCAGTGGCCAGCGCCGCGCGGAACGCGTCGATCGCGGATGGGTCGGTCAGCCGGGCGGTTACCGATGCGACCGCGCTGCCGCGGCGGTAGGTGGACCCGACGACCTCGACGTCGCCCCAGATCTCCGAGTCATGCGCGTCGCCGGTCTGGAAGGCGCCCACTATGCTCCACAGCTGGCCGTTGAGCTTGAGCGTCGAGCCGACATCGACACCGCCGAACTGCTGGCGCGCCCCCTCACCGACTATCAGCTCGCGTAGTCCCGCGCGAAACCGGCGTCCCGCAATGATGCGCAGCTGCGGATGCAGCGCCCAGGCCTGCTCGCCGATGCCGCGCAACTCGACATTCGCATCGAGCCCGGTCTTGCGCTTCGGTATCGAGGCCACGACCACGAGCTCAGCGGAAGCGATCGGTCGGCCCTGCGGATCGTGCAGGATCTGCGGCGCCTGGGAAACCAGCGTCGCCACCTCATGCGAGAGCTGCGAATTGATCTCGGTCTGCGATCCGGCCCGTACGATGATCGCAGTGTCGTCGTCGCCGGTCTGGCGGAGCGTCGATTCGAACCCGGCAGCCATCGCCAGCAGCGCTACCAGCACCGCGACCACGCCCGCGATGCCGACGACCACGACTGCGGAAGATCCCAGCCGCTGCGGGATCGTCGCCAGCCCCATCCAGGCGATGGACCGGATCTGGGCACCGCGCCGAGTGAACGCGATCGCCAGCGCGAACAGCAGCGCGAGCGCTGCCAGCACCGCCCCGGGCAGTTCGGCCAGCAGCACGATCGGCAGCGCGACCCCCACCAGCCGCAGCAGCCCGACGGCCAGTACACGGATTGCGCGCAGTACCCGTCGCATCCCGCGCCGACCTCAGCGGCCCGACAGCGCATCAACGATGCGCAGGCGCATGCCACGCCGCGCCGGCAGCGCGCCGACGACCAGGCCTATCAGGATCGCGAGCAGCAGGCCGCGCGCCCAGATCGCCGCATCGACCGGCACCATCGGCACCGCCGTGCCGATCGCTGCGCGAACGCCGCTGACCACCAGCATGGCCAGCAGCAGGCCGAGCGTACCGCCGAGCACCAGCAGCAGCACCGATTCGGTGAGGACGAGGGCGAGCACGCTGCGCGCGGAGAAGCCGATCGTCTTGAGCACCGCCAGCTCCGGAATGCGCTCCCGCACCGCCTGCGCCATCGTGTTGCCGGTCAGCAGGATCAGTGTGAAGAACACGGCCCCCATGATCGCCCCGACGATCAGTCCGATATCGGCAAACTGGCTCACGAAGGCGACGTTGAAGGCCTGCTCGCTCTGGCTCTTGGTCTCGTGGTCCGAATCGGCCGACAGCGCGTCGATGCCCGCGGCGATGCGGTCAGTTGCCGAGCGGTCGCTGACCCGCTCCACATACCAGCCGACACTGCCGTTGCCGAACGCCCTGGCTTCGTCGAAGTAGTTCCAGTTGAACAGCAGCAGGTTCTCCTGCCCCTTCTGCTTCGGATCGGCAATCCGATAGATGCCGACCAGATCCAGCGTCCAGACGTTGCTGCCGTTCTTCTGGGGAAAGATGGTTGCCTGCAGCGGAATCTTGTCCCCGATCGCCCAATGGAAGCGCTTCGCCAGGCTTTCCCCCACCACGGCACCGGTCCGCGTATCGTGAAAGGCCTGGCGCTGCGCCGCCGGGAGTTCGAACTCGGGAAACAGCTCCAGATAGTCCTCGGCCACTGCTTCGTTGGCAAAGAAGTTCTTCGGATCCTGATAGATGCCGCCGAACCAGTTCGCGTAGCTGACCTTCGCGACCCCAGGCACTGCGGCGATCCGGGCGTTCAGGCTCTTCGGCAGCTGCAGGGTGAAGCTGGCTTTGCAGATCGTGATCAGCCGGTCCACGCCGGCGACGCTGTCGCCGGCGTTGGCGAATGCGTCACGTACCGAATCGAGCAATCCGAACAGCAGGAACGCCGCCAATACCGAGACCAGCGTGAAGCCGGTCCGCGCGGGCCGCCGCAGCAGCGCAGCCCAGACCAGATGCAGATATTTCATGGCGGGGTCGCGACTTCATGCTCGACCAGCGTGCCCTTGTCCAGGTGCAGCGTGTGGCGCGCGTACTCGGCGGCTTTTGGATCGTGCGTCACCATGATCACGGTCTTGCCATGGTCGCGGTTGAGCTCCTGGAGCAGCTCCAGTACTTCCGCGGCCGACTGGCGGTCCAGGTCCCCGGTGGGCTCATCGCACACCAGCAGCATGGGATCCGACACGATGGCGCGCGCGATCGCCACCCGCTGCTGCTGGCCGCCGGAGAGCTCACCCGGCTTGTGGGCCGAGCGGTCGGACAGACCCACCAGCTCGAGCGCCACCTCGGCGTTGCGCCTGCGCTGCGCCGCATTGAGGCGCGTGAGCAGCAGCGGCAGCTCGACGTTCCTGCGGGCGCTGAGCATCGGCAGCAGATTGTAGAACTGGAATACGAAACCGACATTGGCCGCGCGCCACTTCGCCAGCGCCGTCTCGCCCATGCGATCGATCCGCTGTCCGGCGATCGCGATCTCCCCTTCGGTCGGGGAATCCAGTCCGCCGATCAGGTTCAGCAGCGTCGTCTTGCCCGATCCGGACGGACCCATCAGCGCGACGAAATCGCCGGCTTCGATATCCAGGTCGATGTGGTGCAGCACCTCGACCTGCTGGGCGCCGCGTCGATACACCTTGCTCAGGCCATGGATCCGCACCAGTACCGTCATGCGCGCACTCTCTACGGTCCCGCCACGGTGACGCGCGCGCCGTCCTGCAGCCGCTCGCCAGGCGCACGCACCAGGCGCGCGCCAGATTCGACGCCGGTGACGAGGCGCAGATCGCCGTAGCTCGGCCCGGCGACGACGGCGCGTGCATGGACCCGCTGGCCCTCGATCTCGAACACGAGATCGTGGCCGTCGCGGCTCACGATCGCCGATCCGGGCACGAGCACGCCGCCGGCCGGCGCGACATCGCCGGCGGTGGGCGCGCGCTCGAGGAACGACACGCGCACCCCCATGTCCGGCAGCACGCGCGGATCCTTCTGGTCGATCCCAACCCGCACCTTCACCGTGGCCTTGCTGCGGTCCGCCGTCGGCACGATGGCGATCACATGCGCCGGGACGGTCCAGTCCGGATACGCATCGAGCACCGCCTGTGCGGGCTGATTCGCGTGCACGCGGTTGATGTAGGCCTCGTTGACGTCGACTTCGATCTCCAGCGAATCCATGTCGACGACCGTGCCGACCCCGGTGCGGGTGAATCCCCCACCGGCGGATATCGGGGAGATGATCTCACCGGTCTGGGCCGCCTTGGCGATGATCACCCCATCGAACGGCGCGCGGATCGTCGTGTAGTCGAGCTGCACCTGCGCCGCCTGGATCCCCGCCTGCGCGAGCTCGACCTGCCGCTGCTGCGAATCGGCCTGCGCGCTCAAGGACTCCACCAGCGTGCGCGCGGTCTCGAGCGCCTGCGTGGAGACCAACCGTCGTTCCTCGAGATCCGCGCTGCGCACCAGATCACGCTGTGCCTGCATCAGCTGCGAGCGGATCTGGACCAGCAGGGCCTGCGCAGCCTGGTACTGCGCCCTGGCCTGGGCCAGCGCCGCCAGCTGGGCCGCGTTGTCCAGGCGCGCGAGCACCTGGCCGGCCCGCACGCGCTCGCCCTCCTCAATCAGGACCGCCGTGAGAGTGCCGGTGATCTGCGCCGCGACGGTGGCTTCGCGCCGCGCGGTGATGTAGCCGGTTGCCTGCAGGATGGCGGTGCTGCCCTCGCTGGCCGTACGGGCCTGTGCCGTGACGGCCTGCACTGCGATGGCGGCGCTGCGCAGGAACAGGACGCCCGCCGCAGCCGCAGCGAGCAGCAGCAGCACGCCGGCGATGATCCACGGGCGCTTCGAGCCGGTGCCGACCGGCTCACGCTGCTCGGGGCCTAGCCGCAGCGACTGCAGCAAGGAACTCTTGTCGGTGGTGGAAGGCATGCGCGCTGGCGGGACTGGCGGGGCGATTCGGCCGTGGCGGCGCCATGGTACTACGGCGGCCGCCCGGCCATCAGGCGGTGCCGCGGCGCGGTGCCCCGGGCAGCAGTGCCTCGTGTGAACGCCCGTAGAGCCGCTCGGCCTCGAGTTCGACGCGGTCGCGAAAGCTGGTGAAATCCGGCGGCACATGCTGCCTGGCGTAGGCGGCCAGCGCGGCTTCGATAAAGCGCGAGACCTTGACTCCGTCGCGCTGCGCCTGCCGTCGAACCTGCTGCATGAGTCGGGAATCGATCCAGAACGTCAGATCTTCATCGCCGTGACGTCGGGCAGGAAATTCGAGCAACGGCGCCTCACGCTGCTGGCGCAGAAACCAGCCGATCGCCTCATCGTGCACTTGATCCTTCGTGGCCCAGCGTGCATCGCGCGCCGCGAGCGGCGTGCGCCTGGCGAGCAGGCTGCGCATCCAGACTTCCGTTTCGATCGCAGCACGCACTCGCGACGGCAGGGTCTGGTGCTGCAGCGTGCGCAGGGCGCGCGTGCGTGCGCGTACAGGCGGTTTGAGCTTCTTTCCGGGCATCGACGCCTCACAGATACAGAACCAGCGCAAGTAATGTTAATAGGTTACTGGATTTGTTACACCTTACATCTGTATCGCGCTGCGGTTGAGGGTTTCCGGAGCGTCCTGGCATGGAGCCCGGGTCGGTCAGCGTCGGACCAGAAACCCGGTGCAGCAATTTCGATACAGCCACGATATAGATGGCAAAATAAACTCAGTATTTTCAGTTTATTAAGTAATAGATCTTATGTCTTATATCATGTGGCTTCCCGACGCACCGAATCGGGTCACGTGGTCCGAACGGCCTGATTGCTATAGAAAAAAACAGCCCGATTGCGTCCCGTTTGACCCCAGAAGCATTGAGTTTCACAGGCATCGCGGTATATTCGTCCTACACCCCTTTGAAGGGACAGGGTTTTCTTTGGATAAGAATTCAGGGATCACGGGCAGCGGACCCGTCGACTACCCCGCGGAGCATGACATGAGAGACCTGAGCGCGCGGCTCGAAGCGGCCGCCCTATCGCTGACTGGGCCCGGCCCGATCAAGGACCGCCTGTGCGATGCCTATTGCTCGCATCTCGAAGACCTCACTGAGATCGATCTGCCGGCGGAATATGGGGCGGAGTTCGCCGCGATGATCCAGGCGCTGCATCGTGCGCGTGCCCTGCCCGGTGAGCATGTCGTGAAGGCATCCGTTCGCAAGCTCTCGAACGACGAGGCGCGCCGCTATGCCGAGCTGGTGGTTCGGCTGTATGGCATGTTCGCCGGCATGCAGTACCAGGTGTCGGGTCCCCGCTCCGCCATGCGCGGCAATGCACCATTGCTGAAGCTGCTGTCCGCGGAGATCAACGCCAGTCCCTGAGCCTTCAGGCTCAGTCGAGCTTGAACTCTATCGTATCCCAGCGCGTGGTCTGTTCGTGCCGGGCCTGGCGCCGGATCGAATCGATCAGCGCGCGTTCATCCCAGGTCACGTTTTCGTCGATGAGTCCATCCAGTACCTTGAGCCGCGGGGTGTCGCGACCGAAGAACGGCAGCAGCAGCACCGGCTTGTCGCTGGCCTTGGCGTAGTTGAGCTGAAACACGAGCAGATCCTGCTGCCGGGGTGCCAGGCTCGTGAGCGCGACAATCACCTCCGCGGTCGTGATCTCGCGGCGTAATTCCTCGCGCAGTGCGTCCGGATTGGGGCTGCTGGGCCGGAAATCGGGTGCGCTGCAGTTGCGGTAATAGAAATTGCGCGCGCTCTCGAGGTATTCGAATACGCGCACGTAATCGTCGCTCTCCTCGAACGCGTGGGTCACGAATACCCGTATAGGATCGCGCTGTGACATATGGGCAGTGTACTGTGGGCACCTGAGCCGTGGATAGTGAGGCCCCGGGCCGGCCATGCGACTGATCGTCTACAACATCCGCTATGCGACCGGTACCGGTCCGGCGTTCCATCTGCCGGTACCCGGCGCCGGCTACCTGCGCAGCAGCGGCCGGGTCCTGGAACAGATCACGGCTTTCATCCGCTCCGAGGATCCGGACGTCGTCGGGCTGGTAGAAGTCGATACCGGTTCGATACGCACCGGGATGGTGAACCAGGCCACCTACATCGCGGACGCAGTCGGGCACTACACCGCGCACCAGTGCAAGTACGGCACGGCCTCGATCAACCATCTGTTGCCGATTGTCCGCAAGCAGGCCAACGCGCTGCTGGCCGCCCCGCGCGTGACCGGCGAGCGGTTCCACTATTTCGACACCGGGATCAAGCGCCTGATCATCGAGCTCGAACTCGACGATATCTGTGTGTTCCTCGTCCACCTGTCGCTCAAGTACCGCCACCGCCAATACCAGCTGCGCGCGCTGCACGACCTGGTGGTGGCGGCTCCCAAGCCGGTCATCGTGGCAGGTGACTTCAACACCTTCTGGGGCACCAACGAGATCTTCCTGTTCATGCGGGCCGCCGGCCTGCACAGCGCCAATGCCCTGGGGCTGCCCTCGTTTCCGTCACGCAATCCGCGCGTCGAACTGGACTTCATCCTGGTGAGCCAGGACATCGACGTCACCGGATTCCGGATTCCGGCGGTGACCTTTTCGGATCACCGTCCGCTGGTGTGCGATTTTCAGGTGCGCGTTCCGGCCATCGCCACGCACGATGCGGCATGAACGCTGGCGTCGACAGCCGCGGCGATGCAGCGTGGAGTCTGGAACTCGACGCTGAGCAGATCGGCTGGCTGAGGCTGGATCGGCCGGGCAGTTCGACCAACGTGCTTTCGCGCGCCGTGCTGCTCGAATTCGAACGCGTGATCGGCTCTGTGGCGGGCAAGACGCTGCGCGGGCTCGTGATCTGCTCAGCCAAGCCCTCCGGCTTCATCGCCGGTGCCGACATCCGCGAGTTCACGACGCTCAGGTCCGAGGCCGATGCGCTGGAGCACGTACTGCTCGGCCAGCGGCTGTGCGCCGCGCTCGAGGCGCTGCCCTGCCCGACGGTGGCGCTGCTGCATGGCTTCGCGCTCGGCGGCGGACTGGAACTCGCGCTTGCGTGCCGCTATCGCATCGCGCTGGACGATGGGAGGCTCGCGCTGGGACTGCCGGAAGTTCAGCTCGGGATCCACCCTGGCTTCGGCGGTACGGTGCGCAGCGTGCGCCTGCTGGGCGTACGCGCGGCAATGGGCCTGATGCTGACGGGGCGCAACGTACGTGCCGCCGAGGCGCTGCGCATGGGTCTCGTGGACCGTCTGGTCGCCGACGCGGCCGGTCTTGCGGCAGCGGCGCGTGAGATCATCGCCGCCGCTCCTGCACCGCACCGACCGGCCTTAAGCGATCGCGTCCTCAGGTGGCCTGGCGTGCGTCGCTGGCTGCGCGCATCGCTGGAACAGCGCGTGGCAGGACGGGCGCCGCGTGCGCATTACCCGGCGCCATACGCAATCATTGACCTGTGGGTGCGGTACGGCGCGTATGGCGCGCGGGCCTACGAAGCCGAAGCGCACTCGATCGCGAAGCTGTTTCACAGCGCGACGGCGCGCAACCTGATCCGCGTATTCCTGCTGCAGGACCGCCTGAAGGCCCAGGCAGTCCGCGGCGCGGCTCCGATCGAACGCGTTCATGTCGTCGGCGCCGGCGTCATGGGAGGCGATATCGCGGCCTGGTGCGCCCTGCGCGGTCTGCGCGTCACGCTGCAGGATCGGGAACTGAAGTTCATCGAACCCGCGCTCGCGCGCGCGGCCGCGCTGTACGAGAAGCGGCTTCCGGATCGCGAGCAGCGCAGTGCCGCCCTCGCCCGGCTGCAACCGGACGTCGACGGTGCCGGTGCCACGCAAGCGGATCTCGTGATCGAGGCGATCTTCGAGGACCTCGATGCCAAGCGCGCATTGTATGCGGCGGCCGAACCGCGAATGCGCGCCGGCGCGCTGCTTGCGACCAATACCTCGAGCCTGACGCTCGAGACGCTCACGCCGACGCTGGCGGATCCCGGACGATTCGTCGGGCTGCATTTCTTCAATCCGGTGGCGCAGATGCCGCTGGTCGAGGTCGTGCATTCGGCGCAGACGCGCCCCGAGGCGCTCTCGCAGGCCCTCGGGTTCGTACGTCGCATCGACAAGCTGCCCCTTCCCTGCCGCAGCAGCCCTGGCTTCCTGGTCAACCGCGTGCTGTTTCCGTATCTGTTCGAGGCGATGCACGCCGCCGGCGAGGGGGTCGCCTTCGGACTGATCGACCGTGCCGCGGTCGAGTTCGGCATGCCAATGGGGCCGGTCGAGCTGTGCGACGTCGTGGGCCTCGACGTGGTGCTGCACGTCGGGGAAATCATCACCCGCGAACTGCACCAGCAGCCGCCCGCGTTCGTAGACCGGCTGCGCGCACTGGTGGGCGAGGCAAAGCTTGGGCGCAAGAGCGGCCAGGGCTTCTACACCTGGACCGATGGCAAACCGGTGCGTTCCAGGCTCTCGGGCGCGCCCCCAGCGGATCTCGCCGACCGACTGATATTCGCACTGATCAATGAGTGCGTGGCGTGCACACGCGAGGGCATCGTCGAGGACCCGGATCTGATCGATGCCGGGGTCATTTTCGGCGCTGGATTCGCTCCGTTCCGCGGCGGCCCGTTGACCTATGCACGGCAGCGCGGCATCGACGCCTGCCTCGCCGTGCTGGCGCAATTCGAGCAGCGTTTCGGGGCGCGGTTCCGCGCCGATCCCGGCTGGAGCCTGCTGCGCTGAGCCGCACGTCGCGTATTGCCCCGGCCCTGGTGCGGATGCCACCAAGGCGTGAACTCGGCCCGCCAGGGCCTCAAAGGGCCTGTGCTACCATCCTTCGGTTGTGCGAAACGGGCGCATGAGACAGCGGAACCTGGGGCCGGTCCGAAGCAATGAGCGAAGAAAAAGCCGTCGACGTGGCGCTGCTGCGGAAGTTCTCGCCACTGGACGGGATGAAGAAGGAGAACCTGGTCGCCCTGGCCCGGAAGGTCGCGGTGGTTCAGATCCCCGCCAACCGCCTGCTCTTCAAGGAAGGTGAGCGGGACAAGCGCGTCTACTGGGTCCTGACCGGACTGGTGGAACTGCGCGAGGGCACGCGGACCGTCGCGATGATCCGCGGCGGAAGCCCTGAGGCCCGCAATCCGCTGGCCCAGCAGCTGCCGCGCAAGGTCACGGCGCGCGTTGTCGATCCGGTCGACGTCCTGACCATCGACGGCGAACTGCTCGACATGATGATCACATGGGATCAGACCGGCACCTACGAGGTCGCAGAGCTGCAGGCGCAGTTCGCGGGGAGCGCCGGCGAGGACTGGATGACGACGCTGCTGCAGACCGAGACCTTTCATCGCATCCCGCCCGCCAACATACAGGCCATCTTCATGCGCATGCAGCGCGTGGTGTGCCGTGCCGGTGAGACCGTGATCCAGCAGGGCGCGGATGGCGACTATTTCTACGCGATCGTGAACGGCAAGTGCGCCGTCACGCGCGAGACGCCGCTGAACCGCAGCGGCCTGAAGCTGGCGGAACTGGGGATCGGCGACACCTTCGGCGAGGAGGCGCTGATCTCGGAAGCCAAGCGTAACGCGACCGTCACCATGCTCACCGACGGCGTACTGATGCGGCTGAACAAGCAGGACTTCCGCGAGCTCATGAACGAGCCGCTGGTCAAGTGGGTCTCCTACGCCGACGCGCAGCAGCTGGTGCGGCGCGGCGGTCGCTGGCTCGACGTGCGACTACCCTCCGAGCACCAGAACCTCGCGATCGAGGGCGCGATCAATATCCCGCTGTACTTCATTCGCCTGAAGATCTCGACCCTCGATCGCAGCCTGCCCTACGTGGTCTATTGCGACACCGGCAGGCGCAGTTCCGCCGCGGCGTTCATCCTGGTAGAGCGAGGGTTCGACGCGCATGTGCTGCGTGGCGGGATCGACAGTGCCGACCGCACCACGATCCGCAGCGCCTGAGAAGCGTGCGCCAGCCGGCGCATACCTTGCACTGCATCCCCCCTGGTAAGGACCCCAGCATATCAAGGGCATAGTCGTGTGCGTGCCGCGCGGATGAGCCACCCTCCAATGATCACCGGAAGCCGCTGATCGCCTCAACACCCGGCCTGTCGCGCTGGTTTGTCGCGGATCCGTTGCCAGTACGGATTAGGATAAGCGGTGCGAGAGATCTCCGAGCCCCACAAGAACCGCGATGTCGAAGTCCTGCGCGCGCTGGCGATCCTGCTGGTGCTGGCGTTCCATTGGGCTCCGCATCCGCTCGCAGGGCTCGGACGCGCTCGAGCGCTATTCGAATCCTACAGCGCGCTTTGGTCGGGCGTGGACCTGTTCTTCTGCATCTCGGGTTTCGTGATCACGACATCCCTGCTGCGCGATCCAGACCTTGGATCTGTCCGCGCCCGATTCCCCGGCTTCGCGTTCCCGTTCTGGATTCGTCGCCTGTGGCGGCTGTGGCCGAGCGCGTGGCTTTGGATCGCGATCTCCGTCGCCCTCGCCTGCTGGTTCAACTCAACCGGACTGTTCGGGACACCGGCAACCACCGGACGGGACGCGCTCATGGCCGTCCTCAACGTCTACAATTTTCACGGTTATGCGTGCACTCGCAGCCACTCCTGTGGCGCCTTGAGCGTCTATTGGAGCCTGTCGCTCGAGGAGCAGTTCTATTTCGTCTTCCCGTTCCTGGTGTTCTTCCTGCCTCGCCGCGCGCTGATAGCCGTCCTGTTCGCCATCGCATTGTCGCAGTGCGCGCTGTATCGGCCCGTTCAGCTCGATGCGAATACCACCTCCCTGCTCTGGCTGACCCGAACCGATGCGATCTGCTACGGCGCCCTGATCGCGCTGTGGCGCGGCTCGTCCAGCTACCAGGTGGCGCGGCCCGAACTTCTCGACAGCCGCACCATGCGATGGCTGGTGAGTGGCCTGCTGACCGGCGTGCTGGCGTTCGCCGCCGCGCCCGCACTCGGTATTCGCATCGGCACGGGCATCCTCGGGCTGGCGAGCGCGGTATTCGTTTGGATTGCCAGCTACGGTGCTGATTACGTACTGCCGCGCATCCGCATCATCGAGACCGTGGTGGCGTGGCTTGGATCGAGATCCTACTCGCTGTACCTGACTCACGAAGTTGGTGCCCGGCTGTCCGCGGAACTGCGGGCGCGAGTGCCGACGCTGGCGCATGGCGCAATCGGCATCGTCGGGGGCATGTCGCTGACAATCCTGCTGACGGCGGCATTCTCCGAGTGGAACTTCCGCTACGTTGAATTGCCTCTGCGACGCATCGGTCGCGACAAGGCCAGGAAGAGCGCTCGCGATGCAGGCGCCGCACGCGCTGCCGATGGCGTGACCTGACCGCTCCGTCTCCGCCGCGCCATCACATCGTGTGGGTGATCTTGTCGCCGGCGAGTGCGCCGGCCAGGTAGTTCTCGATCTTGGCGCGGGTCTGGCCGCGATCCTGGTCGGAGAACTGCACGCCGATGCCGGCGGTACGCTTGCCCTGCGCGCCCTTCGGCGTCACCCAGATGACCCGGCCGGCGACCGGCAATTTCTCATCCTCGCCCATCAGGTTCAACAGCATGAAGACCTCGTCACCGAGGCGATAGTTGCTGTTGGTCGGTATGAACAGCCCGCCGTTGTTCACAAACGGCATGTACGCCAGATACAGGGCACTCTTGTCCTTGATCGTGAGCGTGAGCAGGCCCGGCTTGCTCGCGCCGGACCTGGAATTCAAATCCTTGGCCATGTTCCCCGATCAACCCCTACGCAGATTTAGCAGTACCACCCATCAGCGCGCGCTCGCCCGGAGCGCGCCAGACAACGTCCATAACAGCTGCTCGAGCGCCAGGGAGCGATTGAGCGAGGTCAGGCGCAGACGTCGCAATTCGTGCACGTCGTCCAACAGGCGCAGCAGCCGTGCGATATTCATGGCCGAACTGGATTCTGGCAAGTGCGTTCCATTGCGCATTTCCGGTGACTCAAGCGTCGCAGCCGCGGCGCCATCAATGCGCCCTGTGAGCCAGTTCTCAATACATGCCAGCCGCAGCTCGAACAGCTCGCCACGCGCCCAGCGTTCCGCGCTCGCCGCGACATCGAGGCCGCCGGAGCGCAGCGCCTCGAGCGCCGTGCGCACTTCGGCCGCAAACCGGGACACCTCGGACGGATCGAACTTCAGCGCCTCGAACGGGGCAATTCCGAGCACGTCCAGCACCTCGCCCCATGGCCCGGCGCCCCGCTGCTCCCTAAGCCATTGCAGCGCCTCGGCACGCCCGGGAGCCTTCAGCACCAGGCGCTGGCAGCGGCTCAGCACGGTCGCCGGAAGGCGCGATGGTACCGCAGTGGTCAAAATCAGGGTGGCACCCGGCCGCGGCTCTTCGAGGGTCTTGAGCAGCGCATTGGCGGCATTCTGATTCATCGCATCGGCCGGCGCGATGGTGGCCACCGTGGCCCCGCCGGCATGGGCCGTCAAGGCCAGCGCAGCGCTAAGTTCCCGCACCTGCTCCACGCGGATCAAGCGGGAGTCCTCCAGTGGCGCCAAGGCGTAGGAATCCGGATGCGCTCCGGAAAGGTATAGCCTGCAATCGCGACATTCCCCGCACGGAGCTGGCGTCGCGCGGCACAGCAGCAGCTGTGCCGCGAAGGCGGTGAGCCAATCGCCGCCGACTCCGCCCGGATCATGGATCAGCAGCGCCGGCGGAAACCGCCCCGCCGCGCGCGCGCGCCGCAGCTGCGCGACCTGCGGATTCAGCCAGGGAACCTGCACAGACGGGGCAATCATCTTAAGGACCAGGCGGCGCCTGGGGCAGCAGGTCGTCGAGGGCCTCGAGGGCCCGCTGCGCGACGATGCCGGCCGCGGCGCTGGCGTCGATGACGCGGATGCGTCGCGGCTCGGCGCCGGCCAGTTCGAGATACCGCGCCCGCACGCGCTCGAAGAACTGGTGGGTCTCGGTCTCGAAGCGATCCTGTGTGCCGCGCCGGGCCTGCGCGCGTGCCAGCCCCTCGAGTACGGGCAGATCCAGCAGCAGCGTACGCCGGGGCCATAGGTCGGAATGCACGGCCGCCAGCAGCCGCTCGATCAGCTCTCCATCCACGCTGCGCCCGGCACCTTGATAGGCACGGGTCGCGTCACTGAATCGGTCGCAGATCACCCACTCGCCTCGGGCGAGCGCAGGCCGCACCAGGTTGGCGAGGTGGATCGCACGCGCAGCGCACATCAGCAGGGTCTCGGCGAGCGGGCTGATCTGCTCTGCGGAACGGCCGAGCACCAGCGCGCGCACCTGCTCGGCGAGCGGCGTCCCGCCGGGCTCGCGCGTGAGCTGCACGGTGAGCCCGCGCGCCCGTAGCGCGCTCTCGAGCGCGCGGGCCACGGTTGACTTGCCCGCCCCCTCGATGCCCTCGAGAGTGATGAACACTCCGGTGGAGCTCATGGTGAGCGGGTGCCCGCAGGCGCGACGCCGAGCTTGCGCAGGTACGCGCGCAGCGCCACGTCGTGCTCTGCCAATGTGGCAGAAAAATGGTGCGTGCCATCGCCGTTGCCGGTGGCGACGAAATACACGGCGTCGATCGGGGCGGGATGCAACGCTGCCTGCAACGAGGCCGCGCCCGGCAATGCGATCGGCGTCGGCGGCAATCCTGTGCGCGTGTAGGTGTTGAACGGCGTGTCGGTGAGCAGGTCGCGCGCGTGGATATCGCCGTCGTAGCGCGCCCCGAGACCGTAGATGACCGTCGGATCGGACTGCAGCCGCATCCCGAGTCGCAGGCGATTGACGAACACCGCAGCGACCTTGGGCCGCTCGTCCTCACGGCCGGTCTCTTTCTCGACGATCGAGGCCAGTGTCAGCGCCGCGTCGGATCCGGTCAGCGGCAGATCCGCCGCGCGGGAATTCCAGGCCTGATCCAGCTCGCGCTGCATGCGCTGGTACGCCAGCTCGAGAATTCGCAGATCGCTCGTGCCGGAGGCAAAGCGGTAGGTGTCGGGAAAGAATCTGCCCTCGGCCGCCTGGCCGGGATGCCCGAGTGCGGCCATGAGCGCCGCTTCAGGGCGCCCGGCAAGCTCGTGGAACACCGCTGGATGCGCATCGAGCGCCTGGCGCATCTGGGCGAAGCTCCAGCCTTCGATCACGGTCAGCTGCTCGAGCACGACGCGCCCGGCGGCGAGCTGCTCTATGATCGCGCGGGCGTTGGCGTGCGGAGCAATCTCGTAGGTGCCAGCCTGGACACGCGGCGTGTGTCCGCCCAGCCGCAGGTACAGCTCCACCAGCCGCGGGTGACGCAGCGCCGCGTGCTGCTGCAGGTCAGCAAGAATGCTGCGCAGGTGCTCGCCCGGTACGACTTGAATGCGAACCGGCGCAGCCATCGTGGCGCCGCGATCCATCTCGATGCCGAGGCCGTACCAGCCCCCCACCGCGGCAGCGCCGAGCAGCACGATCAGAACCAGCAGCCAGAGGAAATGCCGCATCGATCACCCTCCCCGTCACGCGCCGTCGGGCGCACCGCCCGGGACTCAAGGGGCGCCGATCCGGCGCAGGACGAGCGTGCCGTTGGTACCACCGAAACCGAAGGAGTTTGACACCGCAACGTCGATCTTCATCGGCCGCGCAACGTTCGGCACATAGTCCAGGTCGCAGTCCGGATCCGGATTTTCGTAGTTGGTAGTGGCCGGGGCAATCTGGTCGCGCAGCGCCAGCACGCAGAAAATCGCCTCGACGACGCCGGCCGCGCCGAGCAGGTGGCCAGTCATGGACTTGGTGGAGCTGATCGCGAGCCGTTGGGCGTGGGCACCGAAAGCGCGCTTGATCGCGACGGTCTCGGCCCGGTCGCCCAGCGGCGTCGACGTCGCATGCGCATTCAGGTATTGCACGTCTGAAGGATCGATGCGTGCGTCGCGCAGTGCGTTGACCATCGCGAGCCGGGCGCCGTCGCCATCCTCGGGCGGGGCCGTGATGTGGTGGGCATCGCCACTCATGCCGAACCCGACGAGCTCGGCATACAGACGTGCGCCCCGGGCGCGCGCGTGCTCGTACTCCTCGAGCACGATGGCCCCGCCACCGTCGCCGAGCACGAAGCCGTCGCGATCGCGGTCCCAGGGCCGGCTCGCGCTCTGCGGGGAATCGTTGCGCGAGGACAGTGCCTTGGCCTGCGCGAAGCCGCCCAGCCCGGTCGGCGTAGTGGCCATCTCGGCCCCACCAGCCACGACCAGATCGGCGTCACCGTACTGGATGGTGCGCGCCGCGATGCCGATGGCGTGCGTCGAGGTCGTACAGGCGGTGACGACCCCAAGGTTCGGACCGCGCAGCCCGAAGCGGATCGACAGGTGGCCGGAGATCATGTTGATGATCGTGGAGGGCACGAAGAACGGGGAAATCTTGCGCGGGTTGCGCCCGGCATCCACGAAATCCTGGTGCGTCTGCTCGATGGTCCACAGTCCGCCGATGCCGGCACCGGTCACGACACCGCAGCGATCGCGGTCGAGGCGTGAGAAATCGGCACCGGAATCCGCCACCGCCTGAATGCCTGCGGCGATGCCGTAGTGCATGAATTCGTCCAGCCGGCGAGCTTCCTTGGACGTCATGTACTGTGCGATGTCGAAACCGCGCACCGCGCCGCCGAAGCGGGTCGGGTACGCGGACACGTCGAAGCGCGTGATCGGACCGATACCGCTCTCGCCGCGCAGGATCGCCGCCCAGGCATCCGCGACGGTGCTGCCAACGGGGGATACCAGGCCGAGCCCGGTGATGACGACACGGCGCTTGCTCACGAGACTCCCGGAAGCCGCGACCGCCGGTCACGACCGGCGCTCGGCACGTTGCCGTGCTCAGGCCTTGTTGCGGCGTTCGCTGATGTAGTCAACCGCCTGCTGCACCGTCGTGATCTTCTCGGCGTCTTCATCCGGGATCTCGATCTCAAATTCTTCCTCGAGGGCCATGACCAGTTCGACCGTGTCGAGCGAATCGGCGCCCAGGTCGTCGACGAACGAGGCGGCGTTGGTGACTTGCTCAGCCTTTACTCCCAGCTGCTCGGCAACAATCGCCTTCACCTGTTGTTCAACGGTGCTCATCTTGTGTTCGTCCTCTGTTCTGATGACTGGTACGGATATGCGCCTGGTCGTTTCGCTGCGCCGCAATCCGCACGGGGCGCGTATTGTAGGGTAAGGGCGCCGCACCCGCCACCCGGCGTGCGTGCGAGTACTTGATTAATCAACAGTTAGTGCTTCTCCGGCGCCATTGCCTCAACCCATGTACATGCCGCCGTTGACGTGCAGCGTCTGTCCGGTCACGTAACCGGCCTCCTGCGATACCAGGAACAGCACGCTGGCGGCGATCTCCTCGGGCGTGCCAAATCTGCCAGCCGGGATCTGCGCCAGATACGCGGCGCGCTGGGCCTCCGGGAGCGCGCGTGTCATGTCCGTCTCGATGAACCCCGGGGCCACCGCGTTGACCGTGATATTGCGGCTCGCCAGTTCGCGCGCGAGTGCCCGGGTGAAGCCCAGCAGGCCAGCCTTGGCCGCGGAATAATGCACCTGACCGGGATTGCCGATCGAACCCACGACCGAGCCGATATTGACGATGCGGCCGTGGTGCTCCTTGAGCATGCGCCGCAGGCACGCCTTGGTGAGCCGGAATACCGCCGAGAGATTCACGTTCAGGGTCTGCTCCCAGTCCTCGCTCTTCATGCGCAGGATCAGCGCATCGCGCGCGATGCCGGCGTTGTTGACCAGGATCGTCGGCAGCCCCTCGGCCGCACCGAGCGCCGCGACCAGCGCGTCGGTCGAGGCGGGATCGGCCGCGTTCCATACCGCGCCACGGCCCCGAACCCCGGCCTCCTCGAAGCCGGCGCTGATTCGTGCGGCGCCCTGTTCCGTGGTCGCGGTGCCGACGACGAACGCGCCTGCGCGCGCGAGCCGCAGTGCGATGGCCTGCCCGATGCCACGCGAGGCGCCGGTCACGAGTGCCAGATCGTTCTCAAGCATGTACGGTCCCCGACACGGCAGCGAGCGCGACGCCGAGGGATTCGGGGTCCCCTATGGCGTGCACCTGCGCGCCCTTGGCGATGCGTCGGTTCAGGCTCGTGAGCACGCCACCCGGACCGCATTCGATCAGGGCCGGAGCGAGTGCGAACAGCGCCTGCACGGTCTGCTGCCAGCGCACCGGGCTCGCGAGCTGTCGCACCAGCGTGCTGCGGATATCGCCCGGATCGTCGTGACGCAGCCCGTCGGTGGCACTGATGTAGTGGCACTGCGGCGCGCGCACCTCGAGCTGCTCGAGGCGCTCGGCCAGGCTCTGTGCCGCCGCGCGCATCAGGCTCGAATGCGCCGGTACGCTCACCGCCAGCAGCTGCGCCCGCCTGGCGCCGCGCTCCCTGCATGCGCCGATCGCTCGCTCGACTGCCGCGCGGTGGCCCGCGATCACGACCTGCCCGGGAGAATTGTAGTTGACGGCCTCGACCACCTCGCCGTGCGCGGCTTCGAGGCATGCGGCCTCGACCTGCGCGTCCTCGAGCCCGAGGATTGCCGCCATCGCACCGACGCCCTCCGGGACCGCGCGCTGCATCAGCTGGCCGCGGTAGCGCACCAGCTCTACGGCGTCTTCGAACTGCAGCACTCCGGCGCACACCAGGGCCGCAAACTCCCCGAGGCTGTGCCCGGCCACCGCGAGCGGAGCGGCCCCACCGGCCTCGCGCCAGATCATCGCGGTCGCCACACCCGCGACCAGCATTGCGGGCTGTGTGTACTCGGTGCTGTTCAGCCGTTCCGACGGGCCCTCCGCGACCAGCTGCCACAGGTCGAAGCCCAGCCGCGCCGAGGCACGCGCATAGCACTCCCGCACCAGCGAATGCTCCGCGGCGAGCGCCGACATCATGCCGACGGACTGCGAGCCCTGTCCCGGGAATACCAGTGCGATCGACATGCGGCGGCAGACCCCTGAAGGTTCGTATACAAAAAAACGCGCGGATTATAGCGGCTCTGGCACGCTGCGCGGATGGCGCGACGGACGGAGCGCCCCTGCCAGGCCGCCCAGGGTGCCATACAGATGAGCCTCCGGCACGAGTGGCAGGCCCGGGCTCAGCACGCTCGTGCCGTGCAACTGCTCGTAGATGAGCTTCGCGACCAGCAGCACGACCAGCCCGGCCCCCATGCCATCGCCGCGCCGATACCAGGCCACCGCACCAGCCGCCAGTGCACCGTGCAGCACGCCCGAGGCTCCCAAGTACCAGTCGACCGCAGGCTTCAGGAACCACAATCCGGCATCGATCGAGAGGGCCGAGGCCAGCAGGATTGCGAGCCAGCGACGCGCCGTGTACTCGCGCGCGAACAGTATCCAGATCAGCACCAGCCCGGCGCAGTCGAGCAGCGCGTGCTCGGCCCCCAGGTGGACCACGTGGGCGCTGAGCAGCCGCCACCACTGGTAGTGCTCCAGCCCGGCGCGGTCATAGCGCAGCGCACTGCGGCCGGCCTCCCCGGTCGCGGCCAGGGCCAGGATCAGCGTCACGGCAGCGGCGAGCGCGAGTCCGTGGCGCCCGTCGCAATTAGCCGACCTGAACCAGGACTGTGCGCTGCTGTCAGATCTGGACATGGTGATTTGTTATGATTCCGATGGTCAGCGGACCTGCGCGCGCACTATAGACCCATGAAGCCTATGCACCACACCGCCATTGACTCCCCGGTCGCGCTCGCCCCCGCCCGCCGGCGCCCGGAAGCGGGCTTTACGCTGATCGAGATCATGGTGGTCGTGATCATCATCGGGCTGCTGGCGGCGGTGGTCGTCCCCCAATTCCTAGGTCGCGTCGATGACGCGCGAGTCGCGAAGGCCAAGGAAGACATCCAGGCGATCGAGACCGCGCTGACGATGTACAAACTGGACAACTTCAATTATCCGACGCCGGAAACCGGGCTCAAGGCACTGGTGGAGAAGCCGAACGACCCGAACGTCCGGAACTGGCGTCCCGGGGGCTATCTGAAGCACCTGAACAAGGATCCATGGGGCAACGACTACCAGTTCCAGGTCCCGGGAAGCCACGGGGAATACGACCTGTTTTCGTTCGGGGCGGATGGCCAGGCGGGTGGGCAGGGCGTCAACGCAGATATCGGCAACTGGAACCTCGACAACTGACGCGGCGCGCGCCAGTGTCGTCACCGCCGTGACCGCGGCCCCCTCCTTGGCTGCTGGCCGTCGCTCCGGGCGCGGCTTCACCCTCCTCGAAATACTGGTGGTCGTCGTGATCATCGGCATCGTGCTCGCCGGCGCGATCCTGAGCCTCGGCGCGACCGGCAAAGACCGTGCACTCGAGCAGGAGCGAGACCGGCTGGCCGCGATCGCCGCGTACGTGCGCGAGCGCGGCGCGATGCTGACGCTCGAGTACGGCATCCGCTGCGGATCCCATGGCTACCGATTCACGTACTACGACAACCGCCTGCTGCGCTGGCTGCCCGAGACGGTCGATGACACCCTGCGCCCGCGGCGCCTGCCGGCCGGACTGCGACTGCGCCTGGTGGTCGAAGGCCGCGAGATCGTGCTGAACGACACCGCACTGACGATCAACCCCGCCTCGACGCTGCCCCCGGGGGGCACGCTGTCCGCGCTCGGCTCTGGAGTCACGAGCCTCAACGTCACGACCAGCGACGACAGTCCGCAGATCATGCTGTTCTCCAACGGGGACACCAACGCATTCAGCCTCACGCTCGAACGCGAGAACACGGGACGCAGCGCGACGCTGCAGAGCACTCAGGACGGCACGCTCCAGGTCGGTGACATCATCGAGGCCGCACGATGAGCGCGCGGCGGATCGCCAGCCCGGGGTTCACGCTGATCGAGGTGCTGGTCGCGCTTGCGATCGTCGCGCTCGGGATGGGTGCGGTGCTGTCCGCGCTCACCTCCGCGGCAGGCAACGTGCAGGCGCTGCGCGAGAAGACGCTGGCACAGTGGATCGCGCTCAACCAGGTCACCGACACGCGCCTGAACCTGCGGGCCCCAGCCATCGGTACTACCGAAGGCGACATCAACAACTTCGGCAATGGCAACTGGCACTGGCAACGTTCGATATCGAGCGTTGATCTGGTTCCCGGCCTGCTGCAGATCACGCTGCGCGTGCGGCGTGGCACGCCGGCGGGCGTGGCGGCCCCTTCGAAGCCACCGGACTGGATCACGACCGTCACGGGATTCCGCGGCGATTCGCTCGCGCCAGCGACCGGCGATCAACCTGACTGGACCGGAACGCCCTTCGGTTCGGCCGGAGGCGGCAGCAGCAGCAGCAGCGGCGCCGGCGGCGCCGGCGGCGCCAATTCCGGCAATGTCGCCAATCCAGGATCCAGGGTCGGGACTCCGGGTCCCACCAACTCAGGTGGGCATTGAATATGGCCCGCGACCAGGGTTTTACGCTGGTGGAACTGCTCGTGGCGCTGTTCATCACGGCGATCATGTTCACGATCGGCTATCGCGGGCTCGACCAGGCGCTCACGAGCCGGCGCGCGCTGGACGAGCAGTCGGCGCGGCTGATCGCCGTGCAGCAGGCAATGCGCACGATCGAGCAGGATTTCGAGCTGCTGCAGCCGCGTCCGGTGCGCCAGCCGATCGGCGACGGCTACCTGCCAGCGCTGCAGAGCACCCAGGACCTCGGCCCCAATGCGCCGCTGACCGCCGCGACCGCCGGCCTCGGCAGCACCACGAGCGGCAGCACCACGAGCGGCAGCACCACGAGCGGCAGCGGCAATAGCCCAGGCGGGGGCACCGGGCTGGGCGGCGGGTCGGCTGGCAGTCTCGGGGGCACTACGGCGCCCCTCGTGACGCTGACGCGCGGCAGCTGGACCAACCCCGTCGGGCTACCGCGCTCGGAACTGCAGCGTGTCAGTTATTCGATCGAGAACGGTTCCCTGGTGCGCTCGTACTGGCCAGTGCTCGATGCGACCACGCCAGTGGCGCCGGTCAAGCGCACGCTGGTCGAGCACGTGAGGCGGCTGACGCTGCGCTACATGGATGCGGGGCGGCAGTGGCAGAGCGCCTGGCCACCCGGCAATCTCGGCGCCGCGACGTTCAACCAGACGCTGCGCCTGCGCCCGGTGGCCGTCGAGGTCACGCTCGAGCTGGAAGACTGGGGCGTCGTGCTGCGCTACATCGAGGTGCCGGGATGAGGCGGCACGGCCAGCGGGGCATCGCACTGATTACGGCCATCGTCCTGGTGGCGATCGCCACCGTGGTCGCTACCGCGATCGCATTCTCGAGTGCAATGGCTGCCCGCCGCGCAACCACGGTGTTCGGCGCCGACCAGAGTCTGCTCGCGGCTGAGGGCGCGGAAGCCGTGGCGGCCTACCTGCTCAAGCAGTCCATGAGTTCCGGCCCCGCGACACCCGCGGGCGGAGCAGGCAGCTCCAGCGCTGCCGCCGCGAGCAGCTCCGGCGGCAATGCCGCCGGCAGCGCCGGATCAGCGGCGAATCCGGCGCAGTCGAATGCCGGCAGCCAGGTCACGGCGCTCAACCAGCTCTGGGCTCGCAGTTACGGTCCGACCCAGCTGCTGCCTGGCGTGATGCTCGAATCGTTCCAGCTGGAGGACCAGCAGGCCAAATTCAACATCAACAATCTCGCACCCGGTCCGACCGGGTCGACCGACCCGCTGTCGAAGCAGCAGTTCGAAGTGCTGCTGAGCCTGCTGAACATCGATACGAAGTGGGCCGGAATCGTCGCGGACTGGATCGACTCGGATGTCGAGCCGAACGCCCCGTTCGGAGCCGAGGACAGCGTGTACCTGTCATTGGATCCCCAGTTCCGGGTCGCGAACCAGCCGGTCAGCAGCATCTCGGAGCTGCTGGCGACCGGCATGGGACGGGAGGTCTACGATCGCATCGCGCCCTTCATCACCGCGCTGCCCTCGGGGCCAGGCTCGGCGATCAATGTCTGCACGGCCTCCGGGGTGGTGCTCGACTCCATCAGCGGCCGCCAGGATTACATCAACAACGACCCGAACGCGCTGGCGATGCAACGCCAGGCGGAAGGCTGCTTTCCGACGCTGCAGGTGTTCCAGGCCAGCCTCAATCCACAGACCAGCGCGCAGCTCGCGGGCCGTCTCGGCCAACAATCGTCTTACTTCCGTCTGGTATGTTTCATCACTATTGGCACTGCCCGGTTCCGCTTGTACAGTCTGTTGCAGCGCGACCCCAGCGGTCAGGTACGCGTCGTTCTCAGGACCTTCGGCACGGAATGAACATGACGGAATGGCTCATTGTGCGTATGACCCACGGTGCCGCCGGCGAGTGCGCCTGGCTGCTCGCCGATGCGCAGGGACAACCGCTTGGAATGCCAGCCACAGGTCCGCTCGCGCAGGCGGCGCTGCTCGCTCCGGGCCGCCGCATCGGCGTGCTGGTGCCGACGTCCGACGTGCTGTTCACCGAGGTGGAGCTGCCGACCAAGGGTGGCGTGAAGCCCCAGCAGGTGGTCCCGTTCGCACTCGAGGAGCAGCTGGCCGCCGATATTGACACTTTGCACTTCGCGATCGGTGCACGGGTCGAGAGCAGCGGCCGGACCACGGTCGCGGTAGTTACGCGCGAACTGATGAACGGCTGGCTCGCGAGCCTGACCGCAGCCGGCCTGGTGCCGGAGTTCATCGGTGCGGATGCCGCGTTGCTGCCCGACAACCCCGGACACACAATCGCGATGCTCGATGGCGACATGCTATGCCTGCGCCGCAGTGGGCAGGGGCCGCTGGCTCTCCCGGCAGACCAGATCGCCGCGGCGCTCACCGTGACCTTCGGAGACGCACTGGCTTCCGAGCATCTGCTGTTCTACGTCTCCCCCGAGGAGTGGAAGCGGCGCGCAGCGGAGATCGAGGCCCTGCGCGGCGCCTGCGCGAGCCTCAAGGTCCAGCTGCTCACTACGGGTCCGCTGCCGCTGCTGGCGCCGCAGATCGCCTCCGGTACCGGAATCAATCTGCTGAGCGGCGACTACGCGCCCAAGAGTGCGGCTGGCGGGGGCTGGCGACGCTGGCGGCTGGCGGCGGTGCTCGCCGTGGCGCTGTTCGCTGTCCATGTGACCGGCCTGTCCATCGAACTGGTCCAGCAGTCACGCGCCGAACACGCTCTTGACCAGTCGATCGGCGACATCGCGCGCGTGGCGCTGCCCGGCGATTCCGGCGGCGGCGCGGTGCGCACGCGCGTCGAACAGCGGTTGCTGAGCGCGCAGGACGAGGCCGCCAGCGGCGGCCTGATGCCGGCGATGGCGGCGCTCGCGCAGGCACTCAACACCGCGCCAGGCACCACGCTGCAGGGGCTCTCGATGCGCGACGGGGGCATGGATCTGCGCCTCAAGGCTGCCGATGCCGAGACGCTCGAGCATATCAACGAGTCATTGCGCAGCAATGGCTGGCAGGCCGAACTGACTTCCGGTGGCGCCAGCGCCGCCGGCTATGAGGGCCGCATTCGGATGCGGCCACCGGGCGCGCCGCGAGCGCGTCGCAACACATGATCTACTCAATGCCCCGCAGCCTGGATGCCTTGAACCCCCGTGAGCGGCGCATCGTGACCGTGGGCGCAGGTCTCGCCGCATTGCTGCTCCTGCTCGCCGTAGTGCTGCCGATGCAGCACAAGGTCAGCGAGCTGGATCAGCGCATCGCCCACAAGCAGGACGACCTCGCGTGGCTGCGATCCATGGCGCCGCAGCTCGCGGGACTGCAGGCGAGCCAGCCGCGCGCGCTGCATGAATCGCTGGTCGTTGTGGTCGATCGAACCGCGCGCCAGTCGGGACTCGAACATGCGCTGGTGGGCAGTCAGCCGAGCGGCGATGGCGGACTGAACGTGCGGCTCGAACAGACCCCGTTCGACGGACTGATCTCCTGGCTGTCACAGCTGCACGAACTCTATGGCATCCGCGTGGATGCAGCGGATTTCGATGCGGCCGGAACCACCGGCACGGTCAACGCAAGCCTGGTACTGCGCGCGCGCTGACATGTCGTTCCGGTCCGCACTGATCCTCGCGGCACTGGTATTCGTGCTCACTGTGCTGGTCCGGCTTCCCGCCAGCGTGCTGCTCTCGCATACACCCGTGGCGCTGCAGTGCAGCGGTGCATCCGGAACGCTATGGCGCGGCTCCTGCGGCACGCTCGCGTTCGGCCCGCGCAGCGTGCGCGAGGTGCGCTGGACGCTGCATCCCGGGCCCCTGCTGCGCGCCCGCATTGCGCTGGATCTGTCGAGTCTGGATCCGGACGCCACTGGCCAGGGGCACGTGGAATGGCGACCCGGCGGCGAACTGCTGATCGAGCGCCTGAACGCGCTGCTCCGACCGCCGCAGACTGCGACGCTGATGCCGGCGGGCTGGAGCGGGTCGATGCAGCTGGCCATCGAGCGGGCGCACGTGCGCGATGGGCATCTGGTGGAGCTCGCTGGCACGCTCGACCTGCGCGAGCTGCAGCTGCGTGCGCCGCGCACGGCGTTCGGCAGCTACGAGCTGCTGATTGCACCGGACACCGGTACCGGCGGCCCCGGGGACGCGCCGATGGTGGGTACGCTTCGCGACCTCGAAGGACCACTATCGCTGCAGGGCCAGATGCGGCTCACGCCGCAGGGCAGCTACGAATTGTCGGGGAAGGTGGCGCCGCGCGAAGAGGCGAACTCGGATGTGCGGCAGCTGTTAGGGCTGCTGGGGCCGGCCGGTGCGGACGGCGCACGCGAGTTCTCCCTCACCGGTACGCTCTAGCGAGCACCGCGGCCTGGTCTAGCGCTCCAGCTCGCGGAATACGCCCAGTAGCGGAAAATACAGCGCCGTGCGCGCGGGCGCACCGCCGAGCCCCGATGCCAGCGCCGCGTAGCGCTCGAGCTGCCCGCGGTAGCGCTGCAGTTCCGCCGCGATGAACGCCTCCAGTGCACCGCCTTCATGCACGCTGGTCTTGAAATCCACGATCCAGCGGTCCCCGTGCGCGTCGATGAGCATGCGGTCGATGATCACGTTCACGACGCGTCCGCCATGCATCCCGGTGAGGCGCCACTCGCTGTGCGCCTCCGGATGCTCGTTCGAGAGCAGCCAGCGGCCGCGCGGATCAGCGAGCGTAGCCTCCAGCGCCGCAAGTACGCGCTGCCCGGCCGCGGCACGCTCCGCGGCCGGTACTCCCAGCTCTCCGAGCCACGCCCCATAGTGCTCGCGCGCACGCGGTGCCGGGCGGTTCGGCGACCGGTCGGTACCCGTCGCCAGTCGCTGCAGTTCCGCATGCACGACGGTGCCGACCGCGCGCGCGGTGAGTCCGACCCAGTGGTACTCGGGCAGCTCGCGGGTCGCGGGCGCGGCCAACCGCAGGCGCTCGATCGGTGGAGGCTGCGGCAGCGCCGGCAGCGCCCAGCCGTCCGGTACTCGCCACAGCGCGGGGGCCGCGCCATCCTGCACTGCAGGCGCTGGCACCGCGGCCATGCCCGGTTCGCTGCCCGGCCGCGCAGCTGGCGCTGCCGCCGCGGCCAGGAACTCCTGTTCCAGCGCCGGCCACAGGTGCGAGAGCAGGGAGCCCGGTGCCGGCGCGGCAATCGCCGCGCCGGCCGGCCCGGTGCGCAGCGGACAGGCCGCCAGCAGGTGCAGGTTCTCGCGGGCACGCGTCATCGCGACATAGAGCAGGCGGACGCGCTCGAGGCGCGTGCGCTCGCGCCGCAGCCCCTTGATGTAGGCGCCGAGCGTGTGTTGCCGCGGCTCCTCGTTTGCCCGGATCGGGGCGAGCAGCAGGTCGCTGCCACTACGGGCGCGGGGCAGTTCGATCCAGTGCAGCAGCGGATCGCGGTCCGGAGCGGTGCGGCGCGCGAGACCCGGCAGGATCACGACGTCCCACTCCAGGCCCTTCGCCGCGTGAATCGTCATGATTTCAATCGCACCGGGCTGTGGCGGCGCGCTCGAGTACAGGCGTTCGGTGAGCTCCTGCATGGCCTCTCCGGCCAGCGCGCTGGCGTCCGGATGCTGCGCCAGCGCGTCGAGGTACGCGCGCGCATCGAGCCGCTCCTGCTCATGCGGATAGATCGCCGGCCCTCCGAGGCGCAGCCAGCAGTGCAGCGTGCGGCGCCACAGGGGCAGCGCGCGCTCGGCTCCGCGCAGCGCCGGCTCGAGCGCCGCGCACAGCCGCGCGACTCGGGCGCGATCCGGTCCGGCTCCGCCGGCCGCCGTAAGGCCGGCGTAGAGATCGGCGCCCGCTTGCTCCATCAGCGTCTCGAGCACGCCGAGCGGCACGCCACACCACGGTGCCCGCAATAGCGCCACCCAGGCCGTACGGTCGCCGCCATGCACCAGTGCGCGCGTCAGCGCGAGCAGATCGCGCACCACTGCCCGCTCGCGCAGTCGTTCGAGATCCACACCGCGCAGCGTGAAGCCGGCATCGCGCAGCGCCGGCACGATTGCCGCGGCGTGATCGCGGCTCGCGACCAGGATCGCAATCGAGGCGTCCGGCCGATGCGCCCGTGCATCGCGGACGATCTGCAGCACGCGCGCAGCCTCCTCGACCGGATCGGCCTCCGGCAGCGCATGTACACGCAACGCCGCGTCCCCGACGCCTTGGGCCGTGGGCGGCGCCGGCCGTCCGGGAATCGAGGGCAGGAAGCGAATCGCCGCGAGCCTCGCGTCGTCCTGCGCCGGAAACAGGCGCGCGCAATGCTCATTGATCCAACCGACGAGCGACGGGCGCGAGCGAAAATTGCACCGCAGCTCCAAAGGCTGCAGCACCACCGGACCCACGCCATAGGCGCGCGCCTGCAGGAACAGTCCCACTTCGGCCTCGCGGAACTGGTAGATCGACTGCATCGGGTCGCCCACCAGGAACAGCGTGCGCCCATCGGCCGCTTCCCACCCGGCGGTGAGCATCTGCAGCAAGCCGTACTGCTCGAGCGAAGTGTCCTGGAATTCATCGACCAGCACGTGGCGCAGCGCCGCGCCGAAGCGCAGCGCCAGATCCGAGGGCTCGCCCTGCTCGTGCAGCGCCTGGCGCGCCGCCGCGGCCACGTAGGCATGGTCGACCGTGCCGCTCGCGACGAACTCGAGCTGCAGCTCTGCTGCGGCTTGCGTGAGCAGCGTCGCCAGCGCCTCCAGCGCAGCACGATCGGCCAATCCGGGCTGGGCATCGGGCAGTTCCTGGATCGCGCGCAGCACCTGCTCCGCGCCGGCGTGTTCGCTCACCTGCTCTATCCAGCGGCGCGCCCGTTCCTTCAGCGCAGCTGCGGTGCGCTCGAAGCCTTCGCGCCGCGTGAGCTGCCTGCGCCAGCCGTGCTCCGTGAGCGCGATGCGGCACAGAGCACGCCAGCGCGGCAGGCACTGCGGATCTGCGCTCAGCGCGCCCGGGACCCCGGTCAGCTCCGGGAGTGCGCACTGCGCGAGGAGAGCCTCTGCGTCCTGCCACAGCGCGGCCGGCAGGCGTGCCAGCGCCGCCGCGAGCGCCCCGCACACCACGCTGTGCAGGCTCTCGCGCACCCGTTCGGCCAGCGCGCCCTCGCGCTGCTGCAGCACGCGCGGCAACCAGTGGGTGCGCCGCTCGAGCATTTCGCTGAGCAGCTCCTCGAGCCGCGGCCAGCGATTGTCCAGGCGCTCGAACAGCACTGCAGCGGCCCCGGCCAGCGTCTCATCCCGCAGCGCCTCCCGCAGCGCCCGCCGCGCGGCGCGGCGGTACAGCGGCTTTGGCGTCGGCGCGATCCGCGGCGCCGGGCCGGACCGGGCGGCCACCGGCAACTGTCCCGCCAGCCAGTGGTTCAGTGCATCGATGGTCTGCACCCGCAATCGGCCGGGGTTTTGCAGCAGCTGCCAGCCGCGCTCCTGATCGCGCCGTGCCGCGGCCGCCAGGACCGCAGCGTCGATGCCAGGGACTGCACCACCCGTCCTGGCGGCCTCGAGCGCCGCCAGGATGCGCGCGCGCATCTCCGCGGCAGCCTTGCGCGTGAACGTAATGGCAAGGATCTCCTCCGGCGCATCCACCTGCGCCAGCAGGGAGAGCACGCGCGCGGTCAGTACCGTGGTCTTGCCGGAACCTGCCGGCGCCTGCAGCACTATCGAGCGGTCGACCGCGAGCGCGGCGCGGCGCGCATCGCGGTCCAGCGCGAGCGCGGTGCCGTCGCTCATGCGACCCCGCCTACCCGGGGGTGCTCGATGCGGCAGCACAGCCTGAGGTGGCAGTACTCACAGGCACCCGGTTGCGGGGCCACACGCGCATCGCCGGCCAGGAACTCGGCCACCAGCGCGTTAAGTTCGCGAGTCCAGTGCTGCAGCAGTCCCGGCCAGCCCTGCGGCTCGGCGCCTGCGGCTTCCAGGCCGGCGAGCCGGTCAGCGCGATCGGCCACCCCACGCAATCGCAGTCCCGACGGCGCGAGCTGCAACGCCAGCACGGCGCGGGTCGCAGGACCCATCGCGAGCGCATAGGCCGGCAGCTGGGGCTGTGCGGGCCGTATCGCGGTCGCCTCGAACACATCGACCGCTCCGCTCTTGTAGTCGATCACGAGTTGCGCGCCATCTTCGAGGCGGTCGACGCGATCGAGACGCAGCTGCAGCGTGGCGCCGCCGATGTCCAGCGGCTGCGTGAACTCGCGCCCCTCGACCGTGAATGGCGCGCGGCCGCGCTCCCATTCGCGCACCCGCACCATCAGCTGCTGCGTACGCTCGCCTTCGGCCGCGAGCAGGCTTGGCGGCAGCAGCCCCGGCAGGCTGACCTGCACCTCAAGCAGCGCGCGCGCTACACAGTCCCGCGCCAGCGTGTGCGCGGCCTCCTCGCTGCGCTGATGCAGTGCCCTTGAATCCCCGAGCGCTTCCCAGAACAGCTCCAGTGCCCGATGCACGATCTGCCCGCGGCGGCGTGCGTCGACGCCCGGGACCGGGTGCGGTAACGGCTTGGCTCGCAAGCGCAGCTCCGCGAAGCTGCGAAACGGGCAGCGCGCCTGCAGCTCGAGCAACCTCGCCCCGCCGCGCAGCACGGCCGGGCCGCGCCAGCGTGGCCCGGCCGCGTCGCTCCAGGGCTCGAGCAGCGGGGCCCCTCGTGCGAGCGCGGCCTGGAGCAGAAACGGCTCGCTGTCCGCACTGCCATCAGGCGCGGCACTCGTGAGGCCAGAGAGCAGCGGACTTCGGGTACAAGGCAGATCGCCCTCGCTGCGGGCGATGCTGATCCGGCATTGGCGGGCGGCACGGTCCCAACGCGCGAGTGCAGCCAGCGCCAGCTGACGCTGGCCGTCGCTGCTCGCGCCCGGCAACCCTGCTGCCAGTTGCAGCGCCATCGGTATCAGCGGATCGGGCCGCGCCGGTGGCGGCCAGGCCTCGGCGGTCAAGCCCGCGATCCAGATGCCGTCGTAGCGGGCAATCGGATCCTCGAGGCTCGCGGTCAGCGTGACCGGGACATCATCGCTGGCAGGCTCGAAGGCACTGCGGTCCGCGAGCCGATCGAGCAGCAGGCTGGCCTGTGCGGCCGAGAGCCAGCGGGGCTGCGCGTCCAGAGCAGCGCAGTCGTTGAGCAATTCATCGAAGCGCTGCCTGGCTTGCTGTTCCGGGCTCGACAAGCCCGCACCCGGCCAGCCGGTGGCTGCCAGCGCACGTGCGAAGGCCGCGGCCCACCCGGCCGGACTCGCGGACCCAGCCGCGCCTGGCGGATCCGGCACGACCGCCGCGAGCAGCTGCGCCAGCGCTTCGGCAGCAGCGTCACCGGCACCGCGACGCAGCGCCGGAACCAGTCCCTGGAGCAGCGCTGGATCCCCTGAATCGACGTCGTGTTCGCGCAGCCAGAGGTCCACCTGCAGCCGCGCGCCGGGATCGATAGCGGCGCAGTAGGGCGAGCGCAGCACGGCACTCAAGGTATCGAAGTCAGCGCGCCCGGCGCCCAGAGCGATCAACTGCAGTGCACTGCCCATCACCGGCTCGCTGCGCAGCGGCGCGCCGCCCTCCTGCGCGAAGGCCACCTCCTCTCCCAGGCAGCCGGGTTCCAAGATGGAGCGGTACGCGAGACGCTCGCCTAATGCGCGCTGCCAGCGAGAGGTCTGCTCCGCGAGCCGCGGCACCACCAGCAGCACCCGGGCGCGCGGATCGCGCCCGAGCAGCCCGGCGCACCACTCGGCGGCCGCAGCCGCCTCGCTGTCCGGATCCTGGCATTCCTGCAGCGGCAAAGCTGTGGGCGGCGTCAGTGCAGGCTCATCGATGCTCGCGCCGAGCTGCAGGAGCCAGCGGCGTCGTGCCGGCCCGAGCGCCGAAAATCCGACCACGCGCGTCGCGGACACGGGCTCGATCCAGGCGCACAGATCGTGCCAGGAGGTGGTCCCGAGCACACCGCGCTGCGCACAGCGCTCGCGGAAAGCGCGTCGGGCGCCGAGCAGCAGCGCGCTCTCCGGCGAAACGGGAGCACGCAGCGGCAGCGCGTAGTCATCGAGCAGCAGGACTGCACGACGTACGCTCTCCACCAGCGCGTCGGTGAACGGCGCGGACTCCTCGGCCCCGGCGGATTCGACCGCCTCGTGCCACCAGAGCCACTCCTCGCTCGCGCGCAGCCGCCGCGGCGCGTCGGCGCGTGCCAGCGCCGCTGCATCGAGAGCGCGCTCGATCCAGCCCGACCAGGACAGCACGTCGGGGCTGTTCCAGGCGCGATGCCCGGCGGTGAGCTGCGCGGCCGTGTGCGCCAGACGCACCGCCGCTGCACGCTGCCGCGTCGGCACGATCAGCGTGCCGCCGTGGTTCAGGTGCGCAAGAAGATCGTCTGATAAATCAAGCAAATCAATATATTATATTATTTTATTCGACGTTACTTGAAGCGAGCCTGGGCGGCGACGACGCTGCCGCGCGCCGCCTCCGGCGCCCGTGCCGCATAGGCGGTGAGCAGCTCTTCGATCCGCCCGAACACGCCATGCAACGTCGCAGCGTCGGGCAGCGTGGTCACCCGAAAGTGGTTGCGGTAGGCCACATTGAAGCTCACTCCGGGTGCCACCAGCACGTGCTTCTGCTCCAGCAGGTCGAGCGCGAACTGCTGGTCATCGAAATCCGGCAGCAGGCTCGTGTCCACACCGATGAACGCGTACATGGCGCCATTTGGCTTCGCACAGCGCAGGAAGCGACTGCCGGCCACGGCCTCGAGGATGGCGCGCCGCGACTCGTACAGTCGCCCTCCGGGACTCACGATCTCGCGGATGCTCTGGTAGCCGCCGAGCGCCGTCTGCACTGCCCATTGGGCCGGCACGTTGCTGCATAGCCGGAGCGAGGAGAGCAGTTCCAGCGCCGAGAAATATTCGCTCGCACCACGCAGCGTGCCGGAGAACGCGGCCCAGCCGACCCGATAGCCGCAGGCACGATAGATCTTGGACAGTCCCGAGAGCGTCGCACAGAGCGTGTCGCGCACCAGCGTTGCCATCGGTATCGATTCGGCGCCGTCGTAGACCATCTGATCGTAGATCTCGTCGCTGAACACGACCAGCTTGTGACGCTCCGCGAGACTGGCGAGGCCCTCGAGCACCGCTCGCGGATAGGTCGCGCCAGTGGGATTATTCGGATTGATTATCACGATCGCGCGCGTGCGGTGCGTGACCAGCGCCGCCACCTCGGCCGGATCGGGCACGAAGCCGTTCTCCGGCCGACACGGATAATGCACGGCCCGCCCCCGGTTGAGATTGACGGCGGCGGTCCAGAGCGGGTAATCGGGGCTCGGCACCAGCACCTCGTCCCCATCGTTCAGCAGCGCACGCAACACCAGATCGATCAGCTCGCTGACGCCATTGCCGATGAACACCTCTTCGGCGCTGATGCCGGCGATGCCGCGTGCCTGCTGCTGCATGACCACCGCTTCGCGTGCCGGAAAGATACCCTTCTGGTGGCAGTACCCCTCGCTGTCGGCGAGGTTCTCGATCATCGCCAGGCGCATCGTCTCCGGCGTCCTGAAACCGAACAGCCGCGGATTGCCGATATTGAGCGAGATGATCTCGTAGCCCTGACGCTCGAGTTCGTGGGCGCGACGCGCAAGCCGGCCGCGGATCTCGTAGCGTACCGTCCGCAGCGACTCACTGGGTCGCACGACGCTGTCATTACTCATGGGCCGGTCGCTCAGAGCTGCGCCAATACGTAGTCGGCGGCCGAGACCTTGAACTGGCCCGGCGCCTCGACATGCAGCTGGCGCACCACGCCATCCTCGATGAGCATTGCGAAGCGCTTGGCACGCTCTCCCATGCCAAATCCGCGCGCGTCGAGCTCGAGGCCGAGCGCGCGGGTGTACTCTCCATTGCCGTCCGCAAGCATCAGCACTTTGCCCAGCGCGTTGCCAGCCTTGCCCCAGGCATTCATCACGAATACGTCATTGACCGCGAGGCAGGCGATGGTGTCGATGCCCTTGGCTTTGAGCGCGTCGAAATGCTCCAAATAGCCGGGCAGGTGCCGCGCATCGCATGTCGGCGTAAACGCTCCTGGCACGGCGAACAGCACCACCCGCTTGCCCCCGAAGAGTTCGGCGCTGCCGAGATCGGTCGGTCCCTTCTCGCCCATGATCTTGAAAGTGCCCGCAGGCATCCGCTCGCCGATGCTGATCGTCATGGGAACTGCTCCTGGTTGAGTCGCGGCGGCAGTGTAACAAAAAGGGCCGGAAGACCGGCCCTTCAAGACTCGAGCGGCAGGCCGACTGGCCCGCCGCCGCAGTTAGCTGTACTTCAGGCGTTGTGCGCGCCAGCATGCAGCGCCCAGAGCTTGCCCAGGCGCGCATAGCCCGGGGTACTCGATGCGGCTGCCTTCTCGAACGCACGCAAGGCCTCGGCGCTATTCTTGGCCTTGAGCTGCGCCATGCCGAGCAGCAAGTTGGCCTCATCGGCATTCTTCAGCATGCCTTTCGCGATGCCCTTGGAGATGTCCGCGACCGCCTTCTCAGCCTGGCCATAGCTCAGGTACGCGGCGCCGACCTGCACCAACGCATCGCCAGTCGCGCCGTTGCCAGCGTCGCGCTCAGCAGCCGCGAGCGTCGACTGGTCGTTGATGGCCCGCTGCTTGGCGCCATCGAGCAGATGCTGATAGCGATCCTTGTCGCGCTGCTCGGTGAACACGTTCTGCGCAAAGGCATGTTCGAGCACGCCCTGGCTCTCGCCCGGGAAGCCCTGATCGAGCGCAAGCTCGGCCATGTCGGCATAGTCGACCCCGCGCTTGAGCACGCCCACTTCGCTCATGAAGCGATAAACGTCGAGCTGCAGGTGTGCGTCCTTGATGTCGGAGCGCAGCAGCGGGGCGAGCGCATTGAGCCAGTAGTCGGGCTTGGGATAGTAAGCGACCAGCTTCTCGATGACCCGGGCAGCGCCGGCATCGTCGTTGGCCTTGCTGTAGCAGTTCCACTGAAAGGCAAGCAGCTTCTCGTCAGGCTTTTCCTGGTGCTCGATCACCTGCTGGATCGTGGCGGCAGCGTCCTTGAACTTGCCGAGCCGGTTCTGTGCATCGGCGATCGAGGTCAGGATGTCCGCATCGTTCGGCATTCGCTTGAGCGCGTTCTGGCCGGCATCCACGACCTTGGCGTAGTCCTTCTGCTGGAAGTACAGGCCGACGATCGCCCTCAGCCACGCCTTCTGCTGGTCCGAGGACGCGTACTGCGATTCGGATGCCGCCTGCAGCGCGGCAATCTCGTTCGGAACGTCCTGCTTCTGCTGGTAGATGACGCTCAGCCAGGCGTTCATGATGAAGTTGTCGTATGCGCTCTTCTCGACCTGGACCGCCTGGGCTTCCTTGATAGCGGTCAGCGCAGCCTCCCAGTTCTTGGCCGCCATCGCCTCCTGCGCCGCCTTGAGCGGCTTGGCGAGCTTCGCCGTCACCGTGGGGGCATCGGCCGCGGTGGCGGCAACGTATACGGAGGGCAGCGCGAACAGCGCAACGGCCATGGCCGTGAGCCCGATGCGAACCTTCAAACGATTCCTCATGGATTTCCTCAATGACACGAACGGTACCGGCCCGCTGCGCGCCATCGGGCGCGTACGAACCGGCGGACGGTTTTACTGCTGCAGGAACTCACTCGTATTGACGAAGCCGATCTTGTCCATGTGGCTGCGCTGCGCAGCCGCCAGCACTCGGGCAACGACGTCGTACTTCACGTGGGCGTCGGGTGCCAGGTGCAGCTCCGGCTGCGGATCCTTGCCCGCGGCATCCACGAACTGCTGCTCGAGGTCGGCCATCGACTTGACGGCTTCGCCGTTCCACGAGATCGCACCGTCGTAGTAGATGTCGAGATTGATGATTTCGGGCGGATGGTCCGGGGGCGGCTGGTTCTGATTCGGCGGCGGCATATCGAGCTTCACCGCGTGCGTCATGACCGGCAGCGTCACGATCAGCGTGACCAGCAGCACCAGCATCACGTCGATCAGCGGCGTGGTGTTGATATCGCACATCGGGGCACCGCTCTCGCCCCCTACGCTCATTGACATGAATGTTTACCCCTTACCTGAAGTAGCCGCGGCGCTCAGCGGTAGCCGCGCACGCCGTGGTCCGGCTCGGTGATGAACCCGACCTTGACCACCCCACCGCGATTGATCGCGGCGATGACCTTGCCGACGTTCTTGTACTCCGCATTCGCGTCGCCACGAATGTGGATCTCCGGCTGCGGGACCTTCACTGCTTCCCGCTCGACCCACTGCACCAGCACGTTCATGTCCGTCACCTTCTGCAGGCCCCAATAGACGTCGCCATCCGACGTGACCGACACGGTGATGTTCTCCGGCTTGGTCTGCGTCGGGATATTCACCGCCTTGGGCACCTTCACCGGCACGTTCTTCGTGATGACCGGGATGGTGATCAGGAAGATGATCAGCAGCACCAGCATCACGTCGACCAGCGGCGTGGTATTGATCTCCGAGATCGTCGCGGCTTCGCCGTCGTCGCTCGTTGCCATGCTCATGGACATGTTGAGGTACTCCGCCGGTTCGATGCGATCAGTTGCCGACGCGCGCGCCGCTTACCAGATAGGCATGCAGATCGCTGGCGAAGTTCCGCACATCGTCCGTGATGCCCTTGTTCCGGCGCAGCAGCCAGTTGTAGCCGAGCACCGCAGGGACGGCGACGAACAGACCGATCGCCGTCATGATCAGCGCCTCGCCGACCGGGCCTGCGACGCGGTCGATGCTCGCCTGGCCGGCGATGCCGATGTTGATCAGCGCCTGGAGGATGCCCATGACGGTGCCGAACAGGCCGACGAACGGCGCGGTCGAGCCGACCGTCGCGAGGAACGACAGACCGCCGCTGCTGCGTGCCGTGACCGCCTCAACGGCGCGCTGCAGCGCCAGCGTGATCCACTCGTGCAGGTCGATACGGTCGGTCAGGCGCCCTTCATGATGGGACGCCGCGCGCAGGCCGCTCTCCGCGATGAAGCGATAGTCGTCGGCCTTGGGCAGGCGGTCGACGCCGTCCTTGAGCGAGGGCGCGGTCCAGAACTGCTTCTCGACGACTTTTCCAGACTTCCTGAGCGCCCGCTGGTCCCAGAGCTTCGTGAACATGATGAACCAGGAGCCCAATGACATGGCCACCAGGACCAGGAGCGTCCCGCGGGTCACGACGGTGCCGTTCACCCAGAGCGGTATCAGGCCGTACGGGTTGCCGGCGGCGGTGGTAGTGGCTGCTGCTGCTGCTGCGGTATCCATGATTTTCCTCTTTCTGACTCATACCCGCCCGGCACGCACCCGGCGGACCCATTGCTAAAACCCCAAGTCGACTCTGGGCGCGCCCAGGTTTCGGCTACTGACGCCGCCCATCACCCGGCGTGCAGTTCGAATTTCACGGGCAGGCTCGTACAGGTCGCCACCGGCTTGCCCAGCTGCGTCGGAGCCTTGAACCTGAAGGCCTTGCCGACTTTGATTGCGGCCTCATCGAGCATCGGGAACCCCGAAGTCGTCTCCACTTCCGCGGATTCGACCCTGCCCTGGATGCTGATGCAGAGCTTGACGAGCACGCGACCTTCCTGGTTCGCCCGGCGTGCGGCGTCAGGATAGAAGTCGGCAACGTCAGGCCTATATGTCGGTTCGAGCTTCGTTGGCGGCGGCGGCGGCGGCGGCGGCGGCCTGGGCGGCGGCGCGGGAACGGGCTTGGGCACCGTGACCGGCGGCGGCTCGACCGGAATGTTGATGGAGATGTCCGGCGCGATCACCTGCACCGGAGGGTGCTCCTTCAGGTCGACCGGCGGCGGCGGCGGCGGCAGCTCTTTCTGCTTCTCGGTCTCGATGATGTTGGTCTGCAGAATGTGCGCCATGTACTTCGCACCACTCGTGGCCAGACCGGTGATGAACGCCCAGATCACGAGGCCATGGACCACCACGATCGCGACGAACGCGCCCATGCGTCGCGTCATCAGGCCGTTGCCCTGCCCCGGGTAATAGTCGCTCATAGGTGCCTGCTCGAAGAAATGACCGAATTAATCGCGCAACGATGGCGCGCTGCGCCCCTGGCCGGCATTGTAAAAGTTCTGCTCACCATTGCTCCGCGGCCGTTGCTGGCCCAGCCCCTGATCCCCTGAACCCTGTCCCGCGTCCGACGTCGGCTGCCACCAGGCACTGGCGGCGACACCCCGGCGCGCAATTAACGGCGCATCATGCACGGGCGTTGCGTTGCCCGGTCGATCGATCGGCCTGATGGATCTGGTCCATCTGTTCCGTCATGGTCCCGACACCATAGCCGTGCGAGCATGAACGGTTTCGCGTATCGACTCAAGCGGTGAGACTTTAACTGCTCGCGTGGACCGATACAACTGTTCGCACGCCGCGTCATCCCGGTTCCAGATCTGTAACCGCACCGTGGGATGCGCTGCTGACGACGCGCGCATATTTTGCAAGCACTCCGTATTTTGCGTAGGCCACTCGTGGTTTCCACGCCTTTCGGCGACGTTTGAGTTCTGCCACTGACAGTTCGACATCGATGCTGCGACGCTGCGCATCGATGGTGATGCGATCGCCATTACGCAGCAGAGCGATCGGTCCGCCGAGCGCCGCTTCCGGGGTAATATGTCCAACCACGAATCCGTGCGAGCCGCCCGAGAAGCGCCCGTCGGTGATCAGCGCGACTTTATCGCCGAGTCCTCTGCCGACGATCGCACCGGTGGGACTGAGCATCTCGCGCATGCCTGGCCCGCCTCGCGGGCCTTCGTAGCGGATCACGACCACATCGCCAGCGCGCACCTTGCCGGCGAGGATCGCGCTGGTGGCGGCCTCTTCGCCGTTGAACACGCGCGCCCGCCCCTCGAAGCGCAGACCCTCCTTGCCGGTGAGCTTCGCGACCGCGCCTTCGGGGGATACATTTCCATAAAGAACAACCAGATGGCTGTTTTTCTTTATGGGATCAGACAGCGGGCGCACGATGTCCTGACCGGCCGGATAGTCATCGACCGCGGCGAGGTTCGCGGCGAGAGTCTGCCCCGTCACCGTCATGCAGTCCCCATGCAGCAGTCCGGCGTCCAGCAGACGCTTCATCAGCGGCACGATGCCTCCAATCGCGATCAGCTCGGACATCAGGTAGCGACCGCTCGGGCGCACGTCGGCGAGTACCGGTACTCGTGCACCGATGCGCGTGAAGTCATCGAGCCGGAGGCGCACGCCGGCGGCCTGTGCAATCGCGAGCAGATGCAGCACCGCGTTGGTGGAGCCGCCGAGCGCGATCACCACGGTGATCGCATTTTCAAACGCACGGCGGCTCAGGATGTCGCGCGGGCGAATCCCCTGCTGCAGCAAGCGCACGACTGCGGCGCCGGCGCGACGGCAATCCTCCCGCTTGGGGTCGCCGATCGCTTCCTGCGCCGAGCTGCCGGGCAGGCTCAATCCCAGCGCCTCGATGGCCGAGGCCATCGTGTTGGCCGTGTACATCCCGCCACAGCTGCCGGCACCGGGGATCGCTGTGCGTTCCACTTCCAGCAGCTTCGCGTCCGTGAGCGTGCCGGCGGCCCGGGCGCCGACGGCCTCGAATACGGACACGATGTCGCGCCGCTGGGCGCCGGGCCGGATGGTGCCGCCGTAGACGAACACCGCCGGGCGATTCAGCCGGGCGATTGCCATGGCGCAACCGGGCATGTTCTTGTCGCAGCCACCGATCGCCACCAGACCGTCGAAGCCTTCCGCGCCGACGACTGTTTCGATCGAATCGGCGATGACCTCGCGTGACACCAGCGAGTAGCGCATCCCCGGCGATCCCATCGAGATGCCGTCGGACACCGTGATCGTGTTGAACGTGACACTCTTGCCGCCGGCCGCGTCGGCGCCGGCAGCCGCTTCGCGGGCCAGTTCGTCGATGTGCATGTTGCAGGGCGTAAGGTTGGCCCAGGTCGAGGCGATGCCGACCTGCGGCCGCCGAAAATCTCCGTCCTGGAACCCCACGGCGCGCAGCATCGCGCGTGCCGGCGCCTGCTTGAGCCCGTCCACGACCAGGCGCGACCATGCGCGCGGGTCATTGCCCTGCCCTGACCGGCCGCGCCTGCGCGCGGCCGACTTGCGATCTGCCATCCCCCCCCCTTCAGCCGTAACGGCGGCGAATGAACTGATACAGCGCCCGTACAGCCTGCGCTTCCGCACCCAGCGGCCGACCCGGCCGATCCTTCGGATTCCACGCGAACAGGTCCAGGTGCAGCCAGTGCGGTGTCTCGGTGACGAAGCGCCGCAGAAACAGCGCGGCGATTATTGCACCTGCAAAGGGCGAGGCCGAAACATTATTCAGGTCCGCGATGCGACTGCCGAACTCATCGTCGTAGCCCGTCCAGAGGGGCAGTGGCCACACCGGATCGCAGTGCAAGCGACCGATTTCCGCGAGCTGCGCGCCAAGGGCCTCCTCGCTCGCGAACACCGCCGGCAGATCAGGTCCGAGGGCGGTACGGGCCGCGCCGGTCAGCGTCGCCAGGTCGATCAGAAGATCGGGTCGCTCGGCATCCGCCGCGGCGAGCGCGTCGGCCAGCACGAGCCGGCCCTCCGCATCGGTATTGCCGATCTCGACCGTGAGACCCTTGCGTGAACGCCACACGTCGCCGGGCCGAAATGAGCCACCGCCGACGCTGTTCTCGACCGCCGGAATCAATAATCGCAACTCAACCGGCGCACCCAGTTCCAGCAGCAGCCGAGCCAGCGCGAGTGCGCAGGCGGCCCCGCCCATGTCTTTCTTCATCAACACCATGGCTGTGGAAGGCTTGAGATCGAGCCCACCGGTGTCGAAGCAGACCCCCTTGCCGACGAGCGTCACGCGCGGCGCACCGGGTCGTGACCACCTGCAGTCCACCAGCTGCGGCGCGCGCACGCTGCCGGCGCCGACCGCCGCGACCAGCGGGAACTCACGCTCCAGCGCCGGTCCGGCGTGGACGACGGCCGACCCTCCATGCTGCGCCGCAAGCTTCTGGGCTGCGCCAACCAGCTCCGCAGGGCCGAGCTCATTGGCCGGCGCATTGATGAGGTCGCGTGCATGGCCGATCGCCTCGGCTGCGGCCTGCGCATAGTGCAGGTCGGCCCCAGGAGGCGCGATCAGCGCGTTCTGGACCGGAGCTGTAGCGGGCGCACCGCGATAGCGGGTCAGCCTATAGGTGCCCAGCAGCCACCCGAGGGCGAACTGGGTCGCGGCCGGGGCGCCGAGCGCCGCGGCCAGACGGTAGGTGCCGGCGGGCAGTCGTTCGGGCAGCAGCGCTGCATCCCACAGACTAAGCTGGTCGGGCGCCGACAGGCTCCCGAGGCCCAGCATTGCACCGCCGAGGCCGCCGTCCGACCGCGGCACGGCCAATGTGCGATACCGCTCGGCCGCGAAGCCCTGCGCGCGTGCCCACGCGCGCGCCATCGGCGGCAGAGCCTCCAGCAGCGCAGGGTAATCCCTCTCGGTCGCGAGCCACAGCGGCAGCGCCGTGGCCTGCTGCTCATTGGATGGACTGTGAAGTAGCGTCTGCATCGCGTACCGGAGCTTAGCGGAATGCGCTCGATCAGAACGCATTGAGACGCGTGCGCGCGCTATGCTAAGCTTAAGGTGTCATCAAGTACCCGTTGCGCACCATGCAGCCCCTTCGTCCTTTCGTACTGCTGGTAGATCTACCGCTCCTACGGAGCGGTGCGGGCTGGTACTGCCGGCGTTTCTGAAGTCAGGACACGGACAATCACCAAAACCCCGCACCGGCCACCGATGCGGGGTTTTTTGTTGACCAATGCTGTAGCACGGGAGTGTTTGAACGATGCAACTGTATTCCAGAAAAGACGTCGACCGGAAAGCACTCAAGGGCGCGCGCCTTGCGGTGCTCGGCTACGGCAGCCAGGGGCGCGCGCATGCGCTCAACCTCAAGGACAGCGGCTTCGATGTGGTCGTCGGGGTGCGCAAGGGCGGCAAGAGCTGGAAGAGCGCCAAGCGCGATGGCCTCGCGGTCGCGGAACCGCTGGCCGCGGTGGCCGGCGCGGACCTGGTCGCCATGCTGGTTCCGGACCTGGCCCAGGGACAGCTCTATACGGATGTGAAATCGGCGCTCAAGCCCGGCGCGGCCCTGCTGTTCGCCAACGGGTTCAATATCCACTTCAAGCAGATCAAGCCGCGCAAAGACCTGGATGTAGTGCTGATCGCGCCGAAGGGCCCCGGTGGCCTGGTGCGGCGGCAGTACCAGCAGGGCCGCGGCGTGCCGTGCCTGATCGCTGTCGCCCAGGACGCGACCGGCAAGGCCCACGCGAAAGCGCTGGCCTATGCCGACGGCATCGGGGGTACGCGAGGAGGCGTGCTGGAAACCACGTTTGCCGAGGAGACGGAGACCGACCTGTTCGGCGAGCAGGTCGTGCTGTGCGGCGGCGCCACGGAGCTGGTTGTACAGGGCTGGCAGACACTGGTGGACGCCGGTTACCAGCCTGAGGTCGCGTACTACGAATGCCTGCACGAACTCAAGCTGATCGTCGACCTGCTGCACGAGGGCGGACTGTCCAAGATGCATCGTTTCATCAGCGACACGGCGAAGTACGGTGACCTGACCCGCGGACCGCGCGTGGTGGGCGAGCGTACCAAGAAGGAGATGCGGCGCATTCTCAAGGAGATCCAGAGCGGCAAGTTCGCGCGCCAGTGGATCGCCGAAAACGAGAGCGGCGCCAAGGAATACGCCCGGTTGCTGAAGGCCGACCTGCAGCACCCGATCGAGCGCGTAGGCGAGAAGATGCGCGCGCGCATGCCCTGGCTCAAGGAGGCGCGCTGAGCGCCGCCCGGGGACGCACGCGACGTTAATACACACTGGAACGAACAGCCGGCGATGGAGAGCGCGATGAACCCGACCGCTGACCGAGTGTTGATTTTCGACACCACCCTGCGCGATGGCGAGCAGGCCCCGGGCTGCAGCATGACGCAGCCGGAAAAGCTGCGCGTCGCACGGGCACTGGGCGAACTGGGCGTCGATGTCATCGAGGCGGGGTTTCCGGCGGCATCCCGCGGCGACTGGGAGTCGGTCCAGGCCGTCGCACGTGAGGTGCAGGGTCCCATCATCGCAGGCCTGGCGCGCTGCACGCGCGAGGACATCGAGCTCGCCGCCCGCGCGCTGGCGCCCGCCGCGCGCCGGCGCCTGCACGTATTCCTCGCCACGAGCGCGATCCACCGGCAGTTCAAGCTGAACATGGCGCAGGAGGAGATCGTGCGCCGGGCAGTGGAAGGCGTGAAGATCGCGCGCGAGCTGTGCGAGGACGTGGAGTTCTCGCCCGAGGATGCTTCGCGGACCGAACTGGACTTCCTGGCGCAGGTGGTCGAGGCGGCGATCGAGGCCGGCGCCACCACCATCAATATCCCGGATACGGTCGGCTACACCGTGCCCGACGAATTCGGGGAACTGTTCCGTTACCTGCGCCAGCACGTGCGCGGCATCGATGCGGTCACGCTCTCGGTACACTGTCACGACGACCTCGGTATGGCGGTGGCCAATAGCCTGACCGCGGTCGTGGCCGGAGCGCGCCAGATCGAATGCACGATCAATGGCATCGGCGAGCGCGCCGGCAACTGCTCGCTCGAGGAAGTGGTGATGGCGCTGACCACCCGTGCGGCATTCTTCAACCTGCAGACCGGTGTGCAGACCTCACGGCTCTATCCAACCAGTCGCCTGGTCTCGAGCATCACGGGCGTTCCGATTCCGCGCAACAAGGCCGTCGTTGGCGAGAACGCGTTTGCCCACGAGTCGGGCATCCACCAGCATGGCATGCTCAAGAACCGGACGACTTACGAGATCATGCGCCCCGAGGACGTCGGCCTGCCGCGCAGCAACCTCGTGCTCGGCAAGCACAGCGGTCGCCATGCATTCCGGGACCGCGTGAGCCAGCTCGGCTTCGAGCTCGACGAGCTCGAGCTGAACCGGGTATTCGAGGAGTTCAAGGCGCTCGCGGATCGCAAGAAGGAACTGTTCGACGGCGATATCGAGGCGCTGGTGCTGCGTGCCGAGGGACACGCTGAAGGTCCCTGGAAGCTCGAGGACCTCGCGGTCGAGTCCCACAGCGGTGCCCAGGCGCGCGCCAGCGTGCGCCTGCGGCACGCCGATGGTCGCAGCGTGACGCGTGAAGCGCCGGGCGACGGTCCGGTCGACGCGGCCTACAAGGCGATCGTGCAGGCAACGGGCATCAACGTGACGGTGGTCAAGTTCGAGGTCCACGCCGTGACCATTGGTGAGGACGCGCAGGGTGAGGCGATCCTCTACGTGGACATGAACGGACGCAGCTACCGCGGCTCGAGCGTGAGCACCAACATCGTCGAGGCCGCAAGCCGCGCCCTGCTCGAGGTGATCAACCGCATCGAACTTTCGCAGAAGTCGGGCGCCAGGCCCGCGTCCGAGCGCCGCGAGGAGGCGGCCCGGATCGCCCAGACCGTCGTGTAGGAGTCGCAACGATGCCGATACCCGCCACCCCGTTCATCTGGTTCAACGGCAAACTCATTGCATGGGAAAAAGCCACGGTGCACGTGCTTGCGCATGCACTGCACTACGGCTCCTCGGTGTTTGAAGGCGTACGCGCGTACGAGACGCCCAAGGGCGTGGCGATCTTCCGCCTCAAGGACCACACCCGGCGGCTGTACGATTCGGCCAAGATCTACCGCATTCAGATCCCGTTCAGTCCCGAACAGCTCAATGAGGCTTCCCGCGAGGTGGTGGCCGTCAACGACCTGCGGCGCGGCGCCTATATCCGGCCGATTGCGTTTCGCGGCTACGGCGAGATTGGCGTGGCCCCGAAGATCGACCCCCCGGTGGATGTCGCCATTGCGGCGTGGGAATGGGGTAAGTACCTGGGGCATGAGAGCGAAGCCGGTGGAGTCGATGTCTGCATTTCCTCCTGGCAGCGGGTGGCGCCCAATACGCTGCCGGCGCTCGCCAAGGCCGGCGGCAACTACCTGTCGAGCCAGCTCATCAGCCAGGAGGCCAAGCGGCTCGGCTTCGCCGAGGGCATCGGCCTGGCGCCGGATGGAACCGTTAGCGAGGGCGCGGGCGAGAACCTGTTCCTGGTCAAGGATGGCGTGCTGCTCACACCGAGCCTCGCCCATTCGGTGCTCGGCGGCATCACGCGTGACACGGTGATGAAGCTGGCGCGCACGCTCGGACTGGAGGTACGCGAGATGTCCGTGCCGCGCGAGCTGCTGTACCTGGCCGACGAGCTGTTCTTCACAGGCACCGCCGCCGAGATTACGCCGATCCGCTCCGTCGACCGCCTGGTCATAGGCAGCGGCAAGCGCGGCCCGATCACCGAGCAGTTGCAACAGGCGTTCTTCGGTCTGTTCTCGCTCGCGACGCCGGACCAGTGGGGCTGGCTCGATTTCGTCGACATGCAGGTGCCGGCGCGCGCTGCCGCCGTGCTGTGACATGACATGAAGACGATGCTGCAGAAGATCTGGCAGCAGCACGAGGTGGTTGCCGAGACGGCGGACACCCCGGCGGTGCTGTACATCGACCGGCACCTGATCCACGAGGTCACGACACCACAGGCCTTCACGGTGCTGCGCGAGCGCGGCCTCAAGGTGCGCCGGCCCGACCTGATGCTCGCGACCATCGATCATTCGAGTCCGACACGCACGGAACAGATCTTCGGTGGCGCGCCGATCGAGATCGAGTCGGCGGCGCTGCAGATCCGCGAACTGGAGCGCAATTGCGCCGAATTCGGCGTCGAGCTGTTCGGTCTGCGCAGCGCGCAGCGCGGCATCGTCCACATCATCGGACCGGAGCTCGGCCTCACGCAGCCGGGGCAGACGCTGGTGTGCGGCGACAGCCATACCAGCACCCACGGCGCGTTCGGCGCACTGGCCTTCGGCATCGGCACGACCGAAGTGGGCTATGTGCTGGCGACACAGTGCATCCTGCAGCGCCGCCCGAAGAGCTTTGCGATCCAGGTGGAGGGCGCGCTAGGCGCCGGGGTGACGGCCAAGGACCTGATCCTGGCGATCATCGGCCAGATCGGGGTCTCGGGTGGTACGGGCCACGTGATCGAGTACCGAGGCCCGGTGATCCGGGCGCTCGGCATTGATGAGCGCATGACGGTGTGCAACATGTCGATCGAGGCCGGGGCGCGCGCGGGCATGATCGCGCCGGACGAGACCACATACTCCTATCTGGCGACCCGGCCTCGGGCGCCCAAGGGCGAGGCCTGGGAGCGTGCGCTCGCGCAATGGCGTGCGCTGCCAAGCGATCCGGGCGCCGCGTTCGACCGCAGTGTGACCCTCGACGGCTCCGCGATCGAGCCGATGGTGACCTATGGCACCAATCCCGGCATGGTGGTGGCGGTATCCGGCTCCGTCCCGGTCCGGCGCAACGATCCGGTGTTCGACAAGGCACTGGCGTATATGGGGCTGACGGCCGGCGAGCCGATCGGCAACCAGCCGGTCAACGTCGTATTCATCGGCAGCTGCACCAACGGTCGAATCTCCGATCTGCGCAGCGCCGCAAAGGTATTGCAGGGTCGCAAGATCGCCAAGGGCGTACGCGCGCTCGTGGTTCCTGGCTCGCAACAGGTCAAGCGGGCGGCAGAGGCCGAGGGCCTGGACCGCATCTTCATCGACGCGGGTGCCGAGTGGCGCGAATCGGGCTGCTCGATGTGCCTCGGCATGAACGGCGACCTCGTCGGCAAGGGCGAGTATTCCGTCAGTACCAGCAACCGCAATTTCGAGGGTCGCCAGGGCGCCGGCGCCCGCACCCTGCTGGCGAGCCCGCTGACCGCGGCGGCCAGCGCTGTGCGCGGTCGCGTGACCGACCCGCGTGAATTCCTCAACGCCTGACGCCTGCTACATCATGGAACCCATCCGACGCTTTCGATCGCGTACGGCAGTGCTGCCCTACACCAACATCGATACCGACCAGATCATCCCGGCCCGTTTCCTGCGCACGACGACGCGCGCCGGACTCGGCCAGAACCTGTTCGCGGACTGGCGCTATCGCGCCGACGGCTCACCAGCCGCCGACTTCCCTCTGAACCAGCCGCAGGCAGCCGGCTGCGGGACCCTGGTGACCGACCGCAACTTCGGCTGCGGCTCCTCACGCGAGCACGCACCCTGGGCGCTGCTGGACTATGGATTCCGGGCCGTGATCAGCACCGAAATCGCCGACATCTTCCGCAGCAACGCGCTCAAGAACGGCCTGCTGCCGGTGGTCGTGGATGAGCCGACCGCCGCCTGGCTGCTGGCAAACCCTGGCGCGGAGGTCGAGATCGATCTCGAGTCCACCACCGTGCGGCTGCCCGGCGGGCTCGAGGCGCGTTTTCCGATCGAGGCGTTTGCACGCTACTGCCTGCTCAATGGCGTGGACGAGCTGGGGTTCCTGCTCTCGAAGGAATCCGAGATCAGCGCCTATGAGCGCCGGGTGGCGTCATGAAGGCCGCCATTGCCGTGCTGCCGGGCGATGGCATCGGCCCGGAAGTCACGGCCGAGGCCGTGCAGGTGCTGCGCGCGATCGCACGCCGCTTCGGACATGAGCTGGAACTCCATGAGGCGGCCTTCGGCGGCATCGCAATCGATCAATACGGGGATGCGCTGCCGGCCGCGACGCTCGAAGCCTGCCTGCGCGCCGATGCGGTGCTGCTCGGAGCGATCGGCGGCCCGAAGTGGTCCGCGCCGGATGCGCCGGTCCGGCCGGAAGCCGGACTGCTGCGCCTGCGCAGGGAACTCGGCGTGTACGCGAACCTCCGACCCGTGTCGGTCCACCCGGCACTGCGCGGCACGTCGAGCCTCAAGCCGGAGATCATCGACGGCGTCGACCTGGTGTTCGTGCGCGAGCTCACCGGCGGCATCTACTTCGGTGCCAAGACCCGCGATGCGGACCATGCGAGCGATCTGTGCAGCTACAGCGCCCTCGAGATCGAGCGTATCGTGCGGGTGGCGGCGCGGATCGCGCGCACGAGGCGTCGGCGGCTGCTCTCGATCGACAAATCCAACGTGCTGGAAACCTCCCGCCTGTGGCGCGAGGTGTGCGAGCGAGTCGTGCGCGCGGAGTTTCCCGATATCCAGCTCGAACACATGCTGGTGGACTCGGCCGCCATGCATCTGATCCGCCGCCCGCGCGATATCGACGTCGCCGTAACCGAGAACATGTTCGGCGACATCCTGACGGACGAAGCCTCGATGCTGTGCGGCTCGCTGGGACTGCTGCCCTCCGCCTCCCTGGGAGATGGCGCACGCGGACTGTTTGAACCGATTCACGGCTCGGCACCCGACATCGCAGGCAAGGACATCGCGAACCCGTACGGCGCGATCCTGAGCGCTGCGCTGCTGCTGCGCCATTCGCTGAAGCTCGAGCCGGAGGCGCGGGCGGTGGAGCAGGCGGTGCACCGGGCGATCGCCGACGGCGTGCGAACTCCGGATATCGTAGGCCTGGGACACCGCGCCGCCAGCACCGCGGAAGCTGGTGCGGCCGTGGTCGCGGCGCTCGCCTAGATCCATCGGCCCGAAAGATCTCATCAGCGCAGGACGACACCGATGAAACAGCTACTCGTTGGCCTCGCCCTGCTCGCCACTGGGGTCATGGCTCCTTGCGTCGCCACCCGCGCGGCGGCTCCGACTGCGATGCCGGTGTATCACGTCACGCACACGGTGAGTCTCGGGGCGCCGGATCGCTGGGACTACCTGAGCTTCGATCCCGCTACGCAGCGACTGTTCATCGCCCACGGGGATCGCGTGACGGTGCTGGATGCGCGTGATGGCAGCGTGCTCGGCCAGGTCGAGGGCTTTGCCGGCGGTACGCACGGCATCGGCATCGTGAACGCGCTCGGGCGCGGCTATACCGATGACGGACGAGCCGGGACCGCCGGATCGTTCGACCTCCGGACCTTCAAGCTCCTCCACACGATCAAGGCCGACGACGATGCCGACGCGGTCGTGTTCGACCCGCCGAGCGGCCACATCTTCGTCGTCAACGGCGATCCAGGAACGCTGACGGTCATCGATCCGAAGACGGACGCCGCGATTGCGACCGTCAGCGCCGGCAGCAAGCTCGAGTTCGCGGTGTCGGGCCTCAATGGCAAGCTCTATGTCAATGCTCCCGGCAAGGGCGAGATCGTGCGCATCGACACGCACTCCAATCAGGCTGACGCCCACTGGGCAGTACCTTCGTGCAAGAACTCCGCCGGCCTTGCAATCGATACCGACACGCACCGGCTGTTCTCCAGTTGCCGCAATGGCGTGCTCGTGGTCGTCAACGCGGACGACGGCACTACGGTGGCGTCGCTGCCGATCGGTCGTGGCACCGACGCCGCCGCCTTCGATCCGAAGCGCCGGCTGGTCTTCAGCTCCAACGGGACGGACGGAAACATCAGCGTGATCGCGGAACTGGACGCCAATACGTTCCGCTCGCTCGGTACGATTCCGACGGCCGTCACGGCGCGCACGATGACCGTCGATCCGCAGAGCGGACGCCTGTATGTCGCTGCGGCTGACGTTGACGCGGCGGCGCAGACCCCAGCGGCGCCGGCCCCAGCAGCAGCCGCGACCCCGCCCCGGCCGCGCACGCCGCTGGTGCCGGGTTCGCTGAAGGTGCTGTACCTCGATCCAATGCCCTAGCGGCCTTGCCTTAAGGTCACTACGTGGCCCGACTGCAGCAGCCAGATCGTTGCGCTCATCGTGACCGCCGATGCGAGCGTCGCGACTACCAGCGCGGCGGCGCAGAATCCTGACAATGCATGTCGGCCGCCCAGGATCGGATACACGCTGAGCATCGGCGCGCTCGCGATCACGAGAGCCGCCACCCGGAGCATAGGGTCGGCGGGTGCGAACAGCAGCAGACCCGCAGCCACCGCAAGCGGATGCAGGAACAGCTTGCCGACACCGACGGCGTACACGTCCAGGGACATATCACGCCGCGGCAGGCCGACCAGGATCCCGCCAATCACGAACAGCGCCACCGGCGCCGAGGAACCGGCCAGCATGTCGATCGCGCGTACGAATGGCGGTCGCACGACGATGTGCAGCGCCGAGCACAGCAGTCCGGCCCCGATCGCCAGTACCATCGGATTGTGCCGCAGACCCGCGAAGGCGCGACCGAAGGCGCGGGCGAACGGCTCGTGGCTGGCGCTACCCGCATCGGCGAGCGCGAGGCACAGCGGCAGGATCAGGACGTTCTCGACCGTCGCGCACAGCGCCAATGCCGTGCCGGCGACCGGTCCGACGACCTGCAACGCTATCGGATAGCCGATGAACGCGCTGTTCGAACACGAGGTGCCCATTGCCATGATTGCCGCCCGCTCCAGGGATTCGCGGCGCAGGTAACGCGCCCACAGCAGCGTGGCGGCGAGCACCGTCAGTGATCCCCCCGCATAGGCCAGCAGGTAGCGCAGGTCGATGACGTCGGAAAGCGCACGCTGAGTCAGCGAGCGGAACAGCTGCGCCGGCAGCGCGACGCGGATCACGTAGCCACCCAGCGCCGGAAGCCATGCGGCCGGAATCAGCTCGGCCTTTACCAGGACGAACCCGAGCGCGACCAGCAGGAAAATCGGCGCGGTGATGAACAGTATGCCGGTCAAACGCTTGCTCGACGATCAGCTGGGGATGGTCGGACAAGCGTATAGGAACCACGCGGCCGAGCGCCTACAATCGACAGTAATCAAGGATACCGGGGGAATCCGATGAAGCAGATGATCATCCTGGCCAGCGTGCTTGCCGTATCCAGTCTTGCTGCGAGCGCCCAAGCGCCCGCCCCGACCGCCCCGACACCGCCCGCGCGCCAGCCCCCGCCCGCCGACGAGTTGCCCCTGGCCGTCGCGTTGCAGTGGGCGCAGGCGACTATCGCGGCGTGCAAGGCCAACGGTTACGGAGTCACGGCCACCTACATGAACTCCGCGTCCGACCTCAAACTCGTCGTGCGCTCGGACGGGACCCCAGCCGGCACCGTCGAGGTCGGTCGGCGCAAGGCCTATACCGTGATCAAGACCGGCATGAGTTCGGGCGACTACGCCGCATCGGTCGGCTTTCCGGCCGGGACGCCGCTTCCACCGTCGCCACCGGGACAGCCCCGCGGGCTACCGCCGGGCCCGAATCCTGATCCGAACATGATCGTCCTGGCGGGCGGGCTGCCAGTGAAGGTCAACGGCAAGATCATCGGCGCCGTGAGCGCCTCGGGCGCACCTGGCGGCGACAAGGATGCGGCCTGCGTGCAGGCAGGCCTCAACGCGATCGCGGACCAGCTGAAATAGGGAGCAGAGCGTCGGCCGCCGGTGGCATTCCCGGACGCAAGGCTGCGGCCGGCCGCCGTCAGATACTGACCCCCCATCGGCGCCGTAGGGCGCGCCGCAGCAGGAACACACCGAAGACAGGGGTGTGGGGCAGGCTATCCCGAAGCCGACGTTCGCAGCACTTGTAGTGTTTCCCGGTAGTCAGCACGTCGTCGAACAGGTGTATCGCCTGCCTCACGGGCGCCTGTCCCAGACTGCTCAGATCGAGACGCAGATTGTCGGTCAGGGCATCTGCCGTGAGCCTCGTGCGTCCTAGGTGGTCGGCAGGAGTGCTTCGTGCCTGGAATAGCAGCGGTCGCACGTCGACGTCGTAGTCACGGAACGCGATCCGGAGGGTCTGCACCAGACGATTGTCGAAGTCCGGGTCAGGGCGCGCCTTCGACGGTGGGACGGGAACCCAGGTCACCTGCTGTGCAGCAGACCGACTCACCGCCGCACGCAGCATCCCCGCCATGAAACCGATGGCCCGCCGTTTGCGGCGCGCCAGGTGCGCACGCGCCAACGCAGCCGACGGAGCGCACTTGAAATCCCTCAGGATGTGCAGCCGCTCGCAAAGTCGCGGGCCGAACCCGGAATTGAACTCGAGCACGAAGGAGCACCGGTCCGAGCTCGAAAGAAATGCATGATCCGCCAGGCGAACGAGATCGACCGGCGTCAGGCTCACAGCGCCGCCGGCAGGTGCGTGTGGAACACGCAAACCGATCACAGTGAATAGTCCCGGTCGCGTGTGTGACCATGCCGCGCGTCCTGCGATTCGCTGCCTTCCAGCGCGGAGTGGCGATTCACTGCGCTGCTGTGCGGGTCGATCTGCGGCGGGTCAAGTCCAGCTTGCGCACTGCGTCGAATCTCCAGCCAGGCCTCCCTGGCGCGGCGCCTCCCCTCCTCCAGTCCCATCCTGAGCGATGACGAATCCGTCGGCGCGATCAGAGCACCAGTTTCGCGCCCGCCGGCGAGGACGCGCTCTTTCCGCGCGAAAACCCGCGCCAGATACTGCTCCCGTATGCGCTCGGCAACTTCGCTACGGAGTCCGCGCCGCTCCCTCTGCACTGCGGCATAGGGAATATTTGGCTTCGGCTCGCGATCGATACCCTGGGCAGCCAGGCTTCTGTGATCGATCCGCAAGTCGAGCCCTGCGGCCCGGAAGGCCTCATTGGTCAAGGTCGCCCACCGCTGCCGGACGGCAACCAGTTCGGCACGCGCGGACGGCAGTCCGTGCTGATGGCGCCTGGTATCATTCCATTCCGGTTGCGACTTGGGACCGAATCCCGTCGTTGTGAGTTCGCGGGTCGTCGCCAGCAGGTGGGCGTGAAAATTTCGCGGATCCCCCGCGGGCCGCGGATCGTGCATCGTCAGATCCACGACGACCTCGTAGCGGTCCGCCAGCTCGCGCGCAAAGGTCCGGGCGAGCGTCTGGCGCTGGCTTGCGGACAGCTCCGCCGGCAGCGCGACCTGGTATTCTCGCGCTACGCGCGCATTGCGCTGCTTCTCGGCTGCCTCGGCTGCGTTCCATAGGGACGCGCGATCTGTGGTCCACGCAGGAGCGGACCCTGCCAGCCCCGACGGCACGAGAATTTCGGCGTGACTCACATCGCTTCGATGCCGGTAGTCGTGCAACTGCCCGGTACGCTCGTCGCGCAACCGCTCACCGGAACGATACGCCGCGGCTCCAGGTGCACCTCTGCCCGAAGCGCGGGATACGGATTTCATGTGCAGGTGAAAGAACGCCATGCCGGCCTACCGTGGAACCCGCACTCGCTTCCAAACCGGCGAAGACGCGAGCTTCACGTACCCGCGCAGATCCGGCAGCTGCTCGAGTTCCGAAGGCAGCACGGCGTATTCCGTGGCAATCTGCTCCGAGTGCTGCATGGAGCGTCGCCCGCTTCCAGGCGACCATGACGTTCCGTGGTCCAGTCCGCGTGTCCGGTAGACCCGCCGTATCTCGCGTTCTCCGATAAGCCTGGAAGCAAATTGGGACGTACCACCGTTCTCGCTGCCGGAACATCGAAGAACCAGTGTATTGCCGCAGTTTTCGACGATAGTCTCTGCGTCACCTGCCCCATAGGTACTGGACACCTGTGCAATCGACTGGAAACCCAGAACGCAGCGCCCGCCGAACTTCCGTAGTCGCGCCAGCGCGTCCTTCAATCCGTCGATCGCGCCAAGTGCATCGAGCTCGTCGACGACGAACCACAATCGCTGGTCACGGCCGGCCGGCTGGCTCATGGCTTCAACTATGGCCAGGCGCAGCCACGCGGCGATTATCGAGCGTAGCGCTGGAATCTGGCCCGCCTGATATGGGATGAACAGCACGCCGCGTCCGCTACGTACCCACTCCCTGACGGAGAACGATGCCGCGCTCTGGGCCTGAATGTACGGCAACGCGGATATCGCGGAAGTCATCACAGAGCGGATAGAGCTGAACATTCGTGCATTTTCCGGTTCAAGAAAAGGTTGCGCAGGAGTTCCGGCCACCATCCCCCGCAGCTCATCGCTGGTGGCCATGGTGAGCAGGCGCCAGAGCTCCTCAACCGTGTCGGTCCCCGCTTGCGCGCACCGGCGCAGCACCGCGGCAAGCAGCGTACGTGCGTAACCGCGCCACTCCACCGTGGCCGGATCCTGGCACTCCGGGACGAGGGCATTCGCCAGCTGCTCGATGTCGAATACGTCCCGAATCTCAGCGAATGGATCCCAGCGCCGCGATCCGCTCGCGAACGGATTGAGGACGATGTCTCCCCGTTCTCGCTGGAAGCATCGCGCGAGATAGCCGCCCTCGGGATCACTGACGACTGCGCGATCGCCGCGCCGCAGTGCGGCGTCCAGAAGTTGCCCGATGGCTGTAGATTTCCCGGTACCTGTGGTCCCTATCAGCTTGACGTGCTTGGTCTCATCAAGTGAGGCAAGCGGAACACCTGCCAGCGTCAATCGGGGCGGAGCACACACGCTCCAGAATCGCGCGAACCTGCTCCACGGAAAATGCCCGCGAACGATCGTGCCGCGCCGGTGGTAATCCCGCGGACCTGAACTCAGCCATAACTTCACGCACACGGGAAGCATCAGTGCCGCCAAGAGCGGCCAATGCGTCAGCCAGGCGTGTACGTCGATGCTCGGACTCATCGGGATGGACCGCTCAGATCGTAGCCCTCGCGGCGCATGCCCTGGCGCAAGCCGCGGGGCGATGCTTCGGCGCTCGAACTGCGCGCGGCGTCCGGGGCTATGGCCACCCGCAGCCAATACCCCCTCGTGGCGCATTTCAGATAGCCAGCCAGATCGGGTAACTGCTCGATCTCGGAATCCATCACCGCGGGCTCGGTCCGCAGCTGCTCGCTGCTCGTGACCGACGCCAGAAGGACTCCCGGGCGTCGGGTCCTGGATTCGCTGACCCGAACCACTTCCCGCTGTCCGATCAAGGTTGACGCAAATCTGGCCGTCCCACCCCCTTCGCTGGCGGAACAACGCAGTATCAGCGTGTTGCCGCAATTCTCAACGATAGTGTGCGCATCGCTGGCCCCATAAGTGCCAGCGACCTGGGCAATCGACTGGAAGCCCAGGACACACCTGCCACCGAACTTTCGCAGGCGCGCTGAAGCGTCCTTCAAGCCATCGATCGGTCCCAGCGCGTCGAGTTCGTCGACGACGAACCAGAGGCGCTGATCGCCCTCCGGGCGATCCATTGCTTCGAATATCGCAATCCGCATCCATGCAGAGATCATGGAGCGCAGCGCGGCAATCTGGCTGGCACTGTAGGGAATGAAGAGCACACCGCCCCTTTGCTCCGGCGCGCCTCTGACCCACTGACGGATCGAGAAGGCCGGCCCGCGCTGTTCTGATACGTGCTCCAGCGCGCTGACGGCGGAGCTCGTCACGGAGCGGATAGAGTCGAACATTCTTGCGTTCTGCTCTTCCATGAATGGTTGCGCGGGGGTATTACCCGTCAGCGCGCGCAGCTCCCTGGTGTCTGCGATCACCAGCAGGCGGTAGAGCTCCGCGACGTCGCGAACGCCGCCTGCATGTGCCTGTCTGGCCACTGCTGTAAAGAAAGTTCGCGCGTATGCGCGCCAGCTTCGATCGCTGCCCTCATGATCCGGCAACAGGGAACGGGCGATCTGCTCGACATCGTATGGGCGCTCGATCTCGCTGAAGAGATCCCAGCTGACCGCCCGCTCGTCGAAGGGATTCAGGATCACGTCGCCGCGACCGGGGTCGTAGAAGCGTCGCAGGTAGCCTCCATCGGGGTCGGCGATTACCGCCCTGTCACCCCGCCTCAGCGCGCCCTGGAGCAGTTCCGCTATGGCGGTGCTTTTCCCGGTTCCCGTGGTACCGATGATCTTGAAGTGCTTGCTCTCATCGGCGCTGGAAAGGCTCACCCCTGCCAGTCGGACCGAGTCGGCAGAACGGGCTAAGTCAGCAGGCCCCGGATCGTCGCGCGCGAATCGAGAGCGGTCCGAACGCGTATTGTCCAACAGCACCGCACCGCGCTGGTAGCCGTGATCGGTCGGCACGGGATGCGCGATCAATCGACCGGTGGCATATCCCGCCGTCGCGCTGACACCAATGCCTGCGGCCAATTGCAGCATCCCGCCTGCCGCGAATCCCAATGAGTGCAGAATCGGGGCCGAGAGCGTCAACGCGGTCCCTACGGCCACGGTTACCGGCGCAGCAACGAGGGGTGATGCCAGCACCCGCGAGATCGCGGTGCGTCCCCGGATCATTCCGACAAGCATGGGGCCCTGCACCGCGCCATATGCCACCGTCAGACCCGACCATCCATGGCTGAGGGCACCGAGGGAAGTTGCGATGGCCGCCATGAATCAGTTTCCCGGGTGCTCCAGCCCATATTGCTTCCGCTCCGGCTCGTACCATATCTCCGTAATGAAGCGCTCCCCGCCCCGGCAGGCAAACTGGATCACCACGTCGATCAGGAGATAGAGGAGATTGCGGATATCCCTGCGGTCCAGCTCTCTTCCCGCCGGGCTTTGCTTGGCAAGCAGTACCAGCTGCTCGAACGCCAGTTCGGCGCTGGCCGCATGCACGCTGGTGATCGATCCAGGATGTCCGGAGTTCACGTTCCTCAGATACTCAAACGCCTCCTCGGCGCGAAGTTCTGCCAGCAATATCCGGTCGGGCTTCATTCGCAGACATGACTCCAGCAGCTGCCTCGCGGTTACGCGTGCCAGTCCCTGGTCATCCTTCGAATAGAACAGCCGTACGTGATTGGGATGGTTGTCGAGGACCAGTTCTTTCGCATCCTCTATCGTGATCAGTCGCTCTTGTGGGGGAATTTCCCGGATCAACGCCTTCGTCCACGTGGTTTTCCCGGAACCGGTGGGACCCGATACGAGAATGTTCTTCCTGCTGGTCACCGCCAGGCGCATGAATGCTTCGTACTCGCGGGCCACCAGGTGACGTTCGAGTTCCGCGGATGATTCCGCTGATCCGTCCCCGGAACGGCGCGTACAGCGGAAGACGCCCCGGCCACTCAGCTCCGCAAGAGACCAGACTCGGCGGGACGGCCGACGTATGGTGATGGCAACGGTGCCCTCGCTGGTCGCCGGCGGCAGCACAATCTGCACGCGCTCGCCGCCCGGCAAGGCCGCGGACAGCAATGGCGCTGAGGCATCCACGCGCTGTCGGGTGAAATTTGCAGCGAGTTTCGCGAATCGCAGGCACCAGTCATAGGTGGCAGCAGCAACTGCCTCGCGGCGCCACCCCTCCCGGCATTCCAGATATACCTCGCCGGGCCGATTGATGCACAGCTCGGTGATCGCCTCGTCATCGAGAAACGGCCGCAACGGTCGAAGGCTCAGGTGCAATGCGGACGAGTGGGACAGAGTGGCGCTGGAAGGTTCCGTGGCCAGCAACTGCTCCATATCCGGTTCACGGCTGGCGCGCATCGGCGGCGAGGTGAAGCCGGTAGACGCTGCTGAAATCCACATCCCGGGCGACGAAGATCTGTATCCGATCGCCGTTCTGCTTGATGATGGTCGGAGGAATCCCAAGCGTGCTCTTGAGTGTCTCCGTCGTTACGTCCGTTACCCCGGATGGATTGATGATTGTCGTGGCGCCGGTCCGCGCTCCAGACTGCACTGCGGCCTGTATCGCGCCGTCGATCGTCGAAATCAGGATTGCGGCCCCAAACCGATCCCAAAAGTGCCGGTCTACTGCTCCGGGTAGTCCGGCTCGTCCCAATTCGTCGGTACCGGGAGAATCCAGCGGAACGAGCACTCCGGTCGGCGTGCGGGCCTGGGTCCAGATCACGAAGATTCTGGCGCTGCCTTGCTGCACCTGGCCCCGAGTCTCGCCCACCAGTTTTGTTCCACGCTCCATCAGCACGACTTTGCCGTCCACGCCAAACGTGTCCGTAGAGGTGACACAGGTGGTCATGCCAGGAAGGGTCGAATCGATAGCCGTCTCCAATGTGCAATCGATAAAGGCACCCTTCGGAAGTATCCATCGCGGGGTGGGCTGCACAGTAGCGTGGAGCATGGCCGCGGGCTCGGAATGCAGCGACGCCGCCAGCCCCGGATCGGGAGGGGACGGGGCTGATACCACGGACCCAGCAGCGCCCACCGATGAGATAGCGGCGCCTGGATCCGCAGCCGCCCCCGGATCCGCGGCCGCCCGCGCTTCCGAGCTGGCGAATACCGGACCTGACAGACGCCGATCGCCCGCGGAGGGTCGCACAGCAATGCGCCTGGGCCGGATCAGGTAATCATTGGTGTCCGAGGAAATGGTGGTCGGCGACGCCGTGGCCTGCGGCACTGTCGTCGGCAGGTCGCTGGACGCGGACCCGCTTACCGCCACCGCCGGCACGGGATCCGCGAGGCTGGCGCCCGTCGGCGCCGCCTCATTGCCCACTGGCGCGCCTGAGCGCGCCGCCGGCGGCACGGGCCCGAGTGGCGGCAGCACCATGTCGCTCTGCAGCTGCCTTTCGGCTGCCGCCCGAGCCAGCTCACGAGTGCGTCGCGGGCGCAGCGCGGCATGGGTGTAGTACCAGCCCAGCAGAGCTGAACCCAATAGCAGCATGAACCCGAATGCCAGCGTATTGCTGGTCCGGGAATGGACCGACGGTATGCGGCTCACCCAGGTTGCTCCGCGGTCGCCTGGAACCTGCGGCTCCGGAGGCTCGGAACCCGAACCTGCACGAGGCTTCCATCCCCACCTCACGGGCCGCCCCCCAGCGTACTGCGCTCCACGGTCGGTGCCACCGTGCCGGATGTGGCGGGCCGCCTGCCCTTCATGTACCCCTTATTGACAATGCAGCCGACGAGCGTGCCACGCCGCACAACGAACTGACGGGCGACTCGATGCACCACTACGTCGCCGTGTTCGATATTGAAGTTGAGCAAAGACTCGCCACCGTCCTCACCCAGCACGAACAGCGCCGGAAGTTCACCACGGGAATCGAACCGCAGCCGCGTGTGCAGGCCGTCGTCCTCTGCTTCCAATGGCTTTAGCGCAGGCGGGCCGCAGTACCAGTAATCGCGGTTGGCGGGAGCGAAACCGGAGTCGCGCGAGAGCTGGCGCTCCATGTCAGAAACTGTGTCCGGCCCAGCGGCGCCCCGCGGGGTTGGATAGCGGAATCGCAACGCGTACACGACTTCCGTGGGAGCCGCCTCCGGACCCCCAGTCGCAATCGCGTAATCGAGGCGGTACGCGCGCCGGCTCGTCAATACAGTGATGTTGGTATGGACAGCAGTGGTCCTGGGCTTGATGAAGAGATGATTGCCCTGCGCCGCAAAAGCAATGCCCTGCACGTCTCCCGCGCCCAGCCCCTGGAACGTCTCGCCGGGCTCAAACTCCAGATCGATCTGGTACCCCACAAATCCGCGCAGGCTGTACACGAGCTCCGCACTGTAATCGACGGTGCGAATCCGCAGGTCCCCGAGCCCCTGTGTCTCCTGAGCATGCCCGAGGCACGGCCAGCACGACACCGACACCGCCAGTACCACACCGAGGAATGACGCAAAGCAGCTCACGGCGTTCTACCCTGCTCAGTCCCCGCCCGCATCACCGGCTCTGGCGGAGTTTCCGGTTCAGATTCCACATCCATGATCCGGAAGCCCAGAGGATTCCACCGACGTACCGCCGGATCCGCAGGTGGGCGCGAATACCCATAGTGGATCGTCGCGATCCACCGTGCCGCACGCTCCTCCGCTCCCGAACTCGCCCGCTCCAGGGTGCTGTAGCGCACCTGCGCGAGGTCCTCGACCCCGGAAGAGCGCCGGAAGAGGCTCACCGATTCAATTTGAACGCGTACCTCACTTCCATCGCGATGCAGGTTCAATGGCGACTTCGGATTCTCCGGCTTCCATTGTGCATACCAGACCTGATTTCGCTGCGCGGTATGAAACGCACCGCATTCCTGGTAGTCGCTTTCGGCGGTGGACAAATTGAAGCGTTCACAGGTATTGATATAGTGAGTCAGAAAGTATCGGGTGACAGATTCGTCAAGGGGCGCGATGCCGTCGTATAGCGGCACTGAGTCGACTACGCCGGTTGTCGTGTCAACCCGGATCAGATATGGCTCGACACGCTTCAGCGGCACAAGTACCAGCAGCGCACAGGCGCCGGCGAGTGCGCAGATCCAACCGGCCGCGGCGACCCTCCAGGCGGTGCGTGCGCTCTGGCTGTGCTGCGCGAGCCGGTCGGAATCCCAGCTCGCGGCCTCGGAGAAGTACGACTCCGCCTCGTCAGCCGCGCCTTGCAGACTCATGGGGCCGCGCCCCGCATATGAGAGCCGTACGCTGCGTTGGTAGTCGAGTCAGGACTGACATTGATTCGCTGCAGCACGCCTTCACACCGAAGTGCGGTCCGGCTGCACCCGACCAGGAGCAGCACCATTCCGGCCCACCAAGTCCACCGCATCATGATTCCCTCCATTGCATCCGTTGAGCTACGCATCCGGCAGCGATCTTGCGGTCACCCTCGAAGTGAGCTGTCCGGCTCGCACGATGGCTTGGGCACCACCGAATGCGACACTCCGGGCCACGTAGCCGCGCCCCGCGTTCGCGACTCGGCTCACGACTCCGAAGCTGGTCAATCCGATACCGCCGGCGAGACCGCCGGCGATCGGCATGATCTGACGCATGAGCAGAAACACGAGGCCCGACATCAGCACCATGTCAAGCGCATCAACGGTCAGAATTGCTGTGCCACGCGCTGCCGTCTGCGCAGCGTAGGACTGCACGATGTTCAGCAGCAGCGACGCCACCAGTACGGTAAGTATTGTGATCAGGGCATATGTCGCGAGTTGCGCTATCCACGCATCGAAGAATCGCCTGGTGGATTCGAACAGCAGCATCGTCACAAATAGCGGCCCAATCGCCAGCAGCACGGCGCAGGCGATGCTCGATAGGGCGATCAGGAACATCGCATACACGCATAGCATTCCGACCAGTAGCCACACCGCGGCCCCGGCAAGGTAGAACCCACCGTCGCCGTTCAACAGGCTGCCCTTGCTCCACAGCTGCCCGGCAACCTCGCCCCCCTGTTGCCATATGGCATCGATCGACGCGACCGGGTCGGCTGCACCGACAACCTTTGCCGCAAGCTCGGCGGGCGCCTGGTAGAACGTGTCCACCAGCAGCGAGTTATAGAGCCAGAGCCGGGTGGCGACTCCCAACACCAGTGTCAGGACGACGATGCGGCGAAGGCCGGTCATGAACGGCTCCTCGACGCGCCCGGTCAGCTGAAGGTAACCCCATGTCATCACGTACACGGTCGCCAACGTGACTATTGCCGGCTCGAGGGCCGACGCTATTCTCGCCGTGTTGTCTCCGATGTAGCCCGATAACTGCTGGTTCAGCCAGGTCCAGAAGGATGCGAAGAATCCCATGACTAGCCACCAGCGCCCGACACCTGGAACGGCGATGGCTCGAAGCGCGTCGTGAATGTGCCATGCCCGGCGCTCGTGCGCTCCAGTGCCTGCTGCCGCACGGCCCACTGCTGGGCCAGCGCGAGCTGACACAGCATCTGGAGCTTGGTCTGTTCGTTCTGAAGCATGACCTGCTCCGCCGCTATTCGCGCCTGCAGATCGAGTACGGCCTTTGCATCCTGAGCACCAGGGATCGCGTCTATCAATTGCTGCAGGGTTGAGAAGCGACCGCTTGCGTTCGACAGCGCCGCCTGCGACACGGACTGCAGTAGCGCAACCGTTTCGCGCGCAGTAGTCAGCTGCGCACGCACGTCAGAAGCCAGCACGGATACCTGGGATGCCGGAAGTATCGCGTTGGCGTCGACATTGCGCCGCACAGCGGAAGCCAGCCCCTGGAATGTTCCAGAGGCACCCTGCAGGACGCCGGCGATGTCCTGCGAGCCGGTCGGCAGGTAGTTGCGTACGGTACCGGCGAGTAAGGCCTCCATGCCGCGCGGCCCGGTCAGCGATTGGTATTGCGCACGCGCCTGCTCCAGTTGCGCCTGCGCGGCCTCGAGCTGCGATGCCATCGTGGTGACCTGATGCAGCAACTGAGTGACCGATGCCACGTCGATGACCGCGAACTGGGCCTGCGCTTGCGGTGCAGCAATCAGGACCCCGATCAGCAGAACGGCGGTGGAACGCATGCCTCGTGATGTCATAGCCGGTCTCCTCAGTGATGTACTAATCGGGATCGTCGGATTGATGTTCCGGTCCGCGCATGAACGCATCGATCCAGCACCCGGGATCCGCCCCGCGGTCGCGAATGAGCTGGTGCATCCGCGCCACCTCGCTGGTGCGGCCGGATATGACGCTCAGCTCCGCATCAAATCCCCTGAGATCGAGCTGGCATACCACGCTCGTCAGTCCCTGCTTCAGCAGAAATGTCCGCGATCCAGGCTCCATCTCCTTCACCAACCGGTATTCACGTTCAGTTAGTCCGAATCCGCTCGTGTACTCCTCGAGAATTGCCTCCGGATTGGGGAAGAACAGTTTCGTAGGCGTCTGCTCCACAATTGTTCGGCTTATCGGGCTCTCCAGCACATCACTGGCGCTCTGCGTGGCGAGGCACATGACTCCATTGTGCTTGCGCCAGGTCTTGGGCCCGTCCTTGGCGAAACTCTCGAATGCAGGGTCGGCAAGCAAGCGCCAGAACTCGTCCATCCAGCAGACCAGCCTGCGTCCGTCGAGCAGTTGCCTCACCAGGTGAAACAGATAAAGTGTCACGGGAGCGCGCAATCGGACATGGGCGAGAAAATCGGTGACGTCGATCCCAATGATCGGCTGCGCTTCGAGCCGCGGCAGGACCAGATCGTCTGGATTGTCGAATACCCACGCATAGTCTCCTCTCGATGACTCGCACCACGGAGACAATCGCGCGTGGATGCCCTCGGGATCCGTCGGGTCGAGAAATTCAATGAGTCGCGACAGCCGGCGTTCCGGCGCGTCCAATGCCATAGTGCCCGCCAGCGCCTGATCCAGATCTTCCTGCTGGCGCACGCCGAGGCTCCCTGCACCACCCGGCTGCACCAGGCAACGTAGCCAGGTCTTGAGGAATTCGGTGTTGCCGCTGTTTGCCGGAAGCTGCAGGGGGTTGAATCCCGTCGGCACACCACTCGTGAGCGGAACGTACTCGCCACCAAGAGCCCGAACCAGGATCTCCAGACCGTGATCCTTGTCGACTATCACCTGGCTCACACCCTTGAGTGCCAGCATGGTCACCATGAATCCTATGAAGACAGTCTTGCCGGAACCGGTGGGTCCGCAAATGAAGGTATGACCCGTGTCCCTGCGGCTGCCGCCATCGGGGTCGCGAGGATCCGTGGCATGCAGCGAGAAATGGAACGGGGATCGGGCGCGCGTCATGAACATCGTGGCGGCCTGACCCCAATGGTTGCCATACTCGCGCCCGATGGGATAGTTATGGAATGCAGCTATCGCAGCGAAGTTGCGGGAAGTGATCACCGCCTTGCGCGGGCGCATCGGGAAATGTCCCGGCAATTGCGCCCAGAACGCCGACTCCAGCGCAAGGTCCTCCCGCGCCACCACCATTCCGGTGTCACTCAGCAGGCTGCGCGCGACGGCAATGGCGTCATTGAGCTCAGCGATGCGGCTGCCATGGTCGTCCGGCAGCATCCCATTGGGCTCTATCATTACCTGCAGCGAGAAGTGATGCTCCCCCATCGCGAACTCATTGCTGCTGAGCGCATCCAGGGCGTCCCCCAGGGCCGCGCACTGCGATACCGCCAGGTCCCCCGCATTCGCCATCCGGTTCATCTGCCGCTGGAGCAGACCCTGCCCTGCTGAGCGGGACAGGAACGCAAAGGATTGCGTGAGCACGAAGCTGAAAGGCGCCCCCAGCAGCCTGTTGAACGATCCGACCGTAGTCGATGTCGGGTACTCCTTGATCCCGAGGATTGCCCCGGCTCTGGATTCGCTTGGAGTGCGATACTCAATGGCATCCTTTCCGAAGAACACTCGCGATGTCATCAATGCGTGCGTCAATGGACCTCGTGGCAAAGGCACCGCGCACGCCTCGCCATTGAGCAGCAGCGAGTAGAACTCCAGCAGAGCCGAACACCGGGTCGCACCGCGAAAGTATGTACCCAGTGTCGCCACCTCGTAGCGGGCTAGCGACGCGCGCACCATATGCGACAACTTGTCGCACGCCTCCATGGCACTGCGTGACTCCGCCGCCGCGGAGTTGGCCCGCGCGCGGCCCATGACGCGATCCAGCATCCCTAGAGCGACGCCAGGACTCGGTCGATAGACGACGCTCAGATAGAGCTCATTGACCATGAGCGCCTGAGCCGCAAGCCGAGCGCGATACTTGTCGTGCAGCCGTGCAGCGAAGCCGGTGCCGCCCGCGGCGGTTGCCTGCGTACGGTCGCGCCGGCGCAGCACATGCGTCCACAGGGCGACATTTGGACTTGCGATGTTGCGCCATAGGATATTCAACCGCTCGTGCCACCCATTGAGCTGCTCGTCATCCGCCGCTTCGAACCCGAGACCATGCAGACGAAAGACCTGGACGTAGTCGCACAGGGACGTGCGAACCACGTTCTCGCCCACCTGGGCAGAGAGCGGAATGCTTTCCGCGGCGATCATTTCACGCCTGAGCGCCGCAGTGCGCGAGTGCGCCCGCCTCATCACTGCGCCCAAATCAACAGCTCGCGCGACCCTCGCCCGCGCCGCCCGAGTGCATCCGCGCGCGATACTGCAAGCGGGCTATAGCTGCTGGCCCGCCAGTAGCCAAGATTTCCAACCAGGGCCGGCAGGCGCATCCGCCCCCAGAGCATGGCAAGGTCGAAGAAGCGCGGGTCCCTGGCGCAAAGCAGTGCGCAGATGCCATGTATCGGCAGGCACGAGAGCAGCGCCAGCAGATTTCTGGTAACAAGGAAGACCTCCATCGTAAATGTCATGTTGGCGAGGAGCGCCGAATAGGTCACACCCCAGCGCATCGGTGGTCGCGTGACTCCGACGAACAGCGGTTCCGCGCGCAATCCAGTGTTTCGCGTAGCCATCAGCGCTCATACTCCAAACATGGCGCGCACCCAGGTAACGATCTGCGGCGCCCCGAATGCGATCGCAATGCCCAGTATCGCGCCGAGACACCAGCCCCATGACATCCGGTTTGCCATCGCCATGGCGCCCAACGCCATGACGAGGATTACGGCGATCGGCGTAAGCCAGGCAAGGATGTTGGTCTGTAGAGCCGTCGCGCCAGTCAGGAAAGGCGATGCCTGCGCCAGCGCGAGCTGCGGTCCCAGCATCAGCAGACATCCAATCCGGACCGCAGCAATCACGCAGCCGCGACACCCGTGACGTGAGTTCATTTCAGGCCACCGACTCGATCGAGTTTTGCCCCTCACTCTCCCCTCGGCGCGAATCAAGCTCCTCCCGCTTGAGCTTGCCAGGCGCCCCGAACCGGAAGCCCTCGACGATGATCGAGTAGTCATACTGCTTCTCACCCTGCGGGTCGACCCAGTTGTTCGAGCGGATGCGCGCATCCACGATCAACTGATCGCCTTTCCTGGCATTCCTGGCGATGGCTTCGCCAATTGCCCCGAAGGCCACGAACCACAGACTGGTAACCACTTCCCGCGCGCCGCCTTCATCGTCCCGTCCTGCATAGTCGTTGCCAATGAGACAGAAGCGCGAGTAGACCGTCTGATCCTTGGCGATCAACTCCGGATTCTTGGCAAGATTGCCGATCGCAGTCATCGTGAAACTATTCATTCCCAGGCTCCTCATCCAGAAGTAGTTGGTGATCTCGACTCCGGCGAGAATTCTAGGCGGGCGCTCCCACCAACCGGGATCAGGATTCGGTGGCGTTATTGCAGAAATGCCACCGACACCTTGGTGTCACGCGCCGGCTCGACTGGCTGACAACGGTCTGGCGCCGCACGATTGCTGCCGCGCGTTCCGGCTTCAGTGTATTGTGTGTGTGTTCAGCAATCGCGGAGCTTCCATGGCCACCACGTCGCGCTCGGATGAAGACGGTACGATCGAGGAATGCATCGATGCGATCGACACGTTCATGGACGGACTCGAGCGCTATTCGGTGCCGGTGCTTGCCATTGCGCTGCGGGCACACCTGAGCGGTCTGCTGCGCGCGATGGTCGACGGCGAGGTCTGCACTCCCGACGACGTGCGCCAGTTCGTGCACGATCTGGAGCAGGAGGCGCTCGGTAGCGGGGATGTCTGAGGCATGATATCGCTGCTGCACGCCAGCGGCGCTGGCCTGCTGACGCTGCTGCATGTCGTGCTCGCGCTGGGAGTGAGCATTCATGTACTCCTGTACAAACGTGAGCCGGCAACGGCGATCGGCTGGGTCGGACTGGCCTGGCTCGCCCCGGTGCTGGGCAGCCTGCTGTACCTGCTGCTCGGCATCAATCGCGTGCGCCGGCGTGCCCGGACACTGCGTGCCGGCCGCGTTGCCCCCGGCGCCCGCCGGCTTGCCCAGGCACACTCGCGCACCGATTACCTGGCGGCGCTCGAGCTGACTGGCCAACGCATCACGCAGCGCTGCGTGGAACACCGCAACGCGATCGACATCCTGCTAAATGGCGATGAGGGCTACCCGGCGATGCTCGCCGCAATCGAAGCGGCACAGCGCAGTGTCGTGCTCGCGAGCTACATCTTTCGTGCAGATCATGCCGGAAATGACTTCATCGATGCGCTGGCACGCGCGCGTGCACGTGGCGTCGAGGTCCGGGTGCTGATCGACGGGTACGGTGGCGGCTATCTGCATGCTGCGGCGTATGAGAGGTTGCGCGCTGAGCGGGTGCCGGTCGCCCGCTTCCTGCACTCGCCGCTGCCGTGGCGAATGCCATTCCTGAACCTGCGCAACCACAGGAAGCTGCTGATCACGGATGGTACGCTGGGCTTCCTCGGTGGCCTGAACATCGGCGACGAGAACGTGACTGCGGCACGACCGCCAGTGCCGGTGTTCGACGCGCATTTCCGGATCCAGGGTCCCGTGGTCGCGCAGCTCGCCGAAGTATTTGCCGGCGATTGGCAGTTCGCGACCGGCGAGTCGCTGGCCGAAGGCATGTGGGCCGGGGCTGGCGCAGGAGCCTCCCGCGGCGATGCCGCAGCGCGCGTGGTGACGTCCGGGCCCGACGAGGATCTGCACAAGATCGAATATCTGATCATCGAGGCGATCGGCTGCGCGCGCTCACAGGTCAGGATCATGACGCCCTACTTCCTGCCCGATGAACGACTGATCACGGCGCTCACGCTCGCGGCCTTCCGCGGCGTCGCGGTCGAGATCGTGCTGCCGGAACACAGTAATCACCCGACCGTGGATTGGGCAGCGCAGGCCGCGCTCGAACCGTTGCTGGCAGCGGGCTGCTGCATCTGGGAGCGTCCGGCGCCGTTCCATCACTCCAAGCTGATGACGGTCGACGAGCGCTGGAGCCTGGTCGGCAGTTCGAACTGGGATACGCGCAGCTTCCGGCTGAATTTCGAGCTCGACGTCGAGGTCTATGACCCGGTCGTGGCGCGTGCGATCGGCGCGCTGATGCGTCCGCCCGAAGCCCGTCCGCTCGCCCTCGAGCGGCTGCAGCAGCGAGGGCTGGCGGTGCGCCTGCGCGATGGCGCAGCGCGGCTGATGCTGCCCTATCTGTAGGCCGCCGGCGCCAGGGAGCCGGAAAGAAATCGGGCAACCGTGCTCTCGAACGCGTCGGGCGCCTCGACGTTCGAGAGATGAGAGGCGTGCAGCAGGGCGAAGCTCGCCTGTGGAATCCCCGCGCACAGCACCTCGGAATGCGGCAGCGGCGTCGAGGGATCCTGATCCGCGCCGATGACCAGCGTCGGAGCCGCGATGCGCGGCAGATCGGGCCGCTGGTCCATGTCGCGAATAGCGGCGCAAGCCGCCGCATAGCTGGCCGGATCGACCCGCAGCAGCATCGCGCGCACCATCTCGACCTGCTCCGGAGCCGCGGCACGGAATTGCGGCGTGAACCAGCGCTCCAGTATCGCTGACACCAGCCCTGCGATGCCATCGCGGCGCAGGGTATCGATACGCGACTGCCACAGCGATGGCGGCGGCATGTGGGCGCTGGTGTTCGCCAGCACCAGTCGCGCCACCCGCTGTGGGTGCTGCACGGCCACCCGCATCGCGATCATCCCGCCCATGGAGATTCCGCACCAATGGGCGCTTGGCACCTGCGCGGCGTCGAGCACCGCCAGTGCATCCGCCGCCAGCAGGTCGATCGTGAATTCGGGCACCCCGGCGGGCGAGGAACTGCCATGACCGCGCACTTCGCAACGAATTACCCGGAAGTCCTGGCTCCACCGCTGCAGTTGCGGTTCCCACATCGTCATGTCCGCACCGAGCGCAGGCAGCAGCAGCAGCGGCGGCGCGCCGACGGGACCTTCGATGTCGTAGTGAATGGATACCCCAGCGGTGCTTGCGAGCGCCATCAAGGCGAGGCTCCTCTGTCGATGCGCATTACGCCGGCGCTGATGGCGCCGGCTGCTAGACTACCTGTTGCGACGGGCACGCTACCATGGGGCACCTACGATGAGCGCCACGATCAGTCCGCTGGCGGGAAAGCCGGCAACCAATATCACCCCACTGGACGTACCGGCGCTGCTGGCCGCATACACCAATGTGCGCCCCGACCCGTCGATCCCGGCCCAACGGGTTGCGTTCGGCACCTCCGGGCATCGTGGATGCTCGCTGGACGGAAGCTTCAACGAATGGCATGTGCTCGCGATCAGCCAGGCGGTGTGCGAATACCGGGCACAGGCGGCGATCACTGGGCCGCTGTTCTTAGGGATAGACACGCACGCGCTTTCGGGCATCGCGTTGCGCACCACCCTCGAAGTGCTCGCCGCGAACGGCGTGCAAGTGCTGCTGGCCGCCGGGGGTGAGTACACACCGACCCCGGCGCTGTCGCATGCGATCCTGTGCTGGAACCGCGGCCGCAGCTCCGGCCTGGCCGATGGAATCGTGCTGACCCCATCGCACAATCCTCCGGACAGCGGTGGCTACAAGTACAACCCTCCCAATGGTGGGCCGTCGGACACCGATGTCACAGGCACCATCCAGGCGCGGGCCAATGCGCTGCTGGAGGCGAAACTCGCTGGTGTGAGACGCATGCCCTATGAGCAGGCACGGCTTGCCCCAGGCACGCGGGAGCACGATTTCCTGGAAGCCTACGTCGCCGACCTCGCTAACGTGGTCGACCTGGAGCGCATCCGCAGCGCCGGCATCCACATGGGAGTGGACCCGCTCGGTGGCGCGGGGGTGCACTACTGGGGCCGGATTGCGGAACGCTACCGCCTCGACCTGACCGTCATCAGCGAGCAGGTCGACCCGACATTCCAGTTCATGAGCCTGGACTGGGATGGCCGTATACGCATGGACCCGTCTTCGGCGTACGCGATGCAACGCCTGATCGCACTGAAGGATCGCTATGACGTCGCATTCGCATGCGACACTGATCACGACCGGCACGGGATCGTGACGCGCTCGGCCGGCCTGCTGCCGACCAACCACTATCTGAGCGTGCTGATCGACTACCTGTTTAGCCACCGTCCAGGATGGAACCCCGCAGCAGGTGTCGGCAAGACGATCGTGAGCAGTTCGATGATCGATCGCGTGGCAGCTCACCTGGGCCGCAGCATCTACGAGGTCCCGGTCGGCTTCAAATGGTTCGTCGAAGGTCTGCAGAGCGGCCAGCTGTCCTTCGTCGGCGAGGAGAGTGCGGGGGCCACCTGCAGCCGTCTGGATGGCACCGTCTGGACCACCGACAAGGACGGCCTCGTGCCCGCACTGCTGTCCGCCGAGATTCTCGCGCGCACCGGTCGCGATCCTGGCACCTGCTATGTCGAACTCACGCGCCAGTTCGGTGCACCGCTGTCCGTGCGCGTCGATGCCCCGGCCACTCCCGCCCAGAAGAGCGGACTCTCAAAGCTGTCCCCCGCTCGGTTGCGCACCACCATGCTGGCGGGGGAACCCATCGACCGTGTGCTCGACCGCGCCCCTGGCAACGGCGCGCCAATCGGCGGCATCAAGGTCATCGCCGCCCATGGCTGGTTTGCAGCGCGCCCCTCCGGCACCGAGGATATCTACAAGATCTATGCCGAAAGCTTCCGTGACCAGGCACACCTCGACGCCATCGTGTCGGAGGCGCAGCGTATCGTCGATGCTGCACTGGCGGCGGGCTGATGGCGGCGCTACGCCGCACTATCCCCGAAAGATATCGAACGGCTCGATCCGCAGAACGCGACGAATCGCGATGTAGCTGGAGACACCGGCGATCAGCACCACCATCGCGAAGGCAAGACCGAGATTCCAGAATGTGGTGATGGCCGCATAGAACGGCAGGTAGGCGTGTGCAATGGAAATCAGGATGGTGACGAGACCGATCCCTAAGCCATAGCCGATGAGGGAAGTGAAAGTGGTCATGAACAGTATCATGTAGACCAGTTCGCGATTCCTGGCGCCGATGGCCTTGAGCGCACCGAACTTGTCCAGATTTTCCAGGATGAAGGTGTAGAAAGTCTGGCCCGAGATCGACAGCCCCACGATGAAGCTGATGATGGTCATCATCAGGATGTTGGTGCCGATGCCGGTCTTGTAGGTGTAGAAGCTGGCAATGTGCTGATTGAACTCATCCTTGGTCAACGCCACATATCCGAGCTTCGCGACCTGCCGCTTGATGCCCGGAATGGCTGCGCCGTTCTTGGCCTGCACCAGCAGGAAGGACAGCGTGAAATGCGCCTGCGGCAGGTACTGCAGTGCGCGGTTGTAGGTCGTATACAGGGTGGGAACACCGTTCAGCCCATTGGCCGCCACCGTCGCGATGCCCACGATCTTGATGCGATGATTGTTGAGCTCGAAGGTCGTGCCGATCTTCGGGCTGGACAACTTCGAGTATTCCGCATCGTGCACCACGATGAAGCCATCGTCGGCGTAGATGTCCTGAATGTTGCCCTGTTCGAGCAGCGGACGCCCGAACAGGCTGCTGTCGTCCAGGCCGATGACCACCACTGACTGGTATCCGCCGTCAGCCAGCTTGACCTGCCCTCCCCCGAGGGAAAGCGGAACTGCGAAGCTGACTCCGTCCATGCTGCGTACCGCGTCCTCGAGGTAATTAGGCATCGGAATGGAGGTCGTCGAGGTGTTGACCGCCGGATCCATGATCCACATGCTGGCCCCGATGTTGGTGACGGTCGAATAGGCGCGATTCAGGATGCCCGCGAACATCGATGTCATCTGCGTCATCAGGAACACGGCAAACGTGATACCAATCAGCAGCGCAGTGAATTTTGACGCGTCATTGACCAGCAGCTTGTAGCCGATTCGCAGGATGCCGTCGTATTTGAGCTTCATGGCGCCGGGCGCTGCTCGAGTCGAGCGGCATCCTGCCACCACCCGCCGCCCAGAGCCACGTAGAGGGCTACCGTGTCCTGATAGCGCTGCGCGAGCGCCTGCAGATAGCCCAGGCGCGAGTGCTGGTACTGGATGTCCGCCACTAGCACATCGACGCTGGCAGCCAGTCCAGCCTGGAAATTCGCTCGCAGCAGCTCGAGCGCCTGACCCGCGGCGCGCTGCGCATCGGACTGCGCCTGGAGCGCCTCGGCATCGTGCCCGAGCGCCTGGAGCGTGTCCGCGACCTGCTCGAAGGCAGAGAGCACCGTCTGACGGTAGTTCCCCTGCGACTGCCGGAACGCATCGATGGCCGCGCGCCTCCGGTACCAGAGGCTGCCGCCCTGAAACAGCGGCACGGTCGCCGATGGCCCAATGCTCCAGAATCGCGCGCTCGATGCCGACAGGCCACCGAAGTTCCGGGCCGCGGCACCGTAGTTGCCGCTCAGACTGATGCTCGGAAACATCGCGGCCGTTGCCACGCCGATATTGGCACTGGCCACGTGTAGCTGCGCCTCGGCCGAGAGGATGTCGGGGCGCTGGCGTACCAGGTCCGAGGGCAGGCTCAATGGGAGTTCCTGCGGCAGGCTCAGCGCGGCTAGGTCGATGTCGGGCAGGCTTGCCTGCTCCGGAACGACACCTTGCAGCGCCGCCAGAAGGTCACCGGCCCGATCCTGGTTCTGCTGCAACGGAGCGAGCGCCGCCTGGTCGGCGGCGATCAGGCCGCGCAGTCCGAGCACGCTGCTGAAGGGTTCCGTGCCGGCACGCACTCGTGCCTCGGTGGCCCCGAGTTCCTGAGTTTCGAGTTCGATGATCTGCCTGGTCGCTAGGATCTCCGCCCTGTATGCCGCCCGCGCGATGGTGGTGTTCACGACCGTGGCGGAAAGCGTCAGGTAGGCGGCCTCGAGCGCGTAACGCTGCTCGTCCGTCTCCGCACGCAGCCCTTCGACCGTGCGGCGTTCGCCGCCGAAGACGTCCAGGCTGTAGCTGATGGCGCCGCTCAGGGTCACCAGATTGAAGACCGAGCCGCCGGTCTGCAGCCCCTGCTGCAGCGGCGCGGTACGCTCCCGGGTTGCCGCCACTTCAGCGTCGAGATGCGGCAGGAACACGCCGTACCCGGCACGCAGCATATCCTGACTCGCACGCAGGCTGTCCGCGGCGGACTGCAGGGTGGGATTGTGCGCAAACGCCTGCTGTACCACCGCGTCGAGTTCCGGGGACTGGAACAGCCGCCACCAGTCGGCAGGCAGGCGAAGCTCGGCATTGAAGCGCTGCGCACCGCCATCCGGCGCACTGGTCGCGGCGGCAAGCGGCGCCTGGGTGTAGCGATGCGCATCCGGGGGCGCCGGACGCTTGAAATCCGGACCGACCGCACAGGCGGCCAGCATCACCGCGAACGCCGCCGAGCTTGCACCGGAGCACAGCAATCGCGGGTACGACACGGCAGCCTGTTTCATCGGTACCGCGCGACCTATTGCTGCCCGATGTAGACGTCGACGTCCTCGCCCGGATACACCGGCGCGTCCTGCTTGCGGAAGCGGAAGATCACCGGCAGCACGCGCACATCGACCTGCTCCTGGCGCTGATTGGTGAGCTCGATCTTCGGGGTGACGTACGGCTGCACGCGCACGAACTCCAGGGGCACCTTCAGTTCGGTACCGCGGATCGACATCTCGGCACGGATGTGGAATACCGACGGCAGACGTGCGACGAGTATTTCATCGACGAAGCAGCGCACCGCCAGGTAGACCTGCGGTGGTCCCATGACGATCACGGGATCCTGACCCTGCGTATAGGTGCTGTAGACGCCCTGCGGACTCACGTACCCGCCGGGCGCACCATTGATCGACAGCACGACCCCGTCGGCGGGCGCCCTGATCGAATACTTGGCCAGCAGCGCCTTGGACGATGCGTAGCCCTGCCTCAGCGACTCGTAGGACCGCTGTTGATTCGCGATGTCATAGCTCCAGGCCCCGGCCTTCGTGAGCTCAAATTGGCTGCGCGCCAGGCCGAGGGCGGCATCCGCCTGGCCGACGGCATCGTGCGCGCTATCCAGCACATTCCGGCTGATCGAACGCGGATCGATATCGTAGGAAGCACGATCCTTGTCGTACTGATCCCGGGCGGTCTTGAGATTCGCCTCCGCCTGGACCACCTGCGCCTGGGCAATCGCCAGATTCTCCGGTCGCGGCTCCGCTTTCAGCTCCTGCAGCAGCGAGTAGGCTGCCTCGGACTGAAGTTGCAGCTGTGCCGCGCTCGCACGCGGGACCGAATCATCCAGCGTCAACACCGGCATATCGGCGGTGACCTGCTGCCCCTCCTTCACCAGCACCTGCGCGATCCGCCCGGACACTTCGGGATAGATATTGATGTTCGAACCGCTGCCCTGGTCGCTCTCGATGATGCCGCTGGCATAGATCGCCGTCGGGTACGGGCTGCTGACAGGCTGGAACACCGGCGGCTGGGCCTTGCGGCTGATGCCGAAAATATAGGCGCCGATCAAGCCCAGCAGGATGCCGGCTGCCGACAGGGCAATGATGATCCTGTTTCTCACTCGGTTCCCTTGTCCAGTCCGGTGATGCGTCCGTCCTCCATGTGGAGGATCCGATCAGCGAATTCGTTGATGCGGGCGTCGTGCGTGACGATCAGGATGCAGCGCTTGTCGTTGAGCACCTTCTCCTTGACGAAGGCGATGATCATGCGACCGGTGTCGCCGTCCAGTGAGGCGGTCGGCTCGTCGAGGATCAGAATCTGTGGTCCGCTCACGATCGCACGGGCGATCGCGACACGCTGCTGCTCCCCGCCCGAGAGCTTGACCGGAAGCACCTCGGTGCGATCCTTCAGACCGACGATCTCGAGGTATTTCCTGGCCTCGCCAAGCGATTCGTCCCAGTCGAGCTTCTTCAGGATCAGCGGGATGGCCACGTTCTCCGCGGAGGTGAGACGCGGAAACAGGTGAAAGTCCTGGAATACGAAGCCAATCGTGTGCAGCCGGAAATCGGCCAGTTGGTCGTTGTCCAGCGTCCACAGATCGGCACCGTGGACCTTCACACTGCCTTCGTTGGGGCGCAGGATGCCCGACAGCATGCTCAGCAGCGTGGTCTTGCCGCTGCCGGAGGGCCCGACGATGAACAGCACTTCACCGAAGCGGGCCTGCAGCGTGACCGACTTCACGGCAGTCATCTTGGCCTCGCCGGTGCCAAACCATTTCGTCAGGTTCGTCGCTTCGATTGCCGGGGCTTCCACGGGACTCCACTGACGCGAGGGGTCTACGGCTGGGACCAGGCGCCCACACGATTTGTCTGCGCTCAGCCTGACGGCCTGCAGGCGCGCGATCGGTACGATGGCGCGCATACAGCCGGCGGGTTATTGGCGGTTTCCACGCTTGCCTGCGGGGCTCGCCCCCTTAGCGTGGTACGGCGGCGATACTTCAGCGCGGACGCAGCCAGCGCCAGGAGCGTGCCATCTGCTCGAGTGCGCGATGGTCCTGCTGGTAGCGCTCAGGCGTCGTCTGCAGCTGCAGGCGGTAGACCTCGCGACGCCGCACGACCAGGATGTTCTCGACCAGGAGCCGCGCCGGATCGGCGCCACATCGGAGTTGGAACCGAAACTGTCCGCCTGGCGCGCCATCCAGCGTGCCGGGCCCCGGCTCGTCGGCAATCAGCGTATCGTGCACCCGTATCGCGTTCAGGTCACTGCGGTGTACGCCGGCTGCCGTGATGTCGTAGAACACGTCGTAGGAGGCGTCCACCAGCAGGAACGCGCGCGGTGTCCATGACAGTACGATGCCGAATCCCCGCTCGGGTCCCGATGGGCGGGTGAAGGCAACCAGCGGCGCCGGAATCCGCACCGAGTAGCCGTAGGTCGAATTGACGTAGCGCCCGGTATGCGGCACGTTCGGGGCCTGGTCGAATCCCGGCGGCGGGGCCAGTCCGCAGAACTCCTGCCGCGTCTGCCCGATTGCGGTTCCGGCAAACAGCGCCATCGCGAGCGTCGCCGACAGTCCCGGGTGACGCATGGCCGGCTCTCGGGCTCACGGCCGCGCGCGCGGCGCGCTGATCGCGGTCAGAATGCCGGCGAGGATGCGCTGCGGGCCAGGCGGGCAGCCCGGTACCGCGACATCCACCGGGATCACATTGGCCACCGGCCCGCAGCTGGCATAGGACTCGCCGAAGATCCCGCCCGTGCAGCCACAGTCGCCAATGGCGACCACGAGCTTCGGGTCCGGCGTCGCCTCCCAGGTGCGGCGCAGTGCCGAGCGCATGTTGCGCGCAACCGGCCCGGTCACCAGCAGCAGGTCGGCGTGGCGCGGACTCGCCACGAAGCGGATACCGAGACCTTCCAGGTTGTAGATTGGGTTGTTCAGCGCATGAATCTCCAGTTCGCAGCCATTGCAAGAACCGGCGTCGATCGCACGGATGCACAACGCGCGCCCGAGTATCGTGCGGATCGCCTCGGCGAGCGCCTCGCGCTCGCGCAGCGTCTCCTCCGGTTCGGGGGCGTGCTCGCTCACCACACCAACGCGCTGGATCTGTCGCAGTGTCTTCCACATGGCCTAGAGATCGTGCCCGCTGTAGGAGAGGTTGAAGGACTTGTTGATCAGCGGAAAGTCCGGAACGATGTTGTCGATGATGGCATGCTCGAGGACCGGCCAGTTCTCCCACGAAGGATCGTGCGCGTGACAGCGGCGGATCGCTCCGTCAGGCCCCGCGAGCAGGGCGAGCAGTGCCGGACCCCGCCAACCCTCGATCAGCCCGAAGCCCAAGCCCGCCGGCGGTGCGGCCGGGACCGGGCTCGCGTGTGCGCCGCCCGGCATACGCTCGAGGATCTGCCCGATCAGGGCGCAGGACTCGAACAGCTCATCGAAGCGCACCGCAACCCGCGCGGCGACATCGCCCTCGCTGCGCGTGCAGGTGCGCACCGCCAGCTGATCGTACGGCGCCCAGGGCCGATCTACCCGCAGATCATGTGCCCGACCGCTGGCCCTGCCGGCGAGGCCAGTGAGTCCCAGACGCAGCGCGAGCGCGTGGCTGACGGTACCGGCCCCCACCAGCCGGTCACGCACACCCTCGTGCTCATCGAGGATGCCGCGCAGCACCCGCACCTCCGGCTCCAGCGCCTCCACGCATGCCGCCAGTCGCTGCGCACCGGCAGGCGTCAGATCCGCGTGGGTACCCCCGGGCACCACGAAATCGAGCAGGTAGCGCGCGCCGAGCGCCGCTTCGATCGAACGCAGCAGCTGCTCCTTGAGGCGCGAGAATTGCGCGAGTCCGAAGGCGAAGCCGGTGTCGTTGATGATCGCGCCCAGATCTCCCAGATGATTGCTGACGCGCTCGAGCTCCAGTGCCAGGGCACGCAGCCAGTGCGCACGCGGCGGAGGCACCACTCCCGCCAGGCCCTCCAGCGCCTGGCAGTACGCCCACGAGAATGCCACCGCGGAATCCCCCGAGATCCGCGCCGCGAGCTTCGCCCCCACGCCCAGCGGCAGCTGTGTGAAGCGCCGCTCGATACCTTTGTGTGCGTACCCGAGACGCTGCTCGAGCCGCAGGACCTTCTCTCCGACCACCGCGAAGCGGAAATGACCGGGCTCGATGATGCCGGCATGGACCGGTCCGACCGCGATCTCGTGTACGCCATCGCCTTCGACCCGCACGAACGCATACGGCGTCTGCGCCGATGCATGTGCCGGGGGTGACGGTGCCGCCGGCGGCGGCGCGAGCGGGTCGCGCAACGGATGGAAGTCCGGCGCCCACGCATCGTGGCGCAGCCAGGGCCTGCGATCCGGGTCGCTGCTGTGCAGCCCCGAGAGGTCGGCCAGCGCGCGCTGCTGCCGGCCGGCGCTCGGGAATAGCGTCTCGAGGCCCGGATACTCCAGCGAGGCGTCGGACATCCGCAGCTCGATCAGCAGCACGCCGGGATCGGCGCCAAAGGCCGCCACCACGCTCTGCGGGTCGCCGATCCCGCCGTGCGCCCAGAGCGCCAGCAATCGCCCGCCGCTGGCCGCTACTGCCTGGGCGATATCGCGCCACTCCTCGCTCGTGACCGTGCAAGTGCGCACGGCGGGCGCACCGGGAACGGCAACGGCGGAATCGAACCAGCGCTGCAGTGGCATGGCGCCCTTTCTCAGGGACCTCCGATGAGTCGGGCGGCGGACTGATACCACTGCGCCAGGTAAGGGGGAATGAAGACTCCGAGCAGCAGCACGAGCGCCAGGTGCGTGAATACCGGCAGCAGCGCCGGTGAGTGCGGCAGGCGCTTGCCGCTGGCCTCGCCGAACACCATCGGTTGCACCTTGCTCAATACCGCGGCGAACGCCACCGCGAGCGCGAGCAGCAGGATCGGGGTCGCCCATGGCTGCTGTTTCATCGCGCTCGTCAGGATCAGGAATTCGCTGGCAAATACGCCGAATGGGGGCATACCGAGGATCGCCAGCGCCCCGGTCATCAGACCCCAGCCGATCGCCGGGTTGGTCGTCGCCAGGCCATGAATGCGCTCGATCAGCTGGCTGCGGCATTTCTGCGCCGCATGGCCGGCAGCGAAGAAGATCGCCGATTTTGTCAATGAGTGGACGGTCATGTGCAGCAGCGCCGCAAAGATGGCGACCGGACCGCCCATGCCGAATGCGAAGGTGATGATGCCCATGTGCTCGATCGATGAGTAGGCGAATAGCCGCTTGATGTCGCGCTGCCGCCAGAGGAAAAATGCCGCCAGCAGCACCGAGGTCAGCCCGAAGCCCATCAGCATCTGTGCCGGCAGGCGCGAGTGCAGCGACCCGTCCACCAGCACCTTGCATCGCACTACCGCGTACAGCGCCACGTTGAGCAGCAACCCGGAAAGCACCGCGGATATCGGCGTCGGACCCTCCGCATGGGCATCCGGCAGCCAGTTGTGCAGCGGCGCGAGCCCGACTTTCGTGCCGTAGCCGACCAGCAGGAACACGAACGCCAGGCTCATGACCGCTGGCTCGAGCTGCCCCTTGACCGCGTCCAGGTGCGTCCACAGCAGAGCACTGACGCCAGCGGCCCCCAGCACCTTCTCGGCCGCGAAATAAACGAGGATGGTGCCGAACAGCGCCTGCGCGATGCCGACGCCGCACAGGATGAAGTACTTCCAGCCCGCCTCGAGACTGCCGGCGGTTCGATACAGCGTGACGAGCAGCACGGTGGAGAGCGTCGCGGCCTCCATGGCGACCCACAGCAGCCCCAGATTATTGGTCGTCAGCGCCGTGAGCATCGTCGTCATGAAGAGCTGGTACATGCTGTGGTAGAGCCGCAGGCGGCCGGCATTGAGGCGCCCGTGCTCGATCTCCACGCGCATGTAGGGTCGCGAGAAGATCGCCGTCGTGAGCCCGACGAAGGCGGTCAGTGCAACCAGGAACACATTGAAGGAATCGATGAAGAACTGCTCGTGCAGGAAGCCGAGGCTGCCGGTGCCGACCACCCGGACCGCGAGCGAGACCGCGGCAGCGAGCGTCACGAGGCTGAATGCAATGTTGAGCGCCGGCGCCTGGCGGGAGGCGCCCACCATTCCCAATATCAGCGCTCCGGCGAGCGGCGTACCGAGCAGCAGCGCGAACTCCATCACCGCTCCTCCTTGAGGGACTCGAAGTGCTGCAGGTCCAGGCTGTCGAACTGCTCGCGGATCTGGAAGAAGAACACGCCTAGCACGAGCATCGCGACCAGCACGTCCAGTGCAATTCCGAGCTCGACGATCATCGGCATCCCGTAGGTGGCGCTCATCGCCCCGAAGAACAGTCCGTTCTCCATCGACAGGAAGCCGACCACCTGCGACATCGCCTTGCGCCGTGTGATCATCGTCAGGAACGCGAGCAGGATCACGGCCACTGCAATGCCGATCGCGCTGCGCGTCGCCGTACTCGCCAGCGCCGCGACGGGCTGCGCGACCCCGAACGCGAATACGACTACGACCAGGCCCACGAGCATCGTGCCGGGGATGTTCAGCAGCGGTTCGGTGTCCCAGTACACCCCGAGGCGACGGATCAGGCGGTGCAGCAGGCGCGGCAGCACGATGACCTTGAGCGCGAGGGTCAGAGCCGCGGATACGTACAGGTGCGTCTCGTGAGTGCGCGCAGCCAGCAGCAGCGTCGCCGCAGCGAGCAGCGCTCCCTGGAAGGCCAGCAGGTTCACGAGCGCGACGATCCGGCGCTGCGCGAGCATTGCGAACGACACCAGCAGCAGCAGTGCCGCCAGCGCATTGAGTATCTGCAGGTCCAGGGACAGTGCGTTCATGGCTCGCCTCAGGCCCCCAGCAGCAGATGGACCAGCAGCCCGAGGACCGCGAACAGGAACGCGCTGGCAAGGAACTCCGGAGCGCGGAACACGCGCACCTTCGCCGACAGCGTCTCGATCAGCGCCAATCCCGCGCCCGCCACGGCCAGTTTGAGCGCCAGAATCGGTACCGAACTCACGAGCTCCATGGGCCCCTGTCCGACCGACACTCCCCATGGCAGGAACAGCGCAAAGCCGATGCAGGCGTAGTTGAACAGCTTCAGCGCCGCGGCCCACTCCATCAGTGCGAGGTGCCGCGCGGAGTATTCCAGCAGCATCGCTTCGTGCACCATCGTGAGTTCCAGATGCGTGGCCGGATTGTCGATCGGAATGCGCGCGTTCTCGGCCAGCAGCACCATCGTGAAGGCGACTGCGGTGAAGGCCAGGCTCGGATAGAGCGCGAGCCGCTGGGTGGCCAGGTGCTCCGAAATGGCCGGCAGCGCGGTGGTCGAGGAGATCAGCGAGGCCACGACGATCACCATCAGCAGCGCCGGTTCCGCCAGGAATCCGATCATCATCTCGCGGCGCGCGCCCATGGAGCCGAAGGCTGTGCCGACGTCGAGCGCAGCCAGCGACAGGAACACCCGCGCCGTGGCGAGCAGGCCGACCAGCGCGATCGAGTCGGCCACCGAGGTGAACGGCAGTCGGGTGCCCATCGACGGTATCACGGCCGCGGCGACCACCATGGTCGAGAACACGACGTACGGCGCCAGCCGGAACAGCGAGGAAGCGTTGAGCGCGAGCACGGCGTCCTTGTGGAACAGCTTGCGGATTGCACGATACGGCTGCAGCAGACTCGGCGCGCTGCGGTTGCCGAGCCAGGCCCGGCACTGGTTGATCCACCCGAGGAACAGCGGCGCGCTCGCGAGGGCCGCGAGCACCTCCAGCACCTGCGTGATCCACTCGAGCGCCTTCATGGCAGCGCGATCACAGTACGAACGCCAGCAGCAGCAGCAGGGTCAGGAAACTGTAGAGCAGATAGGCCGCGATGCGCCCCTGCTGCAGCCACGCCACGCGGTCGGAGACAGCGCGCACCAGGGCACCGATGGGTTGATACAGGCCACGCCACCAGCGATCCCCGATCCGCACCCGATAGCGCGGATGCGCATCGAATGGGCTCGGCAACTCGCGCTCGAGCACGAAGAAGGGTTCGAAGATATGCCTGATCGGCTGCCCGAAGCCTTCCGGACTGTCCTGCACCCGTGCCGACAGCGTTCCGTAGCCACAGTCCCAGGCCTCGGCCCGCCGCACGCGCTGGTGATACAGGCGACGCACGGCGTACATCGTCAGCAGGATCATCGCGGCAATAGTGGCGAGGAACACCAGCGGCGCGTACGAGGACTGCCGGCCGGGTAGCGGCGCCAGGCTCCACCACGGGGCCACGCCGCCCGCCCCGCGCCCGTCATCCAGATGCAGCAGCGCCGCCACCGTGCGCAGTCGCGGCAGGACCTGCGCCGGAAGTACGCCTAGCAGCACGCATCCAGCCGCCAGCCAGAGCAATCCGAGGCGGGCCAGCAGCCCCGGATCCCGCGCATCGCTGCCAGCGGCGCTGCGAGCCCGGCCGAGGAACACGACACCGAAGAATTTCACCATCACGTAGGCCGCCAGCGCGGCCGCCAGCACCAGCACCGCGGCACCCATCGGCAGCAGCATGTTCACGAAGGTACGCGGCACGTCGGGCGCGAACAGGAACGCCTGCAGCAGCAGCCATTCCGACACAAAGCCGTTCAGCGGCGGTAGTCCGGCCAGCGCCAGCGCCCCTACCAGTGACGCCCACGCGAGCCATGGCATGCGATGGATGAGCCCACCGAGCCGCCCCATGTCGCGTTCCCCCGTGGCCTGTAACACCCCGCCGGCGCCAAGGAACAGCAGGCTTTTCATGAACGCATGATTGAGGGCGTGGTACAGCGCCGCCAGCAGCGCCAGAGCCGCCACCCCGCGCATGCCGACACCCTGGAACACCAATGCGAGTCCCAGCCCGGTCGCGAGAATGCCGCTGTTCTCGATCGATGAGTAGGCCAGCAGGCGCTTCATGTCGCTTTGCGCTGCGGCAAACACGACGCCATACAGCGCCGTGTACAGGCCGATGCCCAGCAGCACGATGCCACACCACCAGGCCGGCGCCGCGATCAGATCGAGACTGACACGCACCATGCCATAAAGCGCCATCTTGATCATGACACCGCTCAGCAGTGCCGAGACCGGCGAGGGCGCCGCAGGATGCGCCTCCGGCAGCCAGACGTGCAGCGGTACCAGACCGGCCTTGGCGCCGAAACCGAATAGCGCCAGCAGCAGCGCCACGGCCGACCAGGACGCGGACAGCCTTGCAGTGCGCATCGCGTCGAACGTGAACTGCCAGCTCCCACCCTGCAGCACACCGAAGCTCAGCAGGATCGCGAGCGCTCCGACGTGGGCGACCAGCAGGTACAGGAATGCAGCCTGCCGCACCTGGGGCGCATGATGCTCGGTCGCGACCAGGAAGTACGAAGACAGCGCCATGGTCTCCCAGGCGAGCATGAAGCTGTAGGCATCATCAGCCAGGAGCACGAATCCCATGCTGGCGAGGAACAGGTGGTACTGCAGACCGATCAGCCCGGGTGAGCCTGACGAGGGGTGGCGGAAATACTCAGCGGCAAACAGCGACACTCCCGCCGAGGCGCCACCGAGCAGCACGAGGAACACTGCCGACAGGGCATCGAGCCGCAGGTGCATCGGCAGGTCGGGCAGCCCGATCAGCAGCACCACGCGCTCGGGCGGCGCACCGAGACTGACCAGTGCTACCGCCGCCAGCGCCAGACCGGCGCAGGCCCCGGCCGGCAGCAGTGCACCGCACATCCAGCCACGGTGCGTCGGCCGCAGCGCGGCGAGCAATCCGAGGCAGAGCCACGCGCACAATACGGCGAGACACAGCGCGAGGGGCGAATGGGGCACGGTCAGCGCGGCGGACACGGGTCGGCATCTCCGGAAGACGGACGGCGCTCTGGGATGATCCCGGTTCGCATGTTACTTCAATGTGCCTTGTATTATCATCCGGGCATGAGCATGGAGCAGCGCACCGCACGGCTGACGATCCTGATCGATCCGCGCAAGAAACGGGTGTTCGAGCGCCTGTGCGCCGAGGACGACGCGACGCCGTCACAGATCGTGCGCCGACTGATCCGTCGCTATATCGAGGAGCGCACCGGAAGTCCCTGGACACCCGAGGACGAGGCCGCCGAAGGGCGTGCCACGGCCCGCCGCCCGACGCGCCGCGCGCAGCGCGACTGATATAATCCGCCGCCGGCAGCAGCGGCAGGAGCGCCGTCATCAACAAGCACATCGTGATCAGGGAGATCGAGCGTCCCGCAGCCGCGCATCTCGCCGCCCTGGGCGAATGCGGCGTCGCGACCGTGCATGAGGCCCAGGGCCGCAGTGGTCTGCTCGCCTCCTACATGCGCCCGATCTACCGCCCAGCCCTCGCCGCAGGCAGCGCGATTACCGTGCTGGTACCTCCCGGCGACAATTGGATGCTGCATGTAGCGATCGAAGTGTGCCGCCCTGGGGACCTGCTGGTCGTAGCGCCGAGTTCACCGTGCGAAGACGGCTATTTCGGGGACCTGCTGGCCACCTCCGCGAGCGCGCGCGGCGTCAGGGGCCTGATCATCGACGCCGGTGTGCGCGACGTTGCGACGCTCACTGCGATGGGATTTCCGGTGTGGAGCAAGACCATCTTCGCGCAGGGCACCGTCAAGGCGAGCCTCGGAGCGGTCAATGTGCCGATCATCTGCGCGGGCGCACGGATCGAGCCAGGCGACGCGATCATCGCCGATGACGACGGCGTGGTGTGCGTGAGCCGGCAGCGCTGCGAGGAAGTGGCCGCCGCCGCGACCCGGCGGGTAGCGGCCGAAGAGGACAAGCGGCGCCGGCTGGCGGCCGGCGAACTCGGACTGGATCTGTACCGGATGCGCGAGCAGCTCGCGGCGCTCGGCCTCGAATACCGCTGAAGCGAGTGCCGCTGACGTGAACCGGCCGCCTCAGCGCGCGATCCCCTGCACGCTGATGCGGGGTGGAACCTCGAAGGGGCCCTACTTCGTCGCATCCGACCTGCCCGGCGATGCCAGGGCACGCGACCGCGTGCTGCTGGCCGTGATGGGCTCGCCCGATCCGCGCCAGATCGACGGTCTCGGCGGCGCAGACCCGCTGACCAGCAAGGTCGCGATCGTGTCCCGCTCCGAGCGTCCCGGCATCGATGTCGATTATCTGTTCGCACAGGTGGTGCTCGACGAACCGCTCGTCGACGTGAGTCCCAACTGCGGCAACATGCTGGCCGGTGTGGCGCCGTTCGCAATCGAACGCGGACTGGTGAGCGCCCAGGATCCGCTGACGCGCGTTTCGATCTACATGGTCAATACCGGCAACCGCGCGGTGGCCCAGGTCGAGACACCGGGTGGGATCGTGCGCTACGACGGTCCGGCCGCGATTGCCGGGGTGCCGGGTACGGCGGCCCCGATCCACATCGAATTTCTCGATACCGCCGGATCGGTCTGCAAGGCGCTGCTGCCGACGCGTGCTGCGCGCAACACGGTCGAAGGCATCGAGGTCACCTGCATCGACAACGGTATGCCGGTGGTCGTGATACCGGCTGCGGCGCTCGGCAAGACCGGCTACGAGACTCCCGCCGCGCTCGATGCCGACGCGGCCTTCAAGGCGCGGCTGGAGCGCATCCGGCTTGCTGCCGGGGCGCTCATGGGCCTGGGGGACGTGACCCGCAAGGTGGTGCCGAAGATGACGCTGATTGCTCCGCCACGCGACGGCGGCCACGTGTGCACCCGCACGTTCATTCCGCACCGCTGCCACGCCGCGATCGGCGTGCTGGGCGCGGTCAGCGTCGCCACCGCCTGTGCGCTGCCGGGATCGGTCGCGCAGGGTATCGCGCTGCCGGCGCAGGGCTCCCCGCTCGTCATGTCGGTCGAGCACCCGAGCGGCGAGTTCACCGTCACGCTCGAAACGGCCGGCAGCGGCCCGGACTTCAGCGTGCGCCGATCCGGGCTCATGCGTACGGCACGCGCGCTGATGCGCGGAGAAGTGCTGATCCCGGCGGCAGCCTGGCAGGAATCCTGACGGCGGCCGGCAACAGCATTACCGCTCGTGCTCGACGTCACTGCCCTTGCTGGCGCAGGCGGGCATCCAATCGCGGGAACACGCGCCGTGCATTGCCCTCGTAAACGCGCGCGCGCGTAGCCTGGTCGAGCGCCAGCGCATCCACGTAGCGCCTGGTGTCATCGTAGTAATGCCCAGTACGCGGATCGATACCGCGCACGGCACCCACCATCTCGGAGCCGAACAGGATGTTGTCGACCGGCACGACCTTGAACAGCAGCTCGATGCCCGGCAGGTGATACACGCAGGTGTCGAAGTAGACATTGTGCAGCAGCAGTTCCTCGAGTGGCGGGCGCTTGAGATCCTGGGCGAGTCCGCGGAAGCGGCCCCAGTGGTAGGGCACCGCCCCACCCCCGTGCGGAATGATGAAGCGCAGCGTCGGGAAATCGCGGAACAGGTCTGAGGTGAGGAATTGCATGAACGCCGTGGTATCGGCGTTCAGGTAGTGCGCCCCGGTCGCATGGAAGTTCGCATTGCACGATGCGCTCACGTGCACCATCGCCGGCACATCCAGCTCCACCATCCGCTCGTACAGCGGGTACCAGTGGCGATCGGTCAGCGGCGGGGAATTCCAGTGCCCGCCTGAAGGATCCGGATTGAGGTTGCAGCCGATGAAGCCGAGCTCGCGCACGCAACGCTCGAGTTCGGCGGCGCTGCCCGCCGGGTCCACGCCCGGGGACTGGGGCAGCTGGCACACGCCGGCGAAATTTGCCGGATACAGCTCGCAGACTCGGTGGATCAGGTCGTTGCAGACGCGAGTCCATGCAAGGCTGGTCGCCTCGGTGCCGAGGTGATGCCCCATCGCCGATGCGCGCGGCGAGAAGATCGTGAGATCAGTGCCGCGCTCGCGCTGCAGGCGCAGCTGCGCCTGCTCGAGACTTTCGCGGATCTGGTCATCGCCGATCCGCGGCAGCCCTGACGCAGCGCCACCGCCGCCCTTGAGCGCGGCGAGCTGCGCGTCGCGGTAGACCTGCAGCGGCGCCGGCGCCGTGGTGTAGTGTCCGTGGCAGTCGATGATCATGTGCCGCGCAGCGCCTGCTCGAGCCGATCGAGGGTGCGCATCGCCCCGAGGCACTGGGCGACACTCGCGTTCGGCTCGCGCCCCTCCCTGATGGCCGCGAAGAATTCCCGGTCCTGCAGCTCGATGCCGTTCATCGAAACGTCTACGCTCGACACGTCGATCTGATTGTTCTTGCCGTCGAACAGGTCATCGTAACGGCATATGTAGGTGCCGTGGTCGCAGATGTAGCGGAAGAACGTTCCGAGGGGCCCGTCGTTGTTGAACGACAGTGACAGAGTGCAGATAGCCCCACCGGGTACTTTCATGCCGATGCTCATGTCCATGGCAATACCCAGCGTCGGACTGACGGGTCCCTGAAGCGCGAAGCACTGCGCAACCTGCTGACCGGTCTGGTACTGGAACAGATCCACCGTATGGCAGGCATGGTGCCACAGCAGATGATCGGTCCAGCTGCGCGGCTTGCCGAGCGCGTTCATGTTGGTGCGGCGGAAGAAATAGGTCTGCACGTCCATCTGCAGCACCTTGAGCTCTCCGGCCAGGATGCGCCGATGCAGCCACTGGTGGCTCGGGTTGAAGCGCCGTGTGTGACCACCCATCGCCACCAGTCCGGTCTGCTGCTGGGTCCGCACGATCTGCTCCGCGTCCGAGAGCGAATCGGCGATCGGGATTTCGATCATCACGTGCTTGCCGGCGTCCATGCACTGCAGCGCCTGCGCCGCATGCAACTGCGTCGGCGAAGCGAGCAATGCGGCTTCCACTCCGGGCTGGCTCAGGGCCAGCGCCAGATCGCTCGTGTAGTGCGGAATCTTCCACTGCCGCGCCAGCTCGGCTGTGGTTTCCGGATTCCGGCTCACGAGCGATGCAACCTCGATGCCCGGAATGCGCGCCATCGCCTCGAGATGCTTGATGCCGAACGCGCCGGCCCCAGCCAGTACCACCTTCATGTTCTTGCCCCCGCGTTTTCGAGGATCAGGTGACCCACTGCCGTGTTGGACGCCGGCACGTGATAGAAGCGATGCACGGTCCGCACATGCGCGTCGAGCGCGCCGCGCATGATCAGCCACATGACCAGCTCTATCCCCTCGGAGCCGGCCTCGCGCAGGTACTCGATGTGCGCAATGCGCGCGAGGGATTCCGGGTCAGGGCCGATGGTGTCGAGGAAATGGTTGTCGAACGGCTGGTTGATCAGCCCGGCCCGCGGACCCTGGAGCTGGTGCGACATGCCGCCGGTTCCCCAGACCATGACCCGCAGCGGCTTCGGATACGAGACAATGGCGCGGCGCAAGGCCTGTCCGAGGTTGAAGCAGCGCCGACCGGTGGGCGGCGGATACTGCACCACGTTCACCGCCAGCGGGATCACGCGACACGGCCACTCCTGCGGCTGGCCGAACACCAGTGACAGCGGCACCGTGAGCCCATGATCGACGGCCATGCGATTCACGATGGTGAGGTCGAACTCGTCCAGGATCAGCGACTGCGCGATATGTGCCGCAAACTCGGCGTCACCGTGCACCGGCGGCACGGGCCGCGGACCCCAGCCCTCGTCGGCCGGCAGGAATTCCTCGGCGCAGCCGAGCGCGAAGGTCGGAATGAGCTCGAGCGAGAACGCAGAAGCGTGATCGTTGTAGACCAGCAGGATCACGTCCGGCGGGTGCTCGATGATCCAGCGCCGGGTGAACTCATAGCCCTCGAACAGCGGCTGCCAGTACGGCTCCCGGGTACGCCCCAGATCGATGGCAGCGCCGATGGCCGGCACGTGCGAGGTGGCCAGTCCCGCGTAGATCACGGCCATCGGCTCATTTCCATTCCGAGCGGAACCGATTGCCATCGGGCGTTCGCCCACCCGAGCGCATCATCTGCGCATACTGCTCCTGGCTCATCCCGGTCATCTGCGCGGCCGCGTACTGGAACGAGTGGCCGTCGGTCGAGAACAGCTTGGCGAGGAAATAGATGTTGCCACCGAGCGCGATCATGTGGTTCCAGTCGCGCCCGATCACCGCGTCGCGCTGTGCGTCGGTCATCGGGAAGCGCTGCAGATAGGCGCGCTCGTCCGCCTTGAAGGCCGCCCGGTGCTCCGGCGTCATCAGCGACATGCAGAACATGTTCAGGTGGTAACCGACGCGCGCGCGCTCAGCGTCGAACACCGTCGTGCCCGGAATGTCGTCATAGTCGTGCGCCGCAGTCATGCGATCGAATCCGTAAACTGGTAGAGCCGATGCGGGTTGTCCACCAGGATCCTGCGCTGCAAGGTGGGCTCGGGCATCATCAGCGGAATCAGGTCGACCAGGTCGCCGTCGTTCGGCATGTGGCGCGATATGTTCGGATGCGGCCAGTCCGTGCCCCAGAGGATGCGATCGGGTGCGGCCTCGATGAGTGCACGGGCGAAGGGCACCGCGTCCGTGAATGGCGCACCGGCGCTCGAGATGCGCTCGGCGCCGCTGATCTTGATCCAGCAGCGCTCATTACCGCAGGCCAGCTGCAGCAGCGCCCGGAACGGCGCCTGCGCCAGGCCGTCGCGCGTCGGCACGCGGCCCATGTGGTCGATGATGAACGGCACCGGCAGGCCCTTGAGCAGGCCATCGAACTCGAGCAGGTCCGCGGCATCGAAGTGCAGATCGACATGCCATCCGAGCGGCCGGATGCGCGCCAGCACCCGCGCGAACTCGCCCAGGTCGGGAACGCCGCCCAGGTGCTTGACGAAGTTGAAACGCACGCCACGGAATCCGGACTCGTGCAGGCGCTCGAAATCCCTGTCGGTAAAGCTGTCATCGGCGTTGGCCACGCCGCGATAGCGCCCCCCGCTACCCGCGATCGCATCGACGATGACCCGGTTGTCCCGTCCGTGGCAGCTCGCATTGACCAGTACGGCGCGCGTCAGCCCGAGGGTCGCCTGCAGCTCCTGGAAGCGGGCCAGCGGCGCATCAGGCGGCGTGTAGGTCCGTTCCGGGGCGTACGGATAGCGCTCCGCCGGACCGAAGATATGACAATGCGCATCGCAGCTCCCCGCCGGCGGCCGGAAGCGCGGTACGCGGGTGTCGGGGTCCGGCGCCCTGCAGGTAGGAATGCTCATCGTGACTCGTACCGGACCTGTGACAGCCCGTAATCCTAGCCGCCCGATGGATGCCGCACAACGCTCAGGGCGCCGTGCCGGCCGGCTCAGGGGAGGAATACCCAGTCGCGCTCGATGATGCCGGCCCGCCGCAGGTGCAGGATGATGGTATCGGCCGACTGCTCGGCGCTGGCCCCGCTGGTGTCGATATGCAGCTCGGGACTCTGCGGGGCCTCATACGGAGAGTCGATTCCGGTGAAATTGCGCAGCTGACCCGCGCGCGCCTTGCGGTACAGACCCTTGGGATCGCGCCGCTCGGCTTCTTCGAGAGTCGTGTCAACGAAGATCTCGATGAATTCGCCCGCCGCGAACAGCGAACGCGCGAGCTCCCGCTCCGCACGAAACGGCGAAATGAACGATACCAGGACGATCAGTCCGGCATCGAACATGAGCTTCGCGACCTCGGAGACGCGGCGTATGTTCTCGACCCGGTCTTCATCGGCGTACCCGAGATCACTGTTCAGTCCATGCCGCACATTGTCGCCGTCGAGCAGATAGGTGTGGCAGCCCGAGCCATACAGCTTCTTTTCCACCAGGTTCGCGATCGTGGACTTGCCGGCCCCCGACAGGCCGGTGAACCACAGCACGCACGGCTTCTGGTGCTTCTGCGCGGCGCGCGCCTTGCGGTCCACGTCCAGAGTCTGCCAATGCAGCTCCGCCTCGTGGTGCAGCGCGGCCTGCAGCAGTCCCGCCCCGACGGTCTGGTTGCTGATGCGGTCGATCAGGATGAATCCGCCAGTGTCGCGGTTGCGCGTGTAGGGATCGAATGCCAGCTGCTGGTCGAGGCTTAAGACGACGGCGCCGATCTCGTTGAGCGCGAGCCGGTCGGCGGCCTGGTGCTCGAGCGTGTTGACGTCGATCCGGTATTGCAGCGCCGAGACCGCAGCCGAGAGCGTACGCGTACCGCACTTGAGCAGGTAGCGTCGGCCGGGCAACATCGGCTCCTCACCCATCCAGACCAGCGTGGCCGTGCAACGATCCCCCAGCAGCGGCGGCGCATCCCCAGCGGTTATCAGGTCCCCGCGACTGACGTCGATTTCATCCTCGAGCGTGAGCGTGACCGACTGGCCCGCCACCGCCAGCGCCAGATCGCCGTCCGCGGTCACGATCCGCTGCACGCGACTCGCCAGCCCCGAGGGCAGAACGCGCAGCCGCTCGCCAACCCGCACCGAACCGCTGGCAATCAGGCCCGAGAAGCCGCGAAACTCGGGATTCGGACGGTTGACCCGCTGCACCGGCAGCCGGAACGCCTCTTCGGTGCCGGGCTGTCCGACGGGCACCTGCTCGAGATGCGCCAGCAGCGTGGGTCCGTGGTACCAAGGCATGGACGCCGCAGCCTCCACGACATTCTCGCCGCGCAGTGCCGACAGCGGGATGGCCACCACGTCCTGCAGTCCGATCTGCACCGCGAACTGCCGGTAGGCCCGCTCCACGTCGGCAAATATTTCAGCCGAGTAGCCGGCCAGGTCCATCTTGTTGACCGCCAGCACGACGCGGCGGATCCCCAGCAGCGAAACCAGATAGCTGTGCCGTCGCGTCTGCGTGAGCACGCCCTTCTGCGCGTCGACCAGGATGATCGCCAGATCGGCGGTCGAGGCGCCGGTTACCATGTTGCGCGTGTACTGCTCGTGGCCCGGGGTATCCGCAACGATGAACTTGCGATGCTCGGTGGTGAAGAACCGATAGGCCACGTCGATCGTGATGCCCTGCTCCCGCTCGGCCGCGAGGCCATCGACCAGCAGCGCGAAATCCAGCGCATCGCCCTGCGTCCCGAGCTTCTTCGAATCGCTCTCGAGAGCCGCGAGCTGATCGTCGAACAGCATGCGCGATTCGAACAGCAGCCGCCCGATCAGCGTGCTCTTGCCGTCATCCACGCTGCCACAGGTGATGAAGCGCAGCAGATCCTTGCGCGCCTGGCCCTCGAGCCAGAGCTCGAGCGCGCCCCGCGAATTCAATTCAGCGTTCATCAGAAATAGCCTTCCTGCTTCTTCTGCTCCATCGAGGCGCCCGCGTCGCGATCGATGACCCGGCCCTGGCGCTCGGAGGTGCGGGCTGACAGCATCTCCTCGATGATCTGGGACAGCGTGGCGGCCTCGCTGGGAATCGCGCCGGTGAGCGGATAGCAGCCGAGCGTACGAAAGCGTACCCGGCGCAGCTGCGGCCGCTCGCCCGGGTGCAGCGGCATGCGCTCGTCATCGACCATGATCAGCGTGCCATCACGTTCGACGACCGGGCGCATGGCAGCGAAGTACAGCGGCACGATCGGAATGTGTTCCTGGTGGATGTACTGCCAGATATCGAGTTCGGTCCAGTTCGAGAGCGGAAAAACCCGCAGGCTCTCGCCCTTGGCGATGCGCGTGTTGTACAGGCGCCAGAGCTCGGGGCGCTGGCGCTTGGGATCCCAGCGGTGCTGCGCCGACCGGATCGACACGACCCGCTCCTTGGCCCGCGATTTCTCCTCGTCGCGCCGCGCACCGCCGAAAGCGGCATCGAAGCCATGCAGATCGAGCGCCTGTTTGAGCGCCTGCGTCTTCATGATGTCGGTATGTACGGCGCCGTGCGTGAACGGATTGATGCCCTGCTCCACTCCTTCCCGGTTGATGTGGACGATCAGGTCCAGGCCCATCCGCCGCGCCGTTTCGTCGCGGAATGCGATCATCTCGCGGAATTTCCAGGTCGTGTCGATGTGCAGCAGCGGGAACGGCAGGCGGCCCGGAAAGAAGGCCTTGATCGCGAGGTGCAGCATGACCGAGCTGTCCTTGCCGATGGAATACAGCATGACCGGCCGCTCGCACTCGGCCACCACCTCGCGAAAGATATGGATGCTCTCGGCCTCGAGCCGAGCCAGATGCGACAGTTTGGACATTACCGGTCGGCTACCCCGCTGCGACGCGGGCGCGATTCTATATTTTCGCTGCCGTTATGTGCTTATTCTGGTTTTGAGACTGGAACGCGGTAGGCGGGGTGAAGGTCGTCATCGGCGCACTGTGCCCGACGAAATAGATGCGCGCGAGTTCATCGTTGGCGCGAGCCAGCGAAAGCTGCAGCCGGTCGATGAATTCGTGCAGACCGCCCTGCTCCAGCGTTTCGAAACGGGTGCCATGCAGGGCGCGACGCATGCGCGCCACGCGCCGCAGCAGCGGTTCGCTGTGCCGCAACCGGTGCAGGACCTCTTCCGCACGCCGCAGGCAGCATACGCAGGCACGGGGGAACTGCTCGTCGGTCAGCAGGAAGCGCACCACGCCAGCGCCGTACACGCGCTCCCGGGTCTTCAGGCGGTACATCTGGTATCCGGAAAGCGAACGCAGCACGCTCATCCACAGCACGGTCTCGAACGGCCGCAGCTCCTCGGCGTTGGCCGTCACCATCATCGCGGCCGCGCGCACATCCACGATCCGGCTGGTCATGTCGGCGCGCTCGATATTGCGGCCCAGCGTCAGGAACGTCAGCGCATCGCCCTCGTTGAATATGCCCTCGAACATGCCCGTCAGGGTCTGCGTCGAGACCGTCACGCGGCGCAGGAACGCGTATCGCGTACGCTTGGCCGCGGCCTCCGCGGCACGCTCGCCGACGTAGAGGTACAGCTCGTTGATATGCTCCCAGACCTCGCGCGGCAGGATGTCGCGCACCGTGCGCGCGATCTCTCGCGCCCGCGCGATCGAGGTCAGCATCGAACCATGGTTCTCCTCGTCGGCCACGATGAAGCGCAGCACCGACTGCTCGCTGTAGTCCTTGGCCTTCGCGAGGTAGCCAGCCTCGTTACCGGTAATGGTGATGAGCGGCCGCCACCCGGGGCTCAGCCGCTGCGGCAGGTCGAGCATCAGGCTGGCGCTCACGTCCAGCAGACGGGCGAGGTTCTCGGTGCGCTCCAGGTAGCGCGCCAGCCAGTAGAGGTTGTCAGCTACGCGTGAGAGCATTTTCGGCCGCTGTATCCACGATCCAGGTGTCCTTGCTGCCACCACCTTGCGAGGAATTGACCACCAGCGATCCCTTGCGCATCGCCACGCGTGTCAATCCGCCGGTCGTGACCTGGACCTGCCGTCCCGAGAGGATGAAGGGGCGCAGATCGAGGTGGCGGGGTTCGATGCCTCCCTCCACCAGTGTCGGCGTGGTGGACAGGCTGATCACGGGCTGGGCAATGTAGTTGCGCGGATCATGTTCAATCAATCCGGCGAAGCGCTCGCGCTCCGCGGCGGTGGACTTCGGTCCCATCAGCATACCGTAGCCACCGGATTCGTTCGCAGGCTTCACCACCAGGTTGGCCAGATTGGCCAGCACGTGCCGCCGCTGTACCTCGTCGCAGCACAGGAACGACGGCACGTTCGGCAGGATCGCGTCCTGGTCGAGATAGTAGCGGATCATCGCCGGTACAAAGGTATAGACCAGCTTGTCGTCGGCGACTCCGGCCCCGGGGGCATTGGCGAGTGCGACATTCCCGGCCCGCCAGGCACGCATCAGCCCTCGAACCCCGAGGGTCGAGTCCGGGCGGAAGGATTCGGGGTCGAGGAACAAGTCGTCGACGCGGCGGTAGAGCACGTCGACCCGCTGCCACCCTTCAATCGTGCGCATATAGACGACGTCGTCGGCCCCGACCACCAGATCACCACCCTCGACCAGCTCGCAACCCATCTGCTGCGCCAGATAGGCGTGCTCGAAATATGCAGAGTTGTAGATACCGGGTGTCAGCACGGCCACTTCCGGCTGCGCGACACCGCGCGGCGCGATGGCACGCAGCAGGTCGAAGAGCTGCGAAGGATAGTCGTCGACCGGCAGGATGCCGGCGGCCTCGAACACCTCCGGAAAAACGCGCTTGACGACCTGACGGTTCTCGAGCATGTAGGACACGCCAGACGGCACGCGCAGGTTGTCTTCGAGCACATAGACCGTGCCGTCCCCGCCACGCACCAGGTCGGAGCCGCAGATATGCGCCCAGATTCCCAGCGGCGGGTCGATCCCTGCGCATTGCGCGCGGTAGTTGGCCGAGTTCACCAGGTGCTCGCGCGGGAAGACCCCGTCGCGGACGATGCGCTGCTCGTGGTAGATGTCGTCGATGAACAGGTTCAGCGCCTGGGCGCGCTGCTGCAGCCCGGCCTCGATGCGCCGCCACTCATCGAGTGGGATCACGCGCGGGATGATGTCGAGCGGCCAGGCACGGTCGATCGATCCGCCCTCCTCGTGGTACACCGTGAAGGTGATGCCCATGCTGCGAATGGCAACCTCGGCGGCTTTCTGCCGTGCGGCGAGTTCTTCAGGGCCCAGTGCCGAGAGGAACTCGATCAGCGCGCGCGCCGCGATGCGCGGAGTGCCACCCGGCCCGATGAGCTCATCGAAGCTCGCCGTCGCGGGGTAATGGTCCCAGGCAATGCGCATGCAGTCTCGAGAGGGTCCCGTAGGTCCGATTTGCCGTTACAGTAACAGGGCGCGCGAACCGAATGAACAGCGGCACCACAAAGCATCCAAATGGCGCAATTCGGCTAGACTGACGCACGTTCCTGGTGCATAGACAATCCAAATTCATGGATCAGCAATGACTTACTGCCTGGCGTTGAAACTCAAGGACGGCCTCGTTTTCGCGTCCGACTCGCGCACCACTGCCGGTGTCGACTACATCAGTACCTATCGCAAGATGCACGTGTTCCGCCCGGCGCGGGACCGGCTGGTCGTCGTGCTGACTTCCGGCAATCTTGCGACGACGCAGGAAGTGCTCGACAACCTGCGCCGCGATCTCGCCGTGGGCGAGGATCGCGAGAACCTTGGCAATGTCTCCTACCTGTTCGAGGCGGCACGCTACGTCGGCAAGGTACTGTGCACCGTCGTGCAGCAGTATCGGGAGGCCCTGAAGCAGAGTGGTGGAGATGCGCGCGCAACGCTGATCGTCGGCGGCCAGATCGCCGGGCAGCCGCCGGAACTCTACCTGGTCTATCCGGAAGGCAATTATGTCGCGGCCACCGATGAGACGCCTTTCCTGCAGCTCGGCGAATTCAAGTACGGCAAGCCGATACTGTCGCGCATCGCCGGCGCGAACCTGTCGCTCGACGACGCCGCGCGTCTCGCGCTGATCTCGTTCGACGCGGCGATGAAATCGAATCTCTCGGTGGGACCGCCGGTGGAGCTGGCGATCTATCCGCAGGACACGCTGCAGTTCTCGCACCAGCTGGCCTTTGACGCCGATTCGGAGTTTTTCCGCGGCTTCTGCCGCCGCTGGAACGAGAAGCTCAAGAGCGCGTTTCGCCAGTTGCCGCGGTTCGACTGGGAGCGCACACCGCCCGCCGAGCGGTAGCGCAGTGACCACGCCAGGCGCCCCGCCCGATCCGCTCGCGCAGCGCCGGATCGCCGTGGCGGAAAGTCGTGAACTCGACCTGTTTGCGGCGCTGCTCGAGCGTCGCGGGGCCACGGTACTACGCTACCCGCTGGTGCAGATCATCGATGCGCCGGATCCGCAGCCGATCCTCGTGTGGTCGCGCCGATTCGCGGCCGGTGGCTGCGACGACCTGATCCTGCTGACCGGCGAAGGTCTGCGCCGGCTGCTGCACTGCATCGACCGCCACGAGGCCACCTTGCGGGGATCGTTTCTCGAAGCGCTGGCCCGGGTGCGTAAGATCACCCGCGGGCCAAAGCCGGCCCGGGCGCTGCGTGAGCTCGGGTTGCAAAGCGATCTTCCGGCCGAAGTTCCGACGACGCCGGGCCTGATCGCCCTGTTGCGCCCACTGCCACTGCGGGACCGTCGCGTCGGCGTACAGCTGTATGGCGGGGAGGCGAACCTGCCGCTGATCGATTTTCTGATAGAAGCCGGCGCGCAGGTATCTACGGTCGCCCCGTACCGCTACGCCGACCAGGCCTCCGACATGGCCGTGCAGGAGCTGCTTGGGCGCATGCGCCAAGGCGAGATCGATGCGATCGCCTTCACCAGCAAGGCCCAGGTGGAGCGGCTGTTTCGTGCGGGGAAACCCGAGGAGGTGCGCGCGGCACTGGCGGCGACCGCCGTGGCGGCCGTGGGCCCGGTGGTAGCCGAGAGCCTTGGCGCGCATGGCGTGGACGTGGGAGCGATGCCCCCGGGCAGTTGGCACCTGAAGCCGCTGGTCGCGGCGCTGGGGGAGCTGCTCGGCGCGGTGCGCGGCTAGGAATACATCCGCTGCAGATAGCCGAGGAACTGCTCGAGTTCCGGCTTCGTGAACCGGTTCGCCATGTGCTTTTCGAGCTGACGCACCTGCTGCATCAGCGCCTCGAGTTCGGCACTTCCGGATTCCGTCAGAAAGATACCCTGCCGCCGGCGGTCGCGCGTGCAACGGCGCCGTTCGATCAGGCCGGCGCGCTCGAGCCGGTCGAGCAGTGCAACGATGCTGGCCTTGTCCACTCCGAGGTGCGTACCGAGCTCGATCTGGGCGATCCCGGAATTCGAACGCACCAGCACCAGCAGGCTGAACAGTCCGGGGCGTATCTTGTTCTCGCCGATGAAACTGACGTAGGTACGCCAGGATGCCTGGTGGGCACGGCGCAGGTTGTAGCCGAGCAGCCTTGGCAGCATGCCAAGATCGACCTTGGCCCCCGCGGCCCGCTCCCGCGTCGCGACCCGCTTTGGCCCCGCTGGGCGCTTCTCTCGGCTGCGGACGGCATGGCTACCCAGTTGTTCCATAGCGCTGGCACTCCCCCCAAATGATACTTAATGCGAGACCGGCATGTTCGGGTACCTTGGACCGCGAGGCAGGCGCGGCGCATCAGTATATTTACGTTATTGTTCGCACTGCAAATAGATTGTCGCGAATAACGCGAATGCGTTCGGTTGCGTCGACTTCAGGGCGCAGGGCCGCTTCAGGGCGCAGGGCCGCCGCGGCCGTCATGGCTCGAGAGCGGGCCGTACAGGTCCGGCCGCCGGTCGCGAAACACGAACCATCCCGCCCGCCCGCGCCGCAGCTGCTCGAGGTCAAAGCTGGCAGTGATGATGGCCTCGCTCTCCTGGTCGGCTTCGGCCACCAGTGCGCCGGTCGCATCGGCGATGAAGGAAGAGCCGTAGAAGCGCAGGTGCAGCCCGACCGGGTCCTGGCGCGAGCGCTCGACGCCGATGCGATTGCTGGCGATGAGCGGCATCAGATTTGCCGCTGCATGACCCTGCTGCGTGCGCTGCCAGTGCAGGCGCGAATCGACTGGAGGGGCCGGCGGGGGCTCGCTGCCGATGGCGGTCGGGAACAGCAGCAGCTCGGCACCGAGCAGTGCCATGATCCTGGCGGACTCCGGAAACCACTGATCCCAGCAGATTCCAACCCCGAGGCAGCCGTAGCGCGTGTGCCAGACCCGGAAGCCGGTATCGCCGGGGCTGAAGTAGAATTTCTCCTGGTAGCCAGGCCCCTGCGGAATGTGGGACTTGCGGTAGATTCCCAGCCGGGCGCCGTCCGCATCGAACAGCGCCAGCGAATTGAAATAGGCGTTGCCGTCACGCTCGAAGAAGCTCACGGGCAGCACCACGCCCAGATCCGCGGCCAGCCGCCCGAAGCGCCTCAGCAGCGGACTGTCGTCCGCCGACTCGGCCAGGGTCAGGTACTGCGCATCCTGCTCGATACAGAAGTATGGCGTCGCGAACAGCTCCTGCAGCAGGATCACCTGGGCGCCGCGCGCATGAGCCTCGCGCACCAGCCGCTCGGCGCGCTGCGCGTTGTCCTCGAGGTCCCAGCTGCAGGCGAACTGTGTGGCCGCGACCGTGACGCGTCGAGCCTGCGCCTCAGGCATGTGCCCGCCGACCGTCTGCGCCGCGCAGCCGCTCTGTAATCGCGATCGCGGTACGCAGCGCGCGCAGCCCGTCCTCGCCGCTCACCAGCACCGGCTTGTCGCCGCGGATTGCATCCAGGAAGGCCTGCACTTCGCGCAGCAGCGCATCTCCCTGCTCGAAGGACTGTTCCTCGATCTGCACCGGCAGCTGGCCCGCGGCGACCGGCCCTTCGCGTTTGCGAATCACGGTCAGGATCTTCTGCTGCAGGTCGATCGACAGATAGGCATCGTCGCGGAACACTCGCAGCTTGCGCTCGGTCTTCAGGCTCACACGGCTGGCGGTCACGTTCGCGACACAGCCGTTGTCGAAACGCAGCCTGGCGTTCGCGATGTCGATCTCGCCAGAGAACACCGGAGTCCCGACGGCATCGAAGCTCTCGAGCGGCCGGGCCACGATCATCTGCACCAGGTCGATGTCGTGGATCATCAGGTCGAGCACCACATTCACATCGGTGCCGCGCTCGCGGAACGGGGCGAGGCGGTGGCATTCGATGAAACGTGCGGCCGAGAGCAGGGTTTCGGCGGCGAGGATGCTCGGATTGAAGCGCTCGAGGAGCCCGACCTGCAGTACCCGGGCGTGGGTGCGCGCAGCGTCGATCAGCTGCTGGGCCTGTTCGCAGGTCTCGGTAATCGGCTTCTCGACCAGCACGTGGGCGCCGGCCCGCAGGAAATCCAGCGCGATCTCGCAATGCGTGGCAGTCGGCGTCACGACGCTGACTGCGTCCACGTGTCCCAGCAATACACGGTAGTCCTGCAGCGGCTGGGTCTGCAGCTCCGCGGCCACCCGCTGGGCGGTGTCGGCGCTGGCATCGACCACGGCCGCGAGTTCGCACCCGGGCAGCCCCGCATATTTCTGGGCGTGAAAGCGGCCGAGGTACCCCACCCCGATCACGGCCGCTCTGATTTTGCGCATGCGGCGGCTATTATGCCCGAAGGGTCGGCGGTGGGTCGCCCGGCCGGCCGCGTTGCCGCGCCGGGATTGTCCCGGACTACCAGGCGTTCGAACTTCCAGGCGTTCGAATTGAGGAGAGGTTTGAATTGAGCCCACGGCAGCGTGGTATCGCGCGTTGGTACGGCAATGTCCGCGGGGTATGGCGCGAAGTGCTCACGGCGCTCACGTGCCTGGCTCTCGGCGTGCTGGCGATGCCATGCCTGATCTTCGCCTTCGGGCGTATCGCTCTAGGGCCCTATGCGCATGGCTCGATCCTGTCCCTGTGGCGTGATTTCCTGATCGGTCTGGGGGACGGTTCGGAAGCCTTCTGGTTTATTGCCCTCGGGCCCTACCTGCTGCTGCTGTTGCTTCGGGGCGGGCGCCGGCTTTTGACATAAGCATCTAAGAAACAAGGGATTTGTGACTCAGTTCACAATTCCGGCGGCACTGGTAGGCAGGTCACCCGTCACGCTGTCATCCTAGGCTTAGGGGAAATTCAGGCGCGAGAAATCGCGTCGCCAATTGCCGACATGGGTACCGTAGCCAATCGCACCAACGCCCTGAATAGCACCGCCGAGAGTCGTCCATCGAACTCGGAGGGGGCGCGTCGCCGCGAGGATGTGATCCACGAAATCAAGCTGGCACTGGTGACCGCGGAGCTCACGCTCGATGAGCCGCGGCGTGGCTTCGATCCGTACAACGCGAAACTCGGGCGCAGTCCGCGCGACGTCTGGGCACGCAGTCGCCACCACGGCTGAGGTCTGCCGTCGACCCCCTTGGCTCTCTGGCCGTGGGGACGGCCTCGCCGGCACTGCTGCAACCTCGAGGTTTCTTAAGGCCAGTACGTGTAGAGCAGCACCGCGATCATGCCGGCCAGCAGCAACTGCGGGCCGAAGCGCCAGCGCCATCCGCGCAGCTCGCCGATGAAGCACGTGACCGAGACGCCGGCGAGCGACCACGACCACAGTAATCCGCGCAGCAGGGGCACTCGCTCGCTTGCAAGCCGCCCGTAGTATTCGGGCAGCAGCAGGAACACGATACCGCTCATGGTCAGCGACACCGTCAGGGCGATGGCCGAACCCATCACGATGCCGATCAGTACCGACAGTGGCCGCATGAACTGCCTCGCAGATTACTGAAATGCCGGGCCGTCCGCGGCCTGCGCCGACTGCCATCCGGTGCGCAAAGATGTCAGACTGCGCCACACCAGTGTAGCCGCCGTCAAGCACCCCTGCAGCATGCCGCAATCGCCCGTTTCCGAACGAAGGCTCCATTCGCCCCTGGCGCTGGGAGCGTTGGGCCTGCTGGTGCTCACGGCCGCGGGCTCGAGCGGCGTGCCCGCCGCCACCGGTCTGCTGCCCGACGGGGCCATTGCCCCGACCTCGCAGGAGCGCGTGCTGGCGCCGCGCGTGGCGGGCCTGCTCGAGCAGTACCAGTACCGACATATCCCGATCGACGAGCGCCTCTCGCCGTCGGTACTGGACCGCTACCTGGAAAGCCTGGACAGCCAGCACAGCTACTTCCTGGCCAGCGACATTGCCGGCTTCGATAAGTGGCGGCTGAAATTCGGCGACATGGCGCACACCGGCGAGATCGACCCGGCGTTCCTGATCTTCAATGTGTTCCGTCAGCGCAACCGCGAGCGCATGGAATACGCGCTCAAGCTGCTGACGACCGAGCCGGACTGGACACGCGAGGAGGACTTCAATTTCGACCGCGAGCACGCCGCGTGGCCGACCACGGTCGATGAGGTGAACGAACTGTGGCGCCAGCGGGTGAAGAACGACGCGATCTCGTTGCTACTGACGGGCAAGAACTGGGCCGACACTGCGGATACCCTGAGGAAGCGCTATCAGCGCGTGCTCACGCGGCTCGACAAGATCGCGCCGGAGGACGTGTTAGAGACGCTGATGAACG